>Ga0209658_1000416_pt1 | contig 31508 bp, 38 predicted proteins | sample SaaInlV_150m_DNA_6_FD_184656 | JGI IMG/M metagenome (GOLD analysis project Ga0209658, IMG submission 184656) | Marine microbial communities from expanding oxygen minimum zones in the Saanich Inlet - SI037_S4LV_150m_DNA (SPAdes) (version 2) | ecosystem: Environmental > Aquatic > Marine >...
CTGCAGTTTTCTTTGCAGGTTTTCTTTTAGCTGCAGTTTTCTTTGCAGGTTTTCTTTTAGCTGCAGTTTTCTTTGCAGGTTTTCTTTTAGCTGCAGTTTTCTTTGCAGGTTTTCTTTTAGCTGCAGCATGTTTTTTTGCAAGATATTCTTTTAATTTTAAGGATGCATTGTTCAAAGTTTTAGTAATTCTCTCTTCAGCTTTAGTTCGTTTTTCAATTTCTTTTGCAACTTTTGCTGCAGTCTGATGACTTGAACTAATGGTATCACGAAATGAAGGTTTTGATTTAGTTTGTTTTTTAATTTGTGTTGCAATTTTTGATTTAATATCATCGAATGTAGAAACTTGTTCAGTTATTTTTTTCAGTGTTTTTTGTCTACTTTTTATTTCAGAAATTAATTCCTGAATATGATCATTTAATGAGCGTAATCTAGCCTCTGCATTTTGTTTTTCTTCAGGAGTTTCAGCAAATTCAATTTCTTGCTCAGTTTGATCAACAATTTCCTTTTCACTATTAACACGATCTTCAGCAGCAGATACTAATCTTTGAATACTCTCCACCTGAGCATTTTTTCTTGTAAGATTTTCTGAAACATCTGAAACATCCTCTTTTTCAGATTCAATTTGTTTAATCATTTTTTGTAAACCAGTTGCAGAACGTTTTTCTGCGGATTGAAGTTGTTTAAGTTGAGTTTCAGCATTTTGTTTTAGTTTTGTTGCTTCTCTCTTCTTTCGACGTAATTCAAGTACTGTTTTTTCTAAAGATGTCAATGTTGTTCTAAAATAAAAGAGTCGATTAAGTTGTTAATATGATTAGGATTTGACTTTTCGGTTAAGAAAATTAACCAATATTGATCGTGAAATCTCTTATTTTAAAAAATATTAGTGATAAGATTTTACTAAGATCATGGAGTTTCACCCAAAAGATTTACCAATATCAAAAGTTTATGATCTAAAAAATGAAAATGATGCAATGCTAGCGGTGGAAGACATGGTAAATTTAGGATTTAGAGATAAAAAAGAAGGTTTCAAAGTTCTAATGCCAAAAGAAACTAAACTTGCAAAAAGAATTGGGTATACAATTACAACAGGAGTAACAAAAGGGCTTCGGCAAAAAAATGAAACAAGAGATGTCAAATATTGGACATATCATCATGATGACGAGCATTTTGCAATAGTATTGATAGATAATTCAGTTTTAACAGAATTAGGATTTTGATTTATCAAAAATCTGATACAATTTTGTTCTATTTGCCATGACACCAGCAAGCATTATTCCAATTACAGTTCCACCTATCACATCCATTGGAAAATGCTGTAAAACATACAATCTACTAAGTGAAATCATTGCAGGGTAAATGAATATCAAATACGCACCACGAGGAAATCTCTCAGATAACGCATAGCCCAAAATAATTGCAAATATCATGGATCTAGCTGCATGACCAGAAGGGAATGAAGCATCAAACCCACCTTCACAGAATAATGCAAACGTATCACGGCTAATTTCGACAGGGAATTCAACTCCAAGATATTCAAAATCAGGTCTATCTCTATCAACGCCGCATTTGATGTATCCTGTAAGAAGGGTAGAGATTACAATTAAGATCAAAAGAGTGATTCCAACTCTGCGAGTTTTTGGAATTAACAATACAATAATTGCAAATATCATCATATTGAAAACATCTCCACTCTCAGTAACATATTGCATAAATATGTCAAGAGTGGGATTTCCAACATTTTCTGCAAAGAACAAAATAATATTTTGATCAAAGTCATCAGTTAGTTCAGAAAGTACAAATGCAGTTAAAATGAGAAAAAGAGCAGTAAGCAGTACAAAAGAACGGGAGCGGATATCAAAAAGCCAGTTTTGCAATTAATTAAACCTCAAGTATACATCTTTTAATTTTTATTAATACATAGCCTTCAAAAATATAAATCATACAATACAAACAAATTTCAATAAATAATTATGATCGGCTCAAAGATTTTAACCAAGTGCATAATAGAAAAGTTGTGAAGGTACTCACATTAGATGACTTTGATCTAAAGGGCAAGACAGTTTTTGTAAGAATGGATATGAATTGTCCAATAGATCCAGAAACCAATGAGATTTTAGGTACTAAAAGAATTGAAGAAGCCATTGAAACACTGGAATCATTAAAAGATTCCAAAGTGGTAATAGCATCTCATCAAGGAAGAGTTGGAAATAATGAATACACAGGGATGAATAAGCATGCAGAGGTTCTTGAGAAATTAATGGGTAGAAAAATAAAATATGTTGAAGATACTATTGGAGAGGCAGCACAAAATGCAATTAAAAACTTGGAAGATGGGGAAATACTACTTTTAGATAATCTAAGATTATGTGCTGAAGAAAATTATGAGTTCACTCCAGAAAATGCTGGAAAGACAATAATGGTTTCAAGATTATCAAAATTGTTTGATCTTTGTGTCTTAGATTCATTTCCTAGCGCACATAGATCACATCCATCCATCGTAGGATTTGCACAAGTATTACCAGCATGTGCAGGAAGAATTGTGGAAAGAGAAGTAAGGAATTTAGATGAAATAATGACAGTTGCAAAAGCACCACATGTGATTATTTTAGGAGGTTCCAAAGTACCAGATAGACTAGAGGCAATCAAATTACTAATTCAAAATGGACGGGCAGATCACGTTTTACTTACAGGATTAATTGCAAATGTGTTTATGCGTGCTCAAGCCAGAATTAAATCACCCTTAGGAATCAAAAGAGAAGACGAGGTTGTTGCAAAAGCACATTCATTGATAGGAGATCATCCAGATGTTTTTGCAACTCCAGTAGACATTGCAATTGATAAAGATGGGGAAAGAATAGAGATGGATGTAAGAGAGATTGGAAAAGGAGATAAAATTTTTGATTTAGGTCCCAAAACAATAGAATATTATTCAAAATTAATTTCAGGTGCTGGAACTGTATTCATTAGTGGTCCTGCAGGATTTTTTGAAAAAGAGAATTTCAAATATGGAACAACACAAATGCTGAAAGCAGTTTCAAATTCAATGGCAACAACAATTGTTAGTGGAGGACATTTAACAACAGCATTAAAACAACAAGGATTAGCAGATAAAATTAATCATATCAGTACAGCAGGAGGTGCATTAGTACTATATCTAACTGGAGATAAACTGCCAATGATGAAAGCATTAGAAAATGCAGCAGTAAAATATCGGACTAAATAGAAGATTTACAAGAAGTGTTAGGACAAACTCGTTCCTCAGAGGTTCCCAGATAGATATCATGATTACAAGAATTACAATGCAATTTTTCAACTGGATCAAATAATTTTAGAAAAATAGTAGTAAAATTTTGTGCAATATTTCTTACAAGACCAGAATCACAAAGATCATTAAATAATGATTCAGTATCATCAATTATCCAAGATGGATTGATATCTCCTTCAGATTTGAGAATTTCAAATATATCATCATTTGTAAATTTTGTATCAATATCATTAAATTTTTCAAAAATTATTTTTCTTATTTGTAATTCAAGAGGAATTGAAGGAGTAAAATCACTCATACTAATACAGGTTTTCAGCATCTGTTTTTAGCGTATCTATACTTGTTTTATCATCTAGATTAGAACCAAGGTAGGTATACAATGCAGATTTGAGTACCTTTAGAGACAGTAAGGCACATTTTATTCTAACAGCTTGTAGATGCTCAAGACCTAATTCACTTAATACATCATTTTTTTCAATTTTTCTTACATCATCAAGAGATTTTCCCTTAGTTATTTCAGTTAAAACTGAAGTGCAAGCCATACAGATGGCACATCCCTTTCCATGAAATTTAATATCAGTAACTTTGTTATCATCAATTTTCATATCGATATCAATACTATCACCACATAGAGGATTAGAATCATGAAATGTAACATCATGATTTTCAATTTCTCCATAGTTGATAGGATTTCTTGAATAATCAACAATCATTTCATGATAGATATCAGGACCGCCACTCATAATTTGAACACCTTTGCTACAGTATTTAATGAATCGATTAAAGCATCAACATCTTTCTTTGTATTATAAATATAGAAACTAGCTCTAGATGTAGCTGCAACATCAAGGCGTTCCATTAATACTTGAGCACAATGATGTCCTGAACGAAGTGCAATACCTTGTTCATCAATTATTTGAGCAACATCATGTGGATGTACATCTGCAAAATTAAATGATATTACACCACCACGTTTTGTAATATCTTTAGTACCATAGATTTTAAGTCCAGAAACTTTTGAAAATTCTTCTATAGCATATTTAGTTAATTCAATTTCATGTTGTCTCACATTATCCATTCCAATTTTTGTAAGATAATCAATTGCAGCTCCAAATCCTATAACATCTGCAATATTTGGAGTTCCTGCCTCAAATTTGTAAGGCAAATCATTCCAAGTTGTTTCATACTTGTGAACTTCCCTTATCATGTCACCACCACCATGAAATGGATTCATTGTTTGTAACACAGATTTTCTAACCCATAAAACACCAATTCCAGTTGGAGCCAACATTTTGTGCCCAGAAAATGCAAAGAAATCACAGCCTAAGGTATCAAGATCAACGTTCATGTGAGGTACTGCTTGTGCACCATCAATTAATGTAGGAACGCCAGCAGCTTTACATTTTTCAATAATTTTTTCAGCATCAGTAATTGTTCCAAGAACATTAGACATCAAACTAAAAGTTACAAGTTTTACTTTTCCAGTTGCAAGATATTTATCAAGATCATCTAAAATTAATTGTCCATCATCATCCATACCAATGTATTCTAGTTTTGCACGTTTTTCTTGAGTAAGTAATTGCCAAGGTACAATATTACTATGATGTTCATATTCAGTAGTTACAATAATATCACCTTCATTGATATGAGGTCTTCCCCATGCATATGCAACTAAATTAATTGCTTCAGTTGTTCCTCTAACAAAAATTAATTCTTGTCGATTTTTGATATTTACAAAATTTGCAATTTTATCCCTTGCAGTTTCATATGCTTCAGTTGATTCTTCAGCAAGAGCATAAACTGCACGATGAATATTTGCATTATGATTTCGATAGTAATCAGTAATAGCATCAATGACTTGGTTTGGTTTTTGAGTTGTGGATGCATTATCCAAGTAAACAAGAGATTTGTTATCTCTAACTTTTCTTGTCAATATAGGAAAATCTTTTCTAATATTTTCAAAAAGGGATTCTGTACTTTGCAATTTTTAAATCTCCACAAAAATTTCATTGTTATCAATTTTAACTGGATATACTTTAAGAGCAGTTTCAGCTGGTAGATTATTGGGTTTACCATTAACTAAATTAAAAACAGAAAGATGTAGAGGGCATCTAACACCTTCTGTACTAAGAAATCCAGTTGAAAGATCAGCCTCAGCATGAGTACAAATTAAATCAGTAGCATGAATTGTACCATCAAGATTTGCTATCAGTAATTTTTTACCATCTTGCACAAATCCAAAAAGTTCACCTTTTTTCACTTGATCGAGACTGCATGCTTTAATCCATTCAGACAAAAAAATCACCTATACTTGTAATGTTGTTCAATTTCAGAATTTTCATTATAACGAGTTTCTTCAATTTCAACAAACTTTGCTAATTCTTCATCGGTATTAATTGTAAGATCACGATTATCCCATTTGGATTCAATAAGATATGCAATCCATGCTCTAACTTGAAAAGACATTTTTCTTGAAAGTGGTTCTAAGAAACCCTCAACAATTGTTCTTTCAGCTTCCTCATGACTTAGACATCTAGTTTTAAGATAGAAAATTTGTTCTTCATCAATTTGTGCAACAGATGCAGAGTGAGTTGCCTTAACGTCATTAGTGAATATTTCTAATCCAGGAATTGCATCAGATTTTGCATCCTTATCTAAAAGAATGGAACGACCAGATAAGAAAGAATTAGATTTAGATGCATTTTCTTTAATTCGAATCATTCCTTTGAAAAGAGATTTTGATTTATTTCTAAGAATAGATTTTTCAACTACACGTCCTTCAGTAGATGGACTTTCATGATTTACATTAGTTTGAATATCAAAAGATTGTTCATTATTTCCAAAAATTACTTCAGAATCATTTGAAGAGGCACCAGGGCCATTAAGAAAATATTCAATTTTGTATCGAGACAATATTGAACCAAATAATCCAGAATACCAATTTACTTTTGCATCTTGTCCTAAATCAGTACGTTTGGTTGAAAAAGTTACTGCATGTTGATCCATCATTTGTAAAGTAGTGACATCTAATTGTGCATTTGCAGCAATACTAGTATTCATTAATTCAATATATGCTTGTTGCGTTTGAATATTTGGAGAATATAATTCTTGAACTATAGTTGCCTTACTACTTTCATCTGCAAAAATAACATTTCTAGAAATAGTAGAATGTCCGTCTTCTGAAAGACATGTTAAGAAGTGAATTGGTTTGTCTAAAACAAAATTACGTGGAATGCGAATAAATATTCCAGAATTAAAAGCAGCATTATTCAAAGCAGTAAATTTATCATCTTTAGAATTTGATGCCTCTAATGCTTTTTTTACTAATTCAGAATTATTTTGAATTGCATCAGATATTGAAGATATTACAAGTCCTTTAGATTTTAATTCATCAGGTAAATTGATTCTATGAATATTTGTTCCAATTTGAATAATACAAATTTCATTTTCTAATTCTCCCAATCTTTTTTGAAGAAAACCAGGCACTGTTTCAGTAGTAGTAGTTGAAAGAGATACTTTTTCAGGATCCATTTTCTTGGCATCAGTATATTTGTTGTATAATGGAGAAGTTTCAATTGGAAGACTATCATAAACAGATAAGGAATTTTTTCGATAATCCTTTAACCATTCAGGTTCATTTCTAGATGAAGAAATATCTTCTATATGAGAAGTATTTAGTTTTGAAAGAAGTTCTTGAGACATGATTTATCCGATAAAGACCTGAGAGATTATCCTACAGAATCATCCATTTCTAATTTAATGAGTCTGTTTAATTCAACGGCATATTCCATAGGTAATTCTTTGGTGAAGGGTTCCATGAATCCATTAACAATTAATGATAATGCATCTTCTTCACTAAATCCTCTAGACATAAGATAGAAAATTTGATCATCACCAATTTTTCCAACTGTAGCTTCGTGAGTAATTGTTGCATCTTCTTGATCAATAACCATGTATGGATAAGTATCAGTTTTGGATGTATCATCCATTAGTAATGCATCACATCTAACAGTAGATTTCACGCCAGTAGCACCTTTTGCTACATTTAACATTCCTCTGTAAGTTGAACGTCCATCTGCCCTACTTACAGATTTAGATGTAACTTTAGAAGTTGTATTTGGTGCAAGATGTACCATTTTAGCGCCAGTATCTTGATGTTGACCTTTGCCTGCAAATGCAATAGACAATGTTTCACCATAAGCTCTTTCACCCATGAGATAGACACCAGGATATTTCATTGTTAATTTACTTCCAATATTTCCATCAATCCATTCAACGGTTGCACCTTCATATGCATAAGCACGTTTTGTTACAAGATTGTAAACATCAGAACTCCAGTTTTGAATAGTAGTATATCTTAATTTTGCATCTTTGTGTGCAACTAATTCTACAACAGCAGAGTGAAGTGATTCAGATGAATATACAGGAGCAGTACAACCTTCAATATAATGTACTTCTGCACCCTCATCAACAATTATCAAAGTTCTTTCAAATTGACCAATGTTTTCTGCATTAATTCTAAAGTATGCTTGTAAAGGCATGTCAATATGAACACCTGGTGGGACATAGATAAATGAGCCACCACTCCATACTGCACTGTTTAATGCTGCAAATTTGTTATCCTCTGGAGGAATAATTTTACCAAAATATTTTTTGAATAATTCAGGATGATCAATTAAAGCTTGATCAGTATCTAAAAACAAAACACCTTGTTTTGCCAAATCTTCTCTTAAACTATGATAGACAACTTCAGATTCGTATTGTGCTCCAACACCAGCTAAAAATTTCTTTTCAGCTTCTGGAATTCCAAGTTTATCAAAAGTTTTTTTGACATTATCTGGAACATCATCCCAATTTTTTTCTGTTTTATCAGATGCTTTAGCATAATAGTAAATATTTTGGAAATCTATAACACTAAGATCACCACCCCAAGTCGGCATTGGTTTTTGCATAAAGATTTCATAAGAACGTAATCTAAAATCGAGCATCCATTGTGGCTCTTTTTTCATTTTACTAATTTCAATTACAGTTTCCTTAGAGAGTCCTTTCTTACTAAGATGGACATACATTTCTGTAGAATCCTTAAAATCATATTTTGAATAATCAACATCGAGACTTTCTGTTGTCATGTCTAAAATAACTCCGTTATATTATAAATACATGAGGAAAAATAGGTAGAGCTAAATAGCTTGAGCTAAATTATATTCAGATCACATTCAAAGTATTCTTCATAGCATCAAATGCACCTGCAACAGTATGAACTTCTGCAACAGTATTTTTGACTTTAAATTTTTTTAATTCATCTGAAGTAAATGGACCAATTGAAACAACAGATAATTTTGTAAGATTATCAAGTAATAGATCTTCAGTATAATCTTTAAACATTATTTCAAAAAATCCTCTAACAGATGATGCACTGGTAAAGACCACACCGTCAACTTTATTTTGAGAAAATAATTCTCTAAATCCATTCCATTGAGTTGTATCTTTAAAAGCACAAACATCATACAGGTGAATTTCTAATACATCAATTCCAATTTTAGAAAGTAATTCTTTTAGAAAAGGAGTAGATGCGCCACTACGTGGAACAATAACTTTTTTTCCAACAGCATCAAGTTTTGTAAATTCTTCACCTACACCAACAGAGGAAAAAGTTGTAGGTTGATGATTTACTTTAATTCCTTCGGCTTCAAGCGTGAGAGAGGTTTTAGGACCAACAGACATCACAATAGTATTTGCAACTGCTAATTGTAATTTTTCAAGTTTTCCCAATTGTTTTGCAGTGTCAAATAATAATTTCACAGCTTTTGAACTCATAAAAACAGAGTAGTCAGGATTGTATTTAGAGACAGACTCTAAAAATTCATCAACAATTTTTTCCCCCTTGCTTACTAGTTCAATTGTAGGTAATGGCATAGGAGTTACATCATTTTCTTTTGCAAGTGAGATAAATTCTGAAGCATCATCTTCGGAACGTGTAATTGCAATAGTTTTTCCACTAAGCATTATTTCCACCCAATAACATCAGATAAATCAACGACCTTACCAATAATTATATTTGTAGGAGGAGTAATTTTATTTTCTTTAACTTTTTTTGCAATATTTGTAACATTTCCTTTTATCATTTTTTGTTGGGGAGTGGTTCCATTCTGAATTACAGCCACAGGAGTTTTTTTATCCAATCCACCTGCTATCAATTGTTTACAAATAATATCAATTCTAGATAACCCCATCATGATAACAATAGTATCTACAGATTTTGCAAGATTTTTCCATTTAACAATCTCTTGTTTCTTTTCAGGATCTTCATGTCCCGTAACAAAAACAACTGATGATGCATATTTTCTATGGGTTAAAGGAATTCCAGCATATGTTGCAGAACCAATTCCAGAAGTAATTCCAGGGACGATTTCATATTTCACTTTATGATCTTTTAGAAATTCAGCTTCTTCACCGCCTCGTCCAAAAATAATTGGATCACCACCCTTTAGTCTAACAACATTTTTTTTAGATTTTGCATATTCAACCATTAAATCATTAGTAGCATTTTGATGAGTTGTATCATCACCTACTGCACGTCCAACATAGACTTTTTTTGCAGTTTTAGGAATCATAGAAATAATTTTTTTACTAACTAACCTATCATACAAAACAACATCAGCTTTTTGGATTAGTTCAACTGCTCGTAGAGTAATTAATTTACTATCTCCAGGTCCTGCTCCAACAAGATATACTTTACCAGTCATGTCGTATTCCATTCCTCCACTTTCTGTCTCCAATTTAATGCAAGATCATTAATCCCCTTACTACGCAATTCTTCGCCCACCTGTTTACCTAATAATTTGGGATTATTTTTATCTCCAGATCGAGTTACTTGTAGAGATTGTTTACCATCAACAGAAAAAGCACATACAGTTAAGGTCATTTCAGCACCATCTGATTTAGCATATGCACCCAAAGGGAATCTACATCCAGAGTCAATAAAATCAGATAAAGCACGTTCAGCCTCGATTTCCAATCTAGAATCAGCATCTTCGATTTTTTTAAGCATTTCAATTGTTTGAGAATCATCGGTCCTTGCAACTATTGCAATAGCACCTTGACCAGGTGAAGGTGAAAAATCATCTGTAGATAAAGAAGTGAAATTTACATCAACACCCAATCTAGAAATTCCTGCTTGTGCAAGTACTATTGCATCAAAATGTTCTCCAGATATTTTTTTAATTCTAGTTTCAATATTTCCTCGAATGGGTTTAACAGTTACATCAGATCTTTGTCTAGTAACTTGAACAGCTCTACGTAATGAACTTGTTCCAATTATAGAACCAGGTTTAATTTTATCTAAAGATGAACCATCAGATGAAATAAACACATCATTTACTTTTTCACGTTTTGGAATTGATGCAATTATTAAATTATCAGCTAATTGAGAAGGAACGTCTTTAAGACTATGTACTGCAAAATCAACTTCTCTTTCTGCAACTGCCTTATCAATTTCTTTTTCAAAAATACCTTTTTGTTCAATTGTAAATAAAGGTCTTGTATCAGTATCACCTTTAGTAGTAATTGATTTTATTTCATATTCTGAATCAGGATTTACTTTTTTTAATTCTGAAATAACCCAGTTTGTTTGGGCCATAGATAATTTACTACCTCTTGCACCAACTAAATATTTCAATTTTTCACCGACTTTAATGCAGTATGATATGCATCTAATGTTTTGTTTAAATCATTTTCAGTATGAGCATCAGATAAGAAAACAACTTCAAATTGAGAAGGTGGAATAAAGACTCCTTGTTTCAATAGAGTTTTGAATAATTTTTGGAATTTTTTGCCATTGGCTTTTTTTGATGTTTTGTAGTCAATTACAGGCTTATTTGTAAAGAAAATTTGAAACATTGAGGCTGTAAAATTGATTTGATGAGGAATTTTCATATCAGTAGCCATATCATCCAATGCTGTAGAAAATAATAAATTGAATCTTTCAAGTTTTGAATAAAGTTTATTTTTCATTTTATCTATTGTCTTAATGGAACTAATTGCAGCACTAACAGATATAGGATTACCAGCAAATGTACTTGCTTGGTAAACCTTTCCTCCAGGAGAAAGTAAATTCATAATTTCTTTTTTACCACCAACTGCTGAAATTGCAAATCCATTACTCAAAGCTTTAGCCAAAGTTGTAATATCAGGTTTGATACCAAAATGTTCTTGTGCTCCACCAGGAGATACTCTAAAACCAGTAACAACTTCATCAAAAATTAAAGGAATGTTATTTTCTTTAGTAATTTTTCTCAAATCTGAAAGAAAGTTTTTTTCAGGTAAAATTAATCCCATGTTAGCTAAAATAGGTTCAACTATAACACCTGCAATATCTTTATTTTTAGAAATTGTTTTTTGTAGATCTTCAATATTGTTATACTCTACAACCAATGTATTCTTTGATACCTCATCTAATCCTCCATCAGAAACAGAAATACCATTGTGTGCAGAACCAGAACCAGCTTTTACTAAAACAGAATCATGTGCACCATGATAACATCCTTCAAATTTAATAATTTTTTTCTTTTTTGTGTAACCACGTGCCAATCTAATTGCAGTCATTGTAGCTTCACCACCAGTATTCATTAATCGTACTTTATCCATTGAAGGAAAATTTCCAAGAATTAATTTTGATAATTCAATTTCTGATGCAGTTGGGGTACAATACAAAGTTCCTTTTGAAAGTTGTTTAGATACAGAATCAAGAATTTCTTTTCTACGATGTCCTAAAAGTAACGCACCATATGCATTACAAAAATCAATGTATCGCGTATTATCCTCATCCCAGATATATGCACCATTGGCTTTTTTTGTAAAAAATGGATAAGGATCAAAATATCTAACTGGGCTATTTACGCCTGATGGAATCACTTTTTTTGAATCGTTAAATAATTTTCTAGATTTAGACATACTCAGTCTACAATACGGTCATTATTATTCCTAATTTGAGCCCTTTGGGCTTGAAATTTACCTCGAAATAGAAATGCTGCAATCAAAGTTCCAATAAAGGGGGCAGTCCAATACAGCCACAAATCACCAAAAGTTCCAGATAATAATGCGGGGGCAAGGGCTCTAGCAGGATTCATAGATGCACCAGAAATAAAAGCTAAAAATAAAATATCCAATGCAACAATTCCACCAATTGCAACTCCGCTAAATCCTCGTAAACCTTTTGTGTATACCACATAGAAAATAACACCCATTAACATCATAGAAGCTAAAACTTCAACTGGAAATATCAAAAAGATTGAAAAATCATAATTAGGTGCATTAGCTCCAAGATTTGCTTTTTCACCAATAAAGGTTAAAACAAAAAGAGATCCCAATAATGCTCCAATGATTTCTGCAATTAAATAATACAAAACTTGAATTTTTGTTATATGTCCTGTAACATAGTATCCAATAGTCACTGCCGGATTAAAATGAGCTAAAGAAATTTTTCCAAAAGAATAAACTCCAATTAATAATGCAATAAAAGGTGCAACAGCTGCAAAAGGAATTCCCAAATTACCATCAAAAAATTCAACATCATAAACAATGGAACCTGTTGCAAAAACTACAAGAATAAAAGTTCCAATTAATTCTACAGTAAAAATTTGTAAATTAGAATATGCCATCAAGTATCACTTTCAATAGAATTAAGTAAATTCAGAATATCATTTTTAATTTGATCACGAATTTTTCTTACATCCTCAATAGATTTTCCTTTAGGATCTTCAATGTTCCAATCATCAACATCTTTAACAAATAATGATGGACATGATTCTTTATCCATACATCCCATATTGACAGTTTTATTGGAATTTTTAATCATAGATGACGATAGTAGTTGAGGTTTTTGGTTTTTCAAATCAATTCCAAGTTCATTCATTACTGAAACAACAACAGGGTTAAGATGAGATGAGGGGGATGTTCCAGCACTAATTACATGAAATTGATTTTTAGCATATTTTTTAAAAAATGCCTCAGCCATCTGACTTCTTCCAGCATTTTCTACGCATACAAATAGAATATTTTTAGGCTCAGTCACAATATAACATAAATATTAGTTTATATAAATTTAAATTGATATGAATGGAATAAGTCTTTTAAAATGCATATGTGATGAAACAAGATTTGAAATTTTAGAATTATTACAAAAGAATAATGAATTGTGTGTAAATGATTTTGTAAATGAATTAAAAAAAGATCAACCACTAGTGTCACATCATCTAAAAACATTGAAGAGGTGTGGAATTGTTAAATCAAGAGATGAAGGGAAAAAAGCAATGTATACAATATCAAATGACCAATTATCCAAATTAATTACAAATGTTACTAAAACATCAAAAGAAATTCCAAATCTATGTTTAGATAAAAACTGTTGTTAAAATTTTTCAGTTCTAAGTACGCCAACATCACTAACATAAAGAATAATTGCAAAATTAGCAAACAATGTTCTAGAAACCTCTTCGACAACATCTTGTAATTTTTCTTCACGTAAAATTATTTCAATTTTAGCATTTTTTTCATTTTTAAAACCTTGACCACGTAATCCACGGGATCCATTTCCATTTACTTCATAAGTCGTATAACCAGTAATTTCATGTTTAGATAATATATCTATAATATTTTGTTGTGCCAAAATTTCGCAAGTAATTGTAAGTAATTTTACAGGATAAAGTTTCATATCAAATCCTTAAATGAATAATTGAATAAGTCTATCGATCCTTCAGGATTATGTAAAAATGATGCAACTGCAAACATAATTGGTAATAATACAATAATGTTGTAGGGGAATGTAATTCCTAATGCAGATGTAATGTAAAGACTAGGATTTGCTTGTGGAATTGCATTACGTAAAACAGCAGGAGCTGCAATAAATGAAGCACTAGCTAATAGAAGCCCAAACATTACTGAACCACCCAAACTTAAACCCATCAATGTAGCTACCACAACACCAATTATTCCATTAAAAGTAGGCATGATTATAGCAAAAGATGTGAGAAAAATCCCAACCTTTTTGATATCATCTAATCTCTGACCTGCAATAATTCCCATTTCAATCATAAAAATTACAATTGCTCCAGTAAACAACTCATCAAAAACAAATTTGATAGGGCCAAATCCCTCTTCACCAATTATGTATCCAATTACAATACTACCAAGTAAGATAACTATAGCTTTACCAGTAACTGATTCACGTAATACTTTAGAAAGTTTTATTTTTGTTTCATTTAACCCAACATCAATATCAGATTTAGAATCATTAGTGAATGATTGTTTTTTAGTACTAATCTGTTTAGATACTGCCATGTTTGTCAAAAATATTGCCAAGATAAATGCAACAGGTTCTAAAACTGCCAAAACAGCTGCAAGATAACCTTCAGATGTTACTCCCTGATTTTTAAGAAAAGATAATCCAACTGAAAAAGTTACAGCACCGACTGCACCATAAGTAGATGCTAATGCATAAGAGTCAAAAATATTGAATTTTCCTAATTTACGTAAAATTTGATAATGATTTAATGTAAACAATAATGAAAGTCCAATGGCAACCAACATAGGAATAAGCATATTTTCAAATCCAGTAGTTCTCATTTGGATTCCACCATGAAGTCCAATTGCTGCAAGAAGATAGATGGGTAAAAATTCAGATATTGCTTCTGGAATTTTTAAATCAGATTTTATTCTTGCTGCAATAATTCCAAATAGGAAAAATAGAACTATCGGAGTAAGAAGATTCGATTGGATTAATTGTAAAATATCCATTAGTAGGATCTGGAAAAAAAATTGCTGAAATAAAAATCAATGTAAAGTTATACAAAAAGATGAATCAGATAAGTAAATCCAATTCCCATTCCAGCTGCGCCAGGGATAGTAATTATCCATGAGAAAACAATTTGTCTACTTACGTTCCATCTTACAGCTCGTTTTCGTCTAGCAGCACCAGAGCCCATAATGGTACCGGTAATAGCATGCGTGGTACTGGCAGGTATTCCCAATATTGCAAAAGCTGCCAACATTAAACCGCCACCTGTTTCTGCTGCAAATCCTTGATATGGTCGAAGCCTAGTGATTTTAACTCCCAATGTTTTGATTACTTTGTATCCGCCAAAGAAAGTACCAAGTCCCATGGCAGCTGCTGCAGCAAAAATTACCCAAAGAGGTATGTCAAGTTCAGGAATCATTCCTGCAGAAAATAAAATTAAGGCAATAATACCCATAGTTTTTTGGCCATCATTTGCACCATGAGTTAAAGCAAACCATGCTGAGGAAATAATTTGTAATCTACCAAATATTTTGTTTACAGGCGCAGGTTTACGATTTGCAAATACTGTAATTATTAAGCCAGTTAACAAAACACCAACAATTAGTCCTCCAATTGGAGCAATTACAATTCCTGCAAAAACTTTAGTTAATCCACCATAAACTAATTTTTCAAATCCTAATCCTGCAATTCCTGCACCCATTATTCCACCTACTAAAGAATGACTGTTAGAAATTGGTAATCCAAAATAAGTACAAAGGGTACTCCATCCGATAGCACCTGACAATCCACCTATAATTATGTACACTGTAATATCATCGGGTTGTACAATTCCTTTTGCAATTGTGGTTGCAACCGCAACTCCAAAAACAAGTGGACCAATGAAATTCATTACAGCAGATAAACTTACAGCATGAATTGGTTTTAAAACACGAGTTCCAATTACTGTAGCAACTGAATTTGCAGAATCATTAAATCCATTAACAAAATCGAAGATTAATGCAACAATTATTGCACCGATTGCTATCTCTATCATCTAATCATCTCAGGTATACTTCAAAACAATATCTTCAATAACATCAGATACATCTACACATCTGTCAGATGCAGTTTCCATTGTTTCATAGATATCTTTTAGTTTGATGATTTTAATTGCATCATCACTTTCAAATAATTCTCTAATTGCTTCTCGATACAAATCATCTACAGCATGCTCAATATCACTAGTATTTCGACAATGTTGAATCATATCTTTAGGATCCTTAATTCGTTGTAATTTTGAAATCATGTATTCAACTTCCTTGGTAGCTTTAACCAATTCGACTGCCATTTCTTTGCAATATGGTGGAGAAGAAGTAATTTTGTAACTATACACTCTAGCAGCAATACCATCCATGAAATCAATCACATCATCTATTTTTGATGCAATTCTTTGCATGTCTTCACGATCTAGAGGAGTAATGAACGTTTTATTTAATTCGGAAAATATATCACGCGTTAAAACATCTGCCTCTGTTTCTAATTGGTGAATTTTTGCTGCCTGTTCAACATTAGTAAGATCGTCAAATAAAACCACTACAGCCTCAGAGGTTTCAACTGCTTTTTTTGCTAAATCATCTAAAATTTTTAAAAGTTCTTTTTCATTGGATTTAATCCAAGATAACCATTGTCCCATAACAATCAACAGATATGTTGAGACTTAAGGAAACTCTCCATAGAGTATATTGTTCTATATAGATAATGTTGATCGTAAGTAATTTGTAATTAATCGCTATTAAATTATTAAAAAATATGTAATTAAAATTTTTTTTAAAATGGTTTGTTTACTTCTCTAGTAAAGACATAACTTGCAATAGCCACCATTGCGATTACAAATGCAAAGATAACTGCAATACTGATCAATATAGGAACACCACCTTCAGAAACACCAGTCATTAATTCTCTAACTAGCAAAACAGTGTAGGTAACAGGATTTAATTTTGCAATCACAGCAAGCCAGTTTGGCAATAATTCTAAAGGGAATAATGCAGGGCTTAACATGAATAATGGCATGCCAAGTAGATTTATCATTCCCCAAAAAGTTTCTTGAGATTTTGCAGTTGCTGCAAGAGTAACAGATATTCCCGAAAAACCCAGTGAGAATAAAATAACAATTCCCATTATTGGAATAATCATTAATGGATTTGGAAATGTAACACCAATAGCTAAAGCAATTCCAATAATCAAACTTGCTTGTAAAGCTGCAATTAAAGAAATAGCAGACATTTTTCCCAAAGCAATTGCAGAACGTGAAATTGGAGAAGTTAATGCCTTATTCATAAAACCATATCTTCTATCCCAAAGTGTATTGACTCCACCAAAAATACTTGTAAAAATAGCAGTTAAAATGATGACACCAGGAGCCATAAATTCAATATATTCACCTTCAAATCCTACCGATTGAATTAATGGTTGAGTCTCTGAAAAAATATTTCCAACTACAATTATCCAAATAGCAGGTTGAATTAATCTAATTAAAACTCCACTTCTAGATTTTTTGTATCTCTTTAATTCACGCCAAAAAATCGTATACGTGTCGTACATTATACTATTCATGCCCGTAACCTCTTCATTTTTGCATGTTCAATTTTTCGATTAAATTTTGAGTTATCATCTCTAATTTCATGTCCAGTATAAGAAATGAAAACATCATCTAGTGTAGGTTGTGTTAGAGATATGGTAGTAATTTTAATTCCAAGTTTTGATGAAATTTGAAAAATTTTGGGAATAACCTCAGTTCCATTAGAGGTGAAAAGAGTTAGTTTTGAATTATCCTCGTTGATTTTTTTAATGAATTCAATCTTTTTTAATTCCACTAGAAATGAATCATGATTAGCGTTATTTTCTATAGATAAGGAAATAATTTCATTACCCAAAGCATTTTTCATGTTTTGTGGAGAATCAATTACTTGGATTTTACCACCATCAATAATTCCAATTCGATCACATAGATTATCTGCTTCTTCCATATAGTGAGTAGTAACAAAAATAGTCATTTCAAATTCAATATGGATTTTTTTAATATATTGCCAAATTTTTCTTCTAGTTTGAATATCTAATCCAACAGTGGGTTCATCAAGGAATAAAACTTTTGGATGATGTAAAAGACCTCCAGCAATATCTAATCTCTTTCTCATTCCCCCAGAATAAGTGACAACAGCTTGATGTTGTTTATCTGAAAGTTCAATTAACTCTAGAACTTCATCAATTCTTTGATTAATTTCATTTTTTGGAATATGATTTAATTTTGCTTGTAATAATAGATTTTCACGTCCAGTTAGGTATTCATCAACAGTAGTTTCTTGTTGAACAAATCCAATGTTTTCCCTAACTTGTTTGGCATCTTTCATCACATCAAACCCTGTAATCAAAGCTTTTCCAGATGTAGGTTTTAGTAAAGTAGTAAAGATCATCATGGTAGTACTTTTTCCAGCACCATTAGGTCCCAAAAATCCAAAAATTTCTCCTTTTTCTACTGAAAAAGAGACATCATTTACTGCAATTAGATCTCCAAATGATTTAGTAAGAGATTTTGTTTCTATGGAATACAATAATTTGATCCACTTTGGGAATTATAAATTGCTAAGTATTAGATCATGAACTATTCATAAAAAATTTAAAAAGAGTATTTTGAGAACATGGTACATGAAAGGATTATGTAAAAAATGTCACTCATCAAATGTAGATGTTACACTTGAGGATGGAAGTACCATTTGTGAAAAGTGCGCAAAAAAATAGAATATCATAAAAAAGAACATTAAAGAATTATTCAATATTTTTGAATTCTTCTTTAGTCATTCCTAAGATAATGTTTTCACCAATTCCCCAAATTTCAGATTTGGATAAAATTTTTGAATGCATTAAACCATGGCTTACTTCAATTGATTCCAATTCATTGGTGTCTGGATGTTTGTGTAATTTTTTGATTTTACCAATTTTATGGCTATCAATATCCACTACTGAAACTCCGGTTCTTACAGGGGGTCTACTAAGAAGTAGTCTCTCATCAGAGAATTTGTCTATGTACTCATGTGATAAGAAATAATCTTTGTTGAATCCCTGGTGAATAGTTACACCAGATACGACAAGTGTGTCTTGATGAATGTGTATGTGTTTGACTTTTCCGTATTCGATTCCTTCTCTATCAACTACTTTTTTTCCAGTAAAGGTATCAGCTGTGGTTATGTTTTCAGGCATCCCTTCTAATTTTACTGACATGGATTGTAATTCCAAAAGTTCCTTATCATAACAAATATCAGAAATTTCTATCAATGGGGTTAAATTACTTGACAGAGAATAGTAGGCATGGAAATTTCAGAAGAAAGATTCAGACCAATTCTAATTACAAAAGGAAGGAAAACAGGAAACCCTCATTCAGTATGGCTAAGGGCTGTAAATTATAATGGAAAAATCTATTTTTCAAGGCATCGACCAGATGGAGATTGGTTTCAAAATGCAATTACAAATTCTGAAGTAAAAATTCAATATAACAACATGGAATTCACTGGAAAAGCATCACTAGTTACAGATGAAAAACTAAATCAAAAAATTTCTCAATTAAAATATCCGGGAGAAAAACGAGCTGACGAAAAAAGAGTTACCATAGAAGTTACATTGGACTTTAATAGTAAAAATTAAACTAAATGAACTACTGTAGAAACACCACGTCTATCAAATTCAACATCATTTTCAATTTCACTAACAGTAACAGTAAATGAAATCACATCACGGGGCTTTCCATTTTCTGCATGAAGTTTCAAATGAAGATCCAACTCATTAGATTCACTAGTTGGCAAATTAGTTTCTTCCAAATATGCCCCACATGTAGATTCTATACGGAATCTATCATCCTTGAAATGATAACCAAGTTTCATCTTTCTATTTTTTCTAGGATGTCCTCTGATAATTACATCAATAACTCCAGGTTTGGTTTCAGTGTATCCAGATTTTTGATTTACAAAAACTCCAATTTCAAGAGGTTTCCCAGCTGTAGATTCAGCCATTTTTTGAATTCCATCATTCATGATAACATCTACTGCTTTGATAGATTGGGCAACCTTTGCTAACCATTCATTTGTTCGAGTAATGGTTGCTTGAATTCCTGCACGCCTTCGTTTGTCTTCATCTTCAGGTAATTTGTAATAATCAACCCAAGCCTCATAATCATGAGAAATATCTTCAATAAAATCAATACATGTACGCTTGTATTCATTAGGATCATCTGTTCTTTCTGATTCATCACCAGTTCTCATTCCATCATAGCCTTCAGGCATTGCCATACTCTGAATCTATTGGAGTTCTAAAAAAACTAATCTTGACTGAAATTAATGCATAGTCAACATAATCTCATCATAAACAAGTTAGATTTTTAGAATTTTTTTTCTAATTCCTAAAATTTCTGATTAGAATTTACGTGAAAGTATTGAAATAACCAAAAAACAAAAATTTTTTGATGGCAAATATTTCATGTGTTCTATTTGATCTAGGTGGAGTAATTGTAAATTGGCACAATTCATGGTTAATACAAGATGTATCTGATGAATTTCAATTACAAGAAGAAAAACTATCTAAAGAATTTTACAAAAATCTTCCAGAAATTTCAACTGGAAGGATAAATGAAAAAGAATTTTGGCATGCTATTGGTAAAGAGCTTGAATCAAAAAAATTAATGAATCTTAATGAATCTCTTTTAGATAAAATATTTCGAAAACGTTGTTCACTAAACAATTCCATGATTAGTCTTTCTAAAGAATTATCTCAAAAAGACATAACTGTAGGGATTTTATCAAACACAGAGCCTGCTAGCTATTCTGTAATGGAAAATTTAACATCATTAGATCATTTTGAATACAAATTTCTATCCTACAACATAGGTCATCTAAAACCAGAACCTGAGATATATCATCATGTAATTGATAACATACCATTTCCAAAAGAAGAATTATTTTTCATAGATGATCTTAAATCAAATATTGAATCTGCACGTTCTGAGGGAATAGATTCAGTACAATACAGCGATTATGACGAACTTTTGAAAGAATGTCAAATTAGAGATATAATGTGATGATTATAATAGGAATTGTGGAGACGATAATTAATGATATTTTCAGAACTAATTACAGATTTACAAAATGAATTAAAAAGAGAACTTGCACAAATCAGATTTCTTATTAAAAAAAATCCAGGTTTAGGATACAAAAGAATAGTAGAAATTGGAAAAGAAGTTGGTAAAATGTACAACATCAAACTAATTGTAAATTTTCCAAAGGAAGGAAGAATAGAAGAATTTGAAATGTATGGAAAAAGAGATTTGAGTTTAATTATAGATTATGAAAGAAAAAGATTTCCCATAGATAGAGAAATCATCAAACAAAAAGCAGTAGAGATGTTAGGAGATGTAAAAACAGAAGATGCATACATGTATGAAAATAAAGAGGGAGTCAGAGTTTTTACAGACAATTGGAAAATAGATATTTTACCTCATTCAGTTCACATATGGACTGAATTTGATGAAAATGTTACAGTATTTTGTAATTGGTTAATGGAAAATGCATATCAGATGAAAAAGAAAGAATAATTCTAAATATTTTCTAACTGATCAAGTAAGGATTCAGCTTCAGAATTTTTTGGCTCTAATTTCATAATTCTCTTACAACAATCTATGGCCTCATCTTTTTGTTGTAATGCTAAATGAACATTAGTTTTTAGAGTAAGCATTTCAACATCGTCTGCATTTAATTGAAAAGATTTTTCAAAATATGGTAATGCCTTTTTTGCATCATCTACGATAAAATAGATACTACCCATAATGAACATGAAATCAGAATCATCAGAATATTCAGGTTCTAAATTTTTTCCAAATAAAATGGCATCAACATACTCTCCATCTCTTACTAATTTCTTTAAATGACGTTTTGGTTGTTTAAAAAGACCTACCATTTGTTATCAAAAGATCAATCAAAAATCAATAATTTGAATGTAGAACATCAAGAATTTAGGCTCTAATCATACCAGGCTGGAGGTTCAGCACCAGAAGAAGTATTACTCTGATAAGGTTGTGGGACTTTCATAATTCCTTCTTTGATCAAGAATTGTATTCCTTGGATAAAGGATTCATCATCAATTGTTCCCTCTGCCCACCAACCTGCATTATTTTTAATCCAAGAGGGGATTTCATTAGAACTTCCACCAGTTCCTTGTGTAGTTTTTGGAATTTTCATTATTTTTTCTTTAATTAAAAATTGAATTCCTTGAACAAATGAATTATCATCTATAGTACCATCTGCCCACCAACCTGCATTATTTTTAATCCAAGAGGGGATTTTTGCAACAGGTATACTTCCATCTGAAGCATAGATTGGAACTTCTATTTGGAGATAATCAGAAGGGCCAGATGGAGCAATTCCATTTGGGGCTAAGCCATAAATCCAGATTACATAATTTGCAGTTCCAGGGTCCTCTTTAACAACAATATCAATTAGAGCTTGACCAGAAGGAGAGTAAAGGAATTGTCTACCCTCTTCTTGTGCAATAGATCTTGTTCGAATGCCTTTATCATCTACAACAAAAATATCATATTGAACTTGATTTAAAAATTCAGTTTCATCACTAAATTTTAAGAAATTAATAAGCCATTGTATTTCACAACCAACAACTGGATCTTCAGGTCCATAGAAAATATGAACTTGGTATCTGAAATTTTTACTAGATTTTTTATGAGTTACTGTTTTTTCAATATCAGTATCACAACCAGCAGTAATTAGATCATTTACAGTAGATTCAATTCCAACAAATGGAGATTCTTGTACATTTTCTTTATACGTTAATAATTTAAAATCATATTCTGGTGGAGGAATACCTTCAGCAACATGAGTGTAAGTTTTAGCTTTTATTGGAAATGGAAAATTATCTGCAATCCAAACTTTACTTATAGCCCCACCTGTTTTCCAAGACATTACTACAGTTTCCCATGTTCCTGCAGGAACGGTAATAGTTTCAATAGCTAATGGAACAACTTGTTGACCACCAATGTTTCCAATTTTACCCCAAGATACTTCACTAAATGCTTTAGGACCTTTTCCTCCAGAACTTCCATCAGATGTTGCAAAAGCAGATAGCCAAGCAATAGATGATTTGAATGCACCACGGTAAACACCTAATTCAGGAGTACCACCAGTAGGTTCTGGAGCAATTTTACCTAAGTGCATTTCACCTACAATTACTTTATTTCCATCATAAACAACAACTTCAACTAACCAAACGGTTTCACTACCAACTATTTTATCACCTTTAATCCAAAAGTCCATCTCAAAATTTGTACATTCTTTGTAATCAACAAAACATGTAGAATAAGAAAAGAAATCTCCCTGTTTGAGTCCCTCACCAGCATACCAAGTAGTACCAGCTGGGAGCGAATCAGAACTTACACCACCAGCTTCAATCTGTCCATATGCAGATGAAGTCATAGTTATTCCTAAAAATAATACAAGAATAATTGGAATGGATAAGATCGCTTTCAAATCTAAAAAAAATTATCAAAAGCGATAGTTAAACGTTATTCAAATAATCAGAAAATACCAAAAAAGGCATTAAAATTCAATACAAATAACCAAATATAGAGGAATATTTTAAAAAAAACAGAAATGTGCGAATGTTCTAAAGTTCACTTGTTTGAAGTAGAATTCAAACTAGATGGGATGACAGTTGTTCCTACCCATAAAAATTGTGGATTCGCATTAGACGAAAAACAAGCAGACAAGTTCCAAAAAGAATTAGTAAAGTCTTGGGGCTTCGAGCAAGAAGACGATTAATTATAAAAATAAAAAGTTAGAATGTAATTACTATACAATTACATATCTTTTGTAGCTTCTTTGCAAACGTCAGTGTTGCATTGGCAATCTGAACTACATATACAATGACCTTGCATTGCACAATCACAAGAATAATCTGGGTCGCCGCTGTCAGCTTCGCAACCACATGCTTGATCTACCATGATTAACCAATAATATCACTTGTTTTAAAAGGTTAGTACACAGAATTGAATCAAGTATTGGAAACTATCTCAAGCACAGTATTACATGTGGTTTGAATAACCTCTGCTTGCTGCTGAAGAAGATTCGAGTCAACCTCAATATCAAAAGCAATTTTTAGAATGTGTATGAGATCCTGTTCTTTATTCAAACTATCCTTAATTTTTACAAAATTTTCTTTATTGACATAGCCCAAATAAAAATAGCAATCAGAAAGCATCGAATTTTTCAAGAAAAAATCATATTTTTGTTGAATTAATTCAGAATGATTATTCTTCTCAATCAAATCAGAAAAACCAATAGTAGATTTTAACATACGTTCCAATAATGTAGGAGTTGCTCTTTCAATTCCAATTGTATCCAAAACACTAGAAATATGATTATTGATAGAACTTTTCTTAAATTTACGAAGTGAATTAAGCATATGAGAAGGACTGGAAGGATTATTGTTTAAAGAAGACAAGGCATCAGCCAAATGATAAGAAGCACATTTTTGCCAACAGGCAGCAAATACATCATTATTGTCAATTCCATCTTTAGTTTTTTGACAACAAAATATAGATTCAATTAAAGAATTTTTTGCAAAATCAGAAAATAATAAAGATCTTTTTTCAGAAATTATAGAAAGAAACATTTTCAAATTCCAAGACTCATCTTGAAGAATCTTCAAATTATCATATTGAAGAAGTTTTTTGGTATTTGTTTCAGATAATGATGCATGATGAATGGTGATTAGATTATTCTCAAATGAAATAATTTCATCATTAAAAGAATTTTCATCAAAAACCATAAGATCATAATCACAAGAATCAAAAAAATTATTCATATTTCTACATCCACCCAAACCAACTGGAAAAGCAGATAATTCCTGGGTTTCAATGAATTTTTGGAAATCCATATGATTAGATGAATCAGTTTTTCTATAAAGTAATCAAGTCACAAAGTTTTACAAATTCATTCAAACTCAAAACATTTCCTTTAAATTAAGACAGAGTAGTTTTTCATCAAGCTCCTATAGTGTAGTCCGGTTAAGCATTTTGGCTTCTCAAGCCAAAGACTCGGGTTCAAATCCCGATGGGAGCACTTCTAATTTACAAATTATTGCCTTAAATATCAAAATTACAAATCATATTCTGTGAATCTAAAAAATGTTAATCTCAAAGAAGAATATCGTTCAGATGTAGATGACATTGTTGCAGAATTCTTCGTTCCGTGTTTAAGTAATTGTATTCAATATGATAGATGTGTGGATTTTTTATCAATTCAAGCACTAGCCACAATATCAATGGGGTTTGATAATTTTAATGCAGGTAAAGCAAAACTAAGAATGATAACAGGTCACAGATACAAGACAGAAGATCTCAATATATTTACAAAATTATTTTCTGAAAAATTTACAAAATCATTTGAAGGAAAATTCATTAGAGATAGTAAAATTCAGAAATTACAAAACATAGTAAATAATGGACAAATTGAATTAAAAATTGCAATTCCAAATTCAGAACGAATTGCGGATGAATTCTCAGAAAGAATTGGAATTTTTAGAGATGAAGAGGACCAACAAGTAGCATTTACAGGAACATCAAAAGAATCATTTTCAAATCAAACTAGGGATTTTGAATCAGTTGATGTTTTTACATCATGGAATGATAAAACAAGAGTTGAAAGAAAAATGGAAGACTTTGAAAATTTATGGCAAAACAAAACAAAATACGTGGATGTTTGTGATTTTATGTATGCAGAAGAAAATAATCTTTTAAAATATTCATCAAAATGGGCTACACAAATTTAGAATTCAAAAGAATCATCTAATCTTGCTTTATTTTCAAAAAAGTTCATTTTATTAATTTTATAATAAATTATCTCGCCACGTCTTTCAATTACTGCAATAATTGGTTCTTTTCCCATTTGGGTTATGTCATCAATTTTTTTTTGCAATGTACCCATCTTCTCCTGTTGTCCTTCATTAATACCAAAAATTAGAAATTTTGCACCTTTTTCACCAAAATGTCCTCTCTCATAAACTCTAAAATCAGAACCAAATCCAAATCCATCTTTTACAACATATCCTCTAGTTTTCAAATCACGAAATATCAAAAATTTTGTAAGAATTTCAGAATTTGTCTTTTGACAAATACTCATGAAAGTATCAAAATCAATTTGTTTTTTGTTTTTCTTTAGAAATAATTTATGAGTATATAGTAAATACAAAGATTCAAAGGATTTAAGAAATAATTTCCCTTTCTCAATTTCACCATATCCTTTTTGTTCAAGATCATGGATCATATTCTTATTAGAAATACAGACTTGATCTAAAATTAGATCACCATTGACTTCAGGAGTTTCGTCCATAATGAAGAGAAAAATGGAAGATTTCCATATAAGCATTAGAAATTTGACCCAAATAATTGCTAACCGTTAAAATATGGGGATTTTGAGTTGAGATTATCATGCATGGTGCAAATTATAGAGATGGAACAGGACAAGTATTCACAAGAAAAGAATACATCAAAGGTAAACCACAAATTAAAATTGCAAAATTTCAAGGCGGTAAAAGAGGCACTTACGAATATTGTGTTCAGTTATTAATGAATGAACGACTTCAAATTAGACATATGGCTATTGAATCAACTAGATTAGCAGCAAACAAAACACTAGAAAAAACAACTGGAGAAACAGGTTACTATTCCAGACTTAGAATTTATCCACATAACCTCTTAAGAGAAAATAAACAAATTGCTACTGCAGGTGCAGATAGAGTTTCAGAAGGAATGAGAAGATCATGGGGCAAGGCAACTAGTTTAGGTGCAAGAGTAAGACAAGGACAATGCATTATGGAATTATTTGTTAATGGAGAAGCACATCTAACTGCAGCAAAGAAAGCACTTCATGGATCATGTGTCAAATTACCAGGTACTCCAACAATCAAAGTGATTGAATGGAATAAACCATCACCATAAATGTTCTAAATCAGATTTCTTATTTTCAATAAATTTTAAAAAATCTTCAAATTCTTGTTTTGTAGGATCACGTTTGAGAATTCTTTTACTTTGATAGAAAAAAGTATTGTACAATCTACCTACAATAATACCTAAAGCAAAAGATTTGGAATCATCAATAGTTGAAAGTGATTTAATTAATTCTTTAATATCATCTTTATTTAAAATACTATCTTGAATTTTTTGTTCAATTTTCTTCAAAAGAATCTCATCCATGAATTACTACAGCAATGAAAGCTTAAAAACGCTTAAATCTGCAAATTCAACCCTTTGAATTGTTGCAGTTATAGTACAGTCTGGTTAGTACTCGTGCTTGCCAAGTACGTGACCCGGGTTCAAATCCCGGTAACTGCACCACTTATTGATTTTTAGATATTAAACCAGTTTTAATAATTTCAAGTGCATCATGTGCCTTTTCAGGTCTGGGTAATTGAATTGCGATTACATTATCTTGCCCATATCTTGATTCAGGTGAATTAAGTACAAGCATAGAGGTATTTGCAAGAACTTCAAAGAATTTTAAATCAGTTTTTGCATTAACAAGAAATTTTTCAGAAATATTACCTATTGAAAATGTTAAAATAATTTCAACAAAAACATTTCCCAATCCATCTTGAAGAATGTTAAGATCAGTATTAACAGAAAAAGGTTGACCTTCAATCTTGGCTCTAATTAGACCATATTTTTCTTCTTCAATTAGTATACAAGAAGTTTCTTTACCTTCAAAATCAAAAGTTGTAATTCCATCATGAACACTATCTAACATTTGTTGTAATTCATCAGACATCTTCTTTTTCCTCTAATACAGGTATAATTTTATCACTAGCCTTCATTAAAAATGGAGAAATAAATGCAGTGATAATTGCAATAATACCCACAAGTGGGAACAAGAAGGCGCTTACTGCACCAATGTCAACTCCAACTTTTACAATTACAATGGAGAATTCACCACGAGGAGCTGCCAAAGTAAATGCAGAGCGAAGTGCTTTTCCACGTTTTTGTCTGAAAATAAAATTGCCTAACATATTACCACCAAACTTCATACCAGTAGCAACTGCAATCAAAGCAATTGCAATGAAAATATAATTTTCAAGTTGTGAAACATCCATCAATGCACCAACTGAAATGAAAAATATTGCCACAAACATGTCTTTGATAGGACTAGAAAGTAATTTTGCAACTTCAGCTGATTTTGACTCTGCAACTAACACACCAGCCAAAAAGGCACCAATTGCTACAGATAATCCCACGATATTTGCAAGTAAAGCATAACCAAAACAGAGACCAAGAACACTCAAGAGTAGAATTTCACGATTTTCTGCTGCTGCAACTCTATCAATTAGAGGAGGGATAACACGGGTTCCCAAAGTAAACGTTCCTATGATAAGACCGGCTGCAACTAACACAATAACAACAATAGATTCCACAGATACAGTTCCAACTAAAGCAATAGATTGTAATGTAGAAATTAAAATTACAGCAATAATATCCTCTACAATTAAGATACCCAAAATAAGTATAGAAGATCCTTTTTTGATTTTCCCCATATCTTCTAAAAGTTTAACAATAATTGCAGTACTAGATATGGATAAAGCTGCAGAAATAAACAATGCATCCATAAATTGTAAACCTAGAGCGGTTGAAGTATAAAACAAAACTCCCAATGTAGAAAACAATCCAATTGTACCAACACCAATAGATACTTTTCCAATAGATTTGATTTTAGCATATGGGAATTCAATTCCAATTACAAATAATAGTAAGATAACACCAATTTCAGAAAAAAGATTTAGTGCAGAAATATCAGATAAAATTCCAACACCATCTAACAATTCAAGAGATGAAGTACTTTCAGGTAAAATCCAAGTCCAAAGAGGAGACAAAGGACCAATAAGCATTCCAGCAAAAAGATATCCAATTATCAAAGGTTGTTTAATTTTAAAAAATGCAAGTGTAACTATAGCCCCAATAATCATGATAAAAGCTAAATCAGTTACAAAACTTGTATGAGGAAGTTCAGGAGTTACTTGTTCAATCAAAGTGTTAGCTGTAGAAGTAAGAGAATCTTGAATTGCAGTAGAATCTAATTGAAGTAAAAGATTTTGCATATAATCAATTAACAAATTTCATTAAAAAGTGATTACGCAATTAAAATTTAGAAAGAAAATTAATAAAAATCTAAAAAATTATGATTAACAAAAAGTTATCAATTTGAAACTCTTTATGCCTAGAAATCATAGTCTAACTGCAGAGTGATGAGTAGGTCATCTGATTAAAATGAAGAGATATGACCTGGGGTAACTGACTGCATTTTTGGTTACATTGGAATAACCCAATTATTAATAGTACGGTACCGTACAGTACTATATGATTCAATGCGAATATTGTCCTAGAGGATTCATTGAGACAACAAATGGTCTTGCTGAAAAGACATTTCATGAGTTACTTCATGAACCAGAAGTTGTAAACAAGTGACTCTTTACATTTTTTATTTTACACCTAACTTTTTTTATTATTAGTTTCTTAATTCATGTAATATGGTATCTAAAACAAGTAAAAAAAAAGTAGTTAAACCTGTTAAAAGACAACCAAATCCAGCAGCAGTTTTAAAAAAAGTAGCATCAGTTTCAGATTCCAATAAAGCATTACAAAAAGAAATTAAAGTAATGTCAAAGATTTTTGGTGAAAATCAAAAAGTCCTAGTATCAATGAAAGGAATGATAGACACACTAACATCAACATTAGAACATATTCAAAAACAATCAAAGCAAATTAACATAATAGAAGACGATACACAAAAATTATACGCAGGATTAAATCAAGTTAGAACACAATCTAATTTAATTAATAAAATCAACAATCAAACTGAAAAACTTGAAAATGAATTAAATAAAATTTCAGAAATACAAAAAACATCAAAACCTCTAGAAATATCTCAAAAAGTGAAAGAGAGTATCAATTCCATTACAAATAATTCTCAAATGATTATAAAAATTGCTCAAAGAATTGACGAAGTAAGAGATGAACTAAGAGAAGTTTCTGGAAAGACTAATTCAGTTTTAGAAATTACCTCTGAGATTAACAAATTAAAAGAAAGCATCGAAGAGATTTCTGGAAAGACTGAAAATCTCAGTACAGGAACTCAAGTAGTTCAAAGCCTTAAACAAGAATTTGAAAAAATAATTGAGGGCGTAGCAGATGCAGCAAATGTTAATGCAGAATTAGAAGCAATCAAGATTTCAATTGATACGATATCATCAAAAGCCTCAAAAATCGACTCATTAGGAGGCGTGATTGATGGGCTCAAACAACAATTTGAGACAGTTTCATCAACTGTGAATTCCAGCGATGCCATCAGTTTAGAATCGATTAAAGAAGTAGGAAGCAAAATAGATAAAATTGAGACGGAAATCGGTTCATTATCAAAAAGAGCAGATTCGACAGCAGAAACTCTAAAAAGACAAGATGCATCTACAACAGAATTTCATAAAAAATCAGAAAAATTATTTCAAGAAATACAATCAGTTAGAAATGTTACAAACAAAGCTTCAAGTGATTCATCAAAGGAAATGATGGCATTACTAAAACTATCAGAATATCAATCAAACATTAGAATGAATACAGAATCAAAATATGGGGAATCAAAAGATCTTGAAAAAATGGCAAAACTTACTTCAGAAATTGTAAATTTGTTTGACAGAATATCAATTGAATCAGGTGAAAAAATACCGCTACCTCATGAAGTTAGACAATGGGCAGTAAGCAAAATTTTAGATTGTGCAGATAAATGGGAAATTAGATTTAGTGACGTATATTCAATTTTAACAAATGCTATTGGAAGAGACATGTTAAAAGAATCAGTTAGAATTCAACAAATTAGAGATATTTATGGAATTAGAGCAGTAGATGAAATTAGAAATGATCTAAATATTTCTTAAACACCGAGTGGATCAGATTCTTTAAGTTGGGTTCTCTTTCTTTTTAATGCAGTAAAGATTCCGATAATTACAGCAATCCAAATTATACTAGAAAATACATTTGCAATACTGACATACATGTATGGAGTTGCATCCATAATGTTAAGACGCAATAACAAAGCCCTATCATTTATGTCAAGCATTCCAGTATGATATGCAGAATTATCTTGAGGAATAGCTGAAATGGTATTAACACTTTGTAACATAGAATTTACATCATTTTGTATTCTAATGAAATTAGTTGATTCAGTGGCAAACAACCACACAGGATTTTTAGAAATGATTTGACTATGAGTATCAGTAGTTTCAGGTAATTTTTCCAACATTGGTTCCAGATCTAATTGGATTGCAATTAGATGAGCACGAATTGTTTCTGGATCAGATGAACCTATGATACCATCAAAATGT
>Ga0209658_1000424_pt1 | contig 31071 bp, 60 predicted proteins | sample SaaInlV_150m_DNA_6_FD_184656 | JGI IMG/M metagenome (GOLD analysis project Ga0209658, IMG submission 184656) | Marine microbial communities from expanding oxygen minimum zones in the Saanich Inlet - SI037_S4LV_150m_DNA (SPAdes) (version 2) | ecosystem: Environmental > Aquatic > Marine >...
TTGTTTGCATTACTAAGGAATGTGATATGAGAACAATAAAACTAACCACATTTAATGACCTCGGTGATTGTGATAGACAAGATGTTAATGACCTAATTTCGGCACTCGTAAGAATGGGTTATGAAGTATGGATGACAGACCATTCCGTTTGTTTTAACTTGGGGAATGAAGATGTAATAAAGGACGAAAAAAATGAAAACAATAGCGATTGAAGAAATAGCACCTTACATGAACGAAACTCCGATTTGTGAGCAAACTTTTATTGATTGTGGATTTGAAAGAGTAGATGTTTCGGTGGAAGAAAGTGGTGATGAGAAGTTTCATTATTACATATATGAGTTCGGAACTACTTATGACCCATCATTAATTTCGGCAAAGAACTTTACAGGAGTTCAGTTATTTAATGAAGAATATAAAACTTGGTATACTGAAGGTGAATTACAACTTTTGTTTATGTTGTTTTTAAAAGAAGAAGAGAAATAAAATGGACTACCCGACAGATTTTAATAAAAAAAGACCAGGGCCATGGGATGATGAAACATTTGAACTAACAGAAGATGTATTTGCAAGATGGGATAAAGAGAATGAAAAGTGGTATAATAAATATTTTGTAAGACCACTTCAGAGATTCATTCAGACCATTAAAGATTTCCCATCTGAAGCTAAGTGGTTTTATCAGCGTGGAAGTAGAGGTTGGTCTGATAGGTCAGTTTGGTCAATTGATACTTGGTTGGTAGATAATTTGATTCCAATGTTAGAACGATTGAAAAACAATAAAATGGGTACACCAATGTCAATGTTTAAAAAGAAAGATGGAGTTGACAAAGATGGAAATCCAACTGATGAAGCCTCTGTATTGGCAGAACAAAGGTGGGAAAATGTATTGGGTGAAATTATTTATGGATTGAAATGTGCAAAGACAATTCAGAATTACGATTACGAAGATAAAGAAGAAGTAAAGAAGTTGACAAAGAGTTCTCGGCGTTCATTTGAGTTGATTGGAAAGCACTTATTTAATTTGTGGGATTAACTCAGGTAAAAGAAAATGAGGAAAAATAAATGATTGACAAAACAATAAAACTAGCTGGTGAGTATCCAAGTGATTTTAAACCAACACCAACAGTACTGGAAATCCATCAATATTTTAATGCACATAGTTTTCATAATGGCAGAATGATAGGCGGTAGTAAATCGGTATATAGAAATATGCATCCCGATGATTTAATAATATTCAATGCCAATGTATTGATGCCAGGTTATGGTAAAGTATGGTATGGTGATTTAAATCTTACTGAAGATTATTTAGTATTGAGAGAAATTGCTCAAAATTTAAATACAGATTTATATGTGTTGTGGGAAACGGATGGTAGATTTGGTTTAGAGATGAAACCATTGAATGAGTTATTTGATAAAGCAGTATGGAATACAAGTGAAGATAACCCAACTAAAGAATGGTATAAAAAGAAAATGAAAGATAAAAATAGAGGTTGATAATGAGTAAAGAAGAATGGATACCCCCGCTATATATAGGTGCTATTATTAATATAAATAATAAATCATGGAGAGTTGCTGAGAAAGTGTTGACACAGGAATGGAAATATACTTTATCACATGAAACAGTAGATGGTTCTTATGAATCAATGAATTTAAATGAAAACGCATTAGAACAAATATTTAATTCTGGAAGTAAAGTTTTAGGTAGTGAACTTAAATAAAATTTATTTAGGAGAGTGCTTAGATGTATTAAAATCTTTTGATGATAAAGTTTTTGATATAGGGATAACTTCACCACCGTATAATAAATTACAATCAGGTGGTGGTAAAGGTTCTCTTTTTGGTCCTATAATTTATGACTGTTTTAATGATACCTTACCAGAGGATGAATATCAGAGTCAACAAATTGAGGTGCTTAATGAATTATATAGAACAATTAAACCAGGTGGTAGCTTTTTTTATAATCATAAAGTTCGACATCGTAAGAATTCTACCATACATCCAATTGAATGGTTGACTAAAACAGATTGGAGTATAAAACAAGAAATAGTATGGGATAGAATGACTGCGATAAATATGAGAGGATTTCATTTTTGGCAAAATGATGAAAGGATTTATTGGTTATATAAACCTAAAAATGATAATACTTCTGATGAAATGAAATCAAAACATGCGAAGTTATTATCAATATGGAGATTTTTACCTGATAGATATAATAATCATCCAGCGCCATTCCCACTAGTATTACCAATAAGAATTATTAAGTCGTTATTAAATGGTAAAAATGGATTGGTTATAGATCCATATATGGGAAGTGGAACAACTGCAGTAGCATCTAAATTATTAGAATGTGATTATGTAGGTATAGATGTATCAGAAAAATATATAAAAGAAGCTAATGATAGAATAGATAAATTTGAAACAGAAAGAGGTATTTTAGATGAGGAAAATAAATTGCATGCTATAACTGGTAAGACTTATATTGAACGAATGAGAGCAAAACAAATTAAAGAAAATGATTTTTGGGATGTAAAATGACAGATAACCTGGAAAATATTGCGATGCCAAAGATATGTAAAGTGTGTGGGGAAGATCCTACACAAAGAGCTTTTGGTGGGATGTATAAAGATAAAGATAAAGAATTAGCAAAAAAGTATTGTGAGAGAAATGCTCATAGTCATCAAACTATTAAACCTATATGGAAACCATGTTGTGGGGCATTAGAACATTATGTGGTAACAATGAACAAAAAATTCATGAAGAAGAAGTAAAATCATGATTATATATGTAGATATAGACGAAACAATTTGTATAACAAATAATGATAGAGATTATACTTCTTCAAAACCTATTCAGAAGAATATAGATATAATAAATGCCTTACATAAAAAAGGACATAGAATTGTATATTGGACTGCGAGGGGAACAGGTACTGGATCAGATTGGTTCCATCTTACTATAAACCAATTAGTAGAATGGGGATGTAAATATCATGAGTTAAGAATGGGAAAACCATTGTATGACTTATTTATAGATGATAAAAATATTAATGTTAAAGATATTGAAAAATTAGAAAGTTATTTGAATGATTAGATTTGCGTACGGTATAGTACGCTGGGGGGTGAGGTGTTTCCTCCTTTCTACCCACCCCCCGTATATTTGGCCCCTTCGTCTAGTGGTTAGGACTCCAGGTTTTCATCCTGGCAACAGCAGTTCGATTCTGCTAGGGGCTACGATATGATTAATGAATACTATAGAAAGGTTTGGATTAATGGGTGTTTTGATATCTTACATAGAGGACATATAGAATTATTTAAATATGGTAAAGATCTAGGAGATGAACTTATGGTAGGTTTAGATGATGATGGTATGATTAAAAGATTCAAAGGAGATAAACGGCCGTACAATACTTTACAAGATAGGATAGAAGTAATCAAGTCTATTAAGTATGTAGATTCTGTATGTTCGTTTCATTCAACCGAAACCTTATATAAATCTATTGAGGATTACAAACCAAATATAATAGTGGTAGGTTCAGATTGGAAAGGTAAAGTAATAATAGGTAAAGAAATACCAGAGGAAATAAAATATTTTGATAGAGTAGGAGATTACTCTACTACTAATATATTAGGAGAAGTATGAAAATAAATATATTAAAGAATTATTGGGAACTAGGGGAAGTTGTATCAGACATTGTTGAACATACATTAACTTTACCAGAACCTAAATTAGTATTACCAACAGGTTCAACACCAATTAGTTTATACAAAGAACTAGTTAATAGAGATTTAGATTGGAGTACAACTACTACATTTAACTTAGATGAGTATGTTATAAATCTAAATCATCCACATAGTTATAATAGTTTTATGAAGAAACAGTTATTTGATAGAGTTAATATATATCCAGATAATTATCATTTCCCATTTAGACCTACTGAAGCATTTGAAGATAAAATAAAAGAAATAGACTTGTGTATATTAGGTATAGGTAGTAATGGTCATATAGCATTTAATGAACCAGGTTCTTCATTTGAGTCTCGGACAAGAGTTGTAGATTTATCAGAACAAACCATAGAAGATAATTCAAGGTTTTTTGATTCTATAGACGAAGTACCTAAACAGGCAATTACTATGGGATTGGGAACTATAATGGAATCAAAGAAGATAGTGTTGATGGCTAATGGGGAACATAAATTAAATATTTTAAATGTAGCAATGAATGGTGAAGTAACAGAAGATATACCAGCATCTATTTTACAAAATCATAAAAACGTAAAGATATATTATTGTGAGTAAATTTAAAAAATTTATAGTAGAAAAAATGATGATTGTATATCTATATGGGTTAGCCTTTATTTTATTTCTATCAGATTTATTTAGTTGTGGAGAATATAATAAATGAAAGATTATATAACTACAATAGGATTGATGGCAGGAACTTTGAGTATTGTTGCGTATTTTCCTCAAGTTTGGAAAACATATATGACAAAACATTCTAAAGATTTATCTATGAAATGGTTACTTCTAACTTTTGGATCACAATTATTGTGGTTTACATTTGGAATGTTATCGAATCTATTACCCGTTATACTTACTAGTAGTCTTACTTGTGTGATGACTTCTGGTTTAATTATAATGAAAAGAAAGTATGACAATGAAAACTAAATGTTTATTATGTACATCAGAAACATATCCAGGTCATTATTTTTATGACCACTTGGAAGATGTGCATATGATGCCAATCAAACGACAAAGAATTGCTGCCGTAGGTATTGACAAATATGATCAAGAAAAGTGTTTAGTAGAAGAGGAAACTGATGATGAATGTTTAGAAAGATTTAAGTTTACTCATCCTGAATATGGTACTGAAATATGTTGGTGTCCAGATTGTATCGGCGGAGAAACATTAGATACGGTAAGTAAAGTTTGTGAAACACATGGAGAACTTTATGTTAAAGGAAAACATAGATTGTATGTGGATATCAGGTGATGAAGTATGTTAATATTTTATCCAATGTTATCTAATGGTAATGTACTTTGGACGTGTGATAATTGGGGAGTTACTGCAGAAATATCTTTACCAGATACCAACGCAGTAGCATTAGTATGTTCGTGTGATGGTAAGGTTCATCCAGAATGTAATGATGAATGGTATTATAAAGGATTGTATTGGGATAGAATTCCTATGGAAAAAAGAGAAAGATATAGAAAAGGAAGAATGAAACTACAATGAGTTATACCGTAGATATATTAATAGCTATTTCAATATGGAGTGGGTTGTGGGTGATATATAGAATTATTAAATGGTGGCTCTTTTGAAGATAGATAAGTTAATGATTGTAGCACACCCTGATGACGAAGCACTATTTGGTGGTGCTGAATTATTAACACATTCAGACGAATATAAAGTTGTAGTAGTAGATGAGTGTCATAATGAAGTTAGAAAAAGAGAACTTATATCCTCTATGAAGTTTATAGGAATTACAGATTTCGAACATTGGACAGGTTATAAAGGTGGAGAAGATTATCATAGAGAAAAACTAATCTATGAGTTGTTAAGAGTTTTGAGAGAAAGAAAATATAAAAAAATAGTAACACATAATAAACAAGGAGAATACGGACACCCAAGACATAGAGCATTACACGATATATTAAATCATTTAAGACCAGATATATTATGGCAATTTGATAAAGGTAAAGAGAGATTACCTAAAGATTTATTATTGAAGAAACGGGATTTGTTAAAAATGTATAGTAGTCAACGAGATGTTTTGGATTGGTTTAGTCCTTGGTACGAAAAAATAACTAAGGTGAATTAATTTTTGCGGGTGTCGTATAGTGGTAATACCTCAGCCTTCCAAGCTGATGCTGTCGGTTCGATTCCGTCCACCCGCTCTATATTATGAAAAATAAAACACATTACCAAAGTAAATATAAAAGAAAAGAAACGTTAGGAGAATATTTACATAGTAGAATTTTAGAAGGTTTAGTAAACTACCGTAAGACTTGGAGTAAAATACCAGATGTGGATGAATTAGATTTTTATATACAACAATATAAAATAAAAGAAGGACATTCAGAATGGTCAGAAAGATATAAGATAAATATGTGGATAGAAGATGAAGAATAAAAGCTTGTGTCTAATGACACGAAGTATGGGGATGTGGTATAACGAGATTACTCCGCACTTGCACTGCGGCAATCAGGGTTTGACTCCCTGCATCTCCACAAAATAATACCTATGTTTTTCGAAAGTAGATGATACTTATTATTATAACATAGGAGAGTTTCAAGATGAAGAGGTGTAAATATAAAGGTTGTAATAGAGAGTCAATACAAATCTCTCAACACGAAAGAGGTTGTATGTATGCTCCAGAAAATTATACTGAATGTATAGAATGTGGCAAACAACTTGTTCCACCTCAAACTAAAAGAAATAAGTTTTGTGGTAGTTCTTGTGCAGCTACATATAATAACAATATATCTCGTGCTCCAAAAAGAGTAAAAACTGGTAGTTATAGAGATTGTTTGTATTGTGGTAAAACCAATTACTATCCACCAAGTGATTTATTGAAGGGTGGAAAGTATTGTTCTAATCGGTGTCAACAGGATTATGAGTGGAAAGAAAGAGTTTTGATTATTGAAACACAGGGTGTAGAAGTAATCTCTGATTATGAGCCAACACAAAGAGATATATTGAAAAGATATTTAATATGGAAACACGGAGAAAAATGTATGGAATGTGGGTGGTCTGAAATAAATGAATGGACTGGTATTATACCAATTCAACTTGATCACATAGATGGTGATCCTCACAATCCAAGTTTGGATAATGTTCAACTATTATGTGGAAGTTGTCATACACTAACAGAATTTTATGGAGCTCGGGGTAAAGGTAGAAAAGGTATAACATATCGTAAACAAATCAGATGAAATCGCAGGTTCGATCCCTGTCAGCTCCACTATTATGGAAAATAAATAATGTTTAGAGAAACTCGTAAAAGGTCAATAAGAAAATCAGTTGGATGGAGAGTTGTAGCTTTCAGTAATTCTTGGATGATTTTGTCATTAGGATTAACTGATATTCCACTTTATAATGCAATTATTATGAATGTGTTAGGTATAGTTTATTTTTATATGTATGAAAGATTGTGGGATAAATCTCAAAGTGGGAGATATACAGAATGATATTATGGTTTACAGGACAGCCTGGTTCAGGGAAGACCACACTATCTAAAGAATTAATTAAGAAGTTTGATCACGATAATGTTATGCACATTGATGGTGATGATTTACGAGATATTGTTGATAATAAAGATTATAGTGAAAAAGGTCGTAGAGAAAATATAAAATTGGCTATGAATATAGCAAGGTTTATGGAAAATAAAGGTTTTATAGTTATAGTATCTTTAGTTTCACCATATAGAGATTTACGAGAAGAATTAAAAATGGAATTAAATGTGGGAGAATTTTATCTACATACAACAGAGATTCGTGGTAGAGAAAATTATTTTGCAGAAGGTTATGAACCACCATTACACAATTTTACAGATATAAATACAAACAAACCAATAGAGGAGTGTGTAAATGAAATACTCGATGTTTATCGGTCGATGGCAAAAGTGGCATAAAGGCCATCAATGGTTGATTGACCAAAGATTAAAAGAAGGTAAAAATGTTTTAATTTGTGTTAGAGATGTTATGCCTGATAAACTTAATCCATATACTTGTGAAGAAGTTTATGATAATTTACATAAAGAACCTCTTTTAAAAGAATTTATCAAATTAAATTTGGTTAAGGTGATTATTATACCTGACATAGAGTCCGTAAATTATGGTAGAGACGTTGGGTATGATATTATTGAACACACGCCCCCAAAAGATATAGCGAAGATAAAAGGCAGAGAGTTACGAAATGAAAGATTGTGACCTTTGTAAATTAAAAATAAAAACAAATGTCTATATGGAATGTGATCATTTTATAATACTCGATTGTATGGATTGTAAAATACCAATGATGGTATGGAAAGAACACACTATGGATGTTAACGAGTCAGACCAATATGTGTTGGAATCTTTCTTGATAGAAACTGCCAATATGTTTTATAAAGGTAAGGAGTTTTACATATCAAAAGACCAACGAAAGATACCAGACCACTTCCATTGGCATGCTAGACCAAAATAATATGAAAGATAAAGAATACATTAAGCATATAAAAAAATTGGAACCAGAACCTTGGTTGCCAGAAGATATGCAAATAGCTATAAATACATTTATACAATCTACTATAATGCTAGAAGAAAATGATTTACCATATGTACCATCAGAGTATGTTATTTCCCTTTTAGATACAATAAAAAAACACAAAGAATATAATTCTTTATACTTAGAGTTAGTAGAAATTTTATTACCGCAATTTAAACAAGCGTCGGCCGAGGAATTAGATGAGCATACCAAAAGATCCATTTAGTGTAAGCACTTTAATGGGGGAATTAGATAGAGAATTATTTAATCACATAAGAAGTGATATGGTAAACGGTACTGCGTTTCAAATGGATGATGAAACATTAGATATGTTATTAACAGGAATATGGGAATGGGGTCCAGAAGAAGTAATGGATGTTGAAGGAATAGTTGTAGGAGTATCTTAATGGCTTTTACTAGATGGAGCAAAAGATTTAAAAAAACTTTTGGAAGACACGAAAAAAATTGGAATGGAGATTTTAGACAACCACCAAAGCCAGAACATTATTATACTGAACAAACTGGGAAGTGTAGATGGTGTGGAGAAATTATAGTTAATCAAGATGGTACTATAATACATAAGAGGCATTGGCATCCAAGATGTTTAGATAAGTATATGTTTATTTATCACCCAGGAGAAACTAGAAAAGTTGTATTCCAACGAGATAATGGAGTTTGTAATTGGTGTAATAAAAAACATGGTAGATGGCAAGTAGATCATATAAGACCTTTGGTGGAACAAAAAGGAAAATCTGTAGATGAGTTAGATTTTACATTTTGGGAGTTAGATAATTTACAAACGTTATGTTCTCCATGTCATCATGAAAAAACAGGTAAAGAATCTACTGGAAGAGCAGTTAAAAGAAAATCAAAAAAATCTATTAGATGGAAATCTTTTAGAGAAGTATTTGGAGCATAGGATATGAAAGAATTGAAAGCAACTCGTGTACCACCTGGAGATAGATGGGCATTAGTAAATGAAGATGAACAAATATATTCATCATTAACAGAAGCATTAAATAAAATTTATATGGATACAGGATTAACAAATTTTTATATAGATGCAGGCAAGGGTGAAGTACACGCTGAAGATGGTAAAGAAAAACCAGAACCAATTAAGAAGTATTCATTATACGGAGAGGAATATTAATATGAAAACAGCAAAATATTTTACAGCAAGTTGGTGTGGTCCATGCCAATCTTTTAAACCAGTTATGAATGAAATCTCCGGAGAAGGTTATTCAGTACAGTTTATAGATGTGGATAGTCAGCAAGATGTTGCGGTACAGTATGGAGTGCGTTCCGTACCTACCGTTGTAATAGAAGAAAATGGTACAGAAGTAACTAGGTTTGTTGGTGTACAACCAAAAGCTAGTGTAATTGAAAAATTAAAATAATAATAGGAGAAACAAAATGGCAACAGTTAAAGAAATACATGCTAAAATCAAACAACATTTCGAGGAGTTTGATAAGAATCATGAAGTGCATGCAGAAAAAGGTAATAAAGCAGCTGGAGGCAGAGCGAGAAAACATATCGGTGAGATAAAGAAATTGGTTACTGAATATAGAAAAGCATCTGTTACAGAATCTAAATAATAAAAATAAATAAAGGAAAACGGTTATGAAGTATTATGAAGCAACAGTAAAACAAGTATTGGAAATTCCAACATCTAAGGGAACAAAATCAAAAGTTTTACGAGATAGGCTACTAATAGAGGGTGAAAGTATTACTTATGTGGAATCAAAAGTAAATGAAATGATGAAAGATAATCCAAATGAATGGGAGATAACTTCAATAAAGGAAAGTAGAATTGTTGAAGTCGTTCTTAGCAAATAATAAATTATTTGTAGTTTTAATATTTTCTTTAGTAGGTAATATGATTGCGTGGTTTCATATGAATGCACAATTCAGATGGGAGTGGGCTAAATCTATTTGGTGGATAATATTAGGTGGTGTTCCGATATCATTTTTATTTTATTATTCTACTAGATGGTCATATGAATATTTTGGACAATATTGGGCAGTTAGACCATTAGGATTTGGTATGGCAACAATTGTGTTTGGTGTATTGACTGCTATATTTTTAAAGGAAATGCCAAGTTTGAAGATATGGATATCATTATTATTAGCGTTAGCCATTATTATATTAAACACTTCAAACACATTGGATAAAATGTAATAATGCCAATTTATGATATAGAAGAAAACGATATAGAGATTTTAGATAATTGCCCTCTATGTGACAGTAGTAATATTGAAATTATAAGTGAGGTAGTTGAAAAAGAAAATAAAACGTTTAAGGTAGACTTTGATTCTAACTTCACAAAAATAATACCTAGGGAAGAACATATTATTTTTTTATCAACAGCGTGTTGTATAGAATGTAAATTTGTCTTTAGGAATAAAAGACCAAATTTGCCTTGGTTTGAAAAAAGTTGGAATATACGAGAAACTGAAGATACAGATGCTGTATTTGAGCAAGCCCACGATCCAGAAAAGGAAAAACAAAGATATAATCGTTATGAGAATTTATCTAAAGTTTTAGAAGAAGTTACTACAGAAAGAAAACTACTTGATGTTGGGTGTGGTCCTGGAACTGGACTAAAAGCGTTTCAGGACAGAGGCTGGGACGTTATGGGAGTAGAGCCAGATCCAGTTAGAGCTAAGGTAGGAAATGAAGTAAATAAAATAAATATTTTCCCTGGTAAGATAGAAGATTTTACTGAACCTGATGAAACATATGATGTAATAACGTTATTGCATGTTTTAGAACATTTTCATTCACCTAAAGATTTTTTAATACATACTATTAAAAAAATAAAATATAATGGATATCTTTATATAGAGGTGCCGCATTTACATAGGTTTATAAATTGGGAAGATTCACTTTATTTAGAACACATGAATAATTTTACTGAAAAAACATTATTAGATTTAGGTGAGAAACTTAAATTAGTTCCCGTGAAAAGATTCATTACAAAAACTACTACATATGGATATGAACATTTTGCAATTTTATTTAAGAAAACATCTAAAAATTTAGATTATATAGAGTTACCTGATATTAAATCTAATGGAATTTTTGTTAATGAAGTTGTAGAATCATTTGATGAATCGGAATGGGGAGAGTCATGGCCTTATATTGAAGGTGATTATTTAGATAATGTTAAAAAGTTATATAGAAGATTTCCAAAAAAAGAAACAGAACCTAATATGGTAAGTCAGTTTGATAAGACTGATAAAATAGTTTTTGTTGTACCTCATATAAATAGTATTGTTAAAACATATACTCCACTTGAACAGATGGACTTTTATAATAAAAATAAAGTTGTTATGTTAGGTTAAAAAATGCCAATTTACGAATATCAATGTAAAATATGCGGTAAAGAAATAGAAGTATTGCAGAAGATGAATGACAAACCACCTATATGTTGTATAGATCCAAAAGATAAAACTATGAGTGGTGAAATGAAACGTAAAATATCAAATATCGCCCCACCAGTATTTAAAGGTAGTGGATTTTATGCTACCGATTACAAGAAAAAAGGATTTAGTAAACCAGATAAGAAAGTAGAAAAATCAAAAGGTAAGAAAAATGAAGGAAATAAGAAAAAACAAAAGTGAAGTTATCCGTATTCAGTTAAAGGAATACAAAGAACATAAATTGATAGACCTTAGAGTTTGGTATGAGGATGAGAATGGTGAATACAAACCAACTAAAAAAGGAATATCATTTAATAGAAATTATGCTTTGAATGTAGCTAATGCTATTACAGAAGTTTTGAATGATTAACTATAAAGATTACATTACAGAAGTTCCAGATTTTCCAGAAGAAGGAATATCATTTAAAGATATATCCCCACTACTTGCAAACCGTAAAGTATTTAGAGAAGTAATACAAGAGATGGGTGAGTTGGTAGGAATCAAACCAACTGAACCACCATTCTTTACACGATATCCAGATTATTGGATTGCAGTTGATGCTAGAGGTTTTCTATTCGCATCTGTTTTATCATATGAGTTTGGTGGTGGAGTTGTGATGTGTAGAAAGGCTGGTAAGTTACCAAAACCTACTGCCAATTATTCATATCAAACAGAATATAGTAGTGATGAATTGAGTATGCATTTTGGTAGTGGAACGGCAGTTATAGTAGATGATGTGTTGGCAACTGGTGGAACATTAAAGGCTACTAATTATTTAGCCAAGACTGCTGGTTATGATGTTATAGATAATTTGGTTTTAATTGATTTAAAGTATGTACCAAGAACAAAAACATTTGATTTAGAAGTAAAGAGTTTAATACAATATGAATAAAGATGATATACTAATAGTATGTGCACTTGAACAAGAAGTCAATGGTGAGTTAGATGATTATTTACCAGACCCACGACAACTCATATACACAGGAGTTGGTAAAGTTAATGCCACAGGAAAACTCACCGAGAGATTATATAGGTCTCATTTAAATTATTTACCACTAATGCCAAAACTAGTAATCAATTATGGAACGGCAGGTAGTAGAGATTTACCAATAGGTGAATTAGTAGATTGTACAATATTTACACAACGAGATATGGATGCTGGCGGCCTTGGATTTCTAAAAGGACAGACACCATTTGAGAATCTTATACCAATGATATTAGATTACAACCACGTTAAGTTTAACCCAATAGGTAAGAGGTTGAGATGTGGCACAGGAGATAATTTTGTACAAACTGATATGGATACTTATAGTGAAGTATATGATATGGAAGCTTACGCATTAGCTAAAGTATGTTTTGTATATGATGTTCCCTTTATATCATTTAAATATATTACAGATAATGCAAATGAAAAATCATCAAAAGATTGGGAAGATAATTGTTCTGATGGTATTATAGAATTTAAAGAAAGAGTATTATATGAAATTGAAAAATAGTAAAGATAGACAAAAAACATGGAAAGATGCACGCAAATATATTCTGAAATCTTTACCAACTCCAGAAGTGGATAGACCTTACGAACTTAAAATGAAACAACCAGAGTTGACATTCATGGGAGTTCATGAACAACCTGATTTTGCTACATTGTATATTTTGATGTATCCTAATGGTAAAATAGTTGAACTAAAATCTCTAAAGATATACCTACAACAATATAGGGATATTATTATTTCATATGAAAGATTGATAAATGTTATATTTGAACATATGATGGAAATTTATACACCACAACGGTTACGACTTGTATTAGATTGTAACCCAAGAGGTGGAATAATGTCTAGGACTACAATTGATTCAGATTGGGGAGCACTTGGTGGTGAAGAAAAGTATCGTGAATGGGGAGAAGATGTATGGTAAAAATTGAAAAAGATGATAGTGATAATGAGAATCAGTCTCAATATATGAAAGATAATGTAGTTTATAATAATCCAGAAAATATGGTTATGGTTAAATCATATGGAAATAAGATAGTAGTTGTATGTAAAGATGAATCTCAAGTTCAACCAGTAATGGATAGAATGAATACAGATACATGTATACTATCTGATTATGAAGAATGGGATGAGGGTAAAGATATGAAATGGATATTAACTTTCAAAGTAACAGATGATTACGAACAACTACCAGAAAAAAACTAAAATAAAGCTTGACTCGTATAGGCTTTTTGTTGTATAATAGGGTATGAATAAAAATACTATAATCTTTGATTTAGATGGAACTTTAGCTAATATTGATGCACGGAGAGAGTTAGCAACCAAACCTAATGGTAAATTAGATTGGGATGTTTTCTTTGATGCTGACAATATTTCGTTAGATGTTCCAAATGAACCAGTAGTTAAAATGGCACAGATGTTTGCTGAAAACGATTTTAATGTTGTAATCTTTAGTGGTAGAAATGATAGGTCGTTTCACACTACTAAGTCTTGGTTATCAAGACACAAAGTTCCATTCCACAAGTTAATTATGAGACCTGATAAGTTTCTCAATTGGGGAGAAAAGATTGCCGATGGTAATATCGCCACCCAAGAGATGAGGTTTATGCCTGATGAAATCTTAAAGAAACATATGTTAGATTTGTTTGTTGATATCAATGACGTATTCTTAGTTGTTGACGATAGAGATAAAGTTGTTAAGATGTGGAGAGATTTAGGATTGAATACTTTTCAAGTAGCTCCAGGAGACTTTTAGCCTTGAAAATAAATAAAATAAAGCTTGACTCGTATAGCTTTTTATGCTTATATTATAGTAGATAATGAGAGATAATATGAAAGATTTGAAAAATTTTAATCCATTTGCTTTGAGGGAAAAATACTCCGCAAAATCACTTAATAAAACTAACAATTATAGTTCGTTTTGGATGGGTGATACTATAGATAGTCATTATTCAATATTTGATGATGAAGAAGTAAAACCAAAAGTTGATTTAATAGCATTAGCGTCTTATAGACGAGCTATAGCAAACTTCGTTAGTATTCTTACTGGAGATTCTTCAATTAAAGTAAATTATACTACAAGTGGTGATTCTTATACTGATGGTAAAACTGTTACTATTTCTTCCAAAATGGACGATAAATTATATGATTCTACTGTTGGATTAGCACTTCACGAAGGTTCTCATATTAAGTTATCAGACTTCGATTTTTTAAGAAATCTTGAAGGTAACATTCCTGCTGAATATTTTGTTAGGGGTGAATTAAAGGGTTATAGAAAAATGGAAGTTCTTTCCCATATTAAAAATTTACTTAACTATGTAGAAGATAGACGAATTGACAATTATGTTTTTTCAACTTCTCCTGGTTATAAAGGTTATTATCATTCAATGTATAATAAGTATTTTCATGCTAAAGTGATTGATAAAGCACTTGGTACTGATGAATTTACTGATGAGAATTGGGATTCATATATTTTCAGAGTTTTAAATCTCACAAATAAAAATACTAATTTAAATTCTGTACAAGGTTTGAGAGAAATTTGGAAAGTTTTAGATTTAAAAAATATAGGTAGGTTAAAATCTACCGAAGAAGCTTTTGAAGTATCACTTGAAGTTTATAATATTGTATTAAATAATGTTCTTGATGGAATTGAAAAGACTGATGAAGAAGGTAATACTACTTATGAGAAAGCAGATGGTAGTGAATCTTCTGAAGAAAATGGTGAAGGTAGTGGTGAAGAAGAATCTCGTAAAATTACTGATGATGAATTTGATGATTTACTTAACTCAATAGAAAATAATGTAATGGGTGGAAGTGATTCTAGTGAAAGTGGTGGTAAAAGTATTGAAGTTGATTTGCCAATGAGTGGTGAAGCTACTGATAATAGTAGTGGAGTTGATACAGGTAAGGAAACTAAAAAAGTTGAATTATCTGATAGACAAAAAAAGATATTAGAAAAATCTATTGAAAAACAGAAAAAATTTATGAATGGTGATATCACTAAAAAGAAAGTTACTAAAAAAGTAATGGATGACCTGAAAACTGTTGAAGAATCAGGAATGGGTTATCACGATGTAGGTAAAGATTTAAAAGATAGATATCTTGGAAAAGCAACTCCTACTAAATGTATTGTTGTTAGAAACTTAACTAAATCACTTATAGAAAGTATGACTGTAAATATGTTATCTACTGGTAGATATAGTAGATGGTCTTATGGATCAAGTGATGATACAACAGAAGGTTTTGTTGAAAAAGGTATTAGGATTGGAACTATCTTGGGTAAAAAACTACAAGTTAGAGGAGAATCCAGAGATACTAAGTGGACTAGAAAAGATAGTGGAAAGATTGATAAAAGATTAATCGCTGAATTAGGTTTTGGTAATGATAGAGTTTTTCATACTACTTTTGTAGAATCTTACGCAGACGCTTTTCTTCACATATCAGTAGATGCTTCAGGATCTATGAATGGAGATAAATGGGATAACACAATGACTTCAGTAGTTGCAATTTGTAAAGCAGTATCAATGATTCAGAATGTTGATGTGGTGGTTTCAGTTAGAAGTACTCAAAGTGGTAGTAGTAGAAGAAGTCGTGGTACTGATTATCCTATTGTTTTATTAGCTTATGATTCAAGAGTTGATAAGTTTAGTAAAGTTAAAAATTTATTTCCTCACATTAGATGTTCAGGAACTACTCCAGAAGGTCTATGTTACGAAGCAATTATGAATGAAATTGTTCCTTCTTCTAATAATAGAGAATCTTATTTCTTAAACTTTTCAGATGGAATGCCAATGTTTAGTAATAGTGATGTACAATATTATCATGATACTGCACTAAATCACACCAAGAAAATGGTAGAAGAAATCAAGAATAGAGGAATTAAGATGTTGAGTTATTATATTGGTGATTCATATGATTCAGATAGATATTTGGGTGATTTTAAAAAGATGTATGGTAAAGATTCACAATTTATAGATGTAACTTCTGTAATGTCAATATCAAAAACAATGAATAAGAAATTTTTAGAAAAGTGATTAAATGGGTTGTAAATAAGTTGTATAAACATAGTCCAATATGTAATTGTGGATATAAGATGAAACCTACCAATTCAAGAGAAGAATATAGTTGGAAATGTATATGGAAAAAATGTGGATGGGAAGCATATGAATCTTCAAATGGTAAATTACATTGGAAAAAATAATTAAAATAAAGCTTGACTTGTATAGCTTTTTATGCTTATATTATAGTAGATAATGAGAGAGAAAATTAAAGATTTGAAAAATAAAGAAAAGAGTGAGAAATAACAAATGAATAATATTGTTGTAAAAATAGAGATGTCTGGAAACAGATATAACGCCTTTGATACTGATGGTAATAAATACACATCAGAAATAGGCACAAGTACTCGGAGGAGTGCTTTTGAAAAAGGTATGGCGCTTGAAAAGCGTGAAGGAAAAGGTGGTAGAACCTATTGGTGGAAAGTTCCAATGAGTGAATTTGAATTAACATCTGTTGATGTAACTACAAATATGTCTATTGAAATACCTTCTGATCATGAAGAAGTTTTAAACTTCATTCATTCTTCATATAATCTTAAACCTAAAGGTTTGGTTATGAAGGAACTTAAATGGAAATATCTGATTAGATCTGCAGTTAGAGGAAAAAATATTCTAATGACTGGACCTTCTGGTTGTGGTAAAACATTAGCAGCTAAATCCCTTGTTAATTCATTGGATAGACCTGATTTCTACTTTAACTTGGGTGCTACACAGGATCCTCGTTCTACCTTAATTGGTAATGTACATTTTGATAAAAAGAAGGGAACTTATTTTAGTGAATCTCTTTTTGTTAAAGCAATTCAAACTCCAAACGCTGTGATTCTTCTTGATGAATTATCAAGAGCACATCCAGATGCTTGGAATATCTTAATGACAGTTCTTGATGAAGGTCAAAGGTATATGAGATTGGATGAGGAAGATGGACAAGCAACTATTAATGTTGCTGAAGGTGTTACCTTTATTGCTACTGCAAATATTGGTAATGAATACACTTCTACAAGAGTTATGGATAAAGCCTTAATGGATAGATTCATCATAGTTGAAATGGATGTATTGGATGAAGATGAGGAATATGGATTACTTTCATATATGTTTCCTCATGTTAATGATGATTTGTTAAAAGCAACTGCATCAATTGCATATTCATCAAGAGTTGAATCTAGATCTGAAAATGGTAGATTTTCTAATGGAATCTCAACAAGAACTTCTGTTGAATTGGCAGGATTATTGTTTGATGGTTTCGGTTTAGGTGAAGCTTCAGAAGTAACAATTTATCCTCAGTATTCAGAAGATGGTGGAGTAGAATCTGAAAGAACTTACATCAAACAGTTAGTACAAAAGTTTGTTTCTGATGGTTCTGATGAAAACCTTTTTAATGAAGAAGAAATAGAAAATGCAAATGAAGAAACTTATGCCTAAATCAATTAAAATTAAAAAGAAAAAACCTACGCTAAATGAGCTAATTATGGATGTATACTTAGAGTCCATAAATAAAGCTTTAATAGCAGGTAAGAATCCTGAATCTATGTATAAGAGATTGCAGAAGATGGTTGAAGAACAAAAACAATATAGGGATTCTAAGAAGAAGTAATTTATCTCTCACTCAAAAAGGTGTTAGCGGATTTTTTAATCCGCTTTCACCGCATATATAATATAGGAGATTAAAATGAAAAAGATTATAATGGATATATTAGAGGATATGTCCAATTCGCACGACGGTCAGTTAAATCTCGCATCTAAAGTTGCGAGGGAAACTACCGCAAAGCTAATTAGCTCTACTCTTAAATCTAAGGGTTCTTATATAGTATTCACAGATTCGGAAATAGATGAACAAAAGATGCAAGATTCTTGGGTATGTTCTATTTGTGGAAAGAATACTTATGATGTAGATTATGATTATATTGGTACTGGTACTAATCACTTAGGATGTGAGTTAGAAATAGAAATGTCAGTAGATGAATTGAAGTTGCCATCAGATATGAAATTAAAGAATCCAGGCGACAAAGAAGATAAGAGAGTAACTACTAATGTTAGACGAAAAGGTGATAGACGAGAAAATAGAGGGGATGATGTAGCAAAAGCATTAGGTCATATGGATGAAGATGGTGAATTTATCACAGAAGATATAAAAACTGGGCACGATCAGGGTGGCAGTTATGAATATCCATATAACAGTTTTGTTAGAAGTAAGGAAGATATACAAAAACAAGCTTATGTAGAAATGACTTCTGATGGTTTACCTGAAGGTGGAGATGCACAAGCTGTATTAGAATCCCATAAGTTAGCAGAAGAAATAGTTGAAGCACAAGAAGGTACTTGGATATACGAATCCCCTGATGGTGGTAAAACAGTATTCAGACGCTCATTCTCAGATTATGATCCAAGAAATAAAGAAGAAATAGATTTCAAAACTAAAGAACCTACCGGTCGTAAATTTACAGATTATCCTTTTGTAAAAGATGTTCAAATTGATGGGTGTTAGAGTGAAAGAATCCCCAATAGATTCAATTATTATAGATTTAATATTAGAACATTATAATATGTTATCATTAAGTCATAGAAAACCAATGTTGTCAGATATAGAGTTTGACGATATAGTGCATTACGCACAAGAGGTATACTATACAAAATTAATAGAAGAAACCCCGATAGGAATCGAAGGAGAAGCTTAATGAAAGATAAATGTGTAAATTGTAAAAAAGAAACGTTATACCAAAAAGAAGAACACGTCAAATATAGACTTGGTTATATTGAAGGTATAGGACAATTGTGTTTAGATTGTTGGGAAGTTATTCATGGAATTGAATTAAAAAACTTTAATAATAAAGGAACAAAAAATGGAACAAAAAAATTGGACGGATTACGATAGATTTATAGTGTTGGGGGACAGGTCAAGTGGACGCTTAAAAATGAATTATGAAACTTTTATTAAATTTAAGATTGTAGTCGATGCTTTGAATAAAATACAAAGTCAAAGTGGACATTCATTTGCTCTAGATGGACAACTTGTAGCTAATAAAAAGGTAACTGCTACTGAAGCTACAAATATACTTTCTAATATTTATAAGTGTAGGTGGAACCCAGTTACAAAAAAATTGTTATTGGTCGCTTCACAGTTAGGTATAAGTTTAAGTTAGTATTAGGGGATAATTATTTCTCCTGATAATGGGAGAAATAAAATGTCTAAAAAAGTTGATGTTAAAGAATATCAATGTGAATTAATTAAGGTTGTTGATGGAGATACCATAGATTGTTATATTGATTTAGGTTTCAATTTGAAAACTAAAAAACGAATTAGGTATATGGGAATAGATACATGGGAATCAAGAACAAAAGATTTAGAAGAAAAGGCGAAAGGTCTTTTGGCTAAAGCTCGAAATAAAGCATTATTGGAACAAGGTGTTTTCAAATTGAAATCATTTGGAACTGGTAAGTTTGGTAGAGTATTAGGTGAAATTTTTGTGGATCCTGAAGTTGTTGGTGAACATATCAACGAATGTATTCTAAGTGCTGATTCTACTATTGATTTAGACCACGATGGTTGGGTTAGTGTTAATGATATCTTAATAGAAGAAGGACATGCTTACCCTTACTATGGTGGAAAGAAAAAAGAGTTTGATGAAGAAATCGCGAAAGAAAAAGCAGCCGCTAAATTAGTTAAAGGTAAAGAGGAATAAATATAGATATTTATTAATATGAAAGAAATATACTTAGACCACGCATCAACAACCTATGTTAGAGATGAAGTCTTAGGAATAATGAATAAATACTTCCAAGATGAATATGGAAACCCTGGCAGTTTCCACACAATAGGATTACGACCTAAACGGGCAATGGCGAAGGCAAGAGAACTCGTTAGAGATATTATTAATGCCAAAAGAGTAGAAGAAATTATCTTTACTGGTAGTGGAACTGAGTCAGTAAATCTGGCAATAAAAGGTATTACTGAGAAATACGATACAGGTCATATCATTATATCTACTATTGAACACGAAGCTGTAACTGAAACATTATATTACTTGGAGCATACAAAGGGATGGGATGTAACGAAAGTACCAGTTGATAAGTATGGTTTAGTTAATCCTAAAGATGTTGAAGATGCAATTCGTCCAGATACTAAGTTAGTTACTATAATGTATGCTAATAATGAGATAGGAACAATACAACCAATAGAACAGATTGGTAAGATATGTAGAAAGAAGAAAGTTTTATTCCACACCGATGCTTGTCAGGCAGGTGGTGTATTAGATTTAGATGTAGAGAAACTCAATGTAGATATGATGACATTGAATGGTAGTAAGATATACGGGCCTAAAGGTATTGGGATGTTATATAAAAAGAATACAGTAAAGTTAGTTCCGTTGATTCATGGTGGGGGTCAAGAGTTTGGATATAGAAGTGGAACACAAAATGTAGCATTCATTATGGGATTTGCTGAAGCATTAAGATTAGGGCAGAGTGAAAGAGAGAAAGAGAATAAAAGATTAATTAAATTAAGAACAATGTTAGAGGTTGGTATATTAAGAAGTATAGATAAAACATTTTTAAATGGACATCCAGTAAAGAGATTACCAAATAATGCTAACATCACCATATCAGATATTGAAGGTGAGGCAATGATGTTATATCTAAATGAGTTTGGTATATGTACTTCATCTGGAAGTGCTTGTACTTCATTAACATTAGAACCAAGTCATGTTATATTGGCTATGGGATTACCATATGAGGTAGCTCACGGAACATTAAGATTTACATTAGGTAGGAAAACTACCAAGAAAGATGTTGAAAAGATAATAGAGGTTTTACCAGGAATTGTAGAAACATTGAGAAAAATATCTCCAGTAAATGTCAATATGGACAAGTTGGAGATTCAGGGAGAAAAAGTTTATGCCAACTAAAAAAGTAAAATTAGAAAAATCAGATGTATCTAACAAGAGTCAAACAGAAGGTTGGTTCTACACCGATACAGTTAAAGACCATTTCTTTAATCCAAGAAATCTATTCTATTCAAATGAAGATGCTGAAGGATACGAATATGATGCAGTAGGAATGGTAGGTTCACCAGCGTGTGGTGATATGATGAAGATATGGATTAAATGTTCGGAAGAACAAGATTGTATTAAAGAGTGTAAGTGGCAAACCTTTGGTTGTGCATCAGCAATAGCAAGTACTTCTATAATGTCGGAAATGGTAACAGAAGGTGGTGGAATGAAATTGGATGATGCGATGTCAATGAAACCAAAAGATATTAATGATAAGTTAGGTGGATTACCTTCAAGGAAATTTCATTGTTCAGTATTGGGTGATAAGGCATTAAGAATGGCTATCAACAATTACTTTGAGGAAACCGACCAATCAGATAGAAAGATTGAAGAAAAGACAAGAGTGATTGATAAGTTATCCAAGACAACCGACCACGATATTGAAGAAGCAGTATTAGAGGGAGCAAGAACATTTGAAGAAGTACAGAAGAAAACTAAAGTAGGAATAGGAAATCCAAAGGTTCAGATGGATGTAGAACAATTACTTAGATTCTATGTAGAGAAGTATTTCGGAGAGAACGCATTATGATTACAGAATCACAAGTTATAGAAAAGTTACGAGGGGTGTATGACCCAGAGATTCCAATCAATCTATATGATTTAGGATTGATATATGAGATTAATGTTGAAGAAAGAAAAAAAGTTAAAGGTGATGCCAGAGAGATGTTAGATAATGGAACACCCATTGAAGAATCTGATGAAAGTTTTTCAGTTGTTGAAGTAGTAATGACTTTGACTACACCACATTGTGGGATGAAGGATATGATTATAGACCAAGTAGTTATGGCAGTAGAAACAATAGAAGATGCTAATTGTGAAGTTAGATTAACATTTGATCCACAATGGACAGCAACTATGTTAAGACAAGAAGCAATTGATGTGTTGGGTGAAAATCATCCGTTAGCACAAATGGCAACCGGAGTATAGCAATGAAAAAAAAGTTGAATAATCCAAATATTTCAAATGCCATTTTATGGGCAGCAGCTATTTTATCTGCCGCAATACTTGATGCTCCCCAGTTTCTTACCATCATCATCTTACCTGTATGTGGATTATTATCAATTTTGAAAAGTCAGGACAAGAAGAAAGGGTAAAATGAAAAAGAATTGGATATATTATATGCGAGGAGCATTGAAATCTATGTGGAGAAAAAAAGAAGAAAAAGAATATAGTTGGTCAAGGAAATTTCTTGATGACGCAAATAGAAGACTATTAAAAACTTCAAGACAAAGTTGGTTTGATGACGTAAATAGAAAAATGTTAGAAATAGAGCTGCAAAAAGAATTGATGAAATGTGGTTGTAAACCAGATTGTGGGTGTAAAGAATGAATTGGATATTAATAGGAGTAATGATAATAGGAGTTGTGGGACTTGGATACTGGTTAATTTTTGGTGGAGATGATTAAATGAATCAGAAGTTTGGAGATATGTTTGCAAAGTTTTTGTTTGTATTTTTTATATGGACATTTATAGCATTTATATTTGGAATAGGATATTAGAATGAGTTTAAAAGAATTAACAATGAAACAACATCATAACGCAGAACGACAAAAGTTTGCGGGTATCTTAATGAGTGGTAAAATAACAAAAGATGTTTATATGAGATATCTAGTAAATCAACATTATTGTTATAAGGTATTAGAGAATCATAAAGAGTTTAAATTACCAGATGATAGATTAAAAAGAAGTGATAAGATACAGAAAGATATAGAGGAGTTATTATATCTGATGACTGGGGTAGAAGTACCAATGATAGAAGATTCAATTACTTTTTTAGAAATTTTAAAATCAAGTACATTAGATTATGGTAAGTATGTTGAAGAGAATATAAAAACATATGAACAATTTATGGCTCACGTGTATGTTAGATACTTGGGTGATTTACGAGGTGGTCAAATGATATCTAAGAAAGTACCAGGTAGTGGAAAGTATTATGAGTTCGATAAACCTAAAGAATTGGCTAATGTTATCTATGATAATATAAATGATGATATGGCAGATGAAGCTAAAAAGGTATTTGGTTTTGCAACACAATTATTTAAAGAAATGAGTCAGGCTTAAAATGAGTTATATTTATTGGAATGATGGATTAAAAAAGAATGTTTGTGACGAGATAATTACATCACAAAATAAACTTAAAAACTTCCCACCAGGGTCAAATAGTAAATTTAGTCCAACTCGACAGTTAGAAGATAATAAGTGGTTTAAAAGAAATTGTAATATGATGATTAATTATATACAAAATAATGATAAACTCAATTACACAATAGAACAATATTTTAGACAAAGTAATAAATTATTCAACTACAATATAATGAAATTCTCATCCCCACAATTCACAATTTATAACAAAGGAGATTATTATAAATATCATCAGGATAGAAATGATTTTGAACGAGTTTCAGGAGATAACTTATTTAGAAAAATCAGTATGTCGATTCAGTTAAGTACTCAATCTCAATATAAAGGTGGTGATTTGGAATTTTATAATGGAGATGAGGAAGAATTAAAATTAGAAATTAGAAATCAAGGCACAGTAATATGTTTTGATTCTCGAATGTGGCATAGAGTGAGTGAAATTCAAAGTGGGATTAGATATAGTTTAGTTAGTTTTGCCTATGGGGAAGATTAATAAAGTTAATTAAAAAATAAGGTGAAGCGTGAATAAAAAAAAATTGTATTATGATAGGATTGTATGAAGCGTAAAGGCGATAGAAGTAAAGCAAGAATTAAACAAAGACAGGGGGAAGCTGTACAAAGACAAGAGGTGTACGATAAACGTACGCACCAACAACAATTAGAGTTAATTAAAACTAGACCTGGTGAATCTAAAAAAGAGAAACATCGATTGGTAGAGTTAATCAAAAAGTCCGAAAGGAAAAAGAAATAATGAGTTTTTTTAGTAGTAAGAAGAAATCTGAATTGCCCGAAAGGTTAGATGATTTAACAGAAAGTATAGATTTAATAAAAAATAATTTAGATGAAATGAGTAAGTCAATAAAAGAAGTACAAGAACTAATGGTGAAAATGTGGAGAGCTGAAGATATGGAAGAAAATGATGGTAAGTTTAGATGGCCATTTGATGAACATGGAAATCTTTTGGATAATGTTAATATAAGTCGTAGATTGAACTAATGGCATCTGTATTAACTGAACGTAATAAGAATAAAACAAGAAAGAAAACCCGTCAAGGAATGAGTAGGGGAACTAAGTGGGGAACCAAACCTACTGGTAAAGCATCTAAAAAAACAAGAAATCGTTATAAGAAAAAATATAGAGGTCAGGGCGGAAAAAGATAAAATGAATTTACAAGGCAAAAGAGCAAAATTAAAAAAAACTATGACTACTCATGCAGGTACATTGTACGAGGGAGATGTAGTTAAAGTTGTAAGAAAAGAAAATGGTGACTATCGAGTTACAGATGAAATGGGTAAAATTTGGTATGTACCTGTTGGAAATTTAATAAACTCCAAAAATTAAAAATAAAAGTGTGTTTTGAAATTTTAGATCATATTTATTTTATGTCTCTGGGTAGAGACTAAAGTTTTTTGAAAATTTGAAAATGAGTAAAGCAGACGGGTCGTACACCTTTCTGTGGGGTTGACCGAATAACAGGTTACGTTAAGGGCTTGTAAAGTATCCCAAACCCTCTTGTGGTAGAGGAGTATTCACCTAAATGTTGGTAATACTGAGAGACATCTTGGGCGGGAGTTTGAGTCAAAACTACTTGAAAAAGAAGCCTACTTTTTCGCTTCATTGGGAGTACCCGAAAGGAAATCTCTCTGAAAACTGGCTGAATAAACCACACTTCAAGGGTTAAGGTATTTGTTAAGGAATTGTATCCGCTCTACCGATGTTAATAACATTAAGGAGAACCAGAGTAACTTTTGGTAACAAAGTATAAAGTAAAAAAAATTGGAGTGATTCGATGTGGAAATGGTTTGTCCACACCCCCAAAATTTTCATTTTTTATTAAGAAGTATATATTTATTACTAGAAAGATTTTTGACGGATTCGATTGTCTGTAAAAATAAAGAATTCGACGCTCAATGTGAGGTCGATAAATAATCGAATATCAAGGTTCAAAAGAAGTTGATATTCAAAAGTTGACTAACGTAACTTAATAGGAGAAATAAAATGACTAAAGTTGCATTTCGTACAAACATCCCTTTTTTCGATCGGGATGATTTTTTAACCCCCTTTGATAAAATGTTTGACCAGATGGTTGAAACTCAATTCCCTGATGTAGTAAAATCAGTAGGAGTTAAACCATACGCTGGTTCAGCTTATCCAAAAGTTAACGTATATGAATACGATGACAAAATTGGCATAGTGGCTGAAATTCCAGGACTAAACAAAAAACAACTCAACGTAGAAGTTGAAGATGGTGTTCTAACTATATCAGGAGATAAACATAGTACCTTCGAAGATGATGGTGCTAAGGTTCTTCGCCGTGAGTTAAAACAATCATCATTTAAACGTTCTTTTGAATTAGGAGAGTTGTTAGATGGTAATAATATAGATGCTAATTTTAAGGATGGAGTTCTTTCAGTTTCTATTCCTAAGATGGAACCAGAGAAACCGAAGAAAACCTTCGTAAAAATCTCATAATAAATAAATAAAGGTTACTGATTAATTATAATAAAGAGGTGATTTTCGACTTCTCCACTACATTACTGAAGTTCGAAAATGTGTGTAGCGTTAGGGTGGCTTTATTATATTATTAAATTGGAATTATTATGGGTAAAATTGGTCGTATAATTAAATCTAGTGATGATTTATATGAATTGATAGGTACACAATCAGTGCCCGAAACTGATGTTAAGGGCACTGACTATTGGAAAAAATCATGGGGAGCTAATACCGTTCTTAGGAATGGAGATGTATACTACTTCTGTAGAAGTGTAATTAATGTAGAATTTGAAGATATTAAAGAAAAGTGAAAGATATTTATTAATATGAAATCGTACTTTACAGAGAAAGAAAGAATAGCAGTTCATGAATTTGTGGATAAACTTATTGATAATGGGTTTATAGATCCAAATGGTATTCCAGGAGATGAAATTCAATTTGAGGATTGGTGGAAAACAGTTAAATCTAGACAAGATTTGTGGGAAGCTATGTTAATCTATAATAATAAGGATAATGTACCACAGGCCTAGGAGTGAGTGAAAAAAAATTAGAGGGTTATAAATTAAAAAAACTTAAATCCCAATTTGTATATCTTAGAGATGTACTACAAGAAGACCAATATATTTATGAGTTAGCATTAGAAAAGTTTTATAATGATTTTACTGAACCATTAAGTGATGAAAAAGTCCAAAAAGTTAAAAAAGACCAGAAAGAACAACAACAACAAGTAAAAGAAAGAGAAATATTAAAATTATATCATAGAATAGCAGGTAAAACGCATCCCGATAAACTTATACATAAAGATATTTCGGAAGAAGAAAAAGTAGAGTTGGAATCAATGTATAAAATTGCAACAGAAGCTTCTGTAAAAAATAATTATGATGATTTAGTTGCAATTGCAGTAAGGTTAGGATTTGAAGATGTTTATGACTCGGAAGATTATTTAAATAAAAGTATAGACAAAATAAATCATAAAATAAAAAAATTGAAAACTACTTATGCATGGGTTTGGTATCATGCAGATGAAGATAAAAAAGAATTAATTAGAGCAAAAATTATTGAATCATACAAATAACAATGGAGTTAAATAAATATGAGATATAAAGATAGAGTTGAAATGGATTTGGATATAATCGAAAGACATTTAGGACGTTGTAAAGATGCTATTGATGCTAACAATTTAGCAGAAGTAGCTAATCAATTAGTGCAAGTTGAGAGTAAAGTTGATAATATACGGAATATGATTGAACTAGAGGTTGACGGATAATATCCTGTATATATTCTATTTATTTATTGAATAGCATATAACGGGAGAATTTTTTTGGAAAGATCTAAATATTTTACGCCACTCCTAGGATTTTCTGCTCTTTTTGTGGCGTTTAACGCAGCATTTTTCTCAGTATTCGGATTATCTAAATTATTTGCAGGAGCAACTACTTCTGTAATAGTGATGGCAAGTAGTTTAGAATTAGCTAAGTTGGTAACTGCAGCTTATTTATATAGATACTGGGAACATATTAACAAGTTCATGAAAACTTATTTATTGGTAGGTGTTATTACTTTAATATTAATAACATCAGCAGGTATCTTTGGATTCCTATCTAATGCCTATCAAGGAGCTACAATAGAATTTGAGAAACAATCTACAACACTATTGTATAAAGAAGATAGATTAGAGCAGTTAGAAGATGATAAGAGTTATTTAAAAGATGAATTAGAACAATCACTATCATCATTACCCGACAATTACATTACAGCAAAAAGAAAACTTCGTGAAGATTATAATCCAAAAGTATTATTAGTTAATGATGAGATATTAAAAATCAAACAAGAGATTGGTGATTTAAAAGTAGGATTAATAGAAACAGGAGTTGATGTAGGTCCAGCAATTTATTTAGCTAGAACTTTTAAAACAGACATAGATACTGTTGTTAAGTTCTTTATCTTTATTCTTATCTTTGTATTTGATCCTTTAGCAGTTGCATTAGTAGTATCTTATAATGTAGCTATAACTGGTAATAGGAAATGGGAAGTGTATGGTGAAACAAAACGTAAAGAACTTATTGATGAATCATTTACAAAATATGAGAGTCATAGAGATGATTTTAAATCTAAGGAAAATCCAGTAATTAAAAGTGATAAAAAAACTTTCGTTACATCAGACGGATTATCAAAAGGTGGGAGAACAATAACTTGACGTTAAAAAATAATGTATTTAAAAATTTCAAATCATACTTATATACGGTAGTGAAAGACTACTGTATGGTTTATAAATGATATTGATATATAAAACAAAAGGGTATTGTAGATTCATTAATTGATGAAATTAATACCCTTTTGCGTTTACAAGAACTGCGGACAGGCAGTTGACGCACCTGTAGAAAAATGCGTCATTACAATAAACAACGAGGAGAACGATGATGAAAAATCGTAATCTTATTTCACTAATGGCTACTTTTCTAATGCCTATGTTCATTTATGGACAAAGTATTAGTGGTATTGTCGCTAGTGGAACAGGGGAACCATTAGCTGGAGCCAATGTAGTTGTAGAAGGAACTGAATTAGGATCAGCCGCGAATGCGGATGGTGCATATTCAATTAAGGTTGATGAAGGTTCTTATACAGTTACAGCTTCTGTTATTGGGTATAAATCCACTACTAAATCTATTGATGTTAGTGGTGATGCAACGCTCGACTTTAGCCTAGTAGTATCGGCAGTCGAGATGTCGGCACTTGAAGTTTTGGCTTCAAGAGCAGATGAAAAAACACCTGTTGCTTACACAACGGTTAGTAAAGAGGATATGGAAATTCGTCTTGGTAGTCAAGATATTCCAATGGCTCTAAATACTACACCATCAGTTTATGCAACTCAACAAGGTGGTGGTGCGGGTGATGCTCGTATCAATGTTCGAGGGTTTAATCAACGAAATGTAGCTGTAATGATCAATGGAGTCCCACAGAATGATATGGAAAATGGGTGGGTATATTGGTCAAATTGGGATGGAGTTGCAGATGCAGCTCAATCCATTCAAATGCAGAGAGGATTATCAGCAGTTAACTTAGCAACACCTTCTATTGGTGGAACTATGAATATAATTACTGATCCTGCAGCGATGACAAAAGGTGGTAAGTTCAAACAAGAAGGTGGTGATGGTGGTTTTCTTAAAACTACTGTTAACTACAATACAGGTTTGATTGGTGATAAACTAGCACTTAGTGGAACGATAGTTCGTAAAACTGGTGATGGAATCATTGACGGAAACTGGACAGATGCTTGGGCTTGGTATTTAGGTAGTTCATATCAGTTAAATAAAAATAACAGATTCGAACTATATGCAATTGGTGCACCACAACGTCATGGACAGAATCTATACAAACAGAATATCGCTACTTACTCTCAAGAGTTAGCTGGTGATACTGATGGATATGATACTGACGCTTTCAAAGCTGGAGCTAAATTCGAACACGAAGCTGGTCGTACATTCAGTCAAAATTGGGCACCTATTAGTTCAGACTATACAGGTAAACAGTATTGGTATATGTATGGAGCACGTACAACTGCTAGACATAACTCTAACTTCCTAAATGAAAGAGAAAACTTCTTTCATAAACCATTAGTTAATCTTAATCACTTTATGACAATAAATGATAAAGCTCGTTTGAGCTCAGTTCTTTATTGGAGTGGTGGTTCAGGTGGTGGTACAGGAACTTATGGTAGTTCTTTCAGAAGTCCTGCAGTTGAAGGTAATAAATGGTACGCAAGTTCACCATGGACTTGGAATTGGAATGGTGCTATTGCAGCTAATTCTGATAATGTAGATACTGATTTCCACGCAACTCAGAATCGTTCAAAAGGTATACTACGTAACTCAATTAATCGTCAAGATACTTATGGTTTGATTTCTAAATTGAACTATGACATATCAGACGAACTTGAAGTTCAAGTAGGTATTGATTGGCGAACCGCAGGTATAGAACACGCTCGTGAAGTTCGTGATTTACTTGGTGGTGATTATTTTGTTAATAAATCTAACAAAAATAATACAACTGCAGCTAGTCAAATGCAAGGACTTGGTGATATCATCGCATATCATAATAGTACTACAGTTGATTGGTTAGGTGGATTTGTTCAAGGTAAATATACTAAAGATAAGATTAACCTATATGGTATGGGTGGATTATCAAGTATTAAGTATTCTTACCAAGACCACTTTACAGTTGCTAACGAAGTAGTTAAAGCAGATGCTATCTCTACTTTCCAAGTAAAAGGTGGTATAATGTATGACGTGGATGACAACGTTAGTGTATTTGCTAATACAGGATACGTTGAGAAACCACCAATTATGGATAACGTAATTTACTTTGATGGAACAGTCGCTTCAGACCCTATAAATGAATCATTTATTAGTTCAGAAGCTGGTGTTAATTTCGAATCTGAAAAGTTCGCAGTTAAAGTAAGTGCTTACAATACCGATTGGAAAGATAGAAACCTTACAAAATCTGTAACTACGGGACAAGGTTCAAGTGGTGATACTGACGTGATATTCTTAAAAGGTATCGGTCAAAAACACCAGGGACTTGAAGTTGAAGGTTCAATGAAGTTGAATGATATGATTCGTTTAGACGGAGCAGTATCATTTGGTAAGTGGAAGTTTGATGGTGACGCCGATGGTCTTTATAC
>Ga0209658_1000429_pt1 | contig 30838 bp, 21 predicted proteins | sample SaaInlV_150m_DNA_6_FD_184656 | JGI IMG/M metagenome (GOLD analysis project Ga0209658, IMG submission 184656) | Marine microbial communities from expanding oxygen minimum zones in the Saanich Inlet - SI037_S4LV_150m_DNA (SPAdes) (version 2) | ecosystem: Environmental > Aquatic > Marine >...
AATAGAAGCGATTAAAGAAAAGTATGCTGATGGAAAGCACGACGAGTTGGATGGTTTAACCGTAGAATACGAAGATTATTGGTTTAATTTACGAAAATCTAACACCGAACCGCTTATCCGATTAGTGGTCGAAGCTAAAACAGAAGAACTTAAGAAGCAAAAAGTAGAAGAGTTATTAGCTATTATTGGTGGCGAAAATGAATAAAAACGCTTAATATAGCTAAAATAAACGGCTCATTCAATGAGCCGTTTATTTTTATGCAAGATGGTTGACTTTTTTAGTAATATCTAGTACTTTTTTGGTAGGTTTATTGTGTATTGAGGTGAGTATTGTGGATGTTTTACAAAAAATTTCTAGAATACTCGCCTCATGTATGAGGCAAGAACGCCAGCTCGAGCGAGAATCGAGCAGTGAAAAAAGGGGGATTGGCTCATGAGTAAGCCAACCTTTGGTCAAGCGAATCGGCTACTAACGCTGATCCAGGATCAAAACCTCACTCGAAAGCAGATTCAGGATCTTCTGGGGTCGTCTCTGTTGGTTGATTTACTGTCTGCAGACCAATCGGCGATTGCTCGAGATGAATTCCGCCTCCTGCTCGGGTTGCCGCCACTCGTCACTCATGAGGTGCGCACTCTCTGGCAGGAACACTTACCAGAGGTTCTCGAGCCTGGGAATCGGGATTGGTTGGATACGGCTGATGATGTTCTCGGACAAATCGCGCCTCTTCCTGGGGAAGGAGACGATACGATCTCGGTCTCGATTTTTCACTTTGACCGTGTGATGACAAAGGTCGAAGTGGAAAATCTGCTTGGTCGTCAAGGTCTGCGTCCGGCAGTGCTCTGGGAGCTTGTTGCTCTTGGAGTGGAATGGCCGAGGCTAAGGGAGGGGGTTCCAATCGTCGCATTGGGTTCGACTTGGGACAATACGATAGGTCTCCAATGCCCATGGCTTGATACCGGCTGCCTGGGACTCGTTCCTTCCGATACTCGATTGTCAGAGCGTTGCCGGTTCGCGGCAGTTCCCAATACATCCTGATCCGCTGAGGACAGATGCATTTAACCAGCGCGTTGTGCTCATCTGTCTGTTGTCCGGTTTGTTGCGTAGTGCAAACCGGGCTCTTTTATTTACTAAGGAGATCGTTTGTTTTTGAGCTATTTCCCCTCCTTTTATAAGGAGGGGACTAAGGGGAGGTTTCAATTTTTGTGCATTCTAAATAAAGGGACTCAATTATTGCGTCAAGATTATTAAAAATATCACTACTCGAGAAGCGAATAACATGAATATTACAGCTTTTTAAATAATTGTCTTTGTTTTCGTCTCTTTGGTGTTGAGCAGGATCTTCGTGTGTAATGCCGTCTATTTCTACAGCAAGTTTGAGTTTTGGACAAAAGAAGTCGACAATATAATTGCCGATTCCGTACTGTCTTCTAAATTTGTAGCCAAGTTTTTTAGATCTGATTTTTGACCAAAGAAGCTTTTCGGATTTTGTACTATTTGTTCTTAATTGTTGACGTCTTGCTGTTTGGTCTTTTTTGTTAAAGATAACCATAAAGAAACCCCATTCCTTCGGCTACGCTCAGGACAGGCTCTAACCTTCCCCTCAAAGAAGGGAAGGGACTGAACCAATTTTTATTCTATTTAAAGTAATGAGTGCTAGAGCAGTCCGCATTTTTCCTTAACTTCTTTCATTGTCTCTTTTGCGACCGCTTGAGCTGCTGTGGTTCCTTTCAATAATGCATCTGCAACATACCCAGGATCTGATTCTAATTGTTTTCGTTTTTCTTGGATTGGTTTTAGCATAGCAATAACCGTATCTGCAGTGGCTTCTTTTAAGTCTTTATACTGCAAAGATTTTTCGTTGTACTGTTCCATGAAAGTTGCAATCAAAGATTTTTCTGCTCCACAAGCCTCGAGCAATGTAAATAAATTTTCTACGCCAGCTGGCATTTTTTTAGAACCAGAGGCAGAGTCGGTAACGGCACTCATTATTTTTTTACGGATAGATTTAGGGTCTTCAAACATTCCAATATAATGTTTTTCGCCTTTGCTTTTAGACATTTTTTTCTCAGGATCAACAAGACTCATTACGCGGGGAGTAGGAGTAAGAATTACTTTTGGCTCTGGGAATGTTTTACCAAAGGTTTTGTTGAATTTTTTTGCAATACTTCTCGCTAGTTCTACGTGCTGTGTTTGATCTTCTCCAACAGGCACTCCTACTGGTTTGTGCATAAGAATATCTGCTGCCATAAGTGCTGGATAGGTAAATAACCCAGCATTGATATTTTGTTTATGCTGTTCGGATTTATCTTTATACTGCGTCATACGCTCGAGCTCGCCAATAGGAACGATGGTGTTAAAAATCCACGCAAGCTCTGAATGTTCCGGAACGTGTGACTGTATAAAGATATTACATTTTTCAGGGTCGAGCCCAGCGGCAAGATAGGTAAGAGCCAGTTCGTTTACATAGACTGGCATATCTTTTGGGTCGTACTCTATGGTCATTGCATGAAGATCTGCAATAAAGAAAGAGCAATCGAATTCATCTTGCAATGAAGTCCAATTTTTAAGAGCACCTAAATAGTTGCCGATATGCAATGGCCCAGTAGGCTGCATTCCTGAGAGAAGCGGGTTGGATGATGACATAGCGTTGTGAAATTATCTCGATGATTCGAATTGGATTATATTTCGATAATAACAGGGAGTACCATTGGTCTTCGTTCTGTTTTTTGGAAGAGGTAAGATCCGATATCGTCCCGAAGAGCGGCTCTGAGTGGTGACCAGTTTTCTAATTTGTTAGCAGTGTGTTTATTACAAATATCTTTAATTTTTGTAACCGTGTCTTTAATAAGCTGATCGTTTCCTTTCATGTACATAAACCCACGGGAGATAATTTCTGGGTCTCCAATAACTTTTTGTGTATTGCTGTCTATTGTTATAATTGTAACAAACATACCATCTTGTGCCATTACCTGCCGATCTCTTAACACCACTTCGCCAATATCGCCAATACCAAGCCCATCTACCATTACGGGGCTATTTGGGAGTTTTGTTTTTGATATTGCTCCAGCTACAACCGGACCGCCGCCTTTTTTTGCGAGCTCTAGAATGTTGCCGTTTGATAAGATAAAGATATTATCTCGAGCAATTCCCATATCTTCTGCAAGCCTGGCATGGGCTTCGAGCATGTGTCTTTCTCCATGAATAGGCATAAAGAATTTTGGCTTCGCAAGCGCAAGCATAAGCCGAAGGTCGTTCTGATACCCGTGTCCAGAGGCGTGAATATCGAACATTTTATTATATATCACTTTTGTTCCAAGGCTAAAGAGTGCGTTCATTAAATTTTGAATAGCTCTTTCGTTACCTGGAATAGGGGAGGAGGAAAGAATAATGGTGTCTCCTTTTTTAAGCCGAACTTGTCGGTGATCTCCTTTTGCCATTCTTCCAAGTGCTGCGTTTTCTTGGCCTTGGCTTCCGGTGGAGATAATTATAACTTCCTCGTCTTTAAGTTTGCCAATATCTTTAAGCCGGATATATATATTTTTATCAAATTTTATAGCTCCGAGGTTATAGGCAATCTCTAAAGCTTTATCCATCGAATACCCAGATACAGCGACTTTTCTGCCTGTTTTTTCGGCAGCGTCGAATACCTGTTGAATACGACTTACTAACGTTGCAAAAGTTGAAACAATTACTCGGCCGTCTGCTTTTGCTATAAGTTTTTCTAGGTTTATACCAATTTCTCTTTCGGATGTTGTTGAACCTGGTTGTTCTGCGTTGGTGCTGTCTGACATAAGCAACAGCACACCCTCGCCGCCAAGTTTGGCAATTTTGTGAAGCTCTGCTGGCTGTTCGTCTCGTGGGGTGAAGTCTATTTTAAAGTCACCGGTGTGAACCACGGTTCCTATTGGTGTTTTGAGTGCAATACCAACTCCATCTGGAATGTTGTGATTAACGCGGAAAAAGGAAAGATTAAACGCCCCAAATGAAAACGTGTCATCTGGCTTAAATTCATTAAGCATGACAGATTTTTGAAGCTTAAATTCTTCGAGTTTTTGTCTAATAATTCCTGCCGTTAATGGCGTTGCATAAATAGGTGGATTCCCAACTCTATTAATAAGATAGGGGATTGCACCGATATGATCGAGGTGACCATGAGTAATAATAAGCGCTTTTACTCGGTGCTTATTTTTTTGGAGGTAGTGGTAGTCTGGAACAACATAGTCGATACCTGGCATATCTTCCGAAGGGAACATAAGCCCAAGGTCCACGATTATAATATCGTTGCCGAATTCAAATGCGGTCATGTTTTTTCCAACTTCTTCTAAACCTCCAAGTGGAATAATTCTGAGTTGTGATTTTGCAATCGTGGTTGTTCTTGGCCTTGGTCTTGGCTTTTGGGGACCAGAAGATTTTCTTATTGGTCTACGTGTGGAAGCCGATATAGAACCTCCTCGACCGTTTCTTCCTCCTCCGGCTTCTCTTCGGCCTCGAGTATTTCTTGATTGAGATGATCTGCTTGCTGGCCGAGATCGTGGCCGTGATTGTTTTTGTGGTGTCTGTGCTGTCATAATAATGGACTGTCTTCTGCTCACTTGAAAATAGCATGTTTTGCCAAAATCAACCGAGCGGTTAGTGTTAGTGTATAAGGGAGTAACGTACTCGCCCTATGTAATAATGAATAATGTTTATGCCTTTAATGTAGGCGAAGCTCGCAGCTGAGTAATGCGTTATTTGAGCCTTCGAGCTGTTTTTACGTACCATTGGTCTATTTGTGCAAATCGATCCGATGGTGTTGAAATTCTTGAAAGATTGAATCCTTGGATAGCAGATGGAAGCGGGTAGGTGTAGGTGGGGCTATAAAGGAATATTGCTGGAATTTCCGCAGCAAGGATATCTTGGAATTGGCGATATTTTGTTGCCCGAACTTCTGGGTCGATTGACTCTCGAGCATCTTCTATTAAGGTATCTGCTTTGGTATTAGAAAAGAGTGAAAGGTTTAATCCTGTTCCTTGAGTTTGCGATGAATGCCAGAATGGGTACGGGTCGGGATCTGCTCCGAGAATTTCGCCGTAGAGTAAAATTTCATAGGCTCGCGGTGTAATAACTTCGGAGGCTATTTCAGAGCTTGGTACCACCTCTATTCGTGCCAAAACTCCAATTGCTCGTAACGAGTTTTTAATATGGTCGGATACAGCAATCATTTCTGGTTGATTCACCGTCGTAATAGTGATTGCAAGAATGTCATCGCCTTTTTTTCTGTAAAAAGAGAGTAACGAATCTTCTGGGATTTCTATTTCTGAATCAATCGATATGTTGTCTGTTCCACCTTCTAAGCTGTCTTCAAGTGCCTGAAGTTCTGATTCTTGTTCTTGTCGTAATAGGTTTTTAAATTCCTCTTCGCTTGTTTGTTTCCAGCCAGCTTGCTCGAGTAATGCATTTGCTGTATCGATGTTCGATTCGTAGGTTTTTACTTCTTCATGATACCCAATATATCCTTCTAGGATAGGTGCTTCAATGACTTTGATTGGAGTTTTTATGGCATCGCTTAGTTGTTGTTTGTCTATTGCGTGCGCAAAAGCTTGTCGAACACGTTTGTCCTGAAGTGCTTTATTTTGATTTTGGTTAAAGAATAATGCGGTGGTTTGTGGAAGCGCAAGCTGGTGGAATGTAATATCTTTTTTACCATTCAATGTTTCTAAAAGGTTTTGTGGCAAGAAGCTCATGCCGTCTACTTTGTTGCTTTCAAGTGCTGCGACTGCGCTCGGGAAATCTGGGTAAAATTTAAAGGTGATTTCTTCGAGATATGCAGGGGTAGTATAGTAATGTTGGTTTCTTTCAATGGTATATTGTTTTACCGATCCTTTTGAATCTTTTGCGAGCGATTTAAATTGATACGGCCCAGACCCAATAGGGTTAGAAAGATTAATCTGAGCAAGTGATGCCGACGATGGGTCTATATCTTTCCAAATATGTTCTGGCAATATGCCAAAAGTTAAAGCCGTAAGAAATGGCGCGAATGGTTCTTCTAATTGAAACTGAACAGTACGATCGTCTACCTGTTGGAGTTTTACACCAGCAAGAGTTGCCTGTAATGGGCTTTTATAGTTTGGGTTTTGGATTGCCGCTACCGTAAACAATACGTCGTTTATAGTAAGGGCTTCGCCATCGTGCCATTCGATGTTTTCTTTTAAATGGATGGTGTATGTTTTTTGATCTTCTCCGATGGTATATTTCTCTGCAAGATCTGGCTCGTATTCTTGTCCGTTGTATTTTAACAGCCCAGAAAAAACTAGTTGCGTTATATCTCTGTCTGCGTCATTAGCAGCAGCATAGAGTGGGTTAATATAGGTAGGTTGTCCTACGATTGTTTCTGCATATTTCCCACCGACTGCTGGAACAACGTCGGTGTTTTGCCAGATAATTCTGCTGGTAAGAAGTACTATTAAAATAATACTCACAACACTTGCGCCATGAAAAATAGCTCTTTCTTTAGATGAAAGAAATTGAGCAGTATATTTAAATTGGCGGATGCTGGGAAACTTTTTTTTGCGTAACGCAGATACAAGTTTTTTATCGAGATCTGGCCCAGTAGCTTTTTTCTTCTTAAATATCAGAGAGATTTGAATCCAAGCACAAAACCCCTTTCAAAGGCGTTATGGTGTGCTTTTGTTATAGTCTCGCACGGTTTTATATAATAATTGATACGAGTGCTACCGCAATAAATGCGATAGCAAAAATGATAGTTGAAATATAGAGAACCTTTTCAGGCCCACGTTTTGTGCGGTGAACAGCGCCAGCTCCTCCAAAAACTTCCCCAAGCCCGGCTCCGCGATCTTGGAAAATAATAGATAAAACAAGCAGTACGCTTAAAACAATTTGTGTGATTAGTAGCCAGTTCATACGAGAAAAGTAAATCTGTAACGAGATGACTATATCACAGGAATGGTGAACTCGTCAATGTTTTTTGTTGGATATTAGACGGATGTTTAAAGAGGCTCTATAATACAAATCTATATGAATATATTAGAAGGTTTAAACGAACAACAAAGCCAAGCAGTACAGGCCACAAAAGGGCCTGTTTTGGTGCTTGCTGGCGCTGGAAGCGGTAAAACAAAGGCATTAGTGCATAGAATTGCATATCTTATAAAAGAAGAGAGAGTAAAGCCGGAGCAGATTTTGGCAGTAACATTTACGAACAAAGCTGCCGAAGAAATGAAAAAACGAGTTGCGGAATTATTAGGAATCCCTGGTTCTAAAATTCCTAAATTTGGAAACCAATTAGACCAAACACTTTTCCCGGTGATGGGGACGTTTCATTCATTAAGCGTTCGGATTTTAAGAAAAGAAGCTGGCTTAATTGGCTATAAAAATGAATTTGTTATTTATGATACAAACGATCAAAAATCTACCATAAAACAGGCGATGGATGAATTAAATATCTCGCATAAAGATTTTAACCCGCAGCAAATTTTATGGGCTATTTCTGCTGCTAAGAATAAATTGTTAACACCAGCAAAATTTATGGCCGAGGCCGACGGGTTTGTAGAAGAAATTGCTGCGAAAATTTATCAGGAATATCAAAAAATATTAAAGCGCTCGCATGCAATGGACTTTGATGATTTGATTATGCATACGGTGGGTATTTTCAAGAAATTCCCAGATGTATTAGAAAAATATCAAGATAGATTTCAATATATAATGGTAGACGAGTATCAAGACACCAATCATGCTCAGTATTTATGGATTTCGTTGTTGGCAAAAAAGTATAAAAATATTTTTGTTGTTGGCGATGACTGGCAAGCTATTTATGGCTGGAGAGGAGCAGATTTTAAAAATATCTTGAATTTCGAAAAAGATTATAAACAAGCAAAGGTATTTTATTTAGAACAGAATTATCGTTCTACCCAACCTATTTTAGATCTTGGGAACTACATTATTAAACAAAATTCAAATCAAAAAGACAAAACCTTGTGGACCGAAGATAAGTCCTCTATACTCCCAAATATTGTTGAATGCCCAGATGAACGGATAGAGGGTGAGTATATATTGCAGCATATTGGAAATAAGGTAAAAAAAGAAAGTGCGTTCGATGATGTTGTATATGAATACGACGACGGAAGCCAAGTTGATGGTGTTTCGCTGCTGGACAAAATACTTGCTCAGCAAAAAAATAAGAAAGAAACAAATAATGGCTGGGCGCTTCCTAAGTTCGAGATAAATATGGAGGGAGTAGATTTATCGAAACATGTTATTTTGTATAGAACCAACGCCCAATCGCGTGCAATAGAAGAAGTGTTGTTAACCTACGGCGTCCCGTATCGTATTGTTGGTGGGATGAAGTTTTACGATAGAAAAGAAATAAAGGATATGCTTGCTTTGTTACGATTTTTGTTGAATACAGACGACTTAGTAAGTTTTGACCGGGTGATAGATGTTATGGGGGAAGGCATTGGAGCAAAGACCATTACACTTGTACGCCAAGAATCACGTAGGAGTAATGTTCCGGTGATTGATGTAATGAAAAATGCCGAACAGTTGGCTGATTTTTCTGGTGCAAGGGTAGGGAAGCTGGTTCAATTTGGTGAGATGATAGAAGATTTAATGGCACAATTAGAAGACTCAACATTAGACGTTTTTATTGATATTGCAGGCAGAAGATCTGGTTATTTTGAGCGATTAAAAGACGGGACAGAAGAGGGGCAAGCTCGTCTAGAAAATATTGCAGAGCTAAAAACTGTTGCGGGTAAATTTAAAGACACGAAAGGTAAAGAAGGATTGACAATGTTTCTTGAACAAGTGGCTCTTTTGTCTGATTTAGATAAAACAAGAGAAGACAGCTCTCAGTTGACTCTTATGACGCTTCATAGCGCAAAGGGGTTAGAGTACCCATCTGTGTATATGATTGGTTGCGAAGAGGGGTTATTGCCGCATTCAAATAGTATGATGTCTGCAGAAGAAATAGAAGAAGAACGCAGACTTTGTTATGTTGGTGTAACACGTGCAAAGCAAGATTTATATATGCTTCATACTCGAGAGAGAACCATATTTGGAAAAACCATGGTGAATATTCCTTCTCAATTTCTTACAGACATTCCAGATGAAATGGTTGAGCGAATTGTAGTGTAGAATATCAGTTGAACACTTTTTGTGAACAGTGTCTTCGTTTTGTCATCCCGCTCGGTCCCGACCATGTGGGGAGGCTTGACCCGGGATCCAGGTTTAGTAAACTTCATAGTATGAAAGAAGAGTTTTTTCTTACAAAGGCAATAGAAAAAGCAAAAGAGTCAGTTGATCTTGGCGGGTTTCCTGCTGGGGCTATTATTGTAAGAGCCGGTAAAATAATTGGGGAAGGAGTGAGCCTTGGAAATAAGCTCCATGACCCAACAAATCACGCAGAAGTGGCAGCTATTAGAAGTGCTTGTAAAGAACTAACTTCATCAGACCTTTCAGGATCGATTCTTTTTTCCTCTATGGAGCCTTGTTCTATGTGTTTGGCAGCTGCAATGTGGAGCTCTGTTCCTGAAATTGTGTTTGCTTGCCCAAAAGAAAAATTGAAAGATGAATATTATGGTGGGCATTATCAAATACTGGATTTAAATGAAACATTTGCTCAACCTTTGAAATTAATTCACTTTGGTGAATTAGAAAATGATTCACTAAAAATTGTGAATGACTGGGAGGCTTCCGTAAAATAGGGTTTGTTATTTTTTTCCACGGAGTTTTGCAAGATTTTTGACTGATGATCCAGAGATGGACATCTTTTTTTTCTTTTTTTTGTCGCGACGGGCATTTTTTTGCTCAGCTCGTCGTTCTAAATCTGTGGCCATAGTAGTTTTTGTAGAGACGGGGTTAACCCCGTCTCTACGAGAATATTCTAAATATATTCACGGAGGATTGCTGTCATTTTTTTCCCAAGAAGAGGGAACAGCTCAGAATTTTTAGCTTTTTTTATTTCAGAGATACTGCCAAATTTTTTAAGTAAGTCTTTTTTTCTTTTTGGCCCAATGCCTGGGACAGAATCGAGCAGGGAAGAGGAGTGAGATGCTTTGTGACGAGTTCTAAAATATCCAATCGCAAATCTATGGGCTTCGTCGCGAAGATATTGCAATATTCGCAGTTTTGTGGTGCTTGTGGATAACTTTTTTAATGTATAGGAGGGGAGAGGGCTGGAATTGCTCCAGCGAGGAATATAAATATCTTCTTCTTTTTTTGCCAGCGCTATAAGTGGTATATTTAATTCTAGCATATTCCAGATAGATACTGCAGCGGATAGTTGCCCCTTTCCCCCATCGACTACAACTAAATTTGGAGTGGGCCAAGATTGTTTTTTTTGAGTTTTAAGATGTTGGAATCGTCGTAAGAGTACTTCTTTCATCATGGCGACATCATTTGGACCTTTTATCGTTTTTATCTTGAATTTTCTGTATTGGTCCTTAGCGGGTTTTCCATCAACAAAAACCACCATAGACCCAACAGGGCTGGTACCTTGGATATTAGAAATATCATAACATTCTATTCTTTTTGGGAATGCAGGTAGCTGAAGATCTTTTTGAAGTTCTTGTAATGCAGCACTATGACTCCCCTGGCTTGGTTTATTTTTTTCCCAAGAAGGGAGTTGTTGGGTAAGATATTCTTGGGCGTTTTTTTCGCCAAGCTTTAGAAGCTGTCTCATTTTTCCTCGTGTTGGAATAGAAATTTTTGTTTTGGTATGAAGAATTTTTTGCAGCTGTGATTCCGAGATAGTCGGAGTGTAGGGAACAACAATCTCTTTTGGAAGATTTGGAGAGTGTGGATAGTATTGAAGTAAGAATGCAGTGATTATTTCTGGAAAAGGGGATGTGTGAATGTGTTGAAGGGTGAAGTTTGTTTTTTCGATAACATTCCCCCGCCTAATTTTAAATACATTTACAACAACATTTTTGTTTTTCGCATCTCGAATAAAGCTTATAACATCTTGATTCGTTTTTTTTGTTTGAGAAATTTTATGGCCATCGTATTTAAAATGGTTGATTGCACGTAGCCTGTCTCGCCATTTTGCAGCGCCTTCGAAATTTTTTTCTTGGCTTGCATTTTGCATGTTCGCCTGAATGTAGTTTACTACTTCATCGGTTTTTCCTTCTAACAGTTTTATAATGTTTTCGACTATTTCGCCATATTCTACTTTTAGTTGATTATTTGCTTCTGCTTTTTGAGTGTGCAAGCAAGGTTCGGTGCATCGTTTCATATGATATTGAAGGCATGCACGAGCGGATCCCTTTTCTTTGGTTCTGAATGGGAATATATTCTTGAGTGATCGTAAGGCAATTTCTACTTTATAAGCAGCAAGATATGGCCCGAAATATCGAGCCCCTGGTGTGATTGCTGGCCGGCGGACAATAGATATGGTTGGCCATTCTTTTTTTGTTGTTATCTTAATATATGAATGGCTTTTATTATCTTTTAAAAGAATATTGTGTGCAGGCTGATGTTTTTTTATAAGAATAGATTCCAAAACAAGTGCTTCTGTTTCGGTATCTGTAATAATGGTTTGAATGTCTTCTATCTGCTGAAGCATTATATATTTATGAGGTTCTAAGTCTTTTTGTTTTTGCCAATACGAAGCCACCCGCTTTCGCAAGTTTTTTGCCTTTCCTATATACAACACCTCTTTTTGCTTGTTTTTAAACAAATACACGCCAGGAGAGGTTGGAATATTTTGAGCGTTGAATTTCATAGCCCTAATGTAGCTTGTTGTTTACAAAACGTCAAAGTTATGGTTTCGTAACTATAACCAACGGAAAGGTAAGAAACCATGCCAGATTCTCGAGGTTCCGACATTCCGAGGATGTCGATTGGCGACATCCCTGTTCTTCCGTGCCCCATCATTTGTACCATCGATGGCGTTCTAACTGCATACACGCCAAAGCACACGTCTAGGATAGAGGTGTGCATGAGATTTAGGGCCTATGCTGAGGCCTTATCTGGTGGTTTCGATTTGTTTGGATGCACACAGATTCATGAAAACTGCCGTGGCGAAAATACCAGGTTACGCTGGATTTAGAAGGCGGTGAGTCGTGATATCCTTTGGCGTTTGCAATCGTGCAGACGTCGAGGGACTATTTAATTTAAATTCTAAACTCTAAATTAAAAATACTAAACAATATCAAAATTCTAATATCAAATGTTCGAAACGTTTCGAATTTTGAAATTTGATTATTGAAGTTTGTTTAGAAATTAGTGCTTAGGATTTAGAATTTAACATCTTCTAGGGGGTTGTTTGATAGAGTATTTTCCTGTATACTGCTTTCTTGTTGGCCACATAAAACTATGGCAGGGAAAATACATATTAAAGGCGCACGCGTGCACAACCTTAAAAATATCACGGTAGATATTCCTCGTGATAAATTGGTTGTAATTACCGGACTTTCTGGGTCTGGGAAATCTTCTTTGGCATTTGATACAATTTACGCAGAAGGGCAGCGCAGGTATGTAGAATCTTTATCTGCATATGCACGTCAGTTTTTGGGATTAATGGACAAGCCAGATGTCGATCAGATAGATGGGCTTTCCCCTGCTATTGCAATCGATCAAAAAACTGCTTCGCATAATCCACGCTCGACGGTTGGCACGGTAACGGAGATTTATGATTATCTCCGTCTTTTATTTGCTCGAGTTGGAGTTCCACATTGTCCTATTAGTGGCGAAAAGCTTGAAAAACAAACCATAGACCAGATAACCGATAAAGTGCTAGCGCTTCCATCAAAAACAGCTATCGCGGTTGTTGCGCCTGTTATACGTGATCAGAAAGGTGAGCACAAACGAACAATAGAAGAGATGCAAAAAGCAGGATATGCTCGTGTGCGAATAGATGGCAGCTTAATGATGATAGATGAAGCAGAAGATATAAAACTTGATCCAAAGAAAAAACATACGATAGATGTAGTGGTAGATAGGCTTATTATTTCTGCTAAAACAGATAAAGCGAGATTAACAGATTCATTAGAAACAGCGTTGGATCTTGGAGATGGGCTTGTGATTGTTCTTGATACCGACACCAATAAGGAGTTTTTATTTAGTCAGCATTACTACTCCCCTCATTGCGAGATTAACTTACCAGAATTAGAACCACGACATTTTTCGTTTAACAGTCCGCATGGAGCATGTGAAGAATGTGGCGGACTTGGGTCTAAGTTAGAGGTTGATTCAGATTTTATTGTTCCTAATAAAAAATTAACAATAGCAGAAGGCGCTATTCGGCCATGGGCACGGAGTGCGTCTCATCAAACCTGGTATACCAGAATTCTTGCGGCAGTTGCAGAAGAATATGGCTTCGATTTAAATACGCCGTATCAAGACTTAAAGAAAAAAGATATAGAAATTCTTTTGAATGGATCTGGAAATAAACAATATAAATTAGGGTTTTCTTCTGATAAGTTTTCTGGCGAATATGCGACTTCATTCGAAGGAATTATTCCAAACCTTGAACGTAGGTATAAAGAAACAGATTCAGATTATATTAGAAGGGAAATAGAAGGCTACATGCGGATTATTGAATGTCCAGTGTGTCATGGAAAACGCCTCAGAAAAGATGTGTGGAATGTAACGGTTGGTGGTTGGACGATAACAGAGATAGTTACCTTGCCTATTAATGAATGCTTGGAGTTGTTCCAAAAATTGAGTAATCCTAAAAAGAAAACAAAGAAAAGTTTAGACAAAAAATCTCAAGAGATTTCCCGACAGATTTTAAAAGAGATTATTGCCCGGTTGTCGTTTTTAGATAATGTAGGGATTTCGTATCTTACACTCGATCGTTCGGCTTCTACACTTTCGGGTGGAGAGTCTCAACGTATTCGACTTGCAACACAGATTGGGTCTGGGCTTTCTGGTGTTATTTATATTTTAGACGAACCATCTATTGGGTTACATCAACGAGATAACGATCGCTTGATAAAGACGCTGAAAAATTTACGAGATTTAGGAAACACGGTTATTGTGGTAGAGCATGATGAAGACACTATCCGTGCGAGTGATCATGTTATCGATATTGGGCCTGGCGCAGGTGCTCATGGTGGAAAAATTGTTGCTCAAGGAACGCCAGCTCAGATCGAAAAAAAGAAAGATTCGTTAACCGGCGCATATATGTCTGGGAAAGAATCTATTCCAAGTGCGAAAAAGAAACGAGAAGGAAATGGCAAAACGCTTACCATAAAAAAAGCAGAAGAGCATAATTTGCAAGGTATTCATGCGACTATTCCGCTCGGGCAATTTGTGTGTGTAACAGGAGTATCTGGATCTGGAAAATCTACGCTTGTAACAGATATTTTAGCAAAGGCACTTCGGAGGCATTTTCATCGAGCAAAAGACAGGCCAGGAAAGCACGAGGGCATAGACGGGCTCGAGCATTTGGATAAAGTAATAGAAATAGACCAATCTCCGATTGGTAGAACCCCACGTTCTAATCCTGCAACCTATACAGGCTTGTTTACTCCAATCCGAGATTTATTTGCACAGACACCAGAGGCAAAAATTCGGGGTTATAGACCAGGAAGGTTTAGTTTTAATGTAAAAGGCGGCAGATGCGAGGCCTGTCAGGGTGATGGATTGGTTAAGATAGAAATGCATTTTTTGCCAGATGTGTATGTTGAATGCGAGGAATGTAGTGGCAGACGCTATAATCAACAAGTGTTGGATATTCACTATAAGGGTAAAAATATTTCGGATGTGTTGCATATGACAGTAGAGCAAGCACATGCTTTTTTTAGAAACATTCCTCCGATTGCAAATAAGTTAAAAACATTGGAAGATGTAGGGCTTGGGTATATTCAGCTTGGACAATCGGCTACAACTCTTTCTGGTGGCGAGGCTCAACGAATTAAGCTCGCGAGCGAATTATCTCGTCGTGCAACCGGAAAAACATTGTATATTTTAGACGAGCCAACGACCGGTCTTCATTTTGAAGATGTAAAAAGGCTTCTTATGGTATTAAATCGTTTAGTAGATAAAGGGAATAGTATTCTCGTTATTGAACATAATTTAGATGTTGTTAAATCTGCAGACTGGATTATAGATTTAGGCCCAGATGGTGGAGATAAAGGCGGGTTTATTGTTGCAGAAGGCAGACCAAAGGATATTATAAAACAGAAAAAAAGTTATACAGGCCAATATCTTAAACGAATGTTTGAATAATATGGAACTTGAATCGGCGGTTCTTGAAACCATGGTCTATTACGACCTCTTTGACTACCCTCTTTCTGGGGTAGAATTATGGAAGTACCTTATCTCGGCAGAATCATATTCGTTGGACGAGGTGATTCAAACTGCAAATCAGCATAAAGAAATCGCATTCGATCGCGGTTTTTTTTGTATAAAAGGAAAAGAATGGGTTATAGGCGAACGGATGGATCGATACAATACGGCCCTTCGTTTACGGAAAAAATTGTATCGCTGGAGGTGGGTTTTTAGAAGCATTCCTTTTATGAGGGCTGTGTATATTTCGGGTCCTTTGGCTCAAGATGCGCCTCATAAAGAAAGCGATATCGATTTGATTCTTTTTTCCAAACATAACAGATTATGGACCAGTAGGTTTTTTATGACAACTGTTTTAAAAGTGTTTCGGGCTCGACCACAATATATTCCAACCTTACAAAAAATGAGAGGTACCAATAAAGGAAAGCTTTGTTGTAATCTTTGGGTGTCTGATGAAAAGAACAGTCTTGAGCCATACGCATTACCACCGACAGATTCCCATTTTGCTTTATGGCTTAAGCATATTACTCCTTTGTGGGTTTCTGATGAGCAGGTGAGTAAAAAATTTGTTCACGATAATTCTTGGATAAAAAAAGTATCTGAATTTGAAAACACCGCTGTTGTTTATAAAAAAGCGACGTGGATTCAAAGGATTGCAGAAATGATTGTGAGAATTATCCCAGATAGCTGGTATCAAAGTCTTCAATGGGTGCTTATGCCCGCTGAAATGAAGAAAAAAGCCCAGAGCAAAGATACTTCGGTTGTGGTAAGAAGAAATTGTGCTAAACTGCATGTGACAGATAAGAGAGATTATTATAATCGTGCTTGGAGGGAGCGTGTGCAAGCATATGACCAGCCACGATCATAGAGATACAACTCTGAGTACATCGAAGTTTATTCAGAGACTTACCCTCTTACTTTTTATATTGCTCCCAATTCAAACGCGCTGGATTGCAGTACCAGCAACGCTTCATGGCGGGTATTGGGAATACGGAACTGTGTCTTTATATGCGACACAGATTTTTATTTTTTTAATAGCCGCATATTATCTTCTTCAAACATATAAAAATAAAAAGCAACCGCTTTCGTTGTTGATAGTAAAATCTTGGGTAGGTTTATTTATAACAAAGCACAAGGTTTTAACGCTTTTTTTGTTTTGGTTGCTGTTAAGTATTTTATGGGCGCCAAGAACAGCAGCAATTGGTGTTTGGTTATTATTGTTTTTAACTGCTGTATGTTTTTGGTATGTGCTTCAAGCAAGTAAGTTGTCTTTAAAGGTTATACTCGTGTCTGTAGGAATCGGGATGCTTATTTCTGGAGGGATAGGGATGATACAATTTGCGCAACAACATGTGCCAGCTTCGAGTTTATGGGGGGTTGCAGAACAGAATCCGCAAGATTTGGGCCCATCTACCGTAGAAACTTCTTTGCGGCGATGGCTTCGAGGCTACGGTACGTTTCCTCATCCTAATCTTTTGGGTGGATGGATGGTATTGGGGCTTTTGTGTTGGTTAGGAGTGTTTTTAGCTACTCACCCGCTTACTTCAGACAAAGATTCATGGGCGCGGCTTATGGCGATTGTGGGGACAGTAGTTGGTGCTGGCGGGCTCTGGCTTTCGTTTTCTCGGAGTGCGTGGCTAGGGTTTTGTGTGTTTTTATTTTTGTTTTGGCTGTATGTATTAATCAAAAAAAGAACATGGTTTATTCCTGTTTTTAAATGGACGCTTCTTATCGCTCTTATGCTGGTTATTTCTGCAGCGGTTTTTGAAGACCCTTTCCGTGCTCGGACTTCGTTTGTCGACCAAAGCTCGCTTGCACAATTTAGACTAGAAGAACAATCTCAGAACGATCGTGTTAAACAATGGCAAGAAGCAAAAGATATTGGTTTTTCAAAAACTGCTGGAGTTGGTTCTGGTGTTGGAAACTATACCGCCTTTCTTGGCCGGCTGTTTCCCTCTCGAGAGGTGTATCAATTGCAACCAATGCATAGCACTCCTGTACTTGTTGGGCTTGAACTTGGGATTATTGGGAGTTTTTTGCTGTTGCTGTTGATTATTCAATATATAAAAAAGTTTGTTCAGCATCCATTTGGAATGTTTTTGCTTATAGCAGTTCTGGGGATGATGCTGTTCGATCATTATTGGTGGAGCCTGTACCCTGGGGTACTTGCAACCACTTTTGCGTTCTGGTTTGCAGCCCAAAATATAACAAAACCAGAGCAATTAAGGATATTTGGAGCATCATAGGCTTTTTTTAGCATAATAAGAGAAAAAATAAATTAGCACTAAGTCTTGACAAGTGCTAATTTTGTTATATAATGAGCTGTGCCTTTCACTTATATATAAGCAATGGTAGTGAAAGATTTTGGTTAAAATTAATAGTTAAAGATATTTCTATGAATATTCGTCCATTAGGCGATAGGGTCATTGTAAAGCCTGCTTCCGAAGAAGAGGTTACAAAGTCGGGGATTGTTCTTCCCGATTCCGCAAAAGAAGAAAAACCAGAAAAAGGAGAGGTTGTTGCCGTTGGTCCTGGAAAGATTCTTGAAAACGGTAGTAGGCAAGATATTTCGGTATCTGTTGGCGATACTATTGTATTCGCAAAATACGCACCAAACGAAATAAAGGTAGATGGTGACGAACTTTTGATTATTCGGGAGGAAGATATTATGGCAGTAGTAGAGAATTAATACGTCTATAAACAATATGGCAAAGCAAATTTTATTTGAAGAAGAAGCACGACAAGCAATGAAGAAAGGTGTTGATACACTTGCAAATGCAGTAAAGGTAACCCTCGGCCCAAAAGGCCGTAATGTTGTTTTGGATAGAGGCTTTGGATCCCCTACCATTACTAAAGATGGTGTTTCTGTTGCACGAGAAATTGAACTGGAAGATAAGTTCGAGAATATTGGAGCAGAGCTCGTAAAAGAAGTTGCATCTAAAACAAACGATGTTGCTGGTGATGGAACAACCACAGCTACCTTACTTGCTCAGGTGATGGTTACAACAGGAATGAAGAATGTTACTGCTGGCGCCTCGCCTATTTCATTAAAACGAGGAATGGACAGAGCTGTTGAAACAGTAGTAGAAGAGCTTAACAAAATTTCTAAAGATGTTTCGGGTAAAGAAGAGATTGCTCAGGTTGCATCTATCTCTGCGAATGATCCGGAGATAGGACAAAAGATTGCAGAAGCAATGGAGAAGGTTGGAAAAGACGGTGTTATTACGGTAGAAGAATCACAAGCATTTGGTATCGATACCGAACTTGTAGAGGGAATGCAATTTGATAGAGGGTATGTGTCTCCTTATATGGTAACCAACAGCGAAAGCATGGAAGCTGAATTCGAAGACCCGTCTATTCTTATTACCGACAAGAAAATTTCTGCGATTGCAGATATTCTCCCGCTTCTCGAAAAACTTGCACAAGCAGGTAAAAAAGATTTAATTATTATCGCAGAAGACATAGACGGCGAAGCACTTGCAACATTGGTGGTAAATAAACTTCGAGGAACCTTTAATACCTTGGCGGTAAAAGCTCCTGGGTTTGGCGACAGACGAAAAGAAATGCTAGAAGATATCGCAATTGTTACTGGCGGAAAAGTTATTTCCGAAGATGTTGGCATGAAACTAGATGCAACAGAAGTAGAAATGCTTGGGAGCGCCCGAAAAGTTATTGCAACAAAAGATAATACTACGCTTGTTGAAGGCCGAGGAGACGAACAAGCAATAAAAGAGAGAGTTGCTATGATTCGAAAACAAATCGAAGAAAGCGATTCCGATTTTGACAAAGAAAAATTCCAAGAACGATTGGCTCGATTATCTGGTGGAGTTGCGATCGTAAAAGTTGGAGCAGCAAGTGAAGTAGAAATGAAAGAAAAGAAACACAGAATAGAAGACGCACTCGCAGCTACTAAAGCTGCTGTAGAAGAAGGCATTGTTCCTGGCGGTGGAGTTGCTCTCTTGCGGTCTCAAACAGCTCTTGAATCTTTACGTGTTGCTGGTGATGAAGAAATTGGAGTTGCTATTGTTCGCAGAGCATTAGAAGAGCCTATTCGTCAGATTGCAACAAATGCTGGAACCGATGGGTCTATTGTTGTAGAGGAAATTCGAAAGCAGCAAGGGTCTATGGGGTATAATGCAGAAATCAACGAATATACCGATATGATTGTTGCTGGAATTGTTGACCCAACAAAAGTTACTCGATCTGCCTTGCAGAATGCAGTTTCTATCGCAGGAATGTTCTTAACCACCGAAGCTGTGGTTACAGATTTAAAAGACGAAGACGAAGCACCTCAAATGCCTGCTGGAATGCCAGGTGGCATGGGGATGGGAATGTAAGGTATACTAAACATATTATTGCCAAACAGGAGCTTTTGCTCCTGTTTGTGTGTTCACTTATAAATCGGTATAATACATATTCAGGAGTGATTGTTAGCTAAATATAAAAATCAATCCAAAGTTTTGTTATGAATAAAAACACAAAAATAGTGTGTACTATTGGGCCTGCTTCAGATGAAGGAAAAGTGATAGACCAGCTGATACGAAATGGAATGAACATTGCCCGTTTAAATTTTTCTCATGGAACGCACGCACAGCATGCAACGCTTATAAAAAACATTCGAGCTGCATCGAAGCGTACGAAAAAACCAATAGCAATTTTGCAGGATCTTCAAGGTCCTCGTATTCGTATTGGCGTATTGGCAGAACCAGTAAAAATTGTCCGCAACGACAAAGTGGTTCTTATTCCAGAATCGCAATTTGAAGATGTTCTGAATCATTCCGAGAGAAAGTTTCTTCCTGTTCAATATGAAGAGTTGTATAAAGACGTAAAGAAAGGAAGCACTATTTTAATAGACGAAGGCTTTATAGAGTTAACGGTCCAACGGATTGTTGGTGACCAGATTGTAACAAAAGTTATAACCTCTGGAGAAGTGAAGTCGAATAAAGGAATAAATACTCCAGGGCTCGAGCTTTCTGCTGATCCATTAACAAAAAAAGACAGAGAAGATGTTCGGTTTGGGGTAGAGAACGATGTAGATGCTATTGCTCTTTCTTTTGTTGCATCTGCAGAAGATATGGCAACTCTTCGGAAAGAAGTTCAACGCAGAGTAAAAAAAGGCGCTATTCCTGCTCTTATCGCAAAAATTGAACGCCAATCTGCGATGGATGATTTAGAAGATATAGTAGAAGAATCAGATGGTGTTATGGTTGCGCGTGGTGACCTTGCTTTAGAAACCTCAGCAGCCGAGGTTCCTGTTATGCAAAAAAAGATTATTGGTGAATGCGCGCGCCAAGGAAAACCGGTGATAGTTGCAACCCAAATGCTCGACTCTATGATCCAGAACCCTCGGCCAACGCGGGCAGAAGTTTCCGATGTTTCGAATGCGGTGGTAGATCACGCTGATTGTGTAATGCTTTCTGGCGAGACTGCGAGTGGCGAATATCCGGTTGAAGCAGTTGGTATGATGAATAGCATTATAGAAGAAACAGAAGCTTCTCCGTATGACGATGTGTCGCCCGTATCTTCACATAATATAACCTGGTCGCTTGCTGATAGGAATGCTATTGCAGAGGCTGCTGTTGATATTGCATTTACCGAAGATGCTGCAGCGATTGTGGTAACCTCGTTAACAGGAGCAACGGTTCGAGCGGTTGTTCGCCTTCGACCACAGATTCCTATATTAGGGTTGGTTCCAAACGAAACAATTCAAAGAAAATTGTTGTTTTCTTGGGGAGTTCGGCCGATTGTAATAGGGAAATGCGAGAATGTAGACGGGCTTATTAAGGAATCGACAAAAGCTTTGGCAAAAGAAAAACTCACCCAAAAGGGTGATAAAGTAGTTTTGGTCGCTGGTCAGCAAGTCGGAACCACTGGAACAACAAATTTTGTTCAGGTTCAGGAATTATAAAAATTATTATCAACGTGTTTTATTGTAGAGACGTCCCTGGTGGGGCGTCTTTCTGTATTACCCTGAAGGACGTTTGAACCACTTCCTCATTTCTTTATCAGAAAGTTCTATAGTGCATGGTCTGCCATGAATACATGATTGGTTATTGGGCGTATCTATCCAGGCACAGATAAGAGCTATCTGTTGTTCTGTTGAAAGTAAGTCCCCAAATTTTATAGCAGTCTTACAAGCCACTATTTTACAGAGTGCGTCTTTTTTTTCTTCTACCGAATTGTTTCCTGCCATTTCAGACCGCAAATCGTGGAATAATTCTAAGATAGCTTCTTTAGCGTTGCTGTCGCCAATAACACTTGGCAAGGCGTTTACTGCGAGTGTTGTTCCTCCAAATGGTTCTATCTCGAATCCGAATTCAGTAAATAATTCTTGGTATTCTTCGAACAACGCATATTCTTGTGGAGGGAGATCTATCGTAATAGGGAATGCGCATTTTTGAGAAGAAATAGTATCTGAAGTCTGTTTTAGCTGATGGTAGTTTACTCGCTCGCTCATTGCATGTTGATCCATAACCATCATTCCATCGGTGGTCTCTAAAATAAGATACGATGAATGGATTTGCCCGATAACTTTCCATCCTTCTGGTAACTGAATCTCTGCTATTTGTCCGTTATCCTCTGGCTGTATTGCTGATGAAATAGCGGGAGATTGAAGTGTGTAAAGATTCATCGCTCTCCGAACATCTTCTGGCTGAGGTTTAGGTGCCTGTTGAGAAGGCGCGGAATATCTGTGTTGATGCCGAATGGGTGTTGGCTGGGAAAAGGTTTCTAAAGGAATTTCTGATGAGGCAGCAACAGGTTCGAATCCAGAAAGATGTTGAGATACAATTTTCTTTACATTAGAAAAGATAAGAGATGTATCAGAAAATTTTACCTCGAGTTTTCGAGGGTGGACGTTTACATCAACTGTTTTAGGATCAACAGTAATATGAACAATAGCAGAAGGATGAGTATATCGAGGGATAAGTGATCCATACCCGTCTTTTACTGCTTTTAGAGTTAAGAAATCTTGAACAGCTCGGTTGTTCACAAAGACATGCTGCATATCTCTTTTTTCAGATGCATGTCGTGGGTGGGCTAAAAATCCTTGAATGCGAAGTGTTTCTCCTCCTGCATTCATTTCAATAAGATCTGTTCCTTTTTCTGGCCCCCAGAGCGTTGCTACTCGTTGTTTCCAAGAATTTGTTGCTGGGAGCGTAAGAACAGGTTTGTTGTTGTGAAAAACTTGCCAATTCACCGTATGCGTTAGAAGCGCAAACTGAGTAAGTAATGTAATACAATGTTTAAATTCTGTTTGCGCACTTTTTAAATATTTTTGTCTGGCAGGGACATTATAAAAAAGATTCCGTACTTCTATGGTGGTGCCAACTGGCGCGCCGCCTTGTGTTATTTGTTTGTTGCCATTTTCCATGGTAACAATCGTTGCTGTTGAATCTTCTTCTCGGCGTGTGGTTAATGAAAATTGGCTTACGCTCGAAATACTTGCAAGTGCTTCGCCTCTAAATCCGAACGATTGTATAGAGAATAAATCTTCTAAAGATTGTATTTTGCTGGTGGTGTGAGGTTCTGTTGCTTGTTCGGCATCTTCTACGCTCATGCCGTGTCCGTTATCGGTTATTTGAATATTTTTCATCCCGCCTTCGGTAAGATCTATTCGAATATTAGAAGCCCCGGCATCGAGTGAGTTTTCGACACATTCTTTTAATACCGACGCTGGTCGCTCTACAACCTCGCCAGCAGCTATTTTGTTAATAATATCTTGTGGAAGTTTTACAATTGTCATAGATTTAGATGATAAAACAATATGTGAAATCGTCATTCTGAGGAGACTGCATGTCGAGGAAGAATCTCGTTTTATTGATCAAGCGAGATTCTTCGACTGTTGCAGTCTCAGAATGACGATAGTGTATCTCTTGAGATGAGAAATAATTAGGTGTGTTTTTTGAGTTCTTCTAAAAATTGTAATGCCTGAATTGGCGTCATGCTGTTTGGGTCTGTGGTTTGAATTTTAGTAACAAGCCCTTCGTGTTGGCACGTAGAAAACAACGTCGGCTGGTTCGACTCATCTTCAATCTGTTTGGGAGGTGCGGATCCGTTCTCGAGTGTGCCGAGCTTTTCTTTTGCAGAATCTATAATAGGCGCTGGCATACCGGCAAGTTTAGCGACCTCTACGCCGTATGATCTGTCTATTCCTCCTGGTTCTACGGTGTGAAGAAAAATAACGCCTTCCTTTTCGTTTTCTTTCACCATTACTCTATAGTTTTGGCAGCGGTCTAATGTTTCGCCTAGCTCTATTAATTCGTGGTAATGGGTAGCGAATAGTGTTTTTGTTCTGGAGTGCTCGTGCAAATGTGAAAGAATCGCCCATGCAATTGCAACGCCATCGTAGGTAGAGGTTCCTCTACCGAGCTCATCAAAAATAATAAGGCTGCTGTCGGTTGCGTTATGAAGAATATGCGCGGCTTCTTGCATTTCTACCATAAAGGTAGATTGTCCTCTAGAAAGATCGTCGGTTGCACCAACACGTGTAAATATTCTGTCGACAACGCCTATGGTTGCTTTATGCGCTGGAACAAACGAGCCAATCTGCGCCATTAAAACAATTAATGCGGTTTGTCGTAAGTAGCTCGACTTACCACTCATGTTTGGTCCCGTTAGAATAATAATTTGATGGTCTTGGGAATTGAGGTTGGTGTTATTAGGAACGTATGGAGTTTTTAAACTTTTTTCGATAACAGGATGCCGGCCGTGAGTAATATTAATTTCGGAATCTTTGGTAATAGTTGGTTTGTTGTACTGAAGTTCTATCGCATTTTTTGCAAACGAAAGAAGGACATCTATTTCCGAGATTGCATTGGCAATCTTTTTTATGGTTGGAAGATGCGGAATACATTTCTGTGTTAATTCTTCGAATAGATTTTTCTCTATCGAAAGAATCGTCTCTTCTGCGGTTAAGACTTTTTCTTCGTATTCTTTAAGCTTTGGGGTTATAAATCGTTCGGCATTTACCAATGTTTGTCTTCGTTCGTATGTTTCTGGGACATCTTCTGCTTTCGATTTCGTTACTTCGATAAAATAGCCAAACACTCTATTAAATTTTATTTTCAATTTTTCTATCCCGGTTTCTTTTCTTTGTTCTTCTTGATACTGCGCCAGCCACTCTTTTCCTCCTGTCGCTATTTTTCTTAATTCATCGAGCTCTTTATGAAACCCATCTTTCATAACATTCCCGCTATCTATCATAACCGGCGGGTCTTCTGATAATTCTTTTGTAAGAAGTGTCTCGAGTTCTTCCCATTCTTTTTTTTGAAGTGATTGTTTGATCGATTTAAAGTTAGTGCTTTTAGCACTGCTGAATGTTTTAGAAATTTCCGGCAGAATGGCAAGAGTTTCACGATGATGATACAAATCTCTTGGGGTTACTCTAGCTGTCCCTATTTTTCCGGCTATTCTTTCTATATCGGAAATCTTTTTTAAGAGAGGTTCTAAGGTTTGTTTAAAGAGGGGGGTGTTTACGCATTCCTCAACAGCATTTAATCTGCCTTCTATTTCTTTTTCGTCTAATAGTGGATGCAATAACCATTGGCGGATAAGCCTGCCACCCATAGGAGTTTGAGTTGTATCTATTACATCAAGCAAACTTCCTTTTATGGCATGCGTACGTTGCGTATAGAAAAGCTCGAGGTTTCTAATAGTTGTTTCGTCTAACAGCATGCTCGACTGCCATTGATATTGCTGAATATGAGTAAGGTGAGACAGTTCTGTTTTTTGAGTGTCTTTTAAGTATTGCAAAAGCCTTGCCGCTGCAATGGTGTGCGGGTTTTCCGGATCCATACCAAAGCTATCGAGAGAATGAATGTTAAAGTGATCTGTTAATAAAGACTCGGCATCAAGCGTTAGCATGGGCGCATTTATAAGCGGCAAGTCGGCTATCTCTTGCGGCGGTGCTTGTGCTATTTCTTCGTGGGTTAAGATTTCTGCAGGATCGAGTCTTTTTAAAAGTGTATGTGCAGTACTTTGCGTTGGCACGGTTGTAACAAAAAAATCTCCAGTGGTAATATCGCAGAATGCAATTCCAAAGGCGTCTTTTGTTGGTGCGAAAGACGCGCAATAGTTGTTTGAGTTTCCTTGTAATATGTTATCTGAAAATGTTGTTCCTGGTGTTATTATCCGAACGACTGCACGGTCGACAATTTTTCCTTGGCCAGCAGGTGAGGTTTGGTCTGCTATAGCTACTTTTTTCCCTGCTTTTGTAAGCCCAGCAATATAGTTTTCGGCAGCATGATGAGGGATTCCTGCCATCGGGATTTCATTTGGTGTGTTTTTAAATCTTGCAGTTAAAGCTAAATCGAGGATTGGGGCTGCTTCTGTAGCGTCTTCTCCAAACATTTCATAAAAATCTCCTAACCGAAAGAAAACAATAGCATCTTTATGCTGGTTTTTTATTTTCCAGTATTGCTCTAAAAGCGGCGTTGTTTCCTTTTTCATAACTAACTTATTTTAGGGGGTTTGTCTTTTAAAATCAATTAAATGTTAGAATTTGACAGTAGTATAAAAAAGGGGTATTTTAATGTTAGATTAATGCTTGTTGGGAATTCCCCGACATCATACTAGGAGAGTCAGCCTTGCAAGCTGCTCAGGTTGGAACGACTCGAAGATTCGGTCGTCGATACATGGAGACCGGAAACGAGATGTGGGGGGCGAGAAGAGGCCTCTTCGCTGATCCTGGCATGGGCTTCGCAGTAGCGGAGCAGACAGATGTGGCAATCGCCCCGACTGTCGTGGCCGACGAGGATCCCCAGGATGAAGAAACAGCGGACGCGAACTGACGACAGGCGCACGCTACAAGCGAGGGTTGCTCGGAGGAAGTGGCTTCGCAGGCACTTGTCTCCCAGGCACTGCGCGCTAGCAAACTGCGCACGAAGATGAATTCAGGCGGTCGTGTTAACGAACACGACCGCCAACTGTTTTTTTATTTAGGGTTTCGCGATACAATACAAAAGCATGGATTTAAAAGCACGAGATGTATTAAGAACATATTGGAAAGAAGCTCGCCACTTTAAACTGGCGCTTTTTGTGATGGTTTCTTCTATTGTAGTTGCGGTTGTAGCAGATTTAATAGCACCACTCTATTATAAAAAGTTTTTCGATGTTATTACCGAATCTTCGCCAAGTAATGAAATTGTGACACAACTGGTGATTATATTACTGTTTGTGGTGCTTTATCGCGGTATAAGCTGGCTTGGATTTAGGTTTGCAACCTTTTTAAACCCCTATTTCCAGACGCATGTTATAACAAATCTTCGGCAACGAGCGTTCGATTATTTACTTCATCATTCGCATAGTTTTTTTGCGAACAGCTTTACTGGTTCGTTAGTGCAACGAGTAAACCGATTATCTCGGTCGTTCGAACGGTTTGCAGATAGATTGTATTGGGATTTAATCCCGTTAATTATCCGAATTTTTGTCGTAACATTTTTGTTGTGGTTTATAAACCATACCATCGCAATTTTAATGCTGATTTGGGTCATCCTATTTATTGTTGTTAATTATTTTTTCTCGAACTGGAAAATAAAATACGATATTGCTCGAGCAGAAAAAGAAACCCAAGTAACCGCAGCACTCTCCGATTCGGTAACCAACCATCCAACCGTTCAGTCGTTTGCTGGTGCGGCGTTCGAATCGAAACGATTTGGGAAGGTAAACAAGGCATTACGAAAAGCTACGCGCCTTCAATGGAATATAGATGCTGTGGTAGAGGCTGTTCAGGCGCTATTGTTTATTGGAATAGAATTCGCGCTTTTCTATTTTGCCATTAAGGGCTGGCAGAATGGAACAGTCTCGATTGGAACTTTTGTTCTAATACAATCCTATCTTATCCAGCTTATTATGCAGATGTGGGATTTGGGGAGAGTTATTAGAACCGTCTATGAAAGTTTTGCAGATGCAAAAGAGATGGTAGAAATTTTAGAAACTCCATACGAGATTCAAGATGTAGATGATGCAAAGAAATTACAGGTGAACAAAGGCGGAATTGTGGTTGATTCAGTAGGATTTTCATTTAATAAAACACGTAAAGTTTTAAGAGGAATAAACATAACTATTCAGCCAGGTGAGAAAGTTGCGTTAATTGGGCCGTCTGGAGCGGGGAAATCTACGCTCGTAAAATTGTTAATGAGGCTTTACGACATTCAGGAAGGAGAAATTTTAATAGATAACCAACCTATTCATAAGGTAACGCAGAAGAGTTTGCGAGATTCTATTAGTTTGGTTCCTCAAGATACCATCTTATTCCATCGTCCGATCGCAGAAAATATTCGCTATGGAAAAAGGAATGCAACAGACGAAGAGGTAAAGCGTGCAGCCAAGCTCGCGCATTGCGAAGAGTTTATTAAGGATTTTCCTGAGGGGTATAAAACGTATGTTGGTGAACGCGGGGTAAAACTTTCTGGTGGCGAACGCCAAAGAGTTGCGATTGCGCGAGCTATTTTAAAAGACGCACCTATTCTTATTTTAGACGAAGCTACCTCGAGTTTAGATTCGCATTCAGAAATGCTAATTCAAGATGCTTTAGAGAAATTAATGAAAGGTAAAACAACTATTGTTATAGCCCACAGGCTTTCTACTATCCAAAAGATGGACCGGATTATTGTTATAGACAATGGCGGGGTGGTAGAAGAAGGCAGTCACGATGAATTATTGGCGAAAAAGAATAGCGTGTATAAAAAATTGTGGGATGTTCAGGCCGGCGGTTTCTTAAAAGACGCGTAAAAAGCGGCGATAGCTCTTTCTTTTTTCCTTAGGTTATTGTAGGATATAGCTGGTTTTCTTTTTCGAGAGAAGAGAAAAGTTTTTATTCTTGTGCCCAATAAAAAATAGAATGCAGCATTCTATTTTGAGAGGAAGAGCAGACGCAAGGTGCTGTATTTTTCATAGCTCGACAAAATAGAGGGCGGAGCTGAGGCTTTGCGAAGTGAGCATCCATTTTGTCGAAAGAGGAGACATAATGTGATCGGTGGAGTGGCTTACAATCTTTGATTGAAGACACGGAGCTGTGAGCATTGTGGCGACGTGTGGAGAGGTGGCCGAGTGGTCGAAGGCGCACGCTTGGAAAGCGTGTGTGCGAGAAATCGTACCGTGGGTTCGAATCCCACTCTCTCCGCCATATAAAAATAAAGTGGGATGAGAAGCAAGGTGCCCCGGAGGGGTAAATCCCACTCTCTCCGCCATATAAAAATAAAGTGGGATGAGAAGCAAGGTGCCCCGGAGGGGTAAATCCCACTCTCTCCGCCATATAAAAATAAAGTGGGATGAGAAGCGAGGTGTCCCGGAGGGGTAAATCCCACTCTCTCCGCCATATAAAAAATAGAGTGGGATGAGAAGCAGGGTGCCCCGGAGGGGTAAATCACACTCTTTCCGCCATATAAAAAATAAAGTGGGATGAGAAGCGAGGTGTCTCTAATTATAATAAATAGAGGTTTTAAAATAAATGTATTCTATGAAATTTTATTACGTTGTTACCCCAGATAAATACGATATTGCAGATTTGTTCGAAGTTTCATGTAAAGAAAGAGATATCGAGACTGTTCGGATAGAGCCAGATACCTATTCTTTTTCGGATCTTGAGGATATGACAGATAAGGATCTTTACTATCCTATTGGAATTAATTATGCAACACAGGTTATTAGTAGAGTTGCATTACAATACAAACCAACTACTTTTTACACCGATAATTTTTTTACTCGATCTGTTATTGGTTTGTACGCCCAGCAAAATATTTCAGTCCCTCGAACCGTTCACTACGTATCTGGAAATAGAGAATTATTACGCAGTGCGGTAGATAGGGTTGGCGGGCTTCCGGTTGTAATAAAGGTGAGTGGTGGAAGTAAAGGGGTCGGCGTAATGAGAGCCGATTCATATGAAAGTTTGTTTTCGATGATAGATTTTTTGCATTCTCGAAATACAAAGTTTGTTATTCAGGAGTTTATAGACGCTCCTTCGCATGCTCGATTGATAGTATTAGGAAATAAAGTTGTGGACAGTATTGAATATACTTCGAGTGCTGGCGATTTTAGAACAAATTCAGATGATTCTCCGAGTGTCGTTGGAAAGAAATTCTCGAAAGAAATAGAAGAAACCGCAGTAAAAGCAGCCCACGCACTTGGGTATGAATTTGGAGGCGCAGATATTATTCTTGATAAAAAAGGGAATCATTATTTATTAGAAGTTAATTTTCCTTGTTACTTCCCTCGATGCCAAATGACCACTGGAACAGATATTTCCGGAATGATGGTCGATTATTTAATAAAAAAGAGTAAAGAAAGATAAGAAATAATTATATGAAGCTTACGATACTAGCAAGAACAAATACGTGGCATATTAAAGATTTGTTACGAGCTGCAAAGAAAAAGAAAATAGAAACAAATGTGATTGATATTAAAAATCTATGGAATCTTGATGAAGTAAAAGATCAAGTTTCAGATATTGTGTTGGTTCGATCTCTTACTTTAAGTGCTGTTCGTTCGAGAAGAGCTGTGTTTTTTAAGCTTATAAAAGAAGGCCGAAATATTATTAACCCTGTTCATGCAATTCAGCCGTTTATTCATTCTAAGGTATATCAACAGTGGATGGCGAAAGAACATATTAAATGCCCAACCATTCCTACATACGATTTTAACAGCCTCGATGAAGTGAAGACTGCTTTAAAGAAAGGTGTACTAGAGCTTCCTATGATTCAAAAGCCCGACATAGGAATTAAAGGTATTGGTGTGGAGCTTATAAAAGATATTGGAGACATTAAAGAAGACGGTCTTAAAAAGACATTGTTTCAACCGTTTATAGAAAATTCCGGAGATTATCGTATTTGGGTGTTAGATGGTGAAGTTCTTGGCGTAACTCAACGTATTGGGAAGAAAGGATCCCATGTTAATAATGTTGCACAAGGAGGTAAAATGCTTAAAGTCGATGATCAGAATATTATTGAGGGGTTGTCGAATCTTTCGTTAGATATAGCAAAATATTTCGATTTAAATATGTGTGGGATAGATATTATGTTTGATAAAAAAGATCAGAAGTTTAAGTTTTTGGAGGTGAATTCGGTTCCAGGTTGGAAAGGATTCCAGCACGCAACTAAAATTGATGTCGCAGGAAAAATTATAGATTTTTGTATAAAGAAAGCTAAAGAAGGAAATAACGAGACTAAGTAATAAATTATTGTTTGTAAGGCGTTATTGAAGTCGTTTTGTTTAGCGGCTTCTTTGATTTTTGGGGAGATTGTTACTCTGTCTGCTTGAGTGGTTTGTGTGCTGTGGTACTATACAGTGTTAGAGTAACCATTAATAAAAGGCACTATGAAAAAGGTGGCAGTTATTATGGGGGGGAAGGGATCGGAGCACGATGTTTCAATTAATTCCGGGATGCAGGTTTTAAAAAATTTAGATCGCGAAAAATACGAGCCACTTAAAGTGGTAATTCAAAAGAATGGGATATGGGAGGTTGGAGATGTCTTATGCCCATTTACAGGCGGGCTAGAAGAATTACTTGCACAAGAAGTTGATGTTGCGTTTTTGGCGCTGCATGGAACCTGGGGCGAAGACGGGACTATTCAGGGAGTTCTTGAATATACAGGTATTCCGTATACTGGTTCGGAT
>Ga0209658_1000430_pt1 | contig 30814 bp, 39 predicted proteins | sample SaaInlV_150m_DNA_6_FD_184656 | JGI IMG/M metagenome (GOLD analysis project Ga0209658, IMG submission 184656) | Marine microbial communities from expanding oxygen minimum zones in the Saanich Inlet - SI037_S4LV_150m_DNA (SPAdes) (version 2) | ecosystem: Environmental > Aquatic > Marine >...
GGTAGTCGTAATGGCAGATAAGACAAAATTTGTTAAAAAATTCACAAGAACTGTGCCAATTGAAATCCACCCATTAGCAAGGAATTCAGTAATTAGATCTATCAAAAAATTAGGAGGTGAATCCAAAATACGCTCATTGGATAGAGGTTATCCGTTCTTTACAGAAAACGGCAACATAATTTTAGATTGTGACTTTGGAACAATTAGCAATCCAAAAATACTAACACAAAAAATTAAACAAACAGCAGGCGTTTTAGAGTCAGGAATTTTTCTAAGAAAGCCAGACGTAATTTACAAAGCAAGCACAAACGGCAAATTTCAAATTATTTAGAAAGGACTGTTCTTGAAACATGTTTACCGTGACCAAGATTTCCAATCACTTCAAAATTCTCAGCAACTAATGCTCCTCTGACCATAGTCTTAACAGGCCAGCCTTTCAGATTTAGTCCCTCGTATACGATATAATCAGAAAATCCACCAAATAGTTCAGAAGTCACTTTCTTCTCTTTTTTCAAATTAATCATAGTCACGTCAGCGTCAGAATTTTTTGCAAGTGTTCCTTTTTGTGGATACATGCCAAAAATTCGAGCGGCGTTTTGGCTAGTGAATTTTACAAGCTGTTCAACAGTAATTCTATTTTGATTTACTCCGTAATTGAGTAATAGCGGTAAAGAAGTTCCAATTCCAGGAAATCCAGCTAATGCACCCCAAACATCATCGCCATTGAGTTTTAGTTTAATCTGATTAGCGACATGATCAGTTCCTATTGTATCAATTTGATTGCTGGATAATGCACTCCAAACTGCTTTTTGATCATTTTCAGTTCGTATTGGAGGCATAACTTTAGCAAGATACCCATCTTGATTTTCATAAGATAGTGTAAGATAATGAGGACAGGTTTCTACAAAAATTTTGGTTCCAAGTTTTTTTTCTTCTTGAATTTGTAACAATGCACGCTCTGAACCAATATGTACAAAGTAGATTACACAGTCATAATCTCGTCCAAACTTAGATATTGTTTTAATTGATTTAGCTTCAAATTCGGGGGAACGACTTGATGACCATGCAGATAATCCATCTTGATTTTTTTCTTTAGCTTTTTTAATTCCACATCCACATGATTCATAATCTTCAGCGTGAACAAGTACAGGACAACCAAGTTGTGCTGCATTTTTTACAATTTTTTCAACAAGTTCATCTGTAACATTTACTTTAGTCGGTACAAGATTGGTGGAGTTTGGAGGCATGTCCATGTACACATGACCAACTTCACCACCAAGATTCATGTAAATTTTAAAAGATGTGATTCCCTTATCAATACAAAAATTCATTTCGTCAATTTGTTGTGGAGTAAAAACAGAAGCATGTATTGCATAATCAACATAATGATATTTTGATGCAGATTGAAGTTGTGGCGGTAAAGAAGTTAAAAAAGAATTTTCCAATCTAAGCATCCGCATCATAGTTGTAACTCCACCTATTGCTGCAGCATGAGATTCAGTTTTTGCAGCTTCATTGATCGGAGAATAAACGCCATAGTGAACATGAGTGTCAATAACACCTGGAATTGAAATTAATCCATTTCCATTAATTTTATGATCACATGCAGGAACATCACTAGTTAGTCCCACAATTTTTCCGTCGTCAATTACAATATTTTTATCAATTTTTCCACTAGGGAGCATAACATGTGAATCAACAATCACAGTATCATATGTCATCAGGAAATTTTATGCTATTGAGTCTATTATTCGTTGAGTAATACGCTTAAGTTGATTACTTTTAAAGAAAAAACATGGAAAGTTCAGAGATAATTAAACGAGACCATCAGAGAAATAAATCTGAAATTGTAAAATTAGTGAAAGAGATGTTCAGTCAAGAAAAATGGGGTGATGAAGAATATAAGAAAAAATTGCAAGAATTGGTTAAAAAAGACGAGAAATTGGTGAAAGATGTTATTAAAAAAATCAAGTTAGAAAAGGGATTAGAATAATACAAAAATCCAATTTATCGAGAAAATGAATAAAAGTCCAACCCAGGTCAGATAATTTGTGGGCCGGTGGTTTAGGGGTATAATGCTTCGTTCGCAACGAAGATGTCGAGGGTTCGATTCCCTCCCGGTCCATTTTACCAGAAACTATTATACATAAATAAAAAACACGATCATCATGGAAGTTTTTGACGGTAAAAAAGCAGCACAAGATTATATGTCAAAACATACCCTAGCATTCTCTACTCCAGAATTAACTCTAATGCGATTTTCATTTTGGTTAGGGGATTCAGTGCCAGATTCAAAGAATGATGGTAAAGGAATTCCAAGAATGATGACATATTTGACAGAACAGGATTTTGAGCCAGTGTTAATTGATGATGATACGTACGTACCATCAGGAGCAGTAAAAAGTTCAGCAAATGTTGGAAATGCGTACAATGAAGTAAAAGCAGATGGAAAATTCTGTTCTGAATGTGGAACTACTCTTTCAATGACAGCAAAGTTTTGTCCTGAATGTGGTACAACACAAGAATAAAAAAACTATATTTTTAATTTTATTTTCTAGCCCCACACTTTGTGCAGAACTTTGAATTTGGTCTCAACTCAGCACCACATGAAGTACATCCGTTAGGATTTTGTGGAGCAGTTTGTCTTGGCATCAAAGATGGATCTGGTGAGGGTAAAGTTCCCACATCCCCAAATGCCTCTTGTGCAGATACAATTCCTGGTGGACCTGCTCCGCCTACAGGATTATCCGCAGTGCCAGATCTTGGGGGTTGACCCATGCCACCTGCCATCATTCCAGGTTGACCCATGCCAGGCATTAGACCAGGAGATTGTGTGTTTCCACCGCCTCCAGAACCTACAGATTTTTTTAATTCAAATATTACTTTGATAGCTAGAAATTCTAATGCAGAATATGCCACCGTATAGTCACCTAATTTTTCAAAGAATTGTTTGTCACTGATTTGACCTTTTTTGTACATGTTGTTAGTGTCTAAAAATGATTCATAGTATCCCTGGGATTCATCAAACAAACTTTGTAGTTTATCAAAAAGCATTCCAAGTGTATCTACTTCACCAAACGACATAGTCTAACTCAAATTTTGGAATATTAATTACTTTAGGATGAAAAAATAAGAAAAAACGTATTTTAGTAATCTATGCAAGTGCTCTATCAATCATACTTTGGTATGATTCTTTAGAAGCTGCACCTACTTGCTGGCTAACTATTTCACCTTTGTTAAGGAGGATTAAGGTTGGAATACTAAAGACATTGTATTTTGAAGCCAATTCATTAGCCTCATCAACATTAACCTTGACAAATTTTACTTTGCCATCATAGTCATTTGCCAGTTCTTCAACTACTGGACCTACCATTCTGCATGGACCACACCATTCGGCCCAAAAGTCTACAAATACAGGAATGTCAGAATTTATGACATCTACTTCCCAAGACTTGGTATCTGAAATTTGAGTAACTACCATTAAATTTTTAAAATTTTATCATACCTAAAAACGTTCACCAAATTCTAAATCTTTATTTTTTCATCAAAGATTAAATTTCATATATACTTAAATGACGTTTTGATAAAACTGATTTATGAGTTCAGAACTTAGATTGAAAAAATTAAGAGGTTCTGGAGGCTATATCATGGCCACAGTTACAGATGAACAACAAATGAAAGGCAATTTAGGAGGTCCAGATTTATTTTTAGCCCCAATTGGAAGATTAAATGAAGAGAAAATTACTAAACATTTTTGCAATACATGTGAAAAAGAATTTGAAGGTCCACCAAAAATAGAATTTGAAAATCCAAACGAAGAAGTTGCTGAAAATTTAGTTCTTGCTGAACGAGGTCAGTATATTTGCAAAGTATGTAATGCTTCAATTGCAGAATATAGGGAATTTAAGAAACCAAATGAAGAAGTTGAAATTGGAAGTGCAAAACCATTAGACCCTAACGCTTCAACAGCACCTACAGTAGAAGTTGCAACAGCACCTACAGTAGAAGTTGCAACAGCACCTACAGTAGAAGTTGCAACAGCACCTACAGTAGAAGTTACACAACCTGGTTCTGCAGCATCAGTTAGTTCAATTGAGGGAAGAGCAGTAATAGATGAAAATGCAAACAAAATAGGTATTGCAAAACAAGTCGGTATTGATGCCAATACACAGTCAATGGTTTTAGTTATAACTAAAAATGATGGAACAGAAGGAAGTATCCCATGGGTTAGTATCAAAAAAGTTGGCGAAGTAATCCTACTAGGAAAACCAGAAGAAGAAGTTGAAATTCAATCAGGAAAATGTTCTGAATGTGGATTTATAAATAAAGATGAGTCCAAATTCTGCGAAGAGTGTGGAACAAAAATTTAGTAATTAAGAAGTTTTATGAATGTTAGAAGGAAATAACATAATTGGCTAAAAGATCAAATTCAAAAGGAATAATCAAGGATATTGCAATTGTTGTTGTAGCAGTTGTAATAATGTGGATTGGAATACAAGTAGTGTTTGGTACAGAGATGCTAACGTTAGAAGGAAATCAAATTAAAGTCGGAGGTCCATTTTACGTAGTTGTTAGTGGAAGTATGATTCCAGTTTTACAAGTTTATGACATCATAGTTATTCAGGGGCATGACCCATTTGAAGAAGTTGAAATTGGAGACATCATAGTTTTTGATAGACCTTCAGATCATAATAGAGTAATAGTTCACAGAGTGGTGTCAATAACTAACGAAGATCCTAAAACAATTAGAACACAAGGAGATGCAAATCCAGCATCCATTCCAGGAACAGACTTTCCAATTACTGAAGAAGAGTATATTGGAAAAGTTGCATACATAATTCCACAACTAGGATATGTTACACAAATTTTACAACCTCCAACAAATTACATTATCATTGCGGTTGTAATTGGAATTATGGTAATTAAACAATTTACAGGTAAGAAAAAAGATGCGGATGATCTTGTAAGTAAAGAAACATTAGAAGAATTATCAGATATGGGTAAAATTGAAGCAGATTCAGAATATTCTGAAGACGTAAAAAAATCAGAAATTGCTGAAGAGAAAGATGAAGATTCAGAAAAGTTAAAGAAAAAAGATAGAACAGATAAAGAAAATAATTGATAAATTAAAAATTATAATTAAATGACAGAGTCTTTTGTTTTGAAAACTCTTTTGAAATAATCAGATGGCTCATTAGGTTCTTCAACATCATTTGTAATTCCAGCTAAATTCTTTGCTAAATTCTTCTTGTAACCTACTTGCATTTGTCGTTGAATTTGGATTCTTTGAGCCTGTGGTGAACCTGCACCATGCATAGATTCTGTAAGATATCCAACTGAATTTCTACCAAGCGTCATATTTTCTATTAATCTTAAAATTCTCATTCTATTTTCTACATCTACACCTTTTCTTCCAGCAAGATATTTTTTTAACATTGGACCAGCTTCGGGATGTCTAAAATCTTGTTCAGATGGTAAGGTGACCATTAATCCGCCTGCAATGTCTTGTGCCAATCTACTAATTTCATATGGGAATCTAGTAACATTGTGTTTACAAACTTGTGCAAGCATGTCATCATTTAGATAAACACCAGATTTCATTTTCTGTCCTTGGTGCGAAGATGCAATACCAGCTGCAAAAATTGTTTCGTTGAGATGAGTCATCTCAATAATTTTATCTTTAATGTGAGAAACTTTTGGTACTCCATTATAATCTGCAATTGTTGCAGCAGCACCAATTAAGACATCGCCCAGTCCAGTTTTACAAACATAACTACGTCTGTGATAACAAGTAAAACGTTCAACTAACATTGATGCAAATTCAAATTCACCATTCATGAAAATTTTATTCCATGGGATAAACACTCTATCTAAAATCATTAAAGCTTCTTGTCCACCAAACTTTGCATTACCAGAATCAATATCGCCCTCCTCCATAGCTCGAGTATCACAAGATTGTCTACCGTAAATGTAAGTTAGTCCTTCAACATCTGCAGGAATTGCACCTACAATTGCCCAATCTTTGTCACTTTCAGTTAATCTAATAGTCGGCATTAAAATTATCCAATGAGAATTTATGCAACCGGTTTGGTGTGCTTTGGCTCCAGATACATAGACCCCTTTCTCATCACTATCGACTACGCGTGTGAATAAATCAGGATCATCTTGTTCGGATGGACCCTTACTTCTATCACCTTTTGGATCAGTCATTGCACCACCAATTACAAGATTTTCTTTTTGAACCATTTTTACAAATTCTAAGAATCGTTTATGATAATCAGTTCCATGTTTTTCATCTATTTCAAATGTAGTTGAATGTAAAGAATTCATGGCATCCATACCAACACATCTTTGAAAACAAGTACCAGTATTTTGTCCCAATTTTCTTTGCATTTTATTTTGTAAAACTAAATCCTCTGCACTTTCTGCAATGTGTAAAAATCTATTAACCTTCAATCCAGTAATTGACGAATCAGCAGAAGCAAGTGACTCTTCACGCATTGCAAGATCATAAGTTTCAGCAACTGCGTTAATTGATGGCCTGATGATTGGGTGATCCACAGGTTCTTTAACTAATTCTCCAAAAAGATAAATTTTGAGATTTCTATTTCTAAGACTTTCAATATAATCATCACCAGATCTAATTACTTTTGAGTCAGCAGACATGAATTAATTATTCTTAAGTTCTATAAATAGTCTAAATTCCACAACAGATAATTTTACGAATAAAATACGGTCATAGCCCAATTCTAACATCTAAAATTTTACAACCTTTTCCTTTTTCCATCACAAGAACAGGATTCATGTCTAATTCTTTGATCTCTTTAAAGTCAGAGACTAGTTGAGAAAGCCTCTGAATGCATTCAGATAGTTTTGCAATATCGGATGGTTTTTCTCCTCTAACGCCTTGAAGAAGTTTTTGTGTTTTAATTGAGGCAATCATATCATCTGCTTCATTATTTGTTACGGGTGCAAGTTTGAAGGTAACATCCTTTAGAACTTCTACATAGATTCCACCCATCCCCAACATGATTACTGGGCCAAATCCAGGCTCCAGTTTAGAACCAATGATTAATTCTTTACCACCTTTGACCATCTCTACAATCAAAACTCCCTTTATCTCAGCATTTTTGTCATATTTTTTAGCATTTTTGATAATTGTTTTGTATGCATCTTTAACTTCGGCATCGTTAGTTAGATTTACTTTAACTCCACCAGCATCAGACTTGTGAATAATTTGAGGGGATGCAATTTTCATCACAACAGGGTAACCAATTTTTTTTGCAGTTTTTACAGCTTCTGCTTCGTTTGTAGCAAGTGCACTAGCAGGAAGAGGTAGACCATATGCTTTGAGAACTTCTTGACCCTCTTCCTCTAAAAGGTTGGGTCTCTTTTCTTTTTTAACTTTATCAAAAATTTTCTGTGCTTTTGCTTTGTTAACTTTGAATTTAGTAATTTTACCAGTAGGGGATTTAATCCAGTTTCTAAATCTAATCATTGCGGCAAGAGTTCGAATTGCACCTTCAGCATATGTATAATATGGAACATTACCCTTTGCTAAAATTTCTCTATTGGTAATTCCTTCATCTAATCCCATCAAACTAGCAAGCATTGTTTTTTTGTATTTTTTTGACATGCTAACAATTACATTTGCAAGTTCGTCATAATCTAAAGTTCCAGAAGGAGTACACATTGAAATAACTGAACCAACTTTTGGATGAGCAAGTACACGATCTAAAACATTATTGAATCTATTAGAATCAGCATCACCTACAATATCAACAGGATTTCGGGAACTGCCCCAAGGTGGAATCACAGCATCAATTTTTTTTCTAACAGTATCAATATTTGCCATTTTAATATTCAGTTTAGAACATGCATCAGTTGAAATAATTGCAGGCCCACCTGCATTTGAAACAATTACAAGATCACCTGCTAATGGCAATGGTTGTTTAGAAAATGCAGTTGCATAATCAAATAGTTCTTCCATGGTGTCAACTCTAATTGCACCAGATTGCTTTAGTAACGCATCATAAATTTCATCAGAACCCATTAAAGCTCCAGTATGAGACATTGCAGCTTTTGCACCTTCAGGACTACGCCCAGATTTAAGGACAAGAACCGGTTTTTTGAGTTTTTTAGTAATGTTTTTACAAACTTTAAGAAATTCCTGACCGTCACCCATATCCTCAAGATACATTACAATAACTTCAGTTTGTTTATGATTTGCAAGAATTTTGAGAATATCGACTTCACTCATTGCAGCTTTATTTCCAAGACTTACAACGGCTGAAAAACCAATTCCTTGTGCACTAGCATCTTCAACTAATGCTGCACAGATTGCACCACTTTGTGATACAAGTGCAATCTTTCCAGATTTTGGAGTGATTTTGAGAAAAGTAGAATTCATCATTGTTTTTGGGTCAAGATTCATGACACCAAGACAGTTTGGTCCAATAATTTGGATTTTGTATTTTTTAGCTATCTCTTTAATTTCTTCTTCACGTTTTGCACCTTCTTCGTCAACCTCCTTGAATCCAGCTGTTATGATAATCACACCTTTAATTTTTTTCTTTCCACATTCTTCTAGAACGGATGAAACAAGAGTATTTTTAATTACAATAACTGCAAGATCGATTGATTTTGGAACATCTAAAACAGTCTTGTATGCTTTTTTAGAAAAAACTGTTTCTCTTGAAGGACTAATTGGATAAACAACTCCTGTAAAACCATTAATAATATTAGATGTAATTGTAGCACCGACACTGCCAGGTTTATCAGATGCACCTATCACTGCAATAGATTTTGGGGATAAGAAAACAGATTCTGCCATAATATAGTGAATCTAAGATTTTGTATAATAAAGTTATTCATAGAAATTTCTGATCCGGGATTTTAACTACCAAGCATCTTACCTGCAAGATTTTCTTTTCTAGGAATCCAAATAATGGATATACTAGAAAATTTTGCAATTAGTACCCAAGATTCTCTGGCTAGATCACGAAGTTTTTCATTATTTATAGCAAATTCATGATTTAGTTGATTCACAGTATTTTTTGAATCACTGTAAATAGTAATTTCATCGTTAGTTTCAACAAATTTTTTTAATGCCAAAATTATTGCCATATATTCAGCCTGATTATTTGTGATTTCTGATTTTTTTTCGTAAAATGACTCTCCAGTTTCTTTTACAAAAAATCCAAATCCACTGTTTGAACCACCAGAGCCATCAACATAAACACTAATTTTCAATTTTATACCCTCTATAGTCAGAATAGAAACTATAAAAAAGATAATCAAACAAAGTGAAATGAATTAGAATATGATGCTAAATTATGATGCACCGATGTATAGACCTCCATCAGAGGCCAGGTCATTAATTTTTCAAGTTACATTAGGTTGCTCATTCAACGAATGTTCATTTTGTGATATGTATAGATCAAAAGAATATTCAGAGAGATCATGGGATGATGTTAAGGCTGAAATTGATATGATGGCAAATTATGTGCCAGATACAAAGAGAGTATTTCTTGCAGATGGGGATGCATTAAATCTTGATTCTGAATACATGATTAAAATTTTAAAATACATTAGAGAAAAATTTGCAAATATTGAAAGAATTTCATGTTATGCAATGCCCATGAACATTTTGAAAAAAACTCCTGAAGAATTAAAGAAAATGAATGAAGCAGGACTAGATATGTTCTATTTGGGAATTGAAAGTGGTTCAGACATTGTTTTGAAAAAAGTAACCAAAGGCGCAGTTGCAAAAACAATCATCAAATCTGTCAACAAGGCAAAAGAAGCAGGTTACATTATGTCATGCATGGTGATTTTAGGTTTAGGTGGAAAAAAATATTCAAAAGATCACATCAAAGGAACAGCAGAAGTGATCAGTGCATGTTCGCCTAATTATGTTGGTGCGTTAACACTTTATCTAGAAAATGGAATTAAGCAGGAATTTGTTGAGAAATACGAAGGTGAATTTGTTAAGATAAATGATGATGAATCATTAGACGAACTATACGAGTTAGTTAATCAAATCAATACAAAACAAGAAATTGTATTTAGAGTAAATCATGGTTCAAACGCATATACTGTAAAAGGAACATTTCCACAAGATAAACAAGAAATGTTAGAAAAAGTTGAGTGGATGAAAGACCATCCAGAAATTGTACGTCCTCAAGGAATTAGAGGATTTTAAATTCAAAATTATTGTTTAAAATCAGAATAACTCTTGAAAAGATTAGGAATAAACCCTGCCTATTGCATACCCGCTCCAAGAGTATCGTGCTCGTACACAATAGGCAACCTAAGCATGCCATACATGCATTAGATAACAAATTATTTTTCATACCTACATTAATTGATTAAGAATGTCACTGGTAACCGAAGTTACCAGCGGAGAATTATTTTGTTTCGTAACCGAAGTCACTAACATACAATAACCAATTCTCGTGGCGTGCAAATTGTAATTTTATGAATTCACGAGTTTACAAAAACGTTGTTGTTTGATTACTTCCTCAATAGCATCCTTTAGTATCAATATTCTAAAAAAACTTACTCCACCCATTTGTTCCATATCTTACAAGAAAAACCCTTTTTCAAAGCAAAATTAACTTTTGAGAAACGGTAAACCCGTAGTTTTTGTCAAATTAAAAATTATAAGTTCTCAACTACAGACTTTAGATTTTCAGGTAAATCCGGCAACTCAGTATGACTTTCATTATTTTGAAGAACCTCAGGACCTATTCGTCTTACTATTTGAGTTGCAATCAGAGTGTCAATATTTCTTTGAATATCTTTTTCGCTCATTATAATTTTCAATTTTTCAAAAACAGTTTCCTCATTTTCATATTTTTTAATTCCATATTGAACTAGGATAGTTTTTTCAGTAGATGAAAATTCAGTCATACGCATAAACCAAAATTAAAGGGTAAAAATCTTTTGTTATAAAAAACCCTTAAAATATGATAGAGGTTAAATCACATTACATGCAAACCAAAATAGAATTAATATCCAATGTATTAAGAATAAAAAAATTTGCAATAATTGGAATAGTAAGCGGAGTAGGTTTAGGAATAATTTATTATTTTTTGACAATGTCAATGTTGCCAACTCATTTTGATACAGCAGTGGAATTAGCACCGCATTACATTCTAACATCAATTGGGTTAACAATAGCAATCTCAACATTAGCTGGAATTAATTTTGCAATGATGGCATACAAGATGAATCAAATTAAAAAAATGAATTCAGTTAAAAGTAATTCATCAGCAATATTTGGAGGAATATTTGCAGCATTTACACCTGGTTGTCCTGCATGTACAGCACCATTAGCAGTAATTTTAGGAGCGGTCGGAGGATTATCATTATTTCCAATGCAAGGATTAGAATTAAAATTTATTTCAGTTGGAGTATTGGTGTTTTCAATTTATTGGATTACAAAAGGATTACAAAATAAAAGCTGTTGCAAGATAGGATAATAAAATATTAAAAAAATTATTTATTTCTTTTGACTTGAAAAATCGTATATCCGTATTTTTTATTTATTTCAGTTTCAGATAATTGTGAAATATCATACTCCACAAAATTTTTCAAAGCTAAATACAAATTATTGTCAATAATAAGACTATTTTCAGGGCATAATGAATTTATTTTAAAACATCGATTAACTGTTGGGCCAAAAATATCGCTAATTGTAGACGTAGTACTTTGGGCTACTTTTACCGAACCATAACTAATACTAATTTTATAATTTAATTCAGGCATCTTTTCTTCTTCAAGTAGTTTCTTTAAATCATCATGAGATTCAATCATAGATAAGCAACATTCTAAAATATTTTTTGTTGTTTTGCTATCACTAAGATCAGTATCTGGAAATCTAAACATTAATGCATCACCAATATTTTTGACTACTTCTCCATCATATTTTTGAACAATTTTAGCCATAAAATTTAAAAAAGTTTCATACAATTTAGTAACATCGTCATCAGATAGTTTAGCAGAAATTTTTGTAGAATCTTTCATGTCAATTACACCAACACAATCATTTTGTGTATGTTGGGAAAATTTTAGAAGAATGTCTTCCTGTTGTTTAATAACTTCCTCTTTTTGTTTAATAGTAATTTCAGCTTCTTGAAGTTTTTTTGCCATATTATCAAATGACTCAGAAAGATTACCTATTTCATCACGAGATGTTATATTAGTTCTAATATTAAATTCGCCTCGAGAGATTTGATAAGTTGCTTCACTAAGTTTTGTAATAGGATCAGAAAGACGTTTTGCCAAAAAATATGTAAGAATACTTAATCCAATCATTAAAGAAATACCTATTATAATGATATTTTCTTGTAATTGAAGAATTGAGATATTGTCAAAGTTAAGAAATATCACAGTTGTTATGGATATAGAAACCAAAGTTGTTGATAAAACCAACACTAGTAATTTTTTCTGTAAACTGAAAAAAGTAAAAGAAGACACTCTATTTACTTATCATAATTATTATTTATAGGATTGACGTTATTCTCAACTTTGTTTAAGGATTAGAAGTAAAAATGGGCCCACAGTGATTTGAACACTGGATCTTCGCCGTGTAAGGGCGACGTCATAACCGAGCTAGACTATGAGCCCACTGAAACATACCTCGTTGAAATCCATTTAAACTTTCAGAAAGGGAAAATATAGAAATTTGATTAAAAATAATCAAAACTGTGAATGATTATAATTTTTTTTCTAGTCCAATCGGATTAGGTCACGTGACTAGGGATATTGCAATAGTAAATAATTTGAAAGGCATTCCAATTAATTTTGTTACAGGTAGTGGAGCGGCAAAAATTTTAAAAAAATTAGAGTTTAAAGTAAATGATGCCTATAAGCCACCTTCATTTACTGTAAAAGATGGAATATTAAATAATCAAACAAAATGGTTATGGAATTATTATCAATATTATAAAAATTGTAAAAACATATCAGAAAAAATTCTTAAAAAAAATAATTCAGGTTTGATAATCAGTGATGAAGACTTTGCATCATTAACTGTTGCACAAAATTTAGAAATTCCAAATATATTGATTACAGATGTTTTAGAAACAAAATTCACAAAAGGGATTGCATCGTTTATTGAAAGAAAAATGAACAGATCAATGATGGACATTATTAAAAATTGTGATGCTGTAATAATTCCAGAAGAAGGGGACAACCAGGACAACATAAAAAGGGTAGGGCCAATAGTTAGGAAGATCAATTGCTCACGGGAAGAATTAAGAGAAAAATTTTCATTTAACAAAATAACAGTAGTTATTTCAATTGGAGGTACTGATGCAGGATTATTTTTAATAGATAAAGCAATTAAAGCGATTTTAAAAATTAATCAAAATATTGAAATTATAGTAGTATCAGGTCCAGCAGTAAATAAAAAATTTTTAAATGTAAAAAATTTAGGATTTGTAGATAATTTGCATGAATTAATTTTTGCGTCAGATTTGATAATTTCCCTAGCAGGTAAGTCAACAATAGATGAGGCTAGAGCATACGGTACACCAGGGATATTTATTCCAATTAAAGGTCATTTTGAACAAGAGCATAACGCAAAAATTGAAGGGTTTAATTTTGAAAGTATCAATAATCTTGAAACGTTAATTTTAGAAAAATTAGAACAAAAAAGAAATAAAGTGAATACGAAGGGTGCAACATTAGCATCAGAAATTATTAGAAAAATGATCAAATAGTTAATAGATGGTAATTTGGTTTTAAAATAATACTATGAGTAACTTGATAATTGCAAAATTTGGCGGTAGTGCAATAGGTCCAGATGGAATATCAATACCACAGATAATTGAGAGAATTAATAATTTAAAAAAGGACTCCAGAGTGATTACTGTTTTTTCAGCACCACTAACATTGCACAATCAAAAAAAACGATCATTGACAGATGTTGTACTAGAACAAGGAAAAAATGCAGAAAATGGAATTAGGCCATCACTAGATGTTGTAAAAACAGCATATCAAAAAATTCTTCAAATGGTTAGTGATGATAATAGAAAAAAATGTGGAGATGTAATTGAGATACATTTGAAAAAAGCACAAGTTGCATTGGATGATGCATTCGAAAATAAAGAATTTGCAGATGAAACGCGATCAAAGGCATTAGCATTTTCAGGGGAGATCTTGATGGCTCATGTCATGAATTACATTCTAAAAAGTAATCAAATTAAAACAGATGCCGTAGAATTTGACGACTGGCCAATAATTACAGACAATAACATAGAATCTACAAATTTTCTCAGAACAGAATCAAATGAGAGAATGGGAGGGATTTTAAATTTAGTTGAAAATAATGAAGTGGTCACAATTGGCGGATTTATAGGAAAAACAGTGGATGGCATAACTACAACATATGAACGAGGAGGCTCAGATAGAACTGCAGCAGATCTGGGAATATTATTTCATAAAAAATATGATACTAGCATAGATTTCGAAAAAGATAGTTCAGTAGTATCAGCAGATCCAAAAATCATTGAATTGGGGTTAAGAGAAGTTATTCAATTATCATACAATGAGGCAAGACTGGCTGGAATGTTTGGAATGAAAATTTTAGATCCAATTGCAATAAAAGAAATTGTAGAGCATGGAGTAGACATGCCAATTAGAATTACAAATATAAAAAATCCAGAAAAAATCACAATAATAAAAAGAGAACTAGGTGAGCACAAAGGCCATCCAATTAAAATAGTCACAGGAAAAGAAAATTGTGCAATATTTAGAATTGAAACAAATTCTGTTCAAAAATTATTGACATCCTTAGAAAAAGATAGACGTTATAGTGAATTTGTTATTTTATCACCATTTACAAAAGATGGCGTAGAATTATCCAGAATATTATTTTTGGACGGCGATTATGTAAAAAGAAATGAAAAATATTTACTGGGATTCGATCCACTTGCTACAATTACATATGACAGAGGAGTAATCACATTAATTGGCGATGAAATGTGGAGAGTTCAACAAGTTGCATCAAGAACTAGTGCAAAAATTGGAGAGTCTGGACTAAATATTTTGAATATGGATGCACAGGAGGAAACATCACGAATAATTATTGTTGTCGAGGATGCAAAAGAAAACATAAAAAAAGCTATCAAAGCAGTGCACGAAGGAATTGCAGAAATTAATTTTATTTAGTGAAAATTACCACACTACAAATTTCTGCAAGTAAACATGTAATGAATTTTTTATCTAGAACATATTCTATTGATTGACGGTGTAGCGTAATCTAAAACATGCTATGTTTAATACAAATTTTTACTCTAAATTATGATAAAATAGATCAAACACGTTCAGCTACATACCAACAAGTGATGCCAATTCCAATAATCGCATACCATTTGAAATTACTCTTATTCATGAAAATATTCGGTGAGGCTAATTCACCATCATGATAATTGCTCAAACGAATTTTTCTCATTTGAAATGCCTGACCAATCAAGCCCATAGTTAAAAGAATTATTCCAATAAGCCCCAAAGTCCAGTCCATATGATAATGCCTAGTTTATCTGATATGTATTTTCTAAATATAATAGGACCATATTAAAAATAATTCTTTAAATTACCAGAGTTTTTTTCTTTTCCTATGATAGAGACGGGTAAAATATGGATGAATGGAAAATTAGTTCCATTCAAAGATGCCAAAGTCCATGTTTTAACCCACGCATTACATTATTCAACATCAATTTTTGAAGGAATAAGATGTTATGATACTCCAAATGGTTCTGCAGTATTTAGATTACCAGAGCACGTGGACAGGTTATTCAAGTCTGCAAAATTATATTCAATGAAAATGCAGTATACAAAAAAAGTAATTTTAGATGCTATTTTACAAACTGTCAAAGCTAGTGGGCTAAAAGAAGCATACATCAGACCATTAGCATATTACGGCTATGGAACAATGGGGTTAACTCCCACTACAAACAAAGTGGACATGTCAATTGCGTGTTGGGAATGGAAGATGGGAGAGTCAAAAGCAGGTAAATTTTCAGGGGCAAAATGTAAAGTTTCAAGTTGGGTAAAAATCGATTCAAGATCTCAACCAATGCAAGCAAAAGCAGCATCAAACTATGCAAATGCAGCTCTAGCTAGAATGGAAGCATTAGAGAATGGATTTGATGAGGCAATCATGTTAAATTCACAAGGAAAAGTTGCAGAAGGTAGTGCAGAAAACATATTCATAATTAAAGACGACATTATTCAAACACCGCCACTTTCAGCAGGAGGACTAGAGGGAATTACAAGAGACAGCATCATACAAATTATTGAAGAAAATAACGGGTTTGTAATTGAACGAGATCTAGAGAGGGATGATCTGTATACTGCAGATGAAATTTTTATGACGGGTACCGCTGCAGAGGTAAAATCAGTTACACAAATAGATAAAGTCAAAATTGGGACTGGCAAAATGGGAAGTGTAACTAAAGAATTACAAAAGTCATATAGAGATGTAGTAATGGGTAAAGATGAAAGATTTTTGCCATGGTTAACATTTGTTTAATTTCAAAGAACTTTTTTATCCATAAAAAATATTAAAGATTATGGATTTATGTGCGACTGGAGATACCCCGGAAATTTGTTGGTTTTGTAGAAAAGGGCGTCATGACGATTGTATGAAAAATATTCCAACACAAGGAAAATCAGACGGGCCACATGATTGTACTTTTGATACAAAATTAATTCCATGTAGATGTCAACATTAGGAAAGAGAAGTAATAACAAATACAGCTTTAGATGAAAAAGGATATGCAGTATAATGAAGAATTTTGGAATAAATATGCAGATGAAAATGAATCAAGGTACAATGAAGAATTTGCAAAATATCTCAGGGATTTAGCGAGTTCCTTACCAGGTGTGCAGAGCATTTTAGAAATAGGTTGTGGCACAGGGATTGATTTAAGATTATTTTCAGACTCATTTCAATTACATGGAATTGATCTAAATGAGCATGCATTAGAAATTGCAAAAGAAAAATTATCATTTGCAGATTTTCAAAAAGAAAACATAACTAAATTGCCATTTGAGGATTCCTCAATAGATTTTGTGTTCACACACGGATTAATGAATTATCTAGATGATGACGTATTAGAAAAAGGGATTGCAGAAATGTTTAGAGTGTCTAAAAGATGGATAATGCATTGTGAAAAATACGAAAAAACTGAAAAACGAATAGATGTCAATCATAAATTTCGAAACATGGGAGAAAAATGGCTGGACTATAAGATAAAATTTGTTAGTGATGTAGACTTGCACGAAGATTACGGACAAGAACAAACAAGATTTACTTTATTAAAAAAAATATAATTTCTAGAATTAATTAAAAATATTTTTAAAGATAAGTAGAAAGCGGGTCTAGAGGGATTCGGACCCTCGACAACCGGATTAAGAGTCCGGTGCGCTACCTGGCTGCGCCATAAACCCAACAAAGTGAAAAAGGCCTAGAGTTATTATTAATCTTAAGATTTTAAAATAAATTATTATTTAGTTTCTGATGTAGCTTCCATTTCACTGTACTTTTCTAAAATTGCTGTAAGTGCAGTTGAAACTGGTACATTGTTCATCTTTTTCTTTTCTGCAAGAAGTTTTTGGTATGCATCTAATGTAATATAGACAGGAATAGAACCATTTCCTTCAAGTAGTCCTCTAACATTGTAAAGTGCAGTTTCCATTCCTTTATCAGCAGATTTTGCAAATTTTGCTTTGTCCATAATTGCTCCTAGTGGACCAAACGGCATTTTATAATCTACAGACATTGTTATTCTTGTAAGATTATCACCTAATGATTTGAACTCGTTTGTAATTTCCCATTTCTTAAATGGACCTTTAATTTGCTTGGCTACAATTTTCTCGTTTCTGACAAATTCGGTTGTTTCACAATCCCATTCTAAACGTTTTCCGCTAAAGTCACCAATTATTCTAAATGTCGTGCCAACACCCATTCCTTCTTTGATGTCCAATGGAACGACTGTCATTCCAACCGTATCATTTTTGATTTGATCAGAAACATGCTCTGGTCTTGCAAAATATGTGAATACGCTATCTACGGGCGTCTTAATATCAATTGATTTACTAACTAAGGTCAACATTGTCATTTCTTGGGAATAATAATTTAAAGGTTGTGAAGATTTTCTTGGAAGAAATTGATGTACAATATATTCATCTATGGATCATTCATAGTATAATGATTAAACTGCGATCAATGTTATTAATTACAATAATATTAGTTTCGTCGATTTCAGCTGTCGATACGGCATATGGTCATTCACTCTTTAACTCTGCAGAAAAATTCTATGGAGGGTATAGAGTGCAAGTAGCCACAACACCAGAATTTCCACAACTTAATGAGTCATCACAGTTTTTGGTCAGAGTAACTGATGAAAATTTTGAAGAAGTAGATAGTTTTACAATGGGAATCAGGGTTTTTTACAACGATAACCAAGTAAACGCAATTCCTCCAACAACGATCAACGAAGGTCATTGGGATATTGATTACATTTGGAAAAAGCAGGGAAATCACATTGTCTTAATTGACTTGTATGACATGGATGGAACACAAGGAACACTGACCTATACATTTAACATGGGAACTCAAAGCCCATTTGGAGTAATATTTATCGCTGCAATTACAATTGGCGCGATAAGTTTTGCAGCAGTAATAGGATACATCTACCTGCCAGGAATTTTTAAAAAATCTAAAGCCTAGTCTTTATTGGCATTTTTGCAATACGGAATGCAAACAGCGTAGTTAACAGTACCATTGAAAACAAAAATATCCCAATTCCTAAATGAACAGATACCAAAACTGCATGTAATTTTAAATCAATTACCAATGCACCCAAAGTAATTTGTGTAATTACTAATGCAGTTGCAAGAGAACTAGTAATTTTTATTTTCATATCTGAATTTTTATTAATCAGACTTGCAACCATTGTAGAAATTACTAAAACGCCTACACTTGCAGCAACTAATCTATGAGTCCATTCAACAAAATACTCAGCTGAAGGCATGAAACCATTTGGACATTGAGGCCATTCAGGACAAGTGAGTCCAAGTCCAGATGCTGAAATATACCCTCCAATAAACATCAAAGAATACAAAACAACTAAAGTTGATAATGCCAGATATTGAATTGCCAAAATTATTCTACGATAAATTCGCCTATCATTCCTTGTAATGCGTGTCCTGGAACTGTACAAATGTAGTGGTATATTCCAGGTGCGCCAGCAGTAAAGGTTGTACTACCAGACTCGCCAGGTTTTAGTGGATTTGTTGCTGCTGCAATTGCTGAATCAAAAATAACGCTGTTAAAGTCATCAGGATTTGAAACCACACCAAATGCATGGAAGGACATTCCGGCATTGTTTGTAGTAATAGTTACCTCATCACCAGAGTTAACAATAATTTGAGGATTATTGCCCTCTTCTCCAGGTAATGCATTAAATGCTAAAGTCCTAAAGTCTGCAGATTCTATAAAATCAAGTTCAAATTCATGAGATATGCCAGTTGGGGCTGCAGCAACTGCAGGTCCGCTAGAACCAGACACAATAATTTCTCCAACCATTCCTTGGTCTCTGTGACCTGGAACTGTACAAATGTAGTAGTAAGTTCCTTCCTCGCCTGCGATAAATTCAGATGTGCCAGACTCGCCAGGTTTTAGTGGGTTAGTTGGGGCTGCAATTTCACTACCAGGAATGATTCCGGAAAAACCTTCAGTGTCTTGTGTAACACCAAATGCGTGGAAGGACATTCCATCATTTACAACATCAAACACAATTTTATCACCAACACTCATCTCAATTGTTGGATTAACTCCAGGTTCATCTTTCAGTGCATTAAATGTCAAAGACCTAAAGTCAGCTGATTCAAGAAATGAAAGATTCTGTGTAATTGTTTGTCCAGTTGCTTCTGCAGGTCCTGCATGAGTTTTTTCTCCTGCCATTAATGCTACAACTGGTGGGGGTTGTGAAATCCAATAGTCCCACATTGAAAAGAAAACAATTCCACCGATTAGACAAACTCCCAACATAATGAGCAGCATTCGGCCAACTCTATTAGGTGAAGTCATGTAAACATTTTGGGAATTATTTTTACTCATTTCATTTATCTCCTAATGTGATGGGTTCTTTGCCTCAAATGGATAATAGTATTTGCCTCCAAGACCAAATGGATCGTCTGTGTCTGCAGGTTTTCCTTTTCCAGCACTGTGTATCATGTTTGCTAAGAATATTGCCATACTGATTCCAATAATCATTGCACCTACTGTTGCTATTTGATTCATTGCAATCCATTCTGGGATTGGCGGATAATCGTAAATTCTTCGTGGCATTCCATACAAGCCGAGTACGTGTTGTGTAAAGAATACTAAGACAGTACCGATAAATGAAAGGACAAAGTGAATCTTACCTAATGTTTCATTATACATTCTACCTGTAACATATGGGAACATGTAGTAGAGATAGCCAATTGATCCAAATGCAATAGTTCCCATCACAAAGAGATGGAAGTGTCCAACTACCCAGTAGGTATCGTGTGTTGTAAAGTCCAGTGGCATTGCACTGTTAACTACACCACCTGCACCTGCAGAGAAGAATAATGCAATTCCTCCAACTGCCCACATCATTGGTGTTGCAAATCTAATTCTACCATTCCACATTGTTGCAACAAAGTTGAAAACGTGCATGGCAGATGCCGGGACAGCTGCTAAAGTTCCAACCATAAAGACTGTTTTTTCAGTGAAAGACATTCCGGTTGCGTACATATGATGTGCCCATGATGAGAAACCGACAATAGATAACATAACAAATGCAAAGACGCCAGAATTGTAACTGTAAATTGGTTTTCTTGAAAACCTTGGAATAATTTCATACATCATTCCAATTGCAGGAATTACCAACACATAGACTTCAGGATGGAATGTAAACCAAAACAAGTGTGCATATGAAATTGGATCACCACCCATTGCTGGGTTGAAAAATCCACTTACGCCGAGTCTGTCAGTTAACAGCATCAACAGTGCTGCAGCAAATGTTGGAATTGCAACCATAATGATTAAGGAGGAAGACAAGAAGGACCAAGCCATTAATGGGATTTGTCCAATAGACATGTCAGGATGTTTACATTTGAGAATTGTAACTACAAAATTTAGAGCACCCAATACAGAAGAGATACCTAAAATCTTCAATCCAAATATCCACATATCGGCTGCAGGTCCGGGTGCACTGATGATAGAATATGGAGGTGTTGCATACCATGTAAAATCTGCAAACCCTAACCAAATTAGAACTCCTGCTGGAGGAATCATCCAAAATGCAATTGCGTTAAGTTTTGGATATGCCATATCCTTGTATCTAACCATAATTGGAACGTAATAGTTACCAACAGCTGATGCAAACGGAATGATGAATAAGAAAATCAAAGTTGTTCCGTGAACAGTAAAAATTCTATTAAACGTCATAGAATCTGCGATTATTTGAGATCCGGGATAAAATAATTCAGCCCTAATTCCAAGTGCTAGTGAACCACCTAAGAATAAGAATGTGAGTGAAGTGATTAGGTAAAGTAATCCAACATCAGTATGGTGTGTTGAAAACATAATTTGCCAAATAGGACGTGGTTTTTGGAATTCTAGAGTCATCAGTTAATCTCCTCGACAATAATTTCGGATAAAAGCGTTGTTAAGATTGTCAATGGGATGGCTCCTCAACATATAGTGTTCCTCTCATGTTATAGTGAATTAATCCACAATATTCTCTACATTGAATATCATGTTCACCAACTTTATCTGGTGCAAACCACACAGTATTGACTCTGCCAGGAATTGCATCAATTAAAACAACATAGTCGTGAATGTTAAAGGAATGATTTACATCTGTTGATACTATTTCAAACTTGTAGGCTTTTCCAACTTCGACATGCAACTCACCAATTTCTTTTGTTCCATCTTCATGTTCAAAAGTCCAGAACCATTGTTGTCCGGTTACAATAATTGTTTTAGCATCTGCAGGAACATGTTCGACTAATCTTTCTGCTTCCCATGCTTCTGCACCTACCCAAGCCATTAATGCAATAACTACAGCAACATAAATCCATTCAGGCCAATTGGAATGTCCAGACATATCTACCAGTCAGTACCCTCATAGCTAGTTGGTTTTGCTTTTGGATGGGATTCTCTAAATCTCCAAACTTGCCAAATAATAGTACCAGAAACTACTGAACCAACGATAAATGCAACAGTCATCATCTTATAGAATAAATTCCAAATGACTACCCTACGATCAAGGTATTCACCAGGTTCATCACCGGCTGCAAATGCAAAATCTACAGCTGGAAGTATGGCTAAAACTCCGATTATCAATAAGAATCCAAATATGAACTTCATTAGCGATTATTTGATTTCGACTTCAAATTCTTTATAAGGGTTTTCAAGATTATCGATCACCAGTTTTGATCGAATCTAGAAGTATGCATTACATTAATGCCAGAAAGAGAGAATTTGCGATCTTTTTCTCTAAAAATATTAAGTGAAGCATTGGCAATAATGAGTTCAAAGAGATCGGTTGAGGATAAATCAACTATTGTTGAAAGCATTGCTTTAATTGGATCCATATGGGTTACCAGAACAACATTTTCATCAGGATGTTTCTCAACTACATGATCAACTATTCCTAAAACCCTTTTTTTCACATCTGCAAAGGTCTCTACTCCATTATGGGCAATTTCCAATTCACCATTATAGAATTTCATAAACACGTTACCATGACTAGTAAAAATTTCATCGTAGTGTACGCCAGTGAATTTACCCATATCAAGTTCAATAAGGCGATCATCGATTGTGACGTCAACGGAATTGTGCTTTCCAGCAATTTCAGCAGTATGTTTTGCTCTTTGGATAGGACTTGAATAAATTGCAGAGATATTCATGGCCTCAAGTAGTTCAGCAGTCTGTTCTGCTTGTTTAATTCCCACATCAGTCAAGGGAACTCCAGGAGTTCTACCAGTTAGAATTCTTTCAGTGTTATTTGTTGCCTGACCATGTCTAAGGAAAATTATCTGACCCAAGTTGAACGTCTTTCAAATAGAGATAATAATAACATTTTCAGGGAGTAAATTATGAAAGTTGGAATTATCGGCGGAACAGGTGGAATGGGAAAAGGTTTTGCGCTAAGATGGGCACAAAATCATGATATCATAATTGGTTCAAGGGATGCTGCAAGAGCATCAGAATCAGCAGTAGAATATACAAATCTTGCAAAAGAATCTTTTGTAGATATCAAAGGAAGTATTACTGGAAATGATAATGTTTCAGTTGCAAAAGAAAGTGATGTTTTAATTTTATCAATCCCATATGAAAATATTGATTCAGTATGTTCGGGAATTTTATCTGAAATAAAAGATACTTGTGTTGTCGTATCCCCAATTGTTCCAATGACAAAAACAGATGTTGGTTTTGAATGTGTTTCAATTAAAGATAACAAACCGTTTTCATATGAACTTGTATCAAACCATATGAAAGATAAATCAAAACTTGTATCAGCATTTCATGTAATTTCTGAAAAAAAATTAGTTAATCCTACATTGGAATTAGATTACGACATATTTGTTTGTGGAGACGATAATGAATCAGTTCAAGTCGTAAATGGTTTGATTGATGAAATTAAAGGGTTAAGATCAATTTACTTAGGACCAATAGAATTATCATATCTTGCAGAAATGTCTACACCATTGCTACTTAATGCAATGATAAGAAACAAGATCAAGAATCCAGGCATCAAAATCATCTAGTGCACTAATCATGAGTGATGAATATCAGAGGCGAGGCAGGAATTGGTATACAGCGATTGGTCTAATGTTTTGCATAATGGCAACAATAGTTTTAATTCAACAATTATTGATATGGGGTCCAGAATTTGTAGAAGATTTTTTATTTAATGCAGAAATTACAAATGAAAAAGTTTCAACTGGAATGCTAGCATTTGGGATTTTTATGATAGTACTAGGGTTTACAAAATATGAACAAAAGAGATGAATTTCTAAAAACTCAAAAAATTTTACGATTATCTACTATTGGTAAAAATAATTTTCCACACATTACGCCTGTTTGGTATATGTTTAGTGGGAAAAAAATCTACATTGGAACAGATACTAAAAGTCAAAAAATAAAAAATATTCAAAAAAATAATCATGTTTCATTTTGTGTGGATGTGGGAGTAAATTCTCCAGATATCTACGGAGTAATGGGGCAAGGAATTGCTAACCTAATTTTAGAAATGCCTAAAACAAAAACTATTGCAAAAAAAATACTTTTGAAGTATTTTAAAACATTAGAGAATAAATCTGCAAAACAATTACTTGAAGATACGGAATGTATTATAGAAATAATTCCACAAAAATTTTCTACATGGAATTATTGACTAACAAAATTTTCTATCTTGTTCATTGCAGAATCTAAAATTTCCATATTTGCAAGGTAAACTAGTCTGAAATGTCCACTCCCATATTGTTCTCCAAATCCAGAACCATGGACAGTTAGAACACCTTTGGATTTCAATAGGTTTGTAACAAATTCTTTATCAGTACCAAATCTAGTATCTTCAATTTTTGGAAATGCATAAAACGCACCTTTAGGACTGGAACAAGAAAGTCCAGGCATTTGATTAAGACGTTTTACAACTAAATCTCGATGTTTTTTCATTTCTGAAACAAAATCATGTATGTAATTTTGAGGTCCACGAAGAGACTCTAAGGCGGCATGTTGTACTGGAAGACTAGTTGCAATTCTTACTCTTGCAAGTTTAGGAAGATGCTCCCTTAATGCTTCAAGTTGAGGTGACTGATTAAATGCAATATAACCAATTCTCCAGCCAGACATCAAATGTACTTTAGAAAAGCCATTTAGGATAATTATAGGGGAATCGCCGGCAACTTTTCCAATTCCCACAAATTTATCATCAAAAATTATTTGATCATAAATTTCATCACAAATAATGTAGAGATCATGTTCATTGGCAATATCTACTAATTTTTGGAGTGCATTTTGATTAAACACGACACCGGTAGGATTATTTGGACTAATCAAACAGATTGCAACAGTTTTAGATGTGATTTTAGATTTAATATCATCAAAATCAGGAGTGGAATCATTCAAGTCAACTGCAAATTCTACAGGAATTCCACCATGTAATCTTACATACGAAGCATATGGAGGATAATAAGGCCCAGGTAAAAGTACCTCGTCACCTTCTTCTACAATTGAAGAAATTACCATATCAAGTCCTTCAGAAACACCATTTGTAATTAAAATATCATCAGCTTCAATAGAAAGTCCCTTAGCATTTTCTTTTTTTGCAATCTCTTCTCTTAATTCTAAAAGACCTTCAGATGTGGAGTAATAATTTTGGCCATTTTTGATAGCATCAATCAATGCTTGTTTTACATTATCAGGAGGTTGAAATCCAAATTGTACAGGATCGCCAATATTGAGATAATCTACATTCATGCCTGTTTGTTCAACTTCTCTTGCAGCTACGACAATATCTCTAATTGCATATTCAACACCTACAACTTTTTTTGAAACTTTCAAAGTATCTAGAAGATATTTACACCTGTTAAAATCTTAATTGTTTGGACTCGTGGCTCAGCCTGGATAGAGCAAGCGGCTTCGAACCGCTAGGTCGAGGGTTCAAATCCCTTCGAGCCCTTTTAGATTATTTTATTAATCAAATAATTTAGAAGATATCAAAATGAAGATATCAGCACTGAAAATTGGATTAGTCGTGGTAATCATCGGAATGGTTTGGGTTTCAGTGATGTTAAATGAAACAGAAAAAAATCATGAAGAAACAGTATTGAAAAAATCAAATTCTATTGAATCAAAATTAGAATTAACAGGGGAAAATGGCATCGGGTATTACAAAATATACATGCCTGAATTTGCCAAAGAAAAAAGTGTGTTTGTTCAAATTTTAGATACAAATTTGAATGTCATTAAAGAACAAAAAATCAATACCAAATTTTTAGTGTCATATTTTGATTTTAATAAAGATGGGACATATACAATTAAAGTATCTAATATTTCAGAAAATCAAGTTAATGTACAAATAGAATTTGGAGACACAAATTCACAAGAAATGGTCATACCAGGACTTATGATACTAACAGGTTCTTTGCTAATTATGTTAATTTCTTATCTAAAAATAAAAAATTACAAAATAGAGCAGCCTGATGAAAATATTACATGAATTTGAATACATTGTATAGTGTGGCCAAAAGGTAAAACCAAATTAAAAAGTAACCAAGTTACAAAAAACAAAAATGCCATAATGGAAAAAGGAAGAAAAGATTTTAATTTTGTATGTTCTCTATTTTTTATTATTAATACTGCTCCCAAGGATGCAAGAATTAAACCAAATTCAAGCGGTTGATGAGACAAGGAAACCAATCCGTCAATTCCAAACAGATCATGGGATAATGAATCGCCAAATCCAGAAATCATTTGAATGATAGAACCTACAATAACAAGTTTAATTCCAGTTTTGAGAGATCCGTGAACTGATTTTCTAAGTAATAATAAAAAACCCATTCCTGCAGCAAAAGTCGTCATAAAAACTCCGGTGTAAACTAGCATATGAGATGGGCTCCAAAAGAATTCTTTTTCTTCAAACATATGTGATATAGCATCCCAAAATCCAGCGGAAACAATTACGATAGGACCAATTACTGCTAAAACGGATACAAGTGTAACAAGCGTACTAGATTTTAAAAATGAAGAATTTGAAAATATCTGAATTAATTTCATGGTATTGTTAGGCTAAAAGAGGGTTATTTGAAATATAGCAATAATAGAATTAGAAAAAATGAAGATTATGCGCAATTTTAAGAATTAACTATATTACATGAAGCATCGTGAAATCAGCATGACTCCAGGAATAGGATTAATGAAGAGAAGGTTAGAAAAAGAGAAAGATGCAATTGCATTAGCAATATCAGGAATTTCTAAAAAATATGACATACAACCAGAAAATCTCAAAACATTAGAAACAAAGTATCATGATGATGCTGGAGATTGGTATGTTGCGCTTGGATGGGATGAAAAAAAGGCAATAATAAAGATGGATTCAGTATTAGGAACAATTACTGAGATTAAAGAAATTTAATTTATTGTTAAAAATTATTTAGAAAATTAAAAAATAGGATTATAATTGGATTAAGATGAATATCATCAGTGGAAATTACAATAGAGCCTTGGAAGAAACTAGTCATTCATGAAATTATTGAGTATAAGTTCGAGGATTGGGTAAAACAAATAGCATTTAGTACAAAATCATCAGGCGGAGGCATTCCAACTATGCAATGGACAAATGGAATTGTTTTTGCATCTGCCAGCCTTCCAACTACAAATGCAACAGTTGAGGAGCAATTGAAGGGAATTTTACATTGGTCATCAGTATCATTTGCAATTAAAGAGAAATTTGAAAAGCAAATTGTTAAAGAAAACGCGACAATTAATTTAGTCGATGTAAGCGTAAATGAAATTTTTAATAAGTTATCTATTGAGTTAAAATCACAGTCAAAATATGCAGTTTCAGAATCTGGCAAAAATCAATGAATGTTGAAGAAGAAATTAAAAAATGTGAAGGATACTTAAAACAAATTAAACAATATGATCCTGATCCATTTTATGTAGATTATTTTTTTAATAAATACATCAATTCAATTAACAATATAATTAATGGAATTTTTGAGGAAGCAAACGTCGATTTTGGATTATTTGTCACAGAGAAAATTACTCAGAAAAAATTTGATGATAAAGCAAATATGAAAAAAGATACAAATGCATTAAAATTTTTAGAATGGTTTTCAATAAAATATAAAAAAGAACATGAAAACCAGTATCCAAATTTTATGAATCAAATTTGTCAATTTAAAAACAAAAATGAATCGTTGCCTGAAATTAAGATTAAGATAAGGGCAATGAACAGATACAAAAATGATTTTAATCAAGAAATTAAAATTGATTTAAAAAACGGAAAAATTATGTCAAAAGATCAAGTTGATATAGAAATAAAAAGACAAACTGAAGTATTTTTGAAAGTAATTAATGCAAAAAGAAAAGAAAGAGAGGAACCCAAAGTATCTGAGAGAGAAATTACCGCATCAGCATATGTAAATTTAGAAAAAGAGCAGAATATTGAAATTATGTATCTGTGTCAAATTTACACGCCTGTAATTAGACGATTAATCGACGAATCAAGAAATAAAATTAAAGAATTAACAAATTGGGAATAAAATTAAAGAATCATTAAAAAAATTTATGAATTATTTTTGGCGATTTTTTAATCTTGCTTCCATTCTAGATTTGCCTTCTTCAAACTTAACGCGATCCTCATCTGTTTTAAGAGATAAATTCGGGACTGGAATTGGCTTGCTATTTTTACCAAGAGCAACAAAAGTTACAAAAGCAGTTGCAGTAATAGTACGAATTCCAGTTACAATATCTTCAGCTTCTGCTTTAACTTCAATTTCCATTGAAGAGTTATGAACGTAGTTTATTCTAGCATTTAGAAAGAGAACATTTCCAACAAAAACGGGCTTCAAAAAATTTACACTATCTAAGGATACAGTAACTGCATTAGATTGAGAATGACGTTGTGCAACTATGCCTGCAACCATATCAATATTCTTTAAAATTTCACCACCAAATACATTTCCGGCAGGATTTGCGTCTGAAGGAAACATTCGAACAATTACTTCAGCATGTGATTCAGATGGACTTTTTTCATATACATTAGTATTTTCTGAGGTCATTTTTATCTCTAGATTATCCATACATTCATCCAATTTAATGTGATCAGTTAACTATATGGCTATTTGAAATATTTTTCTAGTTTAATTTTATCAATTTTAGGAATTTTTGCCATCTCAAATCCTTCAGGACGCTTTGAAGATGAACGTGTTGCATCAACACCCATTTTTGCAGTTTGTAATTTTTTCTGATCACTAGAAGGATCAAGACTAGATCCACGCACATTGGTAATAATGACTAGATCCTTATCCGCTTGAAATCTAGTCGCCATAGCATATTCAACAGATTCTGCATTATTAGGATCAATATCCTCATCGACTATAGTAACTTGTTTTAAAGAGCGATGAGATTCAAAAGTCTTTTTGATAATTTTTTTAGGATCGGATTCAGTTTTCTTTTTTATTTGAACAACAGCATGTAACCAATTAGATCCTCCATTAGTCATAGAAACTTGTTTAACTTGAGAAAAAGCATTTTTCAATTCCCCATTTAGTTTAGATTCAATTGGCATTCCCATCAGCAACCTATGTTCACCATAACCAGATAGAACATCATGAAAAATAGGATTATTTCTAAAATACAAATTTTCAATTTCAAAAATTGGTTGTGATCTTTTATGATCGTATGTTTGAAGCATTTCAACCATCCATTCTGGATGAACTTTATCACGAAGAATTTTTCCCTCCATTACAATTTCAGCACCAGATGGAACATTCAATCCAGAAAAAGGAAGTTTTGCTAGAGTTAATTTTCCACCTAAAAGTGAATTTGCAATATCAATTTCATCCTTGCCCCAATCAAATTGATAAGCACCAGCAATAGAAATTGCAGGATGAACGCCAACAGTAATTGCAATTTTAAGATCCTCATCATGTTCTTTTGCATCGATAAAACATCGATGTAAATGGCGACCTTCAACCATTCTAATTGAAAGATGTGTTTTGTCAATTGGCATCATTCTATGAAAAGATGAATTTTGTTTTCCAGTTTCAGGGTTTTTGGCATAAGCTACTGAAGATGTGATAAAAGGTCCAGATTCCTTTTCAAAATGAGTGACAATAGGCATAGAATAGATATTTTTTGAACAGTTTTCCATAAATTTTCCTGATGGAACTATTTTTGGTTTTTTTGCATTTTTGATAGCAGAAATTACTTTTTGATGAATGTTATTTTCAGTGCCACCGACTGCCAAAGCAAATCTCTTTCTAGTTCCCACTAAATTAGAAATTAGTCGAAAATCACTTTCTTTAATATTTTCAAATAAAACAGCGTGGGACTGATCAACTTTTGCGGTAATTCCAGCAATTTCATATTTTGTTGAAACTTTAGTTTTAATCGTTTTAAGTTCATTAATTTTTTTAACTTGAGAAATATACTGTCTTAAATCACTCATTTTCAATCATTTCCATAATTTCAGACATTAAGGCTTTTGCGGTACTAGTTTCTAATTCTTTTTGAACAAAACAGGAAACCAAAGCAATACCCTTCATTCTAGTACTAATTCTTTCAGCAATTAGTCTCAAAAATAATGATTCGTTTCTTGAAGGAATTATCGTAGTAGTTGTAGGAGTTGGTCCAGTTGCTAAAGAAACAATCATAGATCCAAGTTTATCGTTGCCCTCAGTTACAGAAATAAAATACCCATTTTCAAATTTTTGAATTTTTAAAGAAAAAGTACGACTCTCAAAATTTACCATTTTATGGAAAAATCCATTTTGAGAGTTCAATAAACTTTGAACATTTATTATGCTTTTATTGCTATTGATTCATTTTCAGAGGAATCCTGATCATTCTGCGGTTTTTTACTACATTTTGCTTCATGTTTAGCGATAAACACATATGGTTTTTCACAGTATTGACAGGCTGTTTTTTCCTTTGTTTTCGTTGTTTCAGATTTAGATGCTTTAGCAGCTTTAGCTTTAGTAACTTTAGCTTTAGTAACTTTAGCTTTAGTAACTTTAGCTTTAGGGA
>Ga0209658_1000446_pt1 | contig 30191 bp, 31 predicted proteins | sample SaaInlV_150m_DNA_6_FD_184656 | JGI IMG/M metagenome (GOLD analysis project Ga0209658, IMG submission 184656) | Marine microbial communities from expanding oxygen minimum zones in the Saanich Inlet - SI037_S4LV_150m_DNA (SPAdes) (version 2) | ecosystem: Environmental > Aquatic > Marine >...
GGGTTTCAGGAAGCGGTCGTTGATGTCCTGGTCGACAAGTTGATCGCCGCATGTAAAAAGGAAAATGTTTCAAGAATCGTTGTAACAGGTGGGGTAGCCGCGAACGGCCCCTTGCGGGAGGCCGTACAAACTGCGGCGCAATCTTATGGCTTTGAGGCTTCTTTCCCGGATAAAATTTTCTGCACGGATAATGCCGCGATGATTGCCTGTGCCGGCTATCACAAATTTGTTCGCGATAAAAATTTGTTGGCAGACTTTAAGACTTTGGACGCTAAAGCGAATCTCCCGTTGGAATAGATATCCTTAATGCAGAGGAATTGAAATGCGAACTCTGGTTACAGGCGGTGGTGGATTTCTTGGCAGTGGAATTGCCAAATCCCTGCATGAAAAGCAACACGATGTTACCGTTGTCGGTCGGCATCATTATTCTCATCTTCCAAAGGGCATTAAACAATTCCAGGGAGATATTCGGGATTTTGATTTTCTCCGCAAGGTGACTGCGGGAATGGATGCCGTTTTTCACGTTGCGGCCTTTCCTGGAATCTGGGGCCGGGCAGAAGATTTCTACAGCATTAATGTTGATGGTACCCGCAATGTTATTAAAGCCTGCCTACTCAGCACAGTCCCAAAGCTGATTTTTACCAGTTCCCCCAGCGTCATTTATGGGAACTCGAGTCTTGAAGGGGTGGATGAAACGACTCCCTACCCAGAGAATTATTTAAGTGAATACCCTCGTACCAAGGCAATTGCTGAAAAACTTGTGATGGAGGCCAACGGCCCGGATTTGGCTACGGTATCTATCCGGCCGCATTTGATCTGGGGACCTGGTGACCCGCATTTGGTCCCGAGACTTTTGGCAAAAGCAGATAAAGGGCGACTGGTGCGAGTGGGGCAGGGGGAAAACAGGGTCGATATCATTTATATCGATAATGCTGTGTCTGCCCATCTTAAAGCCTGTGATGCGCTACCTTCTGTCGGTGGAAAAGTTTTTTTTGTCAGTGATGGGGAACCGGTGAACATGTGGCAATGGATCAATGAAGTGCTGAAAAAAACAGGCCGACCGGCTGTTACGCGCAGTATTTCTTACCGTACTGCATCAGGGTTGGGATGTTTTTTAGAAAAAATATACAGTTTGGGAAATATCAAAAGAGAACCTCCGATGACCCGGTTCCTGGCTTCCCAATTAGCAACCTCGCATTATTTTGATAGTTCTCTCGCTAAAAGGGATTTGGGCTATGAGCCTGTTGTAACTGCTGAGGAAGGGATGAACCGGCTTATTCAGTCTCTGTCGAATCCCCAAGAAGGTTGATCCGGTGGGCCATGCTTCCGGCACCGAACCCGTTATCGATATTGACCACTGCGATTCCTGGTGCGCAACTGTTCAACATTGTTAGAAGGGCGGAAACACCGCCAAAAGATGCGCCATAACCGATGCTGGTTGGTACAGCTATGATGGGTTTGTCTACCAGACCCCCAACCACACTGGCGAGGGCTCCTTCCATCCCTGCCACGACAATAACCACTCGTGCTTCGTGAATCTGTTCAAGGTTATCGAGTAGACGGTGAATACCCGCTACCCCTACATCAAAAAGAGTTTCCACTTTGCTCCCCAGCAATTGTGCTGTGACAGAAGCCTCTTCAGCGATGGGAATATCCGAAGTTCCCGCACTGATGATGGTTATCAGGCCGCTTTTTTTGCGCTGTTTATTTTTTTCAATGACCAGAGTCTGCGCCATTTCGTTGTATTCAGAATTTTTTGGCAAGGAGGGCTTTAATTTGCGGAAGCTGTCTTTGCCTAACTTGGTCGCTAGAACGGAATGTCCTGCACGATTCATGCTCTGAATAATTTTTTTTATTTGAGCTACCGTTTTTCCCTGGCAATAAATGACTTCGGGCATACCGCTTCGAAGGCCACGATGATGATCAACCCGAGCAAATCCGAGATTTTCATAAGGCAGGGTCTTAAGTTTTTTTATGGCCTGCTGGGGGGTGAGTTTCTGCTGGTGCAGATCATCCAATAGTTTTTTTAAATCACGGGGGTCCATTACAAGCCTTCTATGCCCGTAAACTCGGTGGATATTTCCATTTTCATCAGGTCTTCCAACGCTTGGCCCGGTGATTTGTTTTCATGGAGGACGCGATAGGTCTCTTCTATAATTGCCGCCTGGATATCCAATTTCTTCATCAGGGAATAAGCCGATTTCACAGTTAATACACCCTCAGCTACCATTTTCATGTTTTCAGTAATTTCTTTCAGGGATTTTCCTTTACCGAGCTGGATTCCCAGTTGCCGGTTCCGGCTCAAGTCGCCGGTACAGGTGAGCACAAGGTCTCCGAGACCCGTAAGGCCATAAAAAGTTTCCGGGCGGGCTCCAAGTTTTGTTCCAATCCGGCTGATTTCGACCAATCCCCGAGTAATCAGCGCGGCCCGGGTATTAAATCCCAGACCCAGTCCGTCACAAATTCCCGTGGCGATAGCGATAACATTTTTCAAAGCACCGCCGATTTCTACCCCTACCAGATCGGTGCTGGTAAAAACTTTCATTTTCTCCGTAGCAAAAAGCTCCTGCACCTGTTTTGCCGTTGCGAGAGTTTCTGCGGAAGCTACCAATGCGGAAGGAACTCCTGATGCGACTTCTTTGGCAAATGTTGGTCCGGAAATGGTTGCAACGGAATTATCGATATCCAAAACATCCTGAATGATCTGATGGGTGGTGAGAAGGGTGTCATTCTCAATTCCTTTGCTGGCGCAAATCAATAAACAATCTTTTGCTAAAAAGGGTTTGATTTGAGACAGGGTCTGTCTCATTACGTGAGTAGGGACTACCAGCAGGATTAAGGGTTGCCCCTCGATCGCCGACTGCAATGAAGAGGTGGGTTGAATATTATCGGGCAAGCGATGGCCGGGTAAAAACCATTCATTTTCCCGGGTGCGAGTCAGGATGTCACATAAGTCCTGCTCGTAAACCCAAAGAGATATTTGACTGAATTTTTCAGCCAAGTGAAGGGCTAACGCAGTTCCCCAACTCCCCGCACCAATGATTGAAATTTTTTCGGGCATAATACAGATTTTTTGTAAGCCGACCCCTTGGAGAAATATGGCTTGTTTGGGGTTTGTCTTTATGATTAAATGAAGTCGCTAACCTATAACACAAATTTATCGGAATTTTTGAAAAATTTCGTCAATCGAATAAGGTTTTTACCATGGCCAAAGCCCCTAAAGTCAGTCGAAAAAATTTATTGAAAGAGCCCGATCAGTTTTTATCCGGTTCTGAAAAAGCTATGCTCTATTATACCGATAATCGGGCTACTGTTCTTGGTGGTATTGCCATTCTCCTCATTGCCCTTTCTTCTTTTTTTGGTTTCAAATATTATCAGGAAACCCAGACGCTAGGAAATGAAGCGCTCTATTTTGATATGGAAAAGGCAGTCGAAAAAGACAGCACCTCGGTTGCTGAAGCGAAAGCAATCTGGGGGAAAATAGGGAATGGACTTCAAAAAGAACGGGCTTCGTTGTTATTGGCTGATATCCATTTCCAGAATCAGGAGTTTGGTGAAGCAGAAAAGCTTTATTCAACGGTGATGAGCAATTCATCTGCAGGACAAATCAATTACCAAATGGCACAGCTTGGGTTGGCGCACAGCTATGAGTCTGGAAAAGATTATAAAAAGGCCATTGGGTTGTTCAAATCGATAATTGACGCGAGCACTGCTTTTCCCTTGTTTGAGGTGTATTGGAGTCTTTCAAGATGCTACGAGTTGGATAACGATGGTTCCAACGCATTACTGATTTTGAGAGAAATGCAGATTAAATTTTCCGAGAACCCGCAAGTGGATAAAATAGAACGCCGCATCAAACAGCTTTCTGCCTGATAGCTCGGCTAGACGGGCTATTGTGCTGGCCAGCGGGGTTCTCCGCTAACTTTATGCCAAAAATATCTAAATATTTCGTACTTGTTTTACCGTTCTTTCTGGTTCTCCTCGTTTTATTTCCTCCGGCTATCAGCCATTCCGTACCCTTCATATCTCAGGAAACAGAAATGGCCATGGGCAAAGGTGCCGATGAACAGATTTCCAGACAATATGGAATTTATCAGGATAAAGAACTCCAGATCTACGTCAACAGAATAGGTCAAAATCTGGTATCCCGACTTTCGGACAAGGTTTTTCCACGTTACTATTTTCGTATTGTAGATAGCTCAGAGATCAATGCGTTTGCTTTGCCGGGAGGTTATGTATATGTGACCCTGGGGCTGTTGGCTCTGGTAAACAGTGAGGCAGAACTTGCAGGGGTTTTAGGTCATGAAATCGGGCATATTATATTTCATCATGGTGCCAAGCAGATGATACGCAGCATAGGCTCGACGATCTTTGCTTTGGGTGGGGCTATTGCGAGTCCTAAGAATGCGGGCCAATGGCTTACGGTCAGTACTGCCATGTTTCAGCAGATTAATCTGGGCTATGGTCGGGAAGCGGAAATTGAGTCGGATCAACAGGGAATATTGAACAGCAGGGAAGCAGGGTACAGTCCGTTTGGCATGTCCCATTTCCTTAAAGGCCTGAGACGCAAGGAAATCATGTCCGGTCAATCCTATCACGCCTTTCAGGCGTCCCATCCGGAAACCCGTGAACGAATCGTCAAAGCCCATCTCATGGCCGGACGCATGACCCGCGAAGCGGAAAGTGTTAACAGTTACCGGGATCGATATTTAAACATGATCCGCGGTTTGAAATTTGAAGGACAAAAAAACGCCGGGGACAAAAAACGTTACAAACCAAAATACATTGATTATTACGAGGTTCAGAAGGGGGACACTTTCCAGAGCATTGCGGCAAAAGAGCTGGGTGACAAGAGAAAAGATCTGGGCATATCGGTTCTCAATGGTCGAAGGGAGGCCAGCCAGCCTCAACCCGGTGAGTTATTGAAGATCGTGCGTAACGGCAAATTCAAAAAAGACAAACACCTTTATATCGATCCTGCCATTAACCCTGCCTTGGGTTTGAATCCGGCGCACTAAAAAAATAGCGCATAATTTTGGAAGACTTACTCCTCAATAAAACGCATACCATTCATCTCAAGCCAGAAGGTGAAATCTGTAACCGGCTGAAACAGGGAACCCGCGTCAAAGTGATAAAAAGAAAAGGCGACTGGGCCCACATCACCTGGCGAAGCGGTAAAAAGAAAGGCTGGATTCATCAGCCCTCTGGCGAGTGAGACAATTAGCAATTGCTTTATTTGGCAAATAAAAAACCCCGGACGGGTGACCGTCCGGGGTTTTATTTATTGAGTTAAAGCTTTTATGCCGTCAAAGAGTTGAGGCATGATCCATGCTTGAACCAATTAATCTCTTTATCGTTGAGAGTGTGGTTGACCTGAACAGAATCGCTGGACCCATCTTCGTGCTTGATCGTCATGGTGACCGCTTTTCCCGGAGCCAGTTGATCCAGACCTTCATAACTGATCCGGTCTTTGGCTTGGATCTTATCGTAGTCGGCTTTATCTGCAAACGTGAAGGGCAGGACGGCCTGCTTCTTCAGATTGGCCTCAAAGATTCGAGCGTAAGAATTAGCTACAAACGCGCGGCATCCCATATGGCGTGGTTCCATTGCCGCATGCTCACGACTGGAACCCTCGCCGACATTTTCATCGGCAAACGCGACCCAACCCAAGCCCTGGTCTCTCAGGTTACGAGCGATTTTATTGAGCTCCTGGTTTTCTTCCCCGGTTACCGGGTTGTTGCCTGAGCCGGTTTCTGGATGGAAAGCGTTGGTGGCTCCCAGGAACATATTGTTGCTGATATTATCCAGATGCCCACGGAACTTGAGCCAGGGGCCCGCCTGGGAAATATGGTCGGTTGTACATTTCCCTTTGGCCTTGAACAATACCGGAAGGTCTTGATAGTCCTTAGCCGGATCCTGTTTTGCGAAGGGCTCGAGAAACGAAAGTCGTTCGCTGGTCGGACTGATGACGACTTCTCCCGACATGGTCGGGACTTCATAACCTGCATCCTGCGGGGTATAACCGTTGGGCGGAAGAACTTCTCCGGCTGGCGGTTGGAATTTGAAGTCGTTGCCGTCCTTGTCCTTCAAGCTGTCGGTCAGCGGATTGAACTTCATCGAACCGCCAAACGCCATCGCTACCACTAGTTCAGGACTGCTGATGAATCCCAATGTTTCCGGGTTACCATCGTTACGTTTGGCGAAGTTCCGGTTGTAAGAGGTGAGGATACTGTTCTTATCACCTTTTTTCATGTCATCCCGTTTCCACTGCCCGATGCACGGGCCGCAAGCATTAGCCAGAACCGTGGCTCCAGCATCTTCAAATTCCTGAAGAATGCCGTCACGCTTGATGGTCTGGTAAATGGTTTCCGATCCCGGAGTGACCAGTAGACTGGTTTGAGCTTTAATGCCAGCCGCTTTAGCTTGCCGTACGAGACTGACTGAACGGGTCATGTCTTCGTAGCTGGAGTTTGTGCAGGAACCGATCAAAGCGGCGGAAAGTTTTTCCGGGTAGCCTTTTTCGTCTACTTCTGCACTCATTGCAGATACTGTCCTACCCAGATCTGGCGTATGCGGACCAACGATATGGGGCTCAAGTGTATTCAGATCAATTTCATGAACCTCATCGTAGTATTTTCCAGGATCCGCTTCTACGGAAGCATCAGACCGTAACTGCTCGGCGTATTGCTTGCACAGGTCGGCAATGGGTCCGCGATCGGTAGCACGCAGGTACGGGTCCATCATGTCGTCATAACCGAAGGTGGAGGTGGTCGCGCCAATTTCCGCGCCCATATTGGTGATGGTGCCTTTGCTGGTGGCACTCATGTTTCGGGCTCCTTCGCCAAAATACTCAACGATCTTGCCGGTTCCGCCTTTAACGGTCAGCATGGTAGCCACTCTGAGGATGACATCCTTGGCGGATGTCCAGCCACTCAATTTTCCGGTTAACTTGATACCAACGAGTTTGGGCATTTTGGTCATGAAAGGCTGGTTGGTCATCACATCGACTGCATCTGCGCCGCCTACGCCAATAGCGATGGTACCCATACCGCCGGCGTTGGGGGTGTGAGAGTCCGTTCCGACCATCATGGTTCCGGGACAGGCATAGTTCTCATAAACCACCTGATGAATGATTCCCGAGCCCGGCTTCCAGAATCCCATGCCGTATTTCATCGCGGCGGAACGAAGGAAATCATAGACTTCTTTATTGGTCTCTTCTGCGGCGACAAGGTCTGCCGCAGCTCCCGTTGCGGCCTGGATCAAATGATCACAATGCACAGTCGTGGGGACAGCTACCTTGGGCATCTTTGCGGACATAAACTGGAGAATAGCCATTTGTGCGGTAGCATCCTGCATCGCCACGCGGTCGGGACTAAGAAAAATATTGGAAACACCGCGCTCTAGTTTAGAATAGTCGGTATTGGGATCCATGTGGGTGTAGAGGATTTTTTCAACGACGGTGAGATCCCGGCCCAGGTTCTTGCGGGCGGCATCACAAATGGTTGCGTAGGACTTAAACAGCTTTTCAATCGGGGCTAATTCCATTAACATTAGACTTCACCTTATTTTTTAACAGGGTTATAAATAAAAGACCCAGCAACACTGCGCTCGGCCAAAATTTCAAAATAAAAAGGCTCTTTCGAGGCGCATATTCTGGCATGAATCTAAACGGATTTCAATTTTTTTCAAAATGTCGCCCCTATAGATTGACAGCCAAATAAACCTAATGTTTTGTGAATTTAGATGATAACTATAGGTAAAAAACATTATGTCTTCAATTTTTGATTCACAGGCTTTTAACGCCAATCTCTTTTTTCCCCGAGGGGATACCGCCCTCACGCCTGACAATTCCGATGAAATTAAAGTGGAAGTGGCACCCGAAACGTTCATTCATATTCGTCGGCACCCATCGCCCAAGGCCCGATTCAGTTTATTGTTTTTTCATGGTAATGGGGAAATTGTGTCGGACTACGATAATCTGGCAGGACATTTTAATGCGATGGGCGCGGAGCTGATTGTTGCCGATTTTCGCGGCTATGGCCAGAGCACAGGCGCACCGACTCTCAGAGCCGCGCTGGAAGATGTCCATAAAATCTTTGATCACCTTAAATCAAATAATAAGTTTAAGGAAAAAGTCTGTATCATGGGCCGATCCCTGGGCAGTGCGCCGACTCTGGAACTTTGTGCCAGACGTTCTGATGTAGCCGGTTGTGTTCTGGAAAGTGGTTATGCTGACCCCATTCCGCTGGTAGAGAGGCGGGGATTGAAAGTCGATAACATCACGCCGGAAGAAAATGCGGTTTTTAATAATAGTCAGAAGATCCGCTCGGTGAAGTGTCCGCTTTTCATCATGCATGGGGCTGACGATTTTCTGATAGCTCCGCATGAGGCGAAATTGAATTATGATAATGCCGGGTCAAAATTGAAACATCTTGAAATACTCGAAGGGGTGGGGCACAACGATATGATGATGGCACCAGCCTACTTCACCAGCTTAAAACGGTTTTTTGATTCTTTGTAACAGGAGTTTATTTTGAAAAAATTCTACAACATCGAAGGATTGATTCGGAGCGGATTCAAATTGAGCCGCGACTACGAAACCCTCGATTTTACTTACGCCAAATTTAATGATGCCGCAGTACAGGAAATGGTCAAATCGCGGTCTGTCAAACAGGTCAAAAGACTGACCATCAACGGGAAAAAGCTGACCGCGCTTTCTGCCCGGGCATTGGCCGAATCCGATAAACTGCCTAATCTGGAATCCCTGAAACTGTATAAAAACAAAATCGGCGATGAAGGCATAAAATGTCTGGCAGAATCCGACAAACTGCCAAACCTTAAATCCCTCAGACTGGCGTGGAATGAGATTGGGCCTGAAGGGACCCGGCATTTGGCCGAATCCCCAAATATGGAAAATTTGACTTCTCTGGCGTTGTCCGAAAACCGGATCGGTGATGAGGGGTTGAAATACCTGGCTGAGGCCAAGTCTTTAAGCAGTCTGGAGATCATGGATCTCAGAAAAAACCAGATTACGGATGAGGGGGCTGAGGCTTTGTCTAAAAGTAAATGCCTGCCAAAACTACAGATGATCGACCTCACTGATAATGTGTTAACGAAAAAGGGTGTTAACGCCCTGGCGGAATTTAAAATCTTCAACCTGATCCGTGCCCGACTCAGTGAGGATGGAACCAAACTGGACCTTAGCAATCGAGGCCTCGGGGATGTGGAGTGCAAATGCATTGCCGAATGCGAAGATTTGAAGGACTTGACCCACCTTTACCTGGAACTAAATAAAATTACAGGACAGGGGATGGCACTTCTTGCGGGCAGTGAATATTTAAAAAACCTCACCCTGCTGTCTCTCGATCGTAACAAAATCGGCGACGAAGGTTTTATTCACATTGTAAAATCAGAAGCCCTGCAGAATATTCAGGTGCTGATGGTCGAAAACAATGGCATTACTGATGAAGGCATTAAAGCCCTCTGTGAAGAGGAGCGTATGCCAAATCTGCTTCGCCTCTATATCGAAGAAAACGATACCACCGAGGAAGGGATTGAACTGCTGGCCGAACCCGAGCACCTGCAACAGCTTGAGTATCCCGAATTCATCCGCGAAGAAGAAGTAGTAGAAGAGGAAGAGGAAGAAGAAGAATTCGAAGATGTCGAAGACATTGAGGAAGTTGAGGAAGAAGAAGACCTCGATGAAACCGAATACGAAAACCGCTAGCTACTGGGCGTAGGGCCAGTATGCTCACTTTTTCTGGTCAGAAGGAGTTGTCTCGGCTGAAAAAGGCTGTGCCATGCCTCCCCGTTAAGGGCGCAACGAGATTGCTTCGCTTGACGGGCATTGACCCATTCGCTGCAGGGCGTCCCCTGCCTACCAGGAGATGCGCCAGAGTTCTTCGGAGTTTTTCATTTTGAAGATTTCGCTGATTTTTTCGTTGAAGCCCTCGCCTGAGTAGGTTTTGGTGTACTCATCCCCGGCGGTTTTGTAAGGGTTCCACGACATGACCATCCTTTCGATGAACATTTCTTCCAGCTCAACGTGGGTGATTTTCTGGATGACTTTGGATTCAGAGTCCACCAGAATCGCCACCATGCCGTAGTCTTCCTTGGCATACAGGGCTTCGATGAAACCGGGTGTTTCCTTTTCCTGCTGAGCCGGATTGCAGGGAGTCTCCAGCAACCAGTCTTCACTGCCAATGGCGAATATGGGAATGGAAGGGAACTCCGACTCCGCCACCAGTTTGGCTCGCCACTTCCCGCTAAATGCCTCGATTTGCGCTTCAGAGGGGTGGGGCAGGGAAGCGATCAGGAGCATATCGCCATTGGGAGAAAAGGAAAGGCCGCCTCCGTGACCCTCAATGGGTAAGGGGCAGGGCTTGCCTTCTTCGAAACTTATTGATTCGTTCATTTCATTCATAGCAAATCTTTCAGGACGCCTCTTTAGAAAAGAGCTATTTTGTTGAAGTTGGACGGCATTGTCAAGCTCATGGTTTATGATGCGTTGGGAATAAAAAAGGTTCAATCCACCTCCATTCATTATACCGGTTGAGTTCTTGCTGTGGTTCGGTTAGTCTTACCGGCTTAACTCCTTTTAATGAAAAAAGTTATTTGACGTAATTATGATTACTACCATGATTTCCCATGCCTGTCTGGTGATCGAGTCGCGCGGCACCACGTTGCTGACGGACCCGATATTTTTTGACTATTTGTGGGAAGAATGCAATGTCCAATGCCCGAGCATAGACCTTGATCTGGCAAAGCTGCCCAAGGTGGATATTTTAAACATCTCGCATCGGCATCAGGATCATTTTGACATCCGCACCCTGGCTTATCTGGCAGGAGATGCTGGCATTCTAGCTCCGGACGCTGTGGTGCTGGCCCCACGGGATGAGATTCTGCTGGAAGTCCTGGAGAAACTGGAATTTAAAAATATTACTGTAGTGGAGGATTTCAAAGCGCTGGAGATCAAGGGACTGACGCTGACCCCCACACCCTCGCTGAACAAGCAGGATTATTTTCCGGAACACGGTCTGCTGGTTCATGACGGGGAAGTGACTCTCTGGAATCAGGTCGATACGATCGTCTCACCGGATATGATCAAGTACATGCACCGTTTGTATGGGCAGTTGGATTTCGCTCATGTTCGTTACCTGCCTCTTTTGGAGGGAAACTTTTCGTTTCACCTTCCTTTAGAGTTGCCGATGGAGGAGTACGACTCTTTCCTCAAAGTTGCAGCAGCCACAAGGCCGAAATTTGCGGTGCCGGGTTCTGCCGGGTTCAAGTACCGGGATGAGTTTGGCTTCCTGAACCAGTACTCCTTTCCCACCACGCAGGAGCAGTTTTTAAGGGATTTGGCGGATTTTTGCCCGGAGATTAAAACCAGCGTGTTTTACCCTAGTGACAGGGCGGTCATTACACCGGGTGGGGTGGAGATGCAAAAAGCCGCTTCGGAATTTGTAAAGATTAGAGTGAACGACGGACATAAGGTGGAGTTCAAACCTGTGGCCGAGGTGCCACCCATTCGTACCCGGACACAGGATAAAGCGCAACATGAAAAAGAGTGGCAGGCGGTGGTCGATTTTATAGAGAATCGCTTCGTGGACCTACTGGTCGAGAAAAAAGCTGTGCGAAGCTGGGTGGATTGGAAGGTGGTCTATCAACTGGAAGTTTTCGGGCAGGACGGTTCCGAAATATGGTGTCTGGATTTTGCTGGAGAGGATGCGGCTATCATCAAGGGACGTGTTGGGAAAATCAATCTCTATGAAGGTATAGCCTGCTCTGAACTTTATAGCCTGATCCAGAATGAAACCAGTTGGGACTACGTTGGGATCAATGGACAATATCGCACATTTAAAAATATTTACAGGATTCGGATGGGAGAGTTTGAACACTGGACCAGAACAGACGATGAATTCCTTCAGCCGTTGACCGAAGTGTTCCCTGCCGGAGCAGAGATGGATCGGGAAAAATTCATGCGGGACGTTGAGCGTTGGAAAGGCAAGGTTTAATTCAAGCGATCTGAGGAAGGCCTAATTCGCAGGAATTGACAATGACAGGGCAAGGGAGTAGAATCCCAATCTTCAAAATAACAAGTAGTTATGAAAATTGCATGGCGGTGTAGCTCAGGTGGTTAGAGCATACGGCTCATATCCGTAGTGTCGGCGGTTCAACTCCGTCCACCGCTACCATTTTAATATAAGTAAAAAAAAGGAATTACGGGATTACCCGTAGTTCCTTTTTTTGTGGGTTTTCTGTGGGTTTTGTTGATGGCGATAGCTTGGCGGATATGTGGATTGAGGTGGTATGGCTGTCAGGTGTGATGGTGGGGAGAAAACTTATAAATGGTGCAGAGGAGAATAAATGAAAGAGGAAAAAAGAGTGGGCAACAGGAAAAATACGGTGTGTAGAAGAATGGAAGACCGACGGAATACTTATTTACACGTTGAAAACAACTATCGTAATGTTTCTAGACGTAGGAAGGCTTCTCGAAGGGAGTCCCGCTAATGACAAAAGGGTTAGCGCATAAAACGATATACCGCTCTTGCCTGCGGATCCAGATTATTATAGTTTTCTATAATGAAATCTCTGCCGATTTTGAAGTATTTTGACCATTCTCTTCTAATTTTGTAAATTGCCAAAGTCCCATTCCCAAAAAAACAAGCGCGAGTAACATCATGAAACCCTCTTCAGACCATGTAATGCTTCGAAAATAAACATCTGCAATCCAACCTGCAAAAATAAATAGTCCAAGTCCGGTAATGCATAAAAAGGAACCGAGGCCCCGTCGTAGAATTTTTCCTCTAGATGATAGGAATTGACGTAATCCGGAAAAAATTAGAAGGGGTCCCATTACAATTAGAATGACCTGATAAACCCGGTGCACCGGGCTATTTGGAAAACTCGTAGAAACTGCCAGAACTATGCTTGCAACCCCAATTGAGATTCCAAAAGATGCCCAGTAAATGAGGCTCTCTTTTACTTCCTCGGTTACCGACTCTCCGCAATCAGGGCATTTAGAAAGATTAATTGCAAATTTCTGGTTACATTTGCTGCAAAACATATTGAGGATGTTTTCTGTCATATCTTAACCTTTCCCTCTGGCGATGAGTGCAATAGGTTGACTTAAGCAGTAATAACAAAGGTGGTGAGCATTGACAATCCCCTGATTGGGGGGGGGTATGGGCGGATTGACAAAAAACGGCATTGTTTAAGCTGGCTGAAACGAAATTGGGAGTATGTGAGGGAGTGTGCCTGAATCTCAAGGATATACCGCCAAATGATTTGGATGATAAAATATTAGGCAGGATGATTAAAGAGGTGGGAATGTTTTATAAGATGGAGTTGGAGAGATTGTACAATAGTTGAAAACGGAACAACCTTTCATTCTTCCCGAAAAACTTGGGATTATGTTGCTATTTATCTTGGGAGAAAAGTCCGGCGGGAGATTTTAAAAGTTTGACGGGAAAATTTATAAACCAGGCCGATGCCAAAAGTAGTCTGGCTTCTGGATGCGACGACTGGGCTATTAGCGGCATCGCCAACCAGAAATTTGTAACCAACAATGCCTTTCAGGCCCCATTGTCGGCTTATATCAACATTATAAATCCAATCCAATGAAAGATCTTTAAAGCCGCTTCCGGCTTTAAAGCGATTAAGTCCTGATATGTTTGCTTGGGCCTCTTCGATGCCAAAATAGGATCGCATGTAGTTGTCATCTGCGAAGGTAAGGCTCGACTCGAACCTCCAACTCGTATGACTGGAAGGTTTGTGGAGATAGTCAGCCCCTAAAATATATAAAGCTCCATCGTGGCTGTTTGAAAGGTCATTTCTAATTTGAGCAAAGACTGAGTAGTTGGAGAGACGAATCTTCGCAAAAATACGGCCATCTATACCATCACCGACATTGCCAAGGTTTTTTAGTTTGTCATCGTCCTCCTCATCGCGACTCTCGTAGTAGCCGAACGATCCCCCCAACTCCAATACCCTGTTTTTCAGAAAATAGGCACCAAGTCCTCTTTCGGAATTTGAAAAACCTTCTAAATTTAAAAAGAACGATTTGCCAATGGAAATGTCGACCAGAGGCAGGAGATCAAGGTCTCTCCCATCGGCACCTTCATAGTTGGGCCGACTTATTGCGATACCTCCTACCGAAAAATTATCTGCCCTCAGGATCTCAGGAGAAATGAAAAAGAGCGCTAACATCAATGTAAATAAGGTTTTCTTCATTCCGTCCAAATCCAAGTCATGTTTGAAGCTACCCTATTATAAACTGGGCCCTATCTTCTTATCGATCAAAAATCCCAAAACTAAAAAAAAATATGACCAAGGAGTGAATTAAATAAAATCAAAGTTTAATGTGACCTGGAATTAAGCTCATTCCGCTTTTATTGCTATTTTGTTCAAGAAACAGGTTAAATGTAGACATCATTACAGGTTTAGGTTAAATTAATGAGAATCGTTCTCATTCCAGAGGTTAAGGCCTAATTCTTTGAATTCATGAATCTTCCTCCCAAAACTGAAACCGATGAGGTTATTTGCCAGTGCTATCAGGTCACTGAAAGCACCATTCGCAAGGCCATTGCGGCAGAGTGCTTGAATGACATCGATTCCGTCACAAAAGCTTGCGAGGCGGGTGGGGGTTGCCATTCCTGCCATATTCTCCTTCAACTTTTTATCGACCAGTATCAGGAAAAAACCACGGCTATGGAGGATCTGGTTCACGATCACGCGCAGAAAGTGAAAAAGAAGGGTATACTGAGCCGCTTCTTCAACAAGTTCCAGGGGGAATAAGTAGCATTTCTGTACTGCTCAAACCTTTTGGGTGGGTTGATGGACCATTACTAGTCGAGTCCAGCATCGTGCTGGCCAGTGGAGGTATTCTACAAATAAAATGAAACCAGAAAATTTTATTTTACATAGTGGCGGTGCACAGGGCTCTGAAGCCGAGTTTGGAAAGCAGGCAGAAAAAGCGGGGGTGCAAGAAGTAACCTTTACTTTTGAGGGGCACAAAACTTCCCGGTCAAGGGGGGTGAGGGTACTGACCACCGATGAATTACTCAAAGGGGATGTTAGCCTGGCTTATATTGCCAAATTAATGAATCGCAAATTTAACACGGGCAAGCTGTTCAAAAAAGTCCTGCAGAGTATTTGGCATCAGATCAACTGCGCCGAAGAGGTGTTCGTGGTAGGGAAAATACTGGATGACAATACTGTGAAGGGAGGAACCGGTTGGGGGGCAGAATTCAGCAAGCTGTGTAACAAACCCTTGCATGTTTTTGATCAGGAGCAGAGCCTCTGGTTCAAATGGGGGGGCGGCACCTGGAAAAAAGAAAAACAGCCTAAAATAAAGTGTAAAAACTTTGCTGGAACCGGGACCCGGTTTCTAAATGCTAACGGCAAAAAAGCCATTAAGGATTTGTTTGACGCCTCGTTTAAAAAATAAAGCCGGCGAGCCGCCGGGGGCAAATAGCAAAGGTTTATCAAGCCGAGACAACTCTTTGCTCGCCAGAGAAAATTACTGAACAAATAGAATCCCCATTAAAAATATTGTGAAATCCCTCCGCGTCGCTTATTTCGATTGTTATTCTGGTATCAGCGGTGACATGATTCTGGGAGCCCTGGTTGATCTTGGGGTGGATCCCGGGAAAATTCGTAAAGCTCTTAAAACTCTGGACCTCAAAGGATACAAACTAAAAACCAGCCGGGTTCAGCGCGGCCTCATCGCGGGAACCAAAGCGCAAGTCAGCGTAGAGAAATCCCGGCACTCTCATCATCCGGCCCGGAAATATTCTGACATCAAGAAACTGATCGCCAATTCAGACCTGTCTTCTACTGCAAAAAAAAACTCCCAGGAAATTTTTAAACGTATTGCCCGGGTCGAAGCGGCCATTCACAATACGACTATGGAAAAAATCCACTTTCATGAAGTGGGTGCCGTGGATTCGATTGTGGATATCGTGGGTGGGGTGGTTGCCATTGAATCTTTGAAGCTGGACAAGGTTTATGCCTCTCCTCTCAATGTGGGTGAGGGGTTTGTGCAGTGTGCTCATGGTTGCCTGCCTGTTCCCGCTCCAGCGACGGTAAAACTTTTGCAAGGGGTTCCTGTTTTCTCCAGCGGGATAAAAAAAGAGCTGACCACTCCAACCGGTGCGGCCATGATCGGATTTTATGCCGACAAGTTTGGTTCTTTCCCGGCTATGAAAATTGTTAGTGATGGATATGGGGCAGGGGACCATATCATCCCGGAAATGCCCAACATGCTGCGGGTTGTCCTGGGGGAAACTTGTGATGGGCAAGGTGAAGAACTCGTCCTGATTGAAAGCAATATTGACGATATGAATCCGGAGTTTTATGAAGGGACTATGGAATCGCTTTTTAAAGCCGGTGCTCTGGATGTTTATTTGACCCCCATCATTATGAAAAAGAGTCGTCCCGCTAACAAGATTTCTGTTCTATCCACTGAGAATAACAGGTCAGCGATGACAGAAATCCTCCTTCAGGAAACGACCAGTTTTGGAGTCCGGTTTTATCGGGTTGGAAGAACCACTCTCGAGCGGGAAATGAAAACGGTGAAGACCTCATGGGGTCCCGTTAAAATAAAAATAGGGAGGTTGAATGGAAAGATACTGCAAGTCTCCCCTGAGTATGAAGATTGCAAGAAAATATCTCAGAAAAAGAAAGTTCTTGTCAAACAGGTTTATGAAGAAGCCCACTCACAGGCCGTAAAATTGTTGGGTCCTCTATCTGCCCGCACTCATCGGCCCCCCGCTTAGTGGGCGGGAGTCTTATCTTTAAAAAGCCAGCACGATACCCAGCACCCCGTTATGGGTCTTTTGTGGCCTCGGGGCACTGGTGTCTTCCAGGTCCGCCGTGACTTCTGCCGTAAGTTTAAAGTTTCGGGCCAGCCAGTAAGAAAGGTTTACGGTCAGAGTATTCGCATCCAACTCCTGTTTCCCGTAAACCTTGACCCGGTTATAGAGCAGGGACGCAATCCAACCATCCATAAAAGGATAGGTAGCTCCTAAAAAACCACCCCAGGATTCGATTTCCCCAGTGTTTCCTGAGCTGGAAAAACGTGCGTTGGAATCCTCCCCATAAAGGAAGTTCCCCCAAAACCTGAAGGTGTCCGCGATCATAATAGTGAAGTCAGGGCCAATGCGAAAAAATTCATTTTTTATGCTACTACTGTTTTCTTCCCGTCCTGTATACCCATAAAAACCTATGCTGTCCCCTTCGAATTCGAAGGACACCTTGCCATAAAAGTTTTTAAACTCATCGGAGTCAAAATTACGGTCGCTGTCTGCGACACCAATTCCGTTTCCATTTGTAATGGCGGCCACCACTCCCATTCCTACAGAATCGGTTAAGTCAAAGTTATAAGACACTTCCACAATGCGGTCATAAGTGAGTCTGAAATTGCTGTTGCTGACCGCCGTCACATAATAAGTATAATCCTGAAATGTCAATCGTTGTTCACGGGGAAACAATATGTCCGAGGCCTGGAACTGGCCGATTCTCATATCCAGATCAACATCCTTATAACCATTGTTGAAATAGATAAAAGCATCTTCAATGCCGGTTATATCTCCACGCTCATCAACGAAAAAATAGAAATAATAACTGATATCCTCTTTAATGGGCGCGCTGGAAAGTATTTTTAACGAAAAAGGGGCTTGGAAGTCATTGCTGGTTTTCGTGTCATCACGTACTTGAAAAAAAGTGTCAACTCGAACAGCAAGAGGAACCCTGTCTAAAAGTAGAAGATCCTCATCACCTGTATCGATCAATTGCTCCGAGATATCCGCACCGGGCAGCTGGTAACCATTGCCAGCAAAAAATTCTCCAAACCCATTCAGCATGGGGAACCCGACATGGCAGGTGACACAACTCATCTTGTGCCGTCTGGCGAATGCTGGAATGGCATGGGCCGATTCAATAGAAATTATTGAGATTAAAAGAAAAGCTGTGACTAAATAAAAGAGGCTCGCTGATCTTGTCGAGAGTGTGGAACGGGGTAGGGGCTTCATCAGTTGACCTCGCGTTGTATGATTTTTGCATCTGCGCCTATTAGATACTCTGAACAGGCCAGATATTCTTTTTCTTACACACTTTTAAACGAAAGTGAAGTCTTTTGGAAATGAAAGTGTTAGCAGGCCCGTGCGCCGGCTGCTAAATTTAACTCTAAGTCATTTTAATCATTGAAATTATTTCATTTTGTGTGAACCTGTTAGAGTGCTTAATTGGTTAATAATTCTAGTGGGAGGTTCTCATGCCGGTTCACTTTACTTTAATAGAGAGCAAGGAAACGGATACTACGGAATCCTTCTTTTCCGAAAATTTTTTGAGAGCGCGGATCGATGACGACAAACCCTCAAATAAAGAATACGACCCGATTTTAGAAGAGGGGCGAAGCGAGAGCTGGATCCAGTCTCACGAAAAAGAAATCAAACAGAATGATTTGGAGTATGAAGAGGATGTTAATCAATACATCACCTTGATGCTTGCCGAAATGGTGAATCCCAAAACGGCTGGTCTAACAAATCAATATCTGGTGGGTACCGATTCCGATGCAGGTCAAATCGCTGTTGATCTTAAATTGGAATCCCAGAAGTACCAGGTTTTCAGGACCAACGCCGACTTTCTTCTTTTCCATTTAGGATTGTTCAGCTCGGAGAGCAATATTCTGGGTGATAAATATTTTGATAAGGGAGGATGGTATTACAGCTCTGCGGCCTGTAGTTTGAAACATGCCCGGGGAGGGCGTTCCGGGTTGTCCGATGTGCTGGAAAAGCTATCTTTAAAGTTTGGCAAATATGTTGAAATTTTAAGGTATATGAAAAACCAGTCTTCAAATTACTTTAGTTTTCATTTTAAATTCTCCGAAGAGGAAATAGCTCAATTCCAGAAGCAACTTGCTAAAGAACCTAAAAATTGATTAAAATTCATGGGTAATTGGCTTGTTTTTACCGAAAGATGGGAATAAAATATTGACAAATATACTCTATAAAACTTACAGTACTCGCTAATCTTGGTAGCAACTTGGTTTTTTTATGTCCTTCAAAAGAAATTTGATGATTGGGTTTTTCCTGTGGGCTCTTTTTGGGGCTACCCATGCCTTTGCCCAGTCCCACCAGCATGGAGATCATCAAAGCCATCAGAATCATGTGGTTTCCCCTTTTGAGGGTAAAAAAGAAGTCAAGTCTTTGCATTGTCTTCTGAGAGATCACGCTGATACGGTGTTTTGTCCTCACTCAAAACCCAGTATGGATCCAGTCATCCCCTTTAGCATTGCTACAGATTGCGGGGGTAAAACTTCGGGCTCTATTCCAAATAGCACCTCATTCAGTAAGGATTTCACAGAAAACAGTTTTATTTTGCTAGTCCATCAACTGCCAGTTGAAAAGCTGGTCCCTTCAAAATTACTTTCGTATCACCGTTTCATCGATTCACTGGATCCTCCCCCCAGAGTTCTCTAACATTCGTTTTTAATCCCAACATTATTTTGCGCTTTTCTTAAGCGATGGCATTGGTGTTCCGTTTTAGAGGTCTTGCCTCCTAAACGCGCTCATTCTTTGTTGTCCGACCCATTGACTTTTTAGGCCCGTTGCTGTTTTTGCAGTGAGTGTTGGGGCAAAAGGCACTTGGATGTAATGCGCATTTTTCAAGAACTTATATAGTTGTGAGGAGAGTTCCGTGAATTTCGTGAAGTTTATTTTGACCAGTAGTTTGGCATTCCAATCGGTGGTTGGTCTCTTTTTTGTTGAGCCGGTTTATTCGGAAGAGGCCGAATTACCGGAGGTAGTCATTGCGGCGCCCACGCCAGAATTTAGGGATACAGCTAAAGAACTACCAGGAACCTTGACAGTCCCGAATAATCTTGAAGCGACAAAAATTCTTCAACGTACCCCGGGTGGTGTTTATGTCATCGGGGCAGAGGTTTTTGAAGATAAATATAGTCTCAATTTTCAGGATACGGTCAGCCATGTTCCCGGAGTCTATGCAACCAAACGCTTTGCTGAAGAAGTGCGGATATCGATTCGAGGTTCCGGTATTGAACGCAATTTTCACCAGAAGGGTCTTACCGGATTTCAGGATGCTGTTCCCTTTGGAAGTGCTGATGGTAGTGGGGATTATCAGGAAATCGATACGCTGGTTTTGCAACGAATCGAGATTCACAAAGGTGGGAACTCTATGCAGTTTGGCGGCTCTACACTTGGTGGATCTATTAACATGATTTCCAAGACCGGTCATAGTAACCCGGGCAATCAATTACGTCTCGAAACGGGTTCGGATGACACCTTTCGAGGAAACCTGCAATCCGGTCGGGTATTTGATAACGACTCAGACTTGTTTTTCAGTTTATCCGGTTCTGTCAGCGATGGATTCCGGCAACATGCGGACCAGAAGAATATTAAATTCAATACAAATGCGGGTATAAAGATATCCGAAAATGTTGAGACTCGATTTTATTTTAATTCCAATTACATCGATCTTGAGTTGCCTAATACGGTAACGAAAAACCAGGCTTTGAGCAATCCTGAACAAGCAAAGGCCTCGGCTCTCACCGATGATGAACATCGGGACATTGTTTCATACCGTTTTTCCAATAAGACCACCTTTGATCTTGGTGGTGGACATAAGATGGATGTGGGTGCTTTCGCATTTTGGAAAGACCTGTTTCATCCTATTACTTCTTTTGTAGGTGTGATTGGTCAGGAAAGTGTGAATTATGGCTTATTCACTCAGAACTCTGGCACGTACAAGGTTGGTAATCACTTGAACCGATATCGGTTTGGTGTGACCTCACATTTGGGGGATACCGATGCAAAAGTCTGGGAAAATAATAATGGAAAAGCAGGTGTGTTGACATCCGATACACAGCAATCAGCACAAAATGTTGTGGTGTATGGAGAGAACAGTTTTTATATAAAACCTGAGTTGGCGCTGGTGACGACCTTGCAGTATATCTGGGCAAACCGTGATGTGTTCGACAATTTTACTCCCAGTGAAACAGACAGTTCAGACTATGAATCGTGGAACCCGAAAATTGGTCTTCTTTATAAGCCCTCAGAAAAAATTCAGATCTTCGGTAATATCAGCAAAAGCTATGAGCCGCCTGACTTCAGCGATTTGACCCAGGGAAGTACTGCGGGTTTCATTAGTTTGGAGGCCCAGGATGCGTGGACACTGGAAGTGGGAACCCGTGGAGAGCAGGGGCCTGTTGCCTGGGATATCAGCTTGTATCGGGCATGGATTAGTGACGAAATTCTAAAATTCACAACGGGTGGCGGTGTGCCAGCCACAGGTTTCAATGCTGATGAAACCGTTCATCAGGGTGCCGAGGTGGGTGTGGGTATACAACTCGGAAAAAGCCTGCTGACAAATGGGGACAACTTGAAATGGTGGAATGCTTATACCTTCAGCGATTTTTCTTTTCAAGGAGATGCTCAATTCGGAGACAACAGCATTCCAGGTCAGCCGGCACATTTTTATAACACAGAGCTCCGGTACGATCACCCGGATAAATGGTTTGTTTCCGCGAATATGCTTGCGGCGAGCGAAGCAGATGTTGATTTCAACAATACGTTTGTAGCCCCTGGCTATGTCATTGTTGGAATGGGTGCAGGCTACGAAGTCAACAAAACCACTAGTCTGTTCTTTGAGGGCCGCAACCTGTTTGATAAGAAGTATATCTCAAATTTTTCAACAGCTGTTACTGCCACCTCCACTTCCAATTTGTTTTATGCCGGTGACTTGAGGCGGTTTTTTGGTGGGGTAAGAGTAAGTTTCTAACTAGCAATTTTGTGCCTACCTCCTCCTAGGTGGCACTGGAAGGTTGGCATTTGGCACTGCTTTGGGAAGCGAGCCAGATGCCGACCCTCCAATAATTTATAGCATTATGAATGGTTTGAAAGGAAAGCGTTCATGTTAAACCCTATGAATTTATTTATTGCCATATGTTTGCTACTTTCTACAGTCTCTTGCGCAGGCTCTATAAAAAATTCGTCAACTCTTGTTGATCAGGAAAATGCGGATCAACTTGAACTTGCAAAAAAGGAAGGTTTGGTAAATTGGGAATCCAAGCCTCAAACAGTAGATCAAGGGAACGGACTCCAGCTTTTACTACAGGCTTCCGAAGGCATGAGTTTTATTTATGCGGCCCACAAAGAAAATGGAGGACAGGACCTTTTTTACACGGGCTCCCATAATATGGGAGACACTTTCTCAAAACCCTATGTCATTAATAAAGTAGCAGGGGAAGTGAGTTCTCATGGAGAGAACGGGCCAATATTGAGACAAGGACAAGGTATTGGAAGATTTGCGGTTTGGCAGGGAGGAAATGACCTTAAGTTTGCTCGCTCGATGAATTTTGGCAGGAGTTTTTCTCCGGCTATAAAAGTGAACGATGACAACGAGAAAACCTACCACTCCTTTCAAACAATGGAAGTTGGGCCGGATGGGACTATCTATGTAGCCTGGCTTGATGGACGAGATAAAAAGACTAATTTACCGGGAACCTCTTCACTTTATATCGCTCGTTCTTTTGACCAGGGAAGTTCGTTTGAACAAAACATTAAAATTGCAGGAGATGCCTGCCCATGCTGTCGCCCGGCTTTGGCATTTGATAGTTCTGGAAAGGTTTATGTTTCTTGGAGACATGTCTATAAAGACAATAACCGGGTCATGGCTGTGTCAGCCTCACTGGATAAGGGTAAAACATGGGATGCGAAAACCCTGGTAACGAAAGAGGGCTGGAAGATTAATGGATGCCCTCATTCTGGTGCATCTATGGAGTCTCAAGATGGAAAATTATTTGTTGTCTGGTATAGCGGCGCGGGTAATCGGGCTAAATTACGAGCAGGTATGTCATTGGATGGAGGCAAGAGCTTTAAGTTCATGGACGAAATACAAGGAAAGGTATTGGATGCCAACCACCCTGATATTCAAGTGATCAATGGGGAAGCCTGGGTTGTTTTTCAAGGAAGGGATCCAAAATCGGCTGATGGTTGGGGTGTGATTCGTCCCTGGTTGCTGAAAATTTCTGGGGAAGGAAAAATTAGCCGACCTGAAATGGTTCCATTTCTTGGAGATAGCGTTGCCTATCCCTATTTGTTCAAAGGAAATGGGGGGAGAATTTATGCTACTTGGACCGAGATTTCAGAGAGTGGACCCAAGGCGGTCCTTTGCCGTGGGCGAATAAATTAAGTAAAGACAAATTGAAACGTATTTCAATCTAATAGAGAGAAAGATTATGGATTCCATATCGTCTGCATTCGAATTAATGAGCAAGGGTGGCATTGTGATGCTACCTATTTTTCTATGTTCGGTCGTTGCCCTGACGGTGATCTTCGAACGCCTCTACTATTTCTTCAAGAACAACGAGGATACACAAAAACTATTCGGGTCGCTCAATGAACTTTTGCAACATAGGCGGCACCCTCAGGCATTAGAACTTTGTAAACAGTCGAAAGGGCCGGTCGGTCGGTTGTTGTCCGTCGGCTTGTCCCATAAAACCCAGCCAAAATGGAAGCTGGAGGAAACTCTCTCGGTGATGGGGCAGGAAGAACTCAACGATATGGGCAAAAATATCCGCACTCTGGAAGTCATTGCCGCGATTGCACCACTTATGGGATTGCTGGGAACAGTGCTGGGCATGGTACAGGCTTTTAACAAGGTTGCTGAATACAAAGGTCAGGTAGACCCAAGTCTTTTGGCAGGAGGTATTTGGGAAGCCCTGCTGACAACTGCGGCAGGACTTGCTGTGGCCATACCTGCGGTGGTGATGTTGCATTATTTCGATCGCAAGATGGAGAAAAACTCATTCATCCTGACCAAATTTTCCCAGTTGTTGGTGCATTCTCTGGATGATGATACCGGAAGTGAGAATCTATCTGCTAAACCAATAAAAAGGGATGAGCCAATAATTAATGCCGATCTGATGAAGGCCTCAACCTCATGATTGAAATTTCCAAACCCGAAAGGGATCGCTTTCAGGTAGATCTGGCTCCGCTGATAGATGTGGTGTTTCTACTGCTGATCTTCTTCATGCTGACTTTTGCTGTGGCAGGGCAGGGGCTTGATTTGTCGCTTCCGCAGGGAGAATCGCAAGCGGTACAAAAGGAACCGGACCTCATTGTGCGTTTTGAAGCGGGTGGTGATATTTTTTTGGGTGAACGGGTGGTGGCTCTGGATGAACTCGGATATGAACTTGAAGGTCAATTGAAGGAGCGCAAAAACAAACTGGTTGTGCTGGAACCTGATAAAAATACCCACTTTGATCTTTTCACGCGAGTACTGGATCTGGCTCGCAAGTCCGGTGCAAAGGACTTTGCCATTGTGCGTTGAATAATTACTTATCATGATTCATTTAAAACACAAAAAGAGTAGCAAAAACAGGCTCAACATCATTCCGCTGATCAATGTTGTGTTCCTACTGCTAATTTTCTTCATGTTGACTTCTACAGCGATACAGCAAGGAATGGAAGTTGAACTTCCTAAGGCTGAAACCGCAGAAGACAATGAGGTGAAATTGACCAGGTTGACCATTGCAAAAAATGGTGACCTGGAAATAGATTCTGAAAAGGTTACCCTCGAAATGCTCGGCGAGCGACTGGAGAATAAAATAACTACTAGAGAAAAAAAACTGATGATTGAGGCTGACCGTGACCTCGAATTTTCCCGTTTTGGGGATGTGCTGGATCGAGTGCGAGAGGTTGGGATCGTCGATTTTGTTATTGCTACGGAGCCTCTGGAGAACTCATCGTCATGAATATTAATACAATGGTGCTACCCAGGCCAAAACCGCTAAGCTATTCTCTAAGCATGTCCCTTTTATTTCATGCTTTATTTGTTTTGATGCTAGGCCGTAATTTTCTATTAGAATCCGTACCACCTCTTCTTAATGAATCGAAGACGGAGTTTCGAATTATTCCAAAAAGAACTCCGCCGCCTGCAATTAAGCAAGAAATTAAAGAGACGCATATTGAAAAACCCACCCCGATTACTCCTGTTGAGGCACAACCTGTCGCACCGCCTGTTGCTATAAAAGCAACATTAATGCCCACCGCAACTGTTGCTTCTTTGCCCATGGAGATGGCTCCACAAAGCATAGAGCCGGTTAATATGTTGCCTCATTCCTCTTCAAGGGCACAGGTTATAGAGTCTCTCGCATCATCGGCATTTAGTACCTTTAGCGCCGAAGTGAAACCCCGGCTTGCACAAACAAGCAGGGTCGCGCCACGTGGGTATGGACGAAAAGCTTTGTTTCAGAGTGGGGCATCAGCTTCTTTTGCACATAAGCTAAATATAGCTACGCCTTTGCCACGAGTCTCATCTACCGGCAGTATTCGCCGAGCCGCAGGAATCCGATCATCGACTTCCGTTAAGGCCTTTCAACTCGGATTCTCGGAGCCTCGTGTTGCCACCCTGACACAAATGACCAACAAAGAAGTTCTGAGAGGATTTCTTATAGGTATTCAAAAAGTTATTGCTTCGGCCAAGCGCTACCCTGAGGAGGAGCGCAAGGCCCTCCATGCAGGAAAGATGAAAGTGGCATTTACGTTGCTTAGAAACGGTACAATTGAAAAACTGCGGTTAAAAGAAAAATCGAAATACGGACGCCTCAATCAGGCGGCACTTGATGCCGTCAGCATGGTTGTGCCATTTTCCGGCTTTCCGGCTGGGATCATCGAGGACACCATTGATATAGTGATTCCTTTTCGATTTGATTTGACATAATTCAGGGAGAAACCATGAAAAAAAAACAAATGTTGTATATAGGAATGATACTGCTGATATTTGCTTTTCCAGTTACTATTGAAGCGGCGGTTAATGAGGTCGATACAAATTTTGATGGCAAACCCGATCAGTGGCAACACGTCTCTGAGAAAGGAAAGCTTTTTAAAGTTGAGCACGATGGGAATTTCAACGGTAAGGTGGAGCAGATTGAGTTCTATGGAGCGAGCGATAAGTTGGCACGAGTCGAGTTTGACCGCAACGAGGATGGCAACATAGATCATTTTCAATATTATGGCGAGGATGGCAAACTCAGTCGGATTGAAAAATCTGCCAAACAGAATGGAAAAATCGACTGGAAGGAACTATATGGACCCGGAGAGAAACTGCAAATTGTTAAAATAGACCAGGATCAGAATGGGCTTAGCGAGACTATGCAGTATTATAACGAACTGGGTAAACTTGAGCGGGTAGAGCGTGATACAAGCGGGGATGGGAAAATTGATGTTTGGCAACGTATTGGTTCAGGACAGAAGCTAAAGACCACCGCATTTGATACAGATGTCGATGGCAAACCGGACCAATGGCAGGTTTTTGATGATTCACAAAAACCCGTTCGTGTTGAATTTGATAGCAATAAAGATGGCAAGGCTGATCGTTGGGAGCACATGGATGGAACTGGCAAAGTGATCAAGGTAGAACTTGATCGAAACTTCGATGGCAAGGTTGATATGACTCAGAAAAAATGATGCGGGAAGCTATTTCTAGCGACTCTGCTTGTTCATGTACTCATCAAAATGTTTCTGGTACATGATATCCCATTCCGGTGAACCTTCGCGCGGGGCGTTGCTGTAGCTGTTCAATATCCGGCGTGCTTCGGCGTCCGCCTTGTCATCGAGTTGGAGAATGTCTGTCATCACCCGGGTGATATCCAGGCGCACGTCATTGAGGTCGACTTTATAGTCCAGTTCATCGCGTTTGGCAAAATCACGGACAATGAGACTGCTGATATGGTTGATTTTATCTCGGCTGATTTTCATAGGGGTCAGTTAGGGATTAAAGAATGAGTCCGCGTTCACGCACCAGTTTTGATTTCACCATTTGGAACACCCGCCCATAGTCCATCATACTTCTTTCATACTCTTCGGTTTTGGAGTCGAGCAGGGTTTTCACTTCTTCGTTGAGCCGGTCCTCCACCATAAGGTCTTCGGTGATGATTCCATTGACGATGGTTTGCAGTTTTTCTGCTGATTCTTCCCAAATAATCAACTCTTTATCCAGTAAGGATCTGACAATATTTTTGGCGAGAAGTTCGGTAAATTCTTTAGTAAGGCGCATTATTTTGACAATCAAATTTTAAATTTATTAAAGAGCGGGAGACGGGGTTCGAACCCGCGACACCCAGCTTGGGAAGCTGGTACTCTACCAACTGAGCTACTCCCGCCTAACGATCAGTCAGACTTTTTTTCACCCAGAATTAAAAAACAGTTATTGTCGGTCACTTGTATGTCTATGATCGGGATACCTTGTTGAGCCACTTCCTTGATGACCCCGTTCACCATGGTTTCGATTGCCGTTGCACCTTCTTCGGCAGTGTCGAGCACTCTAATGCCTGTGACTGTTTGATTGTGAAGGGGCATCCAATTATAGCTGGCAGGCTTATAGCCCATCCATAGTCCATTTCCCTTTGAAATAAAAGGGAAAACAAGTTTGACGCGAGACCAGATTTTTCCGCATTATCTACTATTTGCCACTTGTAATCAATCCTAATTGGGGATTTCGCATAGAAACAGAAGTAAATACCAGGATGGGCGATTCCCTAAGAAGGTTATTGAAATTATCTTTTCAATTGAGTAAGATGGCCAGTCTGAATAACTCATGAAAACACAAAAAGTTGCAGGAACTTAGAGGTTTTGAAGTTCCTATTTTTTGTTTAGAACCGGGCTTATAAAGCTCCAGCGAGGAGATTCGTGGTTAAAGAAGTAGATTTTACAGAAAAAATACCTGTTACACATCATCTGATAGAGCTTAAAAATAGAATGATACAGGTAGCCCTGGTTGTTGCCCTGTTTTTTGGTGTTTGTTTTTACTTCATCGATTTTCTTCTGTTATGGCTGGAATCCCCTCTGCCAAAGCAATATGCCGACCTGACCTTTATAACCCCTACAGAACCCTTTTTTACCGCTATGAAGGTCTCCTTCATGGGGTCCATGTTCATTTCCATGCCGTGGATTTTATACCATGTATGGGGGTTTATCGCTCCCGGTTTAAAGGTTAAGGAGAAAAAGGTTACTGCAATGTTTGTGTTCTTCGGAACGGTGTTTTTCCTTTTTGGTGGGTTGTTTTGTTATTTCCTGGTTGTTCCCCTGGGGTTGAAATTTTTACTGAACTACGGCACCACCTGGTGGAAAATGCAAGTCACCATTGGTTTTTATTTCTCCTTTGTGGTGAAGATGATTCTGGCTTTTGCCTTTGCGTTTCAAACTCCGCTCATTATGGTTTTGTTGACCAAGTTTGGGGTGATCAATACCGTAAAGATGAAGTTGTACCGAAAATGGGCTTTTCTCGGCACATTTGCTCTGGCGGCGGTGTTGACTCCTCCCGATATAATCACTCAGGTATTGTTGGCCTTCCCGCTTTATGGTTTGTATGAGTTTGGCATAATAGTGTCCCGATTTTTTGAAGACCCCAAAAACCGGGAAATGGCTGTCCAACAAATGCAAAGGGAAGCGGCGGCAAAAAAGGCCGCTAAAGAAGCCGCTCAAAGGGCTGCCATGGCAAGGAGTGCCGAGCAAAAATCCGCTAAGAAGGCCGCCAGGAAAGCTGCCTCCTGATCAAATAAAAAATACCAGAATGGAAATCAATCGTGGATAGTTAAACACGATTAAAATTTCTGCAATGGCAAAACCACTATGCACTAGAATCGGGACTATTATTGAGCCCGTTACCTTCAGCAGTCCTGCAGATAGCATGCCCAGGAACAAATTCCCTATGCTCGGGTTGAAGTGAAACAGTGGGTATAGCAGACCACCGCCGATAATTACCCGCCCGGTATTCCCTTTCATAAACAAATTATTGACAATTAAACCCATCACAAACACCTGATCGATAAAGGGAACGATCAGAGTTGCAAAAATGTTGCCTGCAGGAGAGATATTAAATCCCATTTCCTCCGGCACTCTCAAGTCTGCTCCTACAAATAATTCTGCCTGCGACAATCCTGTTTTAACCAATAGGCCGTCCAACAAAACAACGGCCACGACAGGGAGTGCCCCAAGCAGAAGACCTTGTGCCAGTGATTTTCCAATATTATTGAATCCTAATTGCTGGAAGGACGTGTGTTTTGAGGCAAGAATCCCTGCTAAAACCAGGGAAAAATATAAAATATGCCAGAACTCATAAACAAATTGGTTGCCAGGAAAAACAAGGTGGGTTGCTGGAAACAAAACCAGGAAGTAAAGGGCCAGGATGGGAGTGAGAATTTTCACATTGCAATATCTTGCGTTGAATCTAGAGTTTCTTGAGATTTGCTGTCAGAGCAACAGGAATTTTTATCGCTGGGTTTTAGATGACGTGACAAAACCTGAAATATGAGGTTTTTCTTCCGTTTCTTGACCACTGATATGCTTTGGCGATTCGGGTGGGGTGCCAACACCACTAATATGACTTATGTATGAAGAATCCTTACTGTTATTAGAATAAAGCTCTTCCTTCAGAAGCGTGGTGTTGAGATAAAACCCGGCAAATATCAGGGCAGAAAGTATGCAGGATTCGAGAAATACGTTTTTCCACATAGGGTCAGTTTTTTTTATAATATACCTCTAACAGTTTAATTTTTTTTTAAGGTAATTACAACCCAATAGCCCCCTATGCGGTTGACAAAACCTGTAGCTTTATTTAGTATCTTTTTTGAGTTAAAATATCCCAGTAAGTAGCCTCCCACCAGGGCATATATTTCATCATTCAGGGCCGACCATTCTCCTCAATTTTATAAGGTCTCAACAAGTTTTCAACCGGAAATTATCATGAAAAAAATTGCTTTAGCTTCCGATCACGGGGGCTTCGATCTTAAGGAAAGTGTCATCGCCCACCTTTTAAACACCGGCTGGGAGGTGGATGACTTGGGGCCTCATAGCGGGGATTCTGTTGATTATCCCGACTACGGGATAAAACTTGCCGAAGCGGTAGCCGAGAAAAAGGTGCAACGCGGGATCGTGATCTGCGGTACGGGGATAGGCATGTCCATTGTGGTCAACCGATATCCGGGGATTCGTGGAACCCTGTGCTCCGATCTTTTCACCGCCAAATTATGCCGCGAACATAACGACTCAAATATCCTGATTATGGGGGGTAGGGTGATTGGTAAAGGGTTGGCCGCTGAAATTGTCAATACCTGGCTGAACACGCCTTTTGAAGGGGGACGCCACCAAAGGCGGCTCGATAAAATTAAC
>Ga0209658_1000447_pt1 | contig 30172 bp, 46 predicted proteins | sample SaaInlV_150m_DNA_6_FD_184656 | JGI IMG/M metagenome (GOLD analysis project Ga0209658, IMG submission 184656) | Marine microbial communities from expanding oxygen minimum zones in the Saanich Inlet - SI037_S4LV_150m_DNA (SPAdes) (version 2) | ecosystem: Environmental > Aquatic > Marine >...
GTCTCCATTTTGGAATAAAAATAACAGCATCGCCTTGAACTACAAGTTGCTCATATGGGATTTGCTGTAATCCCTGAGAACCGCAATCAATGCCGACGGATTGAATACTACCGTCAATGTCAGTTATTGTTCCTGCGACTTTACCCATGAATGTTCCGTACATGTCTTTGACGTTTTTACCGATAATTTCGGTTTCGTCGTGGGTCATGTGAAATGATTATGAGATTTGTATAACCGACAAAGTGTAAGAAATTGTTTTGGTTTTAGTAAGATTATTTTCACTAACTAAGAACAACGGGCTTGAGAGTAATTTTAAAATTTAGTAAGAGAATAGCAGGCTCATGATTCAAAGAGAAGAATTAGAACAAATTATGAATTTTGTGGCAAATAGATGGATTGAGACAACAAAGGATCCAAATAGCAAAAACATGGTAGATTTGCCAAATGATTTTTGGATGAATTCAATAGGTGGAAAAACTGCAAAAAAAGGATTTTGGGTCACATCATTAATGTATACAGAAAATGAAGCAGATGCTGCAGCATTCAAAGAAGTGTTAATGCGATGGCAAGCTAAAGGACAGGACAAAAATAGAGACAAAGGCCCCGATCTAATTCAAATTGGAAAAAAGAAATAGATTATTAACAATTGTAAATTAACAATTAAACATTGTCAGAGTTTTCTAACAAAGAAAAAAAGATTCTTTCAGGACATTTTTCAAATACAGACGGCAATGTCTTTGCAATAATCACACCAAGACAAGTCGATCGTGGGGCATTGATGTCAAGATATAGTAGAACAGACAAAAGTATGAGAAAAATTTTCCTTGATGAATTTTTAAAAAATAAAACCCGTGGAGAAGAATTCTATGATAGGGTTCTGTTAGAATATGGAGATGATTCTGTTGCAGAATTAGGAGAAGCTCAAATTGCAATTGAAGGGTTGTCAAATATCGCAGTTAAAAAAATTGAAGATAGAAGAATTGGCCTGTCATATTTAGAAAAATCATCACGATATGTTGCATGGAATAAGAAAGAAAATGGAAGGTATAGATTTTACAGAGATCCTGAAATTAGAAAATCAAAATTTGCAGACATGTATGAAGAAACATGTACTTTTTCATTTGAAGTGTATTCAAAAAATATTGAACCGATGATAAACTATGTTAGAGAAAAATACCCCATAGAAAAATATAGTTTTAAAGATTCAAAAGATAAAAAAGAAAAATTATTTTCTAAATTAAAAAATGAAGCAGATATAAAATCTGCAAATATGATTTACAGAGGATCAACTAAAGCTAAAGCATTAGATATCCTAAGAGGGTTATTACCAGCATCAACATTAACAAATGTAGGGATAACAGGTAATGGTAGAGCTTTTGAATATCTCTTAACAATATTAGCAGCATCCGAACTAAAAGAAGAGCAAGAATTAGCCTCAAAAATCAAAAAAGAGTTGGATACTACAATCAAATCCTTTGTGAGAAGGGCAGATGACAAATACGGAAAAGCATTTCAAAAATATCTCAAAGATGTAAAAAATAAATCAAAATCAATTACCTCAAAAAAAATAAAATCAAATCCAACTAAAGGAGCCATCACAAAAATTGTAGATTATGAATCAGAAAAAAATGCAATTGATAAAATAATTACAAGTATAATGTATGAACAATCACCAAGTACATCATATCAAAATATTTTACAGCAAGTAAAAAAAATACCAAAGCAAGAAAAAATTAAAATCATACAAGAATTTACAAAACTTAGAACCAATAGACGCCACAGACCATCTAGAGCCTTTGAAAATGTTTACTATACATTTGACTTATGTAATAATTTTGGAATGTTCAGGGATTTTCATAGACATAGAGCATTAACACTTGAAAGACAATTACTAACAACAGACCATGGATACAATATTCCAAATGAAATAAAAATTTTAGGAATTGAAAATGACTTTAAAGATGCCATGAATAAAACAAAAGATACATTTGAAACAATCAGAAAAAAATATCCAGAACAAAGTCAATACGTAGTTAATTTTGCATATAATTATCCATATTTTATGAAATTTAATTTGAGAGAAGCTTGTCATTTAATTGAGTTAAGAACAGTACCACAAGGACATGTAGATTATAGACGAGTTGCACAACAAATGTTTCAACAAATTAACAAAGTTCATCCAATCCTAAGTCAAATTATGAAATTTGTAGACATGAAAGAATATGATCTAGAGAGATTTGAATCAGAAAAAAGAACTGAAGAAAAAAGAAAAAAGTTAAAATAAAAAATAACCAATAGTTAAGAGATACCATGGTTGAAAAAATCAATAAATCCCAAGAAGAATGGAAAAAAGAACTAACACCAGAACAATATAAAATTTGTATCAATCATGGAACTGAACCTGCATTTTCTGGAAAATATGATCAAAGTAAGTTAGAAGGGGTGTTCAAATGCACATGTTGTAATGAAGAACTTTTTTCTTCTGATGCAAAATTTGATTCAGGTTCAGGCTGGCCAAGTTTTTGGAAGCCAATATCAGATGAAAAAATAGAATACATTTCAGACACAGCATACGGTATGGTCCGTACAGAAGTTAATTGTAACAAATGTGGAGCACATTTAGGCCACGTATTTGATGATGGTCCAAAGCCAACAAACTCTAGATATTGTATTAATTCAATTTCATTACAACATGAAAAAGATAATGATGATAAATCCCAAGCATAAACAAATCAAGCACCATATCTTTGAAAGATATTCAGAAATTATTAATAAACACAGGTAATGATAAAAAAATCTAAAGAGAGATAAAATGTACAGAAAAAATGTATCAAAATGGAACGGTAAGAATTGAGAATAATATTATGTGGTTTCGGAGTAGTTGGCCAAAGCTTGGTAAAATTATTTGATTCAAGATCAAAGGAACTGTATGCAAAGTATGGACTAAAGCCACGAGTTGTAGGAGTTTTTGATAGTAAAGGAAGTGCAGTTGATCAATCAGGTTTAAAATTAGATAAATTAATTCAAACAAAAAAAGAACATGGGACAGTAAAAAATTATTCAAATATAAAAAATTCAATGTCTGGAATTGAAATGTTAAAAAATGTTGAAGCAGATGTGTTGATTGAAACGACTGCAAGTAATTACAAAGATGCAGAACCAGGCATGACTCACATTACTACTGCCATGAAAAAAGGTATGCATGTAATTTCAGTAAATAAAGGACCGTTAGCATTAGCATTTCCATCTTTGATGGAGCTTGCCACATACAATCAGGTCATGTTAAGATTTAGTGGGACCGTAGGAGGAGGAACACCAATTTTAGATTATGCAAAGAATAGTTTAAGCGGTGAGAGAATAACCTCATTTGCAGGAATACTAAACGGTACAACAAATTATATTTTATCAAATATGTCCACAGGACTGTCATTTGGTGAAGCCCTAAAAGATGCAAAAAATAAAGGATATGTTGAAGCAGATGAGTCGTTAGACTTGGACGGTCTGGACGCTGCAGCAAAATTAGTAATTCTTGCAAACTGGGTAATGGGAATGAAAGTTACAATGCCAGATATCAAATGTATTGGAATAAGAAAAGTATCAACTGAAGATATCAAAAAGGCTGCCAAAAACAATTGTTCAGTTAAATTAATCGCATCATGTGATAAAGAATTAATCGTAAGTCCAAAAGAATTATCAAATGATGATCCATTATGTGTTAATGGAACTCTAAATGCAATTGCGTTTACATCAGAGCATTCAGGCACTCAAACAATTATTGGAAAAGGTGCAGGCGGTACAGAAACTGCAAGTTCAATTTTGAGAGATTTGCTAGACATTAGACAAGAGATTGCAAGAACTTGAAATCAAATCTAATTTCAAAGAGTGAAACAAATGCACTTTTAAAAAAAGTGTCTGAGCAATGGAAAAGGGAATTTCCAAAAATGAAAAATCTCAAAGTACATCAAATATCAAGCGATGCCCAGATAATTACAGGTGACGGAATTAAAATTTTGAAAATAGAAGAAGACTATTTACCATTTTTATCAGAAACTGAAACTTTGAAAAAATTTCCAAACGTCATGGTGGATATGGGTGCAGTCAAATTCATGTGTAAAGGAGCAAATCTAATGAGACCTGGAATTAAAAAATTTACAGAGTTTGAAAAAGATAGCCTAGTGTGTATTATAGAAGAATCCCAACACAAATTTTTAGCTGTTGGAAAAGCAATGGTTTCTAGTTCAGAATTAGAAACTATGGAGAAAGGAGAAGTAATAAAAAATATGCACTATATTTCAGATACTTTTTGGGAAACTGGAAAAACGATTTACGATTAAAATAAAGAATAATTATTTAATATCTTCAGTGAATTCTTCAGTACCATCTTTAGTAATTACAAGTACATCTAAACCATCACCACTTGCAGAATCTCTCAAAGCTGCTGAACGAACTGCACGTTTTGCCAAATCAATTGCCTCATCTTTTGTCATGTTTGGTTTGAATTGAGGATCTAAAACACCTAATGCCATCTCAGCACCAGTTCCAACTGCAGCAAAATCATCAGGTAAAACTGAACCCAAAGGATCAAGAGTATACATAATTGGTTTATCAACAACACCACCAACAATTACCTGAGTTAGTAATGGGAAATATCGTCTTTCATACATCATATTTGACATCATTTTGGCAACAGTATTTGGTGGAACTTCTCGTTTGAGTTCCATTTTTCTAATTTTTGCAAGAGCAGTGATTTGTAAAGACAAGATTTGCATATCAGCTACAAGGCCAGCACAAGTTGCACCAACTTTTGGAGTAATAGAAAATGTTTTTTTTGTAGATTTACTTACAAGGAAATTTCCAAATGCGATCCTTTTTTCACTGGCAAGGACTATACCACCATCAAAAGTAATTCCAACAGCAGTTGCTCCCGGCATATACATTGACATGCTTCAAATAATTTTGCAGCATAATAAAGGGCTTTCTACATTTCATGCCTAGACAATAGGCAAAATAATTATACTAAAAAAAATTGAAACCAGTATGACTACAAGTGAGATTAAAGAAAAGATACTCAATGATGTAGTCTTTGTAGGATTAAGATCAGCATTAGGAATAATTTTTGTTCTTCACGGAATAAGTAAATTTGATGCAGGATTTGCAAGTGCTCTTCCAAACATGGGAGTGCCAGCAGAATTACAAATTCCAATAGCATTGGCTGAATTAATTCCAGGAATTCTGTTAATCATAGGAGTGTTAAGCAGATTATCAGGAGCGATGATTTCAATAATTATGCTAGGAGCAATTTTCATGGTTAAAGGTGCAAGTAGTATAATAGGAAAAGGTGGTGTAGAATTAGATTTAATTTTACTTGCATCCTCACTAGTAATTATGATTGTAGGTCCAGGAAGAATTTCACTAGCACATATTATCAAAAAAATACCTAGATGCTTACACTAGGATTGACCAAAATTTTGCATTATAAGACACATGCACTTTGTTGTTTTTTTCAATAAATCAATTCTTGCAAATTCATTTGGAGAATGGATTCTAGAAAACATGTATGTGCTTCCAATGGAGATGCAAGGAGCTTTTAAAATATTAACAAAAGGATACATTGGTCCAGTTCCAGCATTTGAAACATTTAGAATAGATTTTCCAAAGGATTTGTCTGCAGCATTTTTCACATGAGATACAAAAGGATCCGAAGAGTCAGTTCTAGCTGCTGCCTCACCATGATAGACCTTGATTTTCACATCACCGAATCCTTTTGATTTTAGATGGTTTTTTAGTCTCATGATTTGTTTTTTAGGATTCATTTTAGGAATTAATCTAAAGTCAATTTTAACAAGAGATTCACCTGGAAGTACTGTTTTTGCACCATTTCCAGTATAACCAGAGAGAAATCCTGCAATATTACACGTAGCATCTCCAACTAGTGCTTTTTTCGCATCCATTCCTTTTTTGTTTCCAACAAAAGATTGAATGCCAAATTCTTTTTTGAATACATTTTCATCAAAAGGTTCTTCTTTAATTAGTTCCAAATCTTTTTTTGAAAACGGTGTAACCTCCTTGTACCAATCTTTGATGAGAATTTTTCCTTTAGAATCTCGAAGTGTGCTAATAGCTTCAATTAATCGCCATGCAGGATTTTTTATTAAAACTGCCAAGCTAGAATGTGCATCCCGTATTGATTCTTTTACAGATAATTCAACAAACAGCAATCCTTTCATTCCAAGACCAATTATCGGTCTATTTTTTGCATCAACATATCCAAATTCCCAAATAACACCATCACTAGAAAATTTCTTTTTGTATTTTTTTAAATATTCTTCAATGTGTGCACTGCCAGTTTCCTCTTCACCTTCAATTACAAATTTTATGTTGCAAGGAACATCACCAGTAACCTTAAGAGACGCCTCAACTGCTTTGATTCTTGTAATTAATTCACCTTTATCATCAGTGGCACCTCTGCCAAAAATTTTGTTTCCTTTTCTAGTGCCACTAAATGGAGGATACTCCCATAAATCAAATGGTTCAGCTGGTTGAACATCATAGTGATTATAAAACAATAAAGTTTTTTTTGGATTTTGTTTTGATTTTACTTCACCATAAACAATAGGGGCGACATTTTTTTTTAATTTCAATATTTCAGAAGAAATTCCAGATTTTTTTAGTAATTTTTGTACCAGTTTTGCACAGTCTTCAATACCTTCATTTTTTGCAGACACACTAGGTTGCTTAATCAGAGTTTGAAGATCTGAAATCAGATCTTCCATGTGTGAGTCTACATGTTTTAGAGTATTCAATTTAATCACACAATTTTATCAAATGGTTTCATCACACTTGGAATCTCATCTAAAAGATCCATTGAAGTCATGTGTAATCCCAATTTCTTTTGTGCAGATTTACCAGCTAATCCATTGATAAACGCTGCAGATGCTGCAGATTCCAATGCATTTCTACTCTTAGATAACATACCTGCAACCAATCCTGAAAGGACATCTCCTGTTCCTCCAACAGTCATTGCAGGAATCTTTTTTTCATAAAGATACGTTGTGTTGCCATTTGAAATAACATCAGTTGCACCTTTTAGTAAAACAGTAATGCCGTACTCTTTAGCATTTTTTTCTACTAGTTTGATTCGTTGTATTTTAGAATTTGGAGGTACTTCTCCAAATAATCGTTTGAATTCACCAGCATGAGGAGTCACTACAACATTTTTGTTTTTTAATAAAGGTAAAACCTCAGGTACCAATGCACTTGCATCTAAAGATAATCTAACATCTCTATCTAAAAGAGATTTGACAAGGACCAATAATGAATTTCTCTCTTGAATTGCAAGCCCCATTCCAATTGTTGCAGAATCAAGATTACGAGGCAATGCACCAACTAGTTTGTTTACAGCGCCACGAGTTAATTTTTGATCAACTAGTGGAATCACTATCAAATTTGGAGAAATTGAACGAGTAGGTGTAACATTAATTTTTGGAACACATGTGTAAACCAAATCAGTTCCACATCGAAGTGCAGCAATTGAAGATAAAATAGGCGCACCGTGATAGATATAACTTCCACCAACTACAAGGACTATACCATTATCACCTTTTCGTGAAGAAGATTTCCGTGGAGAAATGAATTTCTTTACCAGTGATGATGAGAGAATTTTTTGTACCAATACAATACTATCTAAAAAATAGTTGAATAAATCTTGTTAAAATTGATTTAGAAATTAAGACTATTTTTTGGATGGTTTTTTAGCAGTTTTTGATGTTTTGGTGGTTTTTGATGTTTTGGCATCTTTTGATGTTTTGGTGGTTTTTGATGTTTTGGTGGTTTTTGATGTTTTGGCATCTTTTGATGTTTTGGCGGTTTTAGTTTTGAGAGTTTTTGTTTTCATAGATGGTTTTTTTGTACCTCTACCAAAAAATGCTTTTCTTGCAAAACAAAGGTAAGTAGTATGTCCAATTCCCTGAAAAGAGTGCCTAGTTTTTCCCTCTCTTGCTTCAATTGTACGAATAATATGTTCAGTTGATTCGATATCAGTAAATTCATTTTCAACTAGAGCCATAGTTAATTTTTCTAACTGATTCATTGTAGGGCATATTGCAAAAACACAGCCACTGCCTTTGAGCATTTGTCGTACTTGAGGAATTACAACCCATGGATCTCCCAAATCAATTAGTGCAATATCCATATCCTCCAATGGCATCTTTTTTGCAGTTTTTAAATCCAAATTATGTTGTGTAACATATTTTGACATTCCTGCTTTTTTGATATTTTTTTCTGCAATCTTCATAAAATTTTCATCAACATCAAAAGTGTAAACATGTCCACGTGGTTTTACAACACTAGCAATGAAAGAAGTAAGAGAGCCACTACCAGTACCAATCTCTAAAATTTTTTGACCATCTCCAATTCCAGCTCGAGCAATAATATAACCAATATCTTTTGGATAAACAATCTGAGTACCATGTTGAATTTTCATAACATAATCAAACATTGTAGGTTTTAGAAGATAGACATACTTGTCCTTGTTTGTCATTAATCTAGAACCATATTCTTTTCCAATTGCATCCGAATGTTTTATGATACCAATATGAGTATGAAATGATTCTTTTTTTGAGATTTTCATCAGCCATTTTTTTGAGTGATTAAAGTAAAATAATACAGGAGAATTGTTCTTTATTTTTTCCATGAATTTAGCCTAGAAAATTTAGATAAGAATCTACTGATAGAATTAAGCACGTAATCAAGGATAATAAAATAAAGAGAGTGGTCTATGATTTTTCTTCAAGACCACAATGAATGCATCTTTTAGATGAAAGTATTTCAAACCATGCAAAATTATGTACAAATCCAGTTTTACAACTCATAAGGCAATTAATTGACAGGTGTGAATTCAAGAGTTCTTGTCAAAAACAATATCGATCAAAAATGTTAATTTTGATTGATTTTTTGAAGACGTAAAACAAGCACCAAATTATACAAATGGTATTTTAATGAGAATGAAACAACGATGTAACATGACTGAACTCAAAGTACAGGGATCTGGAGGGTACATCATTGCTGACTTGAATGATGAACAAGCTAAAAAAGCAGATCTAGGAGTCGGGAAATTGTTTTTGGCACCAATTGGAAAATTAGAGACAGAAAACATGTTCAAACATTATTGTAATAATTGTGAGACAGAATTTAACAATCCACCAAAAATTCAACTAGAAGAAAATACCAATGAACAAGTTGCAGATAATCTAATTTTAATAGAAAGAGGTCAATACACATGTGAAAAATGCAGTTCAATAATTGGCGAATACAGAGTCTTTAAGAAAAATGATGAATCAAGTGAAGCAGGAAAAGCAAAACCATCACAGTAAATTAGAGAAAGTATCTAAAATGCGTATTCAATAAATATAGCAATTTTACAAACAAATTATGTCAAATCAAAAATGTATTTCTTGTGGAATAGGATTTTTCTCACCAACTGGTGCAGACAAATGTTCTAAATGTGCAGGAAAAGAATCAGAAGGTAGTCAAGGACACGATTCTTGCGGTTGTGGACACAGCCACTAGTCTTTTTTTCATAACAGGCATATAACAAAGAATTTCTAATTAAATTTGTGACAAAGACATCAGAAGAAATGAAAACACTAGTTGAAGAATATATCAAAATAACTAACATAGAGTATAAAGATCAAACAGACAACATTAGAGAAAAGACCAAAGAAATTGAATGGCAATTTCATGTTGGAAAAAATGTGATAATCAGTAAAAATGCAAACAGAGCAGATAGAATTCACCTTAATGTCAATATGAGATTTACACCAGATGATGCAAAATTACTAGTAATTAAAAATCCAACATTTTCAAAAACAGTTATGGAGATTAGTGCAATTTGTACAACATGTAATGTTGGACATCAATGGATAAAAAGCAAAGAAGGTATTGTAGGGTTAGCTATTTTTTCACATGTAGATGAGCAAGGATTAGATAGAATTTCATTTCATAATACATGGGATAATGTAGCCAGAGTTTCAGGGCATGTTCAAAAAGTCCTACGTTCAAACTTTAGTGGATTTTCATCTCAGGTAAATACTTCAGACGATACAGTTGAAAAATCAATGTACGGGTAAAAGATTATGAAAAATCAATGAAAATCACAATTTTCAGAAAACATAGGTGCAAATTTTTATTGGTTAATTTTGATGATCGGTAATTGGTTTGCACGCTAATTATTGTTGACTAAAAATTGGCCACGCATAAAATCAAAAAATTTTACAAAAAACAACGGTTACAGCATCAAAATATCACTTCATAAAAAATTTAGATTTATTTTAAAAATGCCACTGCTTTTACAATGTCAGTCTTACTGAGAATTCCAATAATATTACCATGTCTTGATAAGACTCCTGCCCCATTGATATTTTTCTCCAAAAGCATTTTTCCTGTTTTTGCCAAATCATCATCATAATTTACAGAAACAATATCTTTACTCATAATATCTTCTACCTTTGTACTTCCACCAAATCCAGATTCTGAAATGAACCCTTTTCTAGGAAATATTACAGATATCACTGGATCCGTATTATCAAGAACATCTTCATAATTTCCTTGTTTTAAGGCCAGTTCAAATAAATCTCTAAACGTTATGATTCCTACAGGTAGTTCATCATGATTTCGAAGTATCACTCGAGATATTTTTTCATCAATCATTTTTAAAACTACTTTGTATAGGGGAGTATCAGAATATTGCCAGGCATAATATGGGGACATGTACTCGCCGACAATCTTTTCATCAAGATGTGTTTTAGTATAATATCTTACAAGATCAGTTTTTGTTAAAATTCCAACAACATCATTCCCAGATTTTACTACCAACGAACCAATAGATTTTGTGAGCATTACTTCAGCACATTCTATCATACTTGTATGTTCATCAACAGAAATTATTTTTTTGAAAATTGTAGATAACGGAATCTCATTTAATTTTCTTTCAGTATTATCAGTTAGAAGAAAAACTCCCAAATCTTTTTCAGTAACAATACCCGTGATTTTATCATTTTCTGTAACTAAAAGCCTACTCTTTTTTTCATCGATTATTTTTTTTAAAACATCATCTAGATTAGATTCAAATTTTATTGTTCTTGGAGTATTTTTATAATCTAAGGCGTGTTTCATAATTTTGTTAACTTAGTTAGTTATAAAAAATACAAGGCAATTATCACAAATGAAAATAATCCACTTTAGATATTAGAAGAATTTTTCAGATTTTATCCTAATTTTTTAATTTCTAATCGAATTTCTTCTAATTCAGTTTTTAATTTTTCTTGTACATCTAAAGTAATGGAATCATCACACAATTTTTGTAGAATTAAAAATTCTTTATTCTTTAATGAGGAAAGATAATTGTATTCAGTCATAGATTTTCAATGATTTTTTGTAAATTCATTTTTGTATTCTTCATTTTTACTACAGTAAGTTTAAAATTTTTCTTGCAGTCTGATCAATATCTACAGTAGGCTCTGCAGATATGAAAAGTACTTTATCCACAAATGGAATAGTCATAGTTACAACATTTTTTCTTCGAGCAGCAGCATATTCAACTGAACCTAGATTATCATCAAAATCTTGCCTAGTTCTAATTCTCAAAACTGTCTCAATGAACATCTTTTTTCTTTCATTTTCATCTTTTAACGGAGACAACCCAGGCTTGAAATCACCTACAAGCAAATTCCCCATATAATCTAGAAATCCTGCAAATCTTATTTCAGGTAATTCCAAGAGGGAATTACATTTTTGTTGATCTGTTTTATTTTCTACAGACATTTCCATCACTCAAACTAATTCCATTCATGGTTTCATTTTTTAAAAAGGATGATAAAAGTAAACTCGATATTCTCATTTTTGAAAATTACATGAATAAAACAGCGATAGTAATAGCAATCAATGTAATTCCCGCCACAATTATTACACCTTTAAAGAGCATTTTGATTCACTTTACTTATTTTTCCATATTATTTGACAATAGTTACTGGAGCTTTTGCCTTATGCAAAACAAAATTTGATGTACTTCCAAAAAATAACTCCTTTGGAAATCCCATTCCTCTTGATCCTATAACAATTTGACCAATCTTGTTTGCAGGGTTGTTAGCAAACGTGGTTAAATCTATGCCTGAAGAATGACCACCAATAACCACTCTTTCAAATTCAATGTTATTTTTTTCTACTTTTTTCTTTGCAACAGACATTAACGTTTTTGCTTCTTTTTTCCATTTTTTATCTGGGAGTATAGGTGCACGAACAGCAGAAAATGCACTAAAACTAGTATCACTGTGAACCCCAAGAATTGTAGCATCAGATTGTTTTGCAAACAAAATTGCCTGGTCTAATCCTCGCAGGGAATTTTTTGAACCATCCAAACAAACCATAATTTTCTTATTACTCACGTAAAATGTGAGACATCTTTCTTATTTATTTCAAAAGAGGATTATCGATTTTGAAAATCATATCAGATCATTCCAAATACCTGTAAATTCATCGCTAGGAACAACGGTTCGTACTTCTAAAAATCCTAAATGTTCAAGCCATTGTCTTTTATCAAAATATTTGTAGATTCCTTCTTTGTTAGGATAGATAGTAAGAATTTCTTGTTCTCCAACCTCTAAAAGATCTGTTTGGATGTCTAGTCCATCAATGTATAGTCGATGTTGTGTATTGCCATTATTTATGACAGTTAACAAATATGCAAAATTAGTTCTAGTGATAAGATAGGGATTTGGCTCACCATTAATCCCAGAAATTCCTTGAAGTTGAACTTGTCCATCTACATCTTCAAAAGCAACAGTTTGTTCAACTCGTTCTTGCCAAAAAATCTCAACATGTCGGATATTTCCTTGACCGATAAACCCAATTATTACAGCTAAAGATACAACGCCAACTAAAATTGCAACAAGTATTATCATTTTATCCTTTGAAACCACAGTTAATCTACAAATAGATGATATTTTTAAACTAGATACAATTGCTAAGGTTGGGAATTTAGAAAAGTACAAAGAATTCCAAAAATATTGCTTAATATGATATCCATACATGAGAATCAAGCATATCTCTTTAATTCAGATTTCTGCAATATCGTATATGATTTTTAAAAATATTCTAGTGCCTTATGATGGAACAAATTTTTCCAATAGAGCATTTCAAAGAGCATTAGATATTGCAAAAAAAGATGGTTCTAAAATTACAATATTTACCGTCATAGAAGGTGAATATTCTGCAGTAAGGGGTTTTTCTAAAGTTAATCCTCAAGTAATTAAAAAACAACAAAGTGCTGCTAAAAAATATATTTCTAAACTTGAGTCTACAGCAAAAAATAGTGATGTTTCAATATCTGTAAAAATTAAACAAGGAGCCAAAATTGTTAAAGAGATAGTTAATTTTGCAAAATCTAAAAAATCAAACCTTATAGTCATGGGTTCACATGGAAGAACAGGTTTGAATAAATTAATTCTTGGAAGTGTTGCAAATGGCATAGCACAGCAAGCAAAATGTTCTGTAATGGTGGTAAAATAAATGACTTTTAAGAATATTCTAGTACCTTATGATGGCTCTGCTCATTCAAATCGTACTTTCAACAAAGCCCTAGAAATAGCAAAACAACATAATTCAAATCTCAAAGTTGTTGCTTGTTTAGATATTGCAAATCTAGGAGGATGGTACATTGATAAACGAACCAACAATGATATTATGAAAAAGGCAAAAAACCTTACAGAGAAACTTTTTTCAAAACTGGATAATGCTGCTAAAAAAAAATCAATACCAGTGGATTTTAAAATTATAGAGTCAAAGAATACTGTAAACGCTCTAACATCATTTGCAAAATCTAAAAATATTGATCTAATCATAATTGGTTCTTCTGGTAGAGGGGGATTTGACAAAGTATTACTTGGAAGTGTGAGTAATGGAGTCATGCAGAAAGCAAAATGCCCGGTTTTAATCATAAAATAATGATAAATCATGATTAAAAATATTCTAGTTGCATTGGATGGCTCAAAAAATTCTATTAGAGCATTAAGTAATGCAATTCAATTTGCAAAACAAACAGATGCCTCAATTACAGGGTTATTTGTAATTCAGTCATTTCCAACAGAAATGGGTTTGGTAAGAACTATGGTGGGAAAAGCGTTGAGTAAACATTACAAACGTTTTATTCCAATAGCAAAAACAATGTGCACAAAAAAAGGTGTAGAGTTTCTTGACGTGGTAGAAAATGGTGAAGAGGGAAAAACAATAGTATCTTTTGCACATAAACATAATTTTGATTTGATCGTTATTGGTTCCAGAGGTATGGGAACATTGGGGAAACTTTTTCTTGGAAGTACTTCAAATTATGTAGTGAATTCATCAAAAATCCCTGTCATGATTGTAAAATAGAGCATTAAACTTGAAAATTTGATTTTTAATGATGTATTCAAATTTGATTTTTAAATTACAATTATTGGATAATAGTTAGAGGATCTTTTACCTACTTGGAGAACATAAAAAATAATTATTCTAAGAACTATCAATACGCTTAAGTCTATAATTATTGCAGAAAATCCAATGAAACCTGTAATGATTAAGATGTTAATAGGATTAGTTATTTTTTCATCATTGTTTTTTGGAATGATGATATTCAATGAGTTATTCCCATGAATATTCAAGAAGTATTTACTATTGGTTTAATCATAATGGCAGTAGGGATTCCAGCAGTAATCATGTTGATTAGATTACAAAGATCTTAGATGTTACACTCTAGTCTAATGGGAATCTTCAATATTTTTGAGATAAGTGTGTTTTATCTAAATTAGATTGATTCTTCTTTATCTTTTGGGATTACACTGCAAGACAGTGTTGACTCACTCATTATATCAAATTGTGAAGTACCATTATTATGCAAACATTACAACAAACCCATAAAATCGAAGACCTAGAAAAAAAAGATAGTCTACTTGAAATTGTAGGTGATAAATACTGTAGAGTCATCCTAGATGTTCTAAAAGACAAACCAAAATCAGCAATGGAAATAACAGTTGAAACCAAGATCCCAATAAGTACGATATACAGAAGAGTCCAGATGCTTCATGACAACAAATTACTTACATTGTCAGGCTTAATCAGTGAGGAAGGAAAAAAATTCTTTTTGTATAAAAGCAAGATCAGAGGAATGAAATGTAATTTCAACGAAGGTAAGGTAGAAGTTGAGTTAATTCTCAACAACTAATTATTTTTTTTAATAATCATGTTCATTGAAATCACTACCCAATTCAACAGTAATAATTACAGTTGATTCAGTTATCTGTACTTTAACATTTTTTTCAGGTAAAAATTCATGAAATATTTTTCTCGAATTCTAAAGTTTAGATAATCTAATTAATCAGATTTAGTGTTTTTCTAATCAGTACGGATCTATTTCTTATTGTAACTGCACTAACTCCAGATTCTTTTGAGAGTTTATCTTGACTGATTTTTTCATTATTTATTATACATGATAGATATAGCGATGCAGCAGCTTGTCCTACGGGATTTTTACCTGCAGTGATGTGTTCATTTTCACAGCGTTTTAGAATACCAAATGCATCTCGTTTAGTTTTTTCTTTGAGATTCATGTTGTTTGAAATCTTTGAGATAAATGAAGACGTATCATATGGATTAAGTGTCAATTCTAGCTTTTGTATTATAGTTCTCAGATCTCGAGACAATATTCTTCTTTCAGTATTTCCAGCACTAGCAATATCATCTAATGATCTTGGAATGTTATTTTCTCTACATGCAGCGTATAATGAGGCAGAAATTAATGATTTCATAGTTCTGCCCCTAGTTAGTTTTGCACTAACTGCTTTTCGGTAAATATAGGCAGCAGATTCTACGACATTGTAAGGAATTCCCAATTTTGTTTTCATTCCATTAAGTAAAGTAAAAGCCTTGCTTAAAGTGACAGTATTTTTAGACTTGCTTCTTTGATCCCAGGTTCGTAATCGATTGAATTCATATTTTGTTTTATTAGATAATACTTTTCCAGTAGAATCTCTATTGGTACCAATTATGGTAGATAATCCTTGATCAAACATCGTTAAAGATGTGGCAGGACCTGTTCTTGATTGCTTCATAAAATTTTCTGGCGTATGACCATGATTTTCATATGATACATCAGATATGTTTTGCACTAAGATAATCCCGCATCCCCCACAAACAATCTCTCCTCTTTCAGAATCAGTTATTGCAGGATAGGTTTTGCAAGTGTCTAGTTGACACTCAACATCATAACTTGAATAATTTTCCAACACTACTGTTTACTATGTGTGATGATACAATAAAAAGAACATGTTACAGGAAATTTTGTAATCAAAAATATACTTTACAAACCAAAAATTCCTACATGGTCTCAACAGATACTTAATTCATGTACCACTTGCATCATAATAAATGTTAAAGATAAAAATTATAAATTAATTTTTAGAAATGGAATATGAATTAAAAAATTCTGTTGGGGTAACAATAGTGTCATTGTTAATTCATTTAAGATAATTTTCATTTGTGATAATAGACATCTAATTGATTAATACCGTTACTTACTTTATGCATGGCAAAAAAACCTGTTAAATCAACATCATTACCAACAACATCAAGTTTTTCTGAATTTGATAGGGTTTTTGATAATTTTAGAAGAGATTTAGAAAAATCATTTCATTCTTTTCCAAGAATGAATTTTCCATCTTTTCCAAGATTACATGAAACTGGATATGATGTGATTGATGAAGGGAATCAACTTCGAATGAAAATGAATGTTCCTGGATTGAAAAAAAGTGAAATCAAACTCAATGTGACTGACAACTCAATTGAGGTTACTGGAGAGCATAAAGAAGAGGAAAAAAAGAAAAACTACCTTAGAAAGGAGCGACATAGCCTGTCTTATTACCAGACTGTACCGTTATCTGAAAAAGTGATTCCAGATAAAGTAAAGGCAAAACTAACTGATGGGATTTTAGAGGTAACTCTTCCAAAAAATACATCCACTCCTACACCAAAGAAAAAACCTGTAAAAATACAGTGATTTTTTATTTTTTTATTTACTAATCAAATGTATGAATTAAGATTAATTCAACACCACATATCATAATCTAGAAAAATCTTAGGCGTAGTTTTATTTCTAATAATTGATTTTTTGTTAATTGGGAATAGCAGACAAGTAATAATTATTGTGGTTAAAAATAATATGAAATCATGAAATAGAACTTGGATAAAAAGTAAAGATATCTATTCTTGAAAATAAAAACTATCAAACTTTTCATGCATTGTTCTAATTCGTTGTCTGCAAACAAGCCAATATTCGTGATATTCTTTATCACTCATAGATCTTCCATACTTTGAATAAAACCATGAAATGAAATTCTCTTCAATACTACCAAAAAGATAACCTAAGTGAAAATTTTCAGAATCATCTATGCTGAATTGTTTATGAGGTTTCAATTCATCCCATCTAACACGAAGTCCTTCAAAAGATTCTAATGATTTATCAAGTAATTCTTCTAAATGCTGTTTTATTTCATTATCTAGGGTCATCTTATCACTTTACAATTAATACTGGTTTTTTTGATTTATGAAGTACAAAGTTTGATGTACTACCTAAGAAAATCTCTTTTGCAGCACCCATTCCCCTTGAACCAATTACAACAAGATCAAAATTTTTCCTCCGAACAACATCAACTATTCTTTTTCCACTATCACCATAAGATATACGGTCAAAAAATAGAATCCCCGCCTTTGCTGCCTGTAACTTGGCTTTCTTCATGATTTTTTGTGCATGTTCTAACAATATTTTCTCCAGGGGTGTAATTTGTTCATTAATTTGAGGTTTGTTAATTCCTACTACGTATAAGCCAGTAATGGTTGCATGACATTGTTTTGCCATATGAATTGCAACATCAAGGCCTCGAAAAGAGTTAGATGAACCATCTAAAGGTACAAGAATTTGTTTTATCTTAACTACCATAAAGAAAATACATTAATTTTTGATTTAAATTCAATTAAGATTACCGAATATGATTTTCAACTTTGATATTCTAGAGGGGTATCAAATATCTAACATGCATAGTTAATCTGTAAGATGGGCAATGCAAAAACTATGACTATTGCAGATATTATGAATAAATCAGTAATTTCTGTTGATGCATCATTGACAATAAATGAAGCTGCAAAAATGATGGAAGATGCAAAGGTTGGAGCAGTAATAGTAATGGAAAATAATTCACCTGTGGGAATCGTTACAGATAGGGATTTTGCAATAAAAGTTGTAGCTCATGAATATCAAATTTCATCACCTGTAAAACAAATAATGTCATCGCCATTATTTTCAATAAATTTAGATGAATCTGTAAGAATTGCAGCAGACTTGATGCATGATAGAGGAATAATGAAGTTGCCCGTAATTGATGGTGAAAAGGTTGTTGGGATAATTACCGCAAGAGATATCGTTAATTTATTAGCAGTTTGTGTGGAGGAGGATATGAGGGATATGTATTTTCATTCAGTAGTTAAGATCTTTGCAAATTATAGTCCATATAATTAAGAGATATCATGGTATTGCCAATAATAATACTCATAGTAGTTCCTGTTTTGCTTGGAATTGTGTATGTGAGTCCCTTTGATCAACCTGTAGAAACTGATGTAGAGGAAGTTTCAGAAACTAATGTAGAAGAAATTTCAGAAACTAATGCTAGTATTCTATATTTTATTTTAATGGGAATTTGGACTGTCTTTTTGTTAAGGGTTTTACTTCGAATAAAAAAAGGTACGTTTAAGATTTTACATAAGTATTGATCTGAATACAACAAACTTTGTCTTACATAAAACAAAAGAGTCTGTAATAATAGTAAAATAAAATTAATTTGCTAATGTATTTACAATATCTGATTTTGTAATTATTCCAACTATTTTTTCATTTTTGACAACTGGAAGTCCACTGATATTATACTTGATCATACGAGTAATTGCAAATTTAACATCTTTTTCTTTTTCTACGGTAATTGGATTTATTGCCATTATGTCTGTGGCATGAAATGGAAAAAGGTAACTCATTTGATTTGAATGATTTTCTTCTAATCCTTTTTTGAATTTGTATTCTTGTACTTCTTTGGGGTCTGCAGATTCTGCAATCCATTGAGGTATCTTTGCAGGTACAAAATCTCTGAATGTTATTACCCCTACTGGTTTTTGATTTCTTTTTATAATGACCCTTGAAATTCCATATTTTAGTAACAAACTCTCTATGTACAATATCGGATCACTTGGAGCAGCAGTGATCACCTTGGTTTTCATTATTTTTGAAACTTTGATTGAATCTGAACCTTTTGTAAGAAAAATTGTGGTAAGATCTGTTTTTGTTATAATGCCTTCAAGTATTTTGTCTTTGTTTACAATGATTACCAAACTAATTCTATGTTTTTTCATCATTTTTGCACAATTTTGAACTAGATCTTCTTTAGTTAATGTAAATAATTTTCTTGTTTTGAAATCTTTCGCTTTTACAGATTTTATTGGTTTTGTACCTAATTCATAAATTTTTTTTGCAATGTCTTTTTCAGTGATTACTCCTATGGGGATATTTTTCTCAGTTACTATCACTCGTTTTACTTTGTATTTCAACAGAGTTTCTCGTACATTCATGAGTGATGTATTGGGATTTACAGTGATTGGTTTTGTGATTAATTTAGATAGTTTTAATTTTTTTACATCCACACACGTTCTATTTTATAATTTGATAAATATGACTCTAACAATATCATTATTGAAAATCATATTGGATAATTATTAGAAAGAGGTTTAATTCAAATTTACGTGTTTTAACAGATTAATGAGATACGGCATATGCTTTAATCTTTTTAGCAAAATCTGTCAGATCACTAAAGACATATTTTACTTCAAATAATTCACATTGTTTTCTTAGGTTGTCATCGTTTGTAACCACCACTAGATTTTCTTTATCTGCAAATTTAGCTACTTCAGAATCAGTTGATTTTAACGGAGGGCAATTTTTATCCCCAATTCGTCTATATCTTAATTCAAACACATCTAGATATCTATCTAATCCTAGTACGTTTTCATCTAAAAGAAATTCCATGTCTTATATTCAACCATTTTGAATTAAGGCTTTCTCATATGCATGATTTTCATTAACAATCATCATTATAGATACATTACATTTCAAATTCATTTTTGAAAATCATAATTTTTCTTAATTAGAAGTTGTACATACAACAATTACTTGAAAATTGTAAAACAGAATACAAAAGAAAATACATTACTTGTAGGATTTCCAAGTAACGGTCTAGTAGGTATTTTTTCAATATCTTATCTTATCAACAATCTAAAGATGAAGCAAATTGGGGAAATTGAAATACCAGATCTACCTTCAACATTATTTGTTGAAGAAGGAGAAATCATATCCCCCATCAGAGCATACAACAAGAACAATCTTTTTGTGATTATATCAGATGTTCCATTTAATCAGCATTTAGCAGAAAAGTTTTCATCTGCAGTTCATGAATTTTGTAAAAAAAATACAATAAAAAAAATCATAATCGTTAGCGGTATGGAAACAATTAACCAAAAAAAAGAGGACCTGAAAATTTATGGATTAATAACGCATCCGGTATTAGACAATATACTTTACAATAATCAAATTCCAAAATTTTTGAGCGGTTCTATTTTTGGAACAGATGCAGCAATAATTTCTGTTTTTAGAAAAACAAACATTCCAGTACTTGTTTTGTATGCCGAATGTCATCCTTTTTTTCCAGATCCTAAAGCATCGATTATTGCAATAGGAACACTTGCAAAAATTCTAAATGTCAAAATAGACACACAGGATATTAAAAATAAAATAGATAAACTTCGAATACAGTACAGAGATTTAATGGAAGAAACCATGCGTACATTACAACAGCAAGAACCAAAAACAAGGGCACCCCAAATTTACAGGTGATCATATGAAAAATAATGATGAATTTGAAACAACATTACCAATAATCAGTCTATTATTTGATGATGCAGAACATAGAATTCTTTCCCCACTTTCATGTTTAAAAGAATTTGACAATCACTGGATGTTGGAATTTGATCTTCCACTTGTAAGTAAAAAAGATATTAAAATTACTTTTGATGAAAATACTATCAATGTAGAGGCAAAACTCAAAGAAAAGTATTCTGAAGAGAAATTGGGCAATGTTACAAAATTTGAATACTTTAAAAAATCAATTTTGCTACCTGGAAAAATTGATAATAAAAAAATAATTGCTAAATTTCAAAAAGGTAGGCTAGAAATAAAAATTCCAAGGCAAATAACAGGACAACACGTCAAAATTACATAAAGAACATGTTTGGGGAATTAGATATTATTTCAACCATAGTAGGGATTTTGTTTGTTGTAATTCCATCTATGCTTCTTGGTAGACTTTGTGCACGGATTGGGATTTCAGAAATTGTGGGTTTTGTATTGGGAGGGGTTCTTTTGGGACCATTTGCACTTGGAGGAATAGTCCCATTTTTTGATAAACCTATTGTTCAGTTAGATGATCTTACTTTGGGGTTATGGCAAATGTCTGGAGTTATAATTTTATTTTCAGCTGGACTTCATTTTACATTCAAAGATTTACGTAATGCAGGATACAAGGCAGGATTAATTGGAACATTTGGTGCAATAACACCACTAGTTTTGGGATATCTTATTTCTATTGTGTTTGGATTTGATTGGATAATTTCAATACTAATTGGTGCAGTTTTGAGTGCAACTAGCATTGCGATTTCAGTGACAATACTAGAAGAGATAGGTAAAGAAAAAACCAAAGAAGGAAATATTTTAGTAAATGCCGCAGTCTTTGATGATGTATTAGGATTAGCAATTTTATCGTCAGTTATTTCCATAGTTACAATAAACTCACTACCAAGTATAGAATCAGTATTAATTACAACTGGTCAATCATTTATTTTCTGGATATTGATATTATTAGGAGCAGTATTTGTTCTTCCAAAAATTGTTCATGGTATTGCTCTTGCAAAACCCACATCACTTGAAAGAAGAGGAACTAAACAAGCTACAGCGTTAGGATCTGCTTTTGGATTTGCAGCTATAGCTTCTGCTGTTGGACTAAATCCTATTGTCGGGGCATTTGCAGCAGGAATGGGATTAGCAGGATCAAAATTAGGAGGACAGGTGAGAGAGTTCATAGGAGAACTAAAAGTAATAGTGGTTCCATTATTTTTTGCAATTATTGGAGCACAAGTTGATCTTCGACAAATATCAGAAGTGAACATAATTTTTGTTTTATCAATTTTGGTTGTTGCAGTTTTGAGTAAAATACTTGGTTGTGGCATACCAGCCTCAATATTATTGAAAAACAAAACTAAAGGTTTTCGCATAGGCTATGGAATGATTGCCAGAGGTGAAATAGCATTCATTACAGCAGGGATTGGGCTAGTAAGTGGAATATTACCAGATTCCATTTACACTACGCTAGTATTGGTAATTTTGGGAACCATAGTAATTGCGCCTATTCTTTTAAAAAATTCATTCAGATCAGAAATATCAAATTCCTAATTGCATATCTCAGTGTATTACAAGGGGATGGTTTTCAACAAATACAATGCTCAATGATAATTTCTAAAAATGATTTCGTATGTCTGCTTTATACAGGGCATTTTAAATTCAAATGTATGATTCAAGGAGCTCCAAAATATGTCATGATTGCATTTTTTGCATTAGGCATATTGTTTGTAGGATTTTCATTGTGGGCACTATTCCTTACAGATATTCCACAAGAGCAATTCCAAGAAGATCCTAGATTTGAAGAAGAATATGTAAAATATTATCAATGGAATATACTATTTGGGAGTGGACTAATAGGAATCGGTTGGGTTGTTGCATTTTTGGGTCGTAAAATGTCACGCAGATAATTCCCAGAAATTAGAAGTTTCTACAAATTAAATTAGAAAATGTAATCCATACCCAACACCATATGCAACACTTGCTGCAATACCGCCTATAACCAAAGTGTTGATTCCTGAACGCATCATTGATTTTTTAACAATTTTTCCCTTTATCACTCCAACCAGAAAAAATGCTATCAGTACAGATACAGTAGAATATGTAAAAGCATCTGAATTTAGTTCAATTCCTATAATCATAAAAACAACAAATGGAATTAATGGAATCAGTCCAATTACATTAAACCCAACAAAAGTACTAACAGAACTATTTGTAGGGTTTTTGTTCTCAATTAAACCTAATTCTTCTTTCATCATTGTATCCACCCAGACTTTTTTCTTTGATGTGATAATACGTACCACTTCTTCTAATAATTCATTTTTGAATCCTTTTACTTTGTAAATATCCCTGATTTCATCTCTTTCTTGCTCCTCCAAATTGTCTATTTCCCACTCTTCTTGTTTTCTTTTCATTTCAACAAATTCATTTCTGGCTTTTGATGCTTGATAGTTTGAGGCAGCCATAGAAAATCCATCTGCAAATAAATTTGCAAACCCCAAGATCAAAACGATTCCTGGGGATAATCCCGCACCCACTACACCTGCAACAATAGCAAAAGTTGTTACTGCACCATCAATGGAACCATAAATAAAATCATCAAAATACCATTTCATTTTTGAACTTACATCATAAGGATGTTTTATTGATATTAATAATTTTAATTCTGAATATCATCTTAATTCCCCATACTAGAAAATGAAATGAGAGATATCAGGATTGAAAATGCTATAAAGATTTAGGCAGCAGGATGTATTTGTTTTCAAAACCAATAATCATCTTTGAGAAACATGATATCTACTTTTAATGATTCAAATTTCATAGAAAGTTATGCTTTTTAAAAATATTCTAGTTCCATATGATGGTTCAAAATATTCTACTCATGCATTCAAAGTTGCATTAGATATAGCACAAAAATATGATTCAAAAATAACAATTCTTGCATGTCTTCTCAAACCAACATATCGTGGTGTATGGTATTATGATTCACGTTATACTAAAGCAATATTAAAAAAAGAAGAAAAAGTTGCAAAACAAAACATCACAAAACTTGTAGATGACGTAAAAAAGAAAATAGATAAATCAATCAATGTGAAAATTATTCCAACCGTATCGATTACAGACAAGATAGTCACATTTGTAAAAACTAACAAAATAGATCTCATTGTAATGGGATCTCATGGTAGAACTGGTTTTGATAAATTATTACTAGGAAGTGTTGCAAATGGAGTTTCTCAAAAGGCAAAATGCCCAATTTTGATCATAAAATGAAGTAGAATCAAGGAAATTTTACTTCCAGTCATGGTTGTAAAATAACATAATGTGACATATTGCCCACATACTATGAAATGTATTGCACTTGTAATGTTCTTGATTTTACACTTGCTCTGAATACTAATATTTTGAATCTACTTTATGAAATTCAAATTTGAGAATAGTATTTTGGTATTTTATTATAATTATGATTGATGAAACATGTATGAGAATTTGTAAAAAATGTAATGTTCAAATGGATATCAAGAATTCCAATATAACAAGACGCGGTAATAAACAAAAAAATTTACCTACTGAATACTATTGTTCAAAATGTGATCATTTTGAGTATAATGAATGATCCTCATATGATAAATCAAGGATAACTTCTATGATACATGATTTAGATATGATAGGAAATAACAGTCGGAGTTTATCCTAAATGAAAATGGGAAAAAAATATCATACAGCATTAAATGATTTAATTTCTTATCTGAAAAATTCCAGATATCTAACTGAGGATAATGTGGAATCGGCATTTAGAAATATTCCAAGACATGAATTTGTTCCAGAATCTGAACTAGATTATGCATATTATAATGAACCACTTCCAATAATGAAAAATCAAACCATATCTCAACCTGGTGTTGTATCCCGAATGACTGAGTGGTTAGATGTTAAAAGAGGACAAAATATTCTTGAGATTGGTACGGGTTCTGGTTGGCAAAGCGGAATTCTCTCTTATTTAGTAGGAGACGGAATTGTTTTTTCTATTGAATTACATCCCGAATTAGTAAAATTTGCTCAAGGGAATCTAAAAAAATTGAAAATAAAAAACGTTCATGTTATTTTAGGTGATGGTAGTATTGGATATGCTAAAGAATCGCCTTATGATAGAATCATAATTACAGCTGCATGTACAGAAATTCCTTTGCCTCTGCTAGAACAACTAAAGGAGGATGGGCTTTTACTTGCACCAGTTGGAGATGCCTCACAATCGTTAATTTTACTAAAAAAGACATCTAAGGGAATTGTTGAAATTAAAAATCAATCCAACTATGTCTTTGTTCCTTTGTTGGGAAAATTTGGTAAAAAATAGATCTAATCTATGTAATTCTTTTGTATTCTGCTTTACAATTATTTTTAATAAAATAATTGCCAATCAGAACATTGAATCAATTTATCAAATCTCTATGAGATAACTACACATGGCTCAAAGAAGGTTTGAAACTTAACAGATTCGAACTCATCTTGATAGGTTACAATCCTTACAGTTTGGATCTATACAAACAGGATTACTATCTCCATATCTTGTGGGATATTTTGTGCCTCTTCTTCTATATGTTCTAGTCAAGTTCTTTAAGATGTCCTCTTCCACGTGATGCAAACAAATCTTTTGTAAGTGTAATTTTATCTAGTTTGATATTTTTTTGTGATTTTTGTTTTACATTAAAAGTAGAGATTACATCTTCAGTTAACTTGTCAAAGTGTGATGCAAAATACAGTGCGTTAGAGTATACCATAATATGGTTATGTTAAACTAATACAAGAGCGTGCTATGTAAATTCTAAACGTTTGTTTGGTTTTTCTACAAAAACAGTTAGAAACACAAATAGTTTAAAATTTCCTCTTAGGTAAATACAGACAGTAATCAAAACCAAGTAGTCATCCAAGGACAACTCTATGTTCTGGTTCCAACATCAGCGTTTGCACATTGATATTTTTACTAGTTGATTACTATCTACAGAATATTTGTCACTGTGAAATAAAAATACTAGTGTGATAATTATGAACATTTGTTTGATTTTGTTACAGATGGTTTTTTATATTAAAATCAATAGTATGGTGTGATAACTTCTATAGCTAGTGATTGAATGATCTTTTAGTCACTAGCCATTAGTCGAATAACTTTCAACTTGTAAAATTAATATTTCTAGTCATGTTTTATTCTTAACATGCTGTAGTTTTAGGATTTACAAAGAATCTAGATTAACTCAAAAAATATCTGAATCCATTAATACAAAATTAACCATAACCAGTGATGTCAAAACAAAAAATTTGTTCATTTTTTTCTAATTATTTTTACAAAAATTAAGAAATTCAAATTGTGATTTAAATTCTATTTATGATATTATATTTTATGAGTCAATTAACTACAACTCATGGAATAAGAAATGTCCTAGTTTTCATAGGTATTTTGGGAATTATGGCAGGGTTAGTACTGTTCCTAAAATGATTATTTTCTGGTTTCAAATAGGATTTGGATTGTTTATGATTCTGATCTTAATTACATTAGGAATTAAATTTTCAAAAGGAAAAAATATCACAAATGATGAAAAGGTAATAAAAATAATCAAAGATGAATTAGGCCGAGATGGATTTGATCATTATGAATTAAAATCAATAATATCTATAAGCAAACCAAATGTGACTTCAGTAATTGTCGATGTCGGGTATCAAGAAATTGCATTAGAGATTGATAACAATTCATATAGAATCATTAGCAAAGAAAGGATTGCCCGACAATGATATTATATCTCAAATTAATCGTTCATCTTCTTTGATTGTATTTAAAACAATATGAGTTACAGTGTTTTCAACATTAGGAATTGCAGATAATTTCTTTACAAAAGCACTTAGGGATTTTCTGTCCTTAAATTTTGCAATGACTAGTGTATCTGCATCTCCTGTTATGTCATAAACTGCTATCACATTATCTTGCTTTGCAATCTCGTTTTCAATTTCTAACATTTTTCCTCTTGCAGTTTTTATTTCAATTATCCCTGTAATTTCATATCCCAGTAATTCATGATCAAGACGAGCAGAATATCCTTGAATTATTTTATTTTCTTCGAGTTTTTTTAATCTAGAAATTATAGTTACTGTTGATGTGCCCAATCTCTGAGATAATTGTCTCGCAGACTGTCTTGCATCAACTAACACATGTTTTAGAATTACCATATCTTTATCATCCATCTTCATACTAGAAATTAACTAAACAAATATTTAACATTTTAATATAATTATAAACATATTTAATCTAAACTAGATAATACCCCTTATGTTCATTCAATTATAATTATCCTTAATGACAATGTAAATAACATCTGAATCATTCTAGAAAAATTTCAAAAACATTTCAAGGACTATGTTGTTACATCATCTGTATTTGAAGAAATCAGACTAGGCTAGTGTTACCATCAAAAAAGAATTTGGCATAAAAAGATGAGCATATTAGAAAATAAAGTGATGATTTATCTTTGTGTGGAAATCCAGCCCTTACAGGACACACAAATCTGCATTCCATCTTCGTTTTCATAACTTTCTGAGTCTGGAGGACAGTCACATTTTAAAATTTCATCCATGTTATAGAATTGTGTTTATGATATTAGAAAGAACATTTTCAAATCTTTAAAGATGTTTATTTTTTTGAGCATTTTTAGACATTTTTTTAGAATTGCCACTAGCTACAATAAATCACATAATTACCTTCCATCAAATATGTCAAAGAAAACAGAAGAAGGAGAAAAAGACAAAGAAAAATTCAAAGAAAAGATGGCAAAAGGCGAAGTATTAGCCTTTACATAAAATATCCATTATCTACTAAATCCTTGATTGTTTACAACATTAATTGTTGTTGTAGATTTTATTTCAGGAATCTTTCTGATTTTTTTGCAAATAATTTCAGAAATATCATTGTATGTAGATGCAACTATTTTACAAATTATTTCAAAACTCCCAACCAATATGTTTGCTTCAACAACTTCGGGAATTCCATCCAAATTTTTCATTATGTTTGATTCATCTGATTTTGTACAACAAATAGTAATGAATGCTTGAGCCATATGATCATCTAATATTTTCTGCGTACTTTCATTTATTTTTAATATTCCAGGTTTTTTATCAACTAGTAATGTTAGAATTGATTTAATGTTTGAAATTTTTCTTATCTTGTTTGAAATATCCTGTTGAATATTTTGCTCATCTGAAGACTCTAGTTTGATTAGTATGTCATATACTCCAAATGTCCCAAAGGCATTGGTAATAGTTGGAATGTTAATTAGATTGGAAATTATAGAGTCTTCTGTTCCTGATTTATTTACAATTAGGACATATGCTTTTGCCATTACTCCTCTAGTTTTGATCTGGGATTCCCATTAAGGTAAGAGTTGAACATACATGTTTTATATTTCTAATATTCAAAGTGATAATTTCTCGAAGTTTATCGCTGTCTTGACTCTCTATTTTTGTAATTATATCATATGCCCCAAATGTTCCATGCACCTCTGTTACTGAATCTATGTGTTTTAGAGATTCAAGTATGGCTTTTTCAGAACCAAGTTCACAATTAATCAAAACATAAGCTATCTCCACAGAAAAAATATGTATAAAAAATATTTAAGCAAAACCATAATTTAGATTTAAATTTGTTAAATTATGTAGAAAAAAAATAAACAAATATTCATGATCATCATAATATTATTTTTATTACTTTATGTAAAAATTTAGGCTATTTCTTCAGGATGTCCTTTTCCACGCATTGTGAATAGAATTATTGCAAGTGTAATTCCAACACCTATTGCAGCACCATATGCTGCCATTCCAGCTTCTGCCATACAGAAATTACTACACAATTATCAATAAACATGATGGTGTCAAAACTAAACAATTGTTTAAAGTTCTATGCAGGAACAGATAATTTTTGTAGATAGTTATGATGAGTTCTCAAAAAATCCATAATTTTTCTATCTTCTTTTTTATCAATTGGAGATCCATTTGCAATGATGCTTAGATATTTTAAACTGGATTCTAATTGGTGCAGTGATTTTTTAACTCCCTCATCATAATTTAATCCCAAAAATTCTATAATTCTATCTTCTATTTGTAAAATATCTTTTTCTAAATCTTTTATTTCTTGATGAATATAATCTTGCACAGTATTCTATGAATAATATCAAAAATAACTTTAATTGTTTAATTTCTTAATTATTGTAAAGAGATCATAGAAAAATTAAACAAATTTTTAGATTCTTTAAAATGTAGTTTTTATTTCATGAAAACTAAATTAAACAAGATAGTAATCTACAAAGAAAACATCGAGGGGTAAGAGTATCGATGGGCACTGGTCAAAGGATAAATGTCTGATTTGTATGGTTACTATCTAAATTTTATATGTAGTTGAGTTGGTGTCATCACCTAAAAACGGTTCAATTCTCTATGGATTCCAATTCTACCACCAATTGATGCCATGAAATGAATTAGTGCTTTGTTTCGAGAAATATTTGTACCAGAGCACTTGTCAATCATTTCCTGTATTTGCTCAGTAGTCCATGCCCTGAATCCAGAACTTCTTTCCTCTGGTGGAAATAGTGACTCGATTGGTCGCCATCTGACATCATTTTCTCTATAATTAATCCCTAAAACAAACTTGATCGGTTTGAACATTTTTGGAACTGTATTTGGAGATAATTTACCCTGGCGTACTTTATGCAGAATAAATTTACAGTAATCAACCAGTATGTTTTCCAATTCTTCATTTGGTACTTTGATTAGTTCATCATATGAGGTAATAGTAGAATCTTTGAAAAACTGCTTGAGTCTACACCCATACTCTATTTTTGTGGCATCAGCTAAATTTGATTCCTCAAGGGTGAGAATTTATCGTTGTTTTGTACTCAATATCAATCTAGTAACGTTTATGGCTGATATACTTTCATTCTACAATAATTGGTTTGCACGCCAAGGTATTTCTGAAGAGTTTCGACTCATCAAAATACCCCTAGGGAGAAACATGTTTTCTCTCTAGGACATTACATTCTACTAGGAGCAACAATACCTAGCAAATCAAGG
>Ga0209658_1000467_pt1 | contig 29430 bp, 30 predicted proteins | sample SaaInlV_150m_DNA_6_FD_184656 | JGI IMG/M metagenome (GOLD analysis project Ga0209658, IMG submission 184656) | Marine microbial communities from expanding oxygen minimum zones in the Saanich Inlet - SI037_S4LV_150m_DNA (SPAdes) (version 2) | ecosystem: Environmental > Aquatic > Marine >...
TTTACCTAAAAATGTGCGTTTTAAATGAGAAAAGGTGTAAAAAGTTTGAATAAACCAGGACGACGATATTTTTGTACTACAGGTTTATTACTGTTTATAAGTTTTCCTTTATCATAATCATCACTATTATCAGTATCACTATTATCATTACCTGCTATAACATATTTTTTTCGGTTTATTTTTAACCATTTACAAAAGGATTTACTTTTAAATTTCCCTTTAAATATAGGTTTCTCGTTTATCGTATCAACCATAGCAATCATAACATAGTTGTCTATAATATATTTTACTAATAACACTTAAATATAGATTGGTATTTATATAAAATGGAAGAATACAATGAACAGTGTAAATTAGTTAGATATAAAGTAGAGAAGGCAATAGAAAAAGGAGTTAGTATTGTAATTTGTGGTCCTGAGTTTAGTGGAAAAACACACATAAGAAATATATTAGATATTTTATTAAAACAGAATGATTACACTATATATTGTGGAGTAGAACAGTACAGAGAATACAATAAGTTCCATGGGAAAACATATACAGATGAAAAATATTGGATTGAAGAGAAAAACAAGGATTTGCTAAGCGAACTATTGATTCCTTATGAATATATAGAAACACCGTTGAAGTATCCTGAACTGTGTAAATAAATGTGATAGATATTTAATATAAGTATTATATATCTATGAATAACTGTAGTAAAATAAATTTAGAAATATTCTCTAAAGAGTGTTACACCTATATAAATCAAATATTTGGAGATAAAACAGTTCGTGAAATCATTAAAGAAATGTATACACCACGTGATTGGAATTTCGTAGCAAGACAAGGTGAAGGAGTATTTTTAGGTTCATACCATCATGTATTAGAAAAAAAAGGTAAGGATGGAGAAACCATAAAATGGTGCAGTGTAGACGAAGGATATCAAAATACAAATATCAACAAAAATGACTCATTATGTCAAAGTTATACACTATTAAAGTATTTGAATAAACCTATTGAACAAAATATGAAAAAACGACAAATGGAAATGATAAAGATGTATAAAAATATAATAAAGCGAGAATATTTTAAAGATGAGCTCCGTGGAATGGTAGAAATAATGAAACGAACAATAAAAAAAACAAAAAAAAAGGATAATCCTGCATTATGGAAAGATTATACATATGATAAGCCTGAACCATATTTGAACAAGGATTTTAATGTATTGTATGGTGAAATACAGAGTGTGTTGGAGAAATGGGAAAAATACGGATATTTATATTTCATCAAAGATGGAATATGTCCAACGAAAAAATAATGTAGTTTATTTTAGATATTAATATGATATTATTTTGATATCATATTATTTATATATTCCAATAAAAAACGTTGAAGTTTTATATATGTTATGCTTAGGTGATTGAGTAATTGTTTTGCTTTTTTCTATTATTCATTAAATTTTGTTTATTTGTGATTATATTTGTGCTTTTGTTATGTTCATTATTTTGTGCTATTTTTATTAGTATTATATAAATTTTATGCTTATGCTGCCTTCTTCTTGACAACCTTCTTCTTAGGAGCTGGTGCTGTCACCTCTTCAACTGGTGCTGCCTTCTTGACAACCTTCTTCTTAGGAGCTGGTGCTACTTCCTCTTCCTCCTCCTCATCACTATCTTCAACGTTAGTATCAACAACTGTTGGAGTTGTGGCTGGTAGAGGAGTACCTTCCTCATCATCCTCTGCATTTGCTTGAACAGGTGTGTCCATTTGCTTAATTTCATCGGCAGATAGTTGAATATGGCATTTACCAAACACACTAACTACCTCACGAGGCTTAACTACACATTGGTTTACCTTCCATGTAACTCCCCAGCCCTTACCGCCAAACCATAGTCCACCACATTGTAGAACTGCTGCAACTTGGCTTTGCTTAGGTACAAAATCCATTGGTGTCATATTCTCATTATCACAAGGAAATAGCAAATTATTCTGGGTATCATATACCTCAACGCCCCACTTGCTATTGTAGTTTGGTACACGTGCACGAATAGAAGGTGACTTAGACGGGTCAATCTTCTTAGTAAGCTTATCCTTAGAATACTTTAGGAATGGGAAGAAATTGTGCTTAACAACTTCTCTTGACAAGTCCTCACCAAACCAGGCATCACTGTACTTAACTGCATCATCAAGGATTTGATTCTCAAACGCCTTCAACTTTGCAAGAAAGGTATCAGTAGCAGCTGTAGTGTAATCACCATTAGGAAATACCAAAGACATACTAAACTTACCATCAGACTCTCCCGTCTTTTCATCAACAAAATCACTAATGCCCCATGTCATCATGAGAGGAGTGGAAATATGAAGTGAACGATTAGACTGGGTGCTAATAATATTAATTGACTTTCCCCCTCGGTCATTAATCTTGGGTTGCATATAGCGGATTGAGGATGTATTCCAATCACTGTTGCTCAAAACGATAGGTGCTGAAGGCTTAGACATTGTAAATATATAACGAGTGTATACAAGTATACAATAGATTAGACACGTAGCTTTAAATCAATTTTTTACATTATATAATCAATAAGTATTAGAAGAAAATATGTTTGCTGCGTGTATGGTGTATTTTGATATAAAATATGTATATATAAATATAGTAAAAATACTAATAAATAATGTATATAGATAGTATAACACAAGAAAATATATAAATGTCAACAGCAGATATAATATTAAATACAATTGCATTAGATGAAAATCCAGTAGATATTATACCGAAAAAAACAAAAAAGAAACAAAACCCCATGCGAAAGAAATTAGAACCGTTTACGTACACAGATTATGTAAATAGTAACATTATAATGAAATCTTATACAATTCCTATTTTAAAGCAAGTATGTAAATTTCATAAATTGCATATTTCTGGAACAAAGGGGGTATTAATTGAACGAATTACAACATTATTTGAACGAATAAAGAGTGCGATTATTGTACAGAAATATACTCGTAGACAATTTGTGAATAAAATAATAAACAAAAATCGCGAATTCAATGAAAAGCGTAATATGTGTACAAATACGACAGATTTTTCAACAATGGAACCATTAAATGAAATTAGTAAGGAATATTTTTATTGTTACACAGATATAGACAATTTTGTATATGGATTTGACATAACATCATTAATAGAAATGATACGTAAAACCCATAAAATATTTAATCCATATACACGAACCCCCATTACAAAAAGACATAAAAATGAAATAATTAATCTATATAATTTATCATTGTTAGTATACCGAAAAATGCGTGAGACTAATGAACCATACGTAAATTATATACAAAATAATCATAGACTTGTCCATAGCCGTTATAGAAATTTAATAAATAGAATAGCAAATGAATTTAATAATAGAGAAGTTAGTTCTTATTTGAATTATCGTCCAATTGCAAATGTAGAAACCATTCCAAATATATATCATGAACAATATCAAGAAATAGAAAATACGCGTCAACGACCAATACCTGACCGTATTAATGCATTATTTATAGAAATAGACCAATTAGGTAACTATACTGACCAAACGTGGTTTACTAATTTAACACATATGCAATATGCCCAATTATATCGTTGTTTTTATGATATATGGAATTATCGCGGACAAATCTCATATGAGGTAAAGAATGATATATGTCCAATACATGGTCCTTTTGATGGTATATTTCCACATACGGTAAGGCACTTGGATTTATCCACAGCTACATTAAAAACCGCATGTTTGATTGTATTTGAAAATTTAGTATATAGTGGTATAAATGTTGAAATACGTAAAATAGGTACATTAATAGCCCTGACTGCATTAACTGTTATTTCACAACCTGCTCGTACTGTAATGCCGTGGTTATATGAATCAATTATTTATTAAATTCGCGCTATCACCTTTCTAAATTTTATACTAAATATATATAAATTTTATATTGTACGCGGTTTTATACTGTGTTCAGTGTGTAATAAAAAATATATTAATACAATTTATATATATTCATGTAAACATACTTAAAACAATGGTGTTTATGTAGTATATAAACCCAGAATGGTTAGAGCATCTAAGACTACTACTGATTCCACCCCTGCCCCCAAGGCAAAGACTTCCAAGAAGGCAGCTGTCGCTGCCCCGACTGCTGCCCCCGTCAATGAGGTTAAGCTAACCCCCGCACCAGAGCCTACTGCTCCTGCTGTTGAGACTCCTTCCATCATTGTAAAGATGGCTGAGTTCAGTTCTAAGTTGCAACAGCTTGCTGGTCTATTCGTCACGGTTAAGAGCGATTACAAGACCCTTGAGAAGGCAATGTCCCGCGAGATGAAGATTGCCGCTAAGGCTTCCAACAAGAAGCGCCGTAACACCGGTGACAGAAAGCCATCTGGTTTCGTCAAGCCTACTCCAATCAGTGCTGAATTGGCTCACTTCCTTGGTAAGTCCATTGGAACTGAGATGGCTCGTACTGAGGTAAGTAAGGAGATTAACACTTACATCCGTTCTCATAACCTTCAAGATAAGGACAATGGTCGTATTATCCATCCCGATGCTAAGCTAACCAAGTTGCTTAATGTTGCCAAGGGCGATGAGCTCACTTACTTTAACCTCCAGCGTTACATGAAGCACCACTTCCAAAAGGCACCCACTGCGGTATCTGCATAAATAAAGTAATATATTCCTATAAAAATTATAAAATGATAGAAAGTCTATAAAAAGTAAAAATACGGTTAAACCAAATAAATAAACACCTTAATCACATAGTAAAATATAATAAAAAATGAATATCTTATATTATTACTGCGCTATAAAAAATAAATATTACTTACAATAATATTTATTTCAATCTGTAATAAAAAAAAACTATATACAGTTGTTTTTTATTTTTATCATTTTTATTTATTTTTATCATTTTTATTTATTTTTATCATTTTTATTCCAAATTTGCAGAAGCTTTCTTTGCAGCCTTTTCCCTTTTCTTTAAAGCTTCATCATTCGCCTTTCTAATCCTTTCAGCCTTCTCTATTTTCTTTGCCTCGTGATAAACACGTGATTTATTATCAATATCAACTTGATGATTATATGTCATAACTTCTTTTGTTTTAGAACATATTGTGCGAGGGTGTCCCTCACCAAACAATTGACATTGAAGCATAACAATTTGTTTATATGTTTCTGATGCCTGTTTAAATCGTCCAACCTTTTGTAACTTATTAGCAAGTTGATTCAACAACTTAATGCGTGTATTAAGTGGAACAGATGGTTTATCTAATTCTTTATTGATTGAAATCAATCGTTTAACTTCAGCTTGACGAGACATTATATAACAGATATAATAAAATATACAGGTTAATACACAACCAACAAAAATCAATTTTTTACATTTTAAACAATAATCATTATTTACATATAATGTCTATCAAAACTAAACTATTTAAAGTTCTATTTTCAAATACTTATATAATGGATAGTGATTTTGAAACCATAAATATATACGAAGTATTAGAAGAATATACTAAGAAAATAAATCCAGTTATTTACATTTTAACACCTTGTTTTGGTAGTGTTTGTTTTGTAAATTATATAGAATGTTTAATGAAAACAAAGGAATTATGTAGAGAATTAGGAATTAGATTGGAGGTTTTATTTTGTAAAAGTGATAGTTTAGTTACCCGTGCCCGAAATAATTTAATTGCAAAAGCAATGAGTGATCCTGATATGACACATGTTTTTTTTATTGATAATGATATAACATGGGTTCCAACCGATATATTGAAGTTGTTAATAGCAGATAAACCAATAATAGGTGGTATATATCCATTTAAAAAATATAATTTGGAGAAACTGGTACCTACCAAAGAACAGGCGAATCAAGTACAAGATATGATTGATATAAAAAATAATTCACACTTGTATGAAATAAATGATACAGATGCTATAGAAATGAACTTATTGACATACAATGTGAATTATGTTTCAAAAGAAGTCAAAATAAAAAATAATTTAACTCAGGTAAAACATGTTGCTACAGGATTTATGATGATACAGCGTAATGTAATAGAAAAAATGACAACATCATATCATTCTACCAAATATACAGATGATATTAATTTTCTAACAACCGATGAAAATAAATATGCATATGCACTATTTGATTGTGGAGTGGTTGATGACCATTATCTATCAGAAGATTGGATGTTTTGTAATCGTTGGACATTAATAAATGGGGAAATATGGATAGATATAAGTATAAATTTAACACATACTGGTACCCATGACTTCAAAGGCTGTTATATGTCATCACTGCTTAGGTAAATACAAAGCCTTCTTTTTTCATAATATCCTGTAATAGTTTATCGTTACGAGTATTCAATACAATTTTAAGATTTTCTAATAATGGGTCTTGGGTCATACAACATATATTAAACATTTGGCATATACAATGTAAGTTATCTATATCAGTTATATAATCGCTGTTTACCAATACCCACTCATAAAACGGAAGTTTATCCTTAACCGTAGTATCAGTTAAAGCCAACTTATATTTACTATACCAAGAAATAGTAGTATCTAATGATGTCAGTGTATCTGTATTATAATCAGTTCCAGATAATACCATGATTTGTTTAAAATGTGCTTCAGTCATACATAATTCTTTCAAAATAATAGGTGTTTCATATAAAATGACTGTTTTGTGTATTAAACTAATATTTCGCAAAACTCTTGTACACCCATATACAAACATATCCATATCATCACTTAAACATGCCCATGCTTTTCCTGACTTTACCATATATGCACAAACCTCATCCGCCTCATTAATTGAATCATAATACATAATACCAAACGCAGTTAATAATTCTTTTACATGTACCTTGTCTGTATTTCTTACACGAATAAATTTTTGCTTTAATTCATTTAGTGTTTGCATCATTTTTTTTTTCTCATTTTTATCCTGTGTATTTTCATATTTAATTAATAACTCACTGTATTGATTTTCAGCATTTTGTTTTATCTCCTTACGCTGTGTTAATAAGTCATATTTCTCAGGTGGAGGTTTGCCATCAAATACAAAGAATGGTATAATATTATTCAATAATAGAATAGATATTAATTGATACATATTTTCAATTAATGCATCATCTGCCATATATTTATACATATAAATACTGGCATCAATTACAACTATTTTTCCATGAATTTGTTGTACTTCAATTTTACGTATAGCATTTTTACTACAATTTTCTTTTAAAAATCGGTTTAAATATTTAATTCCCATTTTGGTTATATTTTTAGCTGGTTATGATGACCCATGTATTATTTAGTATGAATCAATTTTATATAAATAATTTCTAATCATAATTTAATTATGCTAACAGATACAACGGATACAATCATGACATATATTACAAATAGATTAGAACCTATATATAACGTAAAAACTACGGATTTTTCACCAGGTTCAACCAAAATGTTATCATTATTATTCAATCGCATTGCCTATGCATATGAAAAATGGAAGCAAATTCGTAATACTATTACAATTAATAATATAAGTAATATTGATTTTGATACTTCCTATTATCCAGATGAAATACAAAAATCTGTACAAGATAGTATTCATCATTATTATAATTGTAGTTTTAAAATGAATGACCGTAATATTTCTATACATATTGGTACTCCTATTAATTATAATAAACTAAAATTAAACAGTATAATTCGTCGTATATATATGTGGTTAATTATTGCAGATTTTTTTGCAGAAGATAAATGTTCTCAAACATTGAATATATTTTTGTCATTAACACCTGAAAAAAAACAATTGCCACAAATAGATAGTGATAATTTGGACCGTGTACATGTTAATACTGCATACACATTCGCATGTAAACAAAATAATGTCATTCATATATTTCGTGACGAAGAATGGTTTAAGGTGTTTATACATGAAACATTTCATAGTTTTGGACTTGATTTTTCTGAGTTCAATCATAATAGTACAAATAAACAAATATTATCCATATTCAATGTTGTAGCGGATGTACGTATATTTGAAACATATTGTGAAATGTGGGCAGAAATTTGTAATAATATGTTTATTATCTTTTTTTCCACAAAATGGAATGATAACCAAGAAAAATGGCTTGACCAATGTATGAAAAAATTATCAAACATGATACATAATGAAAAGATGTTCTCTATATTTCAAAGTTCAAAGATTCTTTCTCACTTTCATATGAAATATGACGACTTGTTAAGTAATACCCATGATAAATTACCAAATCCAAACTACAAAGATAAAACTCATGTATTGTCGTATTATATTATTAAAAGTATTTTTATGTATAATATAGATTTGTATATAAGAGAATGTATCAATATTAATGGCTTTACTATTAACTTTAACAAGGCACAATCAAAGTTAAACAATAATATGAAAAAATATTGCAATCTTGTACAAAAATTACATAATGATTCTACGTTTGTTGAAAATATGAACAAATTAATAGAAAATGTTCCAGACTCTTTGCACAGCACACTTAGAATGTCTGTTTATGAGATGAAATAAAAAAAGACTCCCCATAGTCTCTTTTTTATTTTTATTATTTTATTTATATTTTACTATTTTTTTTATTATGTATGGATATGTTTTTTTATACACAATGAGCTGCTGTTTGTTCCCTCACCAATGCAGGTTTCTCATATATAAATTCCGGTTGTGGAGGATTAGGAACAACTACGTTTGGTTGTGGTGTATCAATAGAATACATAGAACGATAATAATCTAATTCCGTTTGCATATTGCGGTTAATCATCATGTAATGCGTGATATCCTCAATAATTCTCTGGTTATCATCTTGAAGAGCAGACATCTCTTTTTCAAGACGCTGGTTTTCAGCATACAGTTGATGAATATTCCAATCACATTCTGTTTCCTCAATTGGCTTATGGTTGATACGAATATCAAAATAGCCAGGACGGGCTGGGTCAGTAATATCCCCACTATGTTGGTAGAAATTACACCTCTTTCCCTTATACATATATCCCTTCTGTCTAAACTGCCCATATGTATTCAACTTATCACGCAAATTACGAGCAGTTGGAGTGTCATACCAATACTCAAAATGGACAAATGCACCCTTCACTGGTGTAGATGAGTTTGGAATATCTCGGTCAACGTAATCAATTCTACGAACCTTTCCAATACGAAGAACCTTTTCAAGAAAATCTCTCAAAAATTTTGGTTGAAATTTATGAATCATATCATTATGATTCTTAAGTACCAGTTTATCAGATAAAACTGGAATATAAATACTGGTCCATGCATCAATCTCTAACTCCATACGAGTAAATTCAGTTGGGCGGTCAAACAGCAATTCTTCTGCAGCAGGAGCAGGAGAATACACACGCGGTTGTTGCTCTTCCTGAGAAACCATCGTCGGTTCAGCATTCATTGAGCAATCACATGGATTTCCAGTAAGTTCCTCAATAGTCATTGGGTCAGTAGCAGTATTAATCATAGTTCTTAAAGAAGCTTGTTAAAAGATACAATCAAATACAATGTAACATATAAATCAATTTTTTACAAAATACATTAATATTTTGTAAAATGAGAACATTATTACAATTATAGTGCTATTTTTTGCCTTAATTGCATCAATTGTGTGTCTGGTTCCGGGTCATTTCTACGAATAAATCTTACTAATTTTGCCCGTTTAGTTTCCATTAAAACACGTTGTAAATCTAAATTTTGAGTAAATTTCGCTTCTAATGCAGTATATCTCTCTTGGTCTTTTCGTGATTCTACACCAATTGTATAATAATCAGCATCAACAGTAACATTTTCTGGTCGTATTTGTTTATTTTCCAACTTTCCACTTTTACTTATAGCCGCCTTTGCTAATTCCAAACTCGTAGATAACTCACTTTCACTATCTAATGAAAATTCCTTATAAAAATCAGGAAATCCTTTCCTATATTGACTTGCTAAAACATAATGAGTAACTGTATTCCAACGTAATCCGTCAACAGTAAATGGTGACCCCCATGAGTCATCCAATTTCTTTCGCCAATCATATACAACAGATGTTTTTGTTTTTTCATTTAAACTACTATATTCAACAACATTATCTGGTGGGATTACTTCTCCCGTACCAAATCCTGCTTTTGGTGCACCACTTGACTGAGAATGAAACATGAATACTATATTACTATCATATATATCCTTATCCACAATATCATTTTCATCTATTTTTTTTGCTCCTTGTTCAGGTGATAATCCTAATTTTGTTTTATAATTACGAAAATCATCAATTAAATAGTATAAACCAGAATTACATTCCAAGCATTTATTTATTACCATTGTTTTTATATTAAATGGTATTTCACGAAATTTCAATATATTTTTATCTTTATAAGAAATTAATTCATAATGATTACCATTATAACTCGTCATAATATAATAATCAGGTGAAAATACCTTTTCATCAACATTATTATGAATAGGTCCACAATTCATAATTGCATCAACATCACCTGTATTATAGGCACTCTCATCCAAAATGATTAATTTCATATTTAATATTTTTTCTAATTTTGATATTGCCCAATTATCTGCCCAAAATTTAGATGTCATTATAAATTCACCAAGTTCTTCCACCGAATTTATATCTTGCATATACAAAAATTCTTGTAATAAATCTTTCGTATTAACACGGTCAACTTTTAATTTATTATATCGTGTTGTTAATTCAGTTGCTTCTTTTAAAATAACATCTCTTTCTGGTTTGTCAGTTATATTTTTGATTCGGCGTTTCAACTCATTATTCATTTTACGTAATGCAATCATTTCTGCATTAATTGATTGATATTCTGTAAAAAACCCCGTATATAATTCTTTGTATTCAATATACATTTCTTGAGTTATTTCTTTTGCAACTAACCCACGTAATTTTTTTACAGTTGTTTGTTTGCCGATTTGTCTATAAGCATCTCGTATTACTGCAAATAAACAATCTCCTGAACCCTCATTTGCATGAACGGTATAATGATTATTACGTGTAAATGTTTCTATCCAGCTATTTTTTGATGATTCTTTATAATCCGCGATTATTTCATCCATATCTAAATCATTCTCATCTGGTAACATATCTGGTGCATCATATTTATCAACATCGGTAAATGGATTTTCTATACCTTCATCTTTTATATTTGATGCAACTGTTGAAAGTTGTTTATCCTCAATAACTAACTTCATTACATCAGTCTTTTCTACTTCAGGTTGTATATCATCCATAGCTTTTTTTACCTTCGCGTCTTGGATTATTTTTTCTTCGGGTATTTGTTTTTCTAACATACGGTTAATATAACGGTTTGATGCAAACAATATAATATTTCCTTTTTCTAATTCTAATTCATCATCAACCATACTATTAAGTATTTCACTTTCACGTATTTCAAATATACCAATACGCGAATTGGGTGTATCATTTATAACCAAATAAATAGAACAAAATAATATACCCTTACCCGAAAATGTATATTTGATTTTACCTAATGCTATTTCTAATATAGTACCATTCATATCATAATTATATACACTTGTATCATAATCAATATCATCATTGTCTATTCCATAATGTGTTTTATACTCAACCAATTCAGGTTCAAACTTAGACTTCAACATATTGTATACATAATAGTATTATTTTTATCTCTGTTACAATAAAAATAATATTTATAATTATAATTATTTATTATAATAGCATAATCTAAATTAGTTACTTAAATAAATCCACCATATCCATATATTTAAACTTTACACGGTTTGATATACCAATATATTCCTTTATATTACAACTTGAATATGTACGAATATTATCTAATATAAATGTAAAATCGTTATCAGTTTTTATTTGTTCAACCATATTTGTAACAAATATATTAACATCTTCTGCCAATTCATTAATTAATTCAGTATGTATTTTATCTGTTCTTTTATCAGTTATCTGTTGGTTAATATCATTTATAATTCTTAATATATCATTATTGTCATACCCATCTTCTTTATATAAATGAGTAATAAATAATAATCGTGATCTACGTTTTTCATTGATTTTATTTGATTCACAAAATTTATCATAATCTACATTAGGGTCTACGGTATATATATTATTTAATTCCTTTAAATAATCATTTATAATATTTGTTTTTCCTACAATAAAACACTCATGCTTATCGACCATATTCATATATATTTTTGCATATAAATTTGAATAGTATTTATTATTACATGATACTGATACTAATATATCTACGGCTTGTTGTATATAATCGCAATATGTTTCAAGTAATGTATCAATTAATTCGGTTATCTTAATTAAATTATCGTCGTAATTTTTTAAGGTTAATTTATTCATATGTTTTTTTATATCACCAATGGTTTGGTCAATTCCCTCTAATTTTGACACCGTAGTCACTTTAAATACTTCCTTTGTCTTCCAATTATCTGTATTATCCCGATGCTGTTTACGAGATACATTATCAATAATGTTATTCACACCAAGTAAATTATGTAATAAATCAATATTTGATATAATATTTTCAGGTAATTTATAACATGAGTCTAATGGAATCGTTGATTTAAATACACCAATATCATACATCATACTAATACTACTATAATAGAATAGATATGTCTATATGACTTGATATATAATATATATTATATAAAATTATAATTAGTATTATTATATTATAACTAATAAAGGCTTAAACATTTATAAATAATACATATTAGAATTATGAGTGAAATTATTAATCAAGCTGATAATAAACGAGTAATACAAAATTGGGACGATCTAAATTTAAAAACCGAATTGCTTAGAGGTATTTATTCATGTGGATTTGAAAATCCAAGTGAAATACAGAAGTTAGCTATAATGCCAATTATTTCTGGTAACGATACAATTGCACAGGCACAATCAGGTACTGGTAAAACTGGTGCATTTTCTATAAGTACTCTACAAACAATAGATACCTCTATTAATAACTTACAAGCGGTTATTATTGCACCAACACAAGAATTATCCAGACAAATATATAATGTTATCAAACAAATTGGTGAATTCATGGATGACCTAAAAATACAACTACTCGTTGGTGGTACATCAGTACAAGGTGATATTGATAGTCTTCGTAGTTCACCACCACATGTGGTTGTTGGTTGTTCTGGTCGTATTTTTGATATGATAAAACGACGTCATATACAAATGCATACTGTTAAATTATTCGTACTTGACGAAGCAGATGAAATGTTATCACAGGGATTTAAGGAACAAATACATACGATTTTTAATTATTTTAATGAAAATATTCAAGTAGCCATTTTTAGTGCGACGTTACCTCGCGACGTATTACAACTTACCGATAAATTTATGAAAGAACCTGTAAATATTACTATGAAACGAGAAGACCTTACTCTGGAAGGGATTGACCAATATTATGTCGCGATGTATAGTGATAATGATAAATTTGCTATGTTAAAAGACATTTTTGAAAAACTAACAGTTTCACAATCTATTATTTACACTAATAATGTAAAAAGGGTAAGCGATTTGTATGATGCTATGATTCGCGAAGGATTTCCTGTTTGTTGTATTCATAGTAATATGGAAAAAGGAGAGCGAAATAAGGCACTTGATGAGTTTCGTGCTGGTAAATTCCGTGTATTAATCTCATCTAATATTACTGCGAGAGGCATTGATATACAGCAAGTCGGTACCGTTATTAATTTTGACATACCAAAATGTGTTCATACCTATTTACATCGTATTGGTCGTGGCGGGCGTTGGGGAAGAAAAGGATTGGCTATTAATTTTATAACTCAAGACGATTTGCATATTATGAAACGAATTGAATCACATTACAATATTACAATAAATGAATTTACTACAAATAACTCTTTTGAATGATTTAACTGCATGCGTTAAACAAATTTTCTTTTTATTAGTATACATATTATAGTAATAAAATGTTTTCATTTATACAAGTTTTTACCAATAATACTGATTCAAATAATACACCTGAACCTGAACCTGAGGTTTTATTATTTGATATTGATACTACATTTAAATTACCTATTCAATATTTAGACAAAGATAACTTATTCTCCTTAAGTGATACAATATCTTATGATTTAGAATTAAAAATACCGTCTAACTATGAATCTACACAGACAATGTATGATTATTTGTTCAATCCTACTCATACATTCGCGAAAAATATGATTCCTTTATGGCAACAACATATTACGAATGATGTTCTCTACTTAAATGATACAAAACATATATTAACGAATATCCAAGATTATCAACAACAGATTGACCAATACAAATATGACTTTGATTGTGATACCGTTAAAAATATTTGGAAATCTATCAAGATGGACGAATACTTTTTAGAAAAATACAATTTCATTGAATGGGAGATGTTAAAACATTTAAATGATTCACCCACATTCTTACAAGCTCTATCCGTTGCACATGTATTATCACCTATTGTTAGTTTCGCTCTACCTATTTTATTTCTTATATTTCCATTTATTCTATTAAAAATCCAAGGAGTGCCTATTACCATTGATGTATACGTTAAAACATTACAAAATGTTGCTAAAAATCATTTCATTGGAAAAGCTATTAGCAGCTTTCAATCGCTCAGTTGGGATAAAGTTGTATATGTTTTGTTTATGTTCGGTATGTATGTCTTTCAAATTTACCAAAATGTGATATTATGCAAACGATTTTATAGTAACATTATCAACATAAACAAAGAATTGTTGGAATTACGAGATTATATTGATTATACCATTTTTTCTATGGAATCTTTTTCTACTATTTCTAACAATTGCAAATCATACAAAGACTTCAATCGGGTCAATGGCGAAAACATATCTGTATTATATGATATGAAACAAGAACTCAGTGATATCTATATTTTTGAAAAAAACTTGAAAAAATTTAATACCACTGGATATATGCTACAATGTTATTATAAATTATATTCAAATACTGTTTATGAAAATTCTATTCGTTATTCTGTTGGATTTCATGGGTATATTGATAATCTATTAGGAATTCATAAAAATATACAATCTAAAATTATTTCTTATGCTACTTTTGATGATAAACAAACGTGTTCCTTTAAAAAACAATATTATCCAGGGTTAACCACCGAAAATCCTGTTAAAAATGATTGTAATTTTGAGAAAAATATGATTATATCGGCTCCAAATAAAGGTGGTAAAACTACTATATTAAAATCCACTGCATTAAATATTATTTTTTCACAACAAGTTGGTTGTGGTTTCTATACTTCTGCTACACTCACTCCATTTACTCATATACATTCCTATTTGAATATTCCTGATACATCTGGTCGTGACAGTTTATTTCAAGCCGAATCCAGACGTTGTAAAGATATTATTGATACCATTAATCAGTTTAGTGACTCCAAATTTCGCCATTTCTGTTTATTTGATGAATTGTACTCAGGTACAAATCCGGCTGAAGCATCCAAGGCTGGTTATGCATTTTTAGAATATTTACAACAACATCATAATGTTAAATTTATATTAACAACGCATTACTTAACTATATGCAAAAAATTCAAACAATCTAATATCATACAAAATTATAAAATGGTTGTTAATGTGAATCCTGATGGTTCATTTGAATATACATATAAGATCAAAAAAGGAATATCTAAAATGAAAGGAGGTGTTAGAGTTTTAAAAGACTTGAATTATCCAGACCATATTATTAAAACTATTGAAAATATTGATTAATATAAAAGCAATTTGTATTATATATAAATGAATATAATACAAACATGGAAAACACATGAGGTACCACCTCTGTATGCACTATTAGTAAAAAAGGTTCGTGATTTAAATCCTGATTGGAACTATATGTTTTTTGATGACAATGAAATCGTTACCTTTATCAAAACAAAAATGCCTGAACACTATAATACATTTGTTCATTTAAAACATAAAATACAACAGCTTGATTTCTTCAGATATCTGGTTATCTATTATTATGGTGGTGTATATCTGGATTTAGATGTTGAACTTGTACTTCCTCTTGATAAATTATATTATGACTGTGATAATGAATGTGTTTTTCCTATTGAATTATTTAATATAACTGATTCTATTATTACTTGTCAAGGTTACACTAATCTTATTGGTAATTATGCTTTTTATTCACCTCCACGACATCCTTTTATAAAACAAATTATTGACAATATTGTATGTCAACGAATATCACCTGAAAATATTAGAATTGCACAATCTCAAAATGGTGACCCACCATCTCAAGTTTATGTTTATTGTACTACTGGACCGTTATTAGTTACACAATCCTATATTGATTATAATGCTAATTCGGTTTTATTATTAGCAACCGATGACCAACAACCTAACCGATTTGGTCATATTGGTATTCATCATTGTTTAGGCTCTTGGAAAGTAAATAATTATCCAAAAACATTGGCATAATTTTCTCTTTATATTTTATTACATATGTCTGGATTCAACCCCATTTCTAATCCTCCCAATACAAATGATGATGAAAATGATAATGAAGTTGCAGAATACATGCATAATATGACTATATCACCAACTGCACCAACTGCATCATCTCCACGTTCCAAATCCAGATTAACCGTATCAGTAGACTCCATTGAAAACCCAACAGAAGAAGACTTTATAAATTTATATTTTAAAGATAAAGATACAAACGAAAACATCAAACGCATATACGAAAAATATATGGAAGTCAAAGAGAATTTTGAAAAAGAAAAAACACCTCACGCATACATAGATACTAATACTGTTCCAAAAAAACAACAATCATCAGCTGGTTGGGAACTTGTTTATAAAAATAAACCTTATGCATATAATGTTGATAGTCAAAAGGTAACTCTGGATATTGAGGGTAAAACATATAAAGATTTTATAGTGAATAAAGACGAATATGCAACAATATTTATGATAACATTAGAAATAGCAATGCATAAACTTGCATATGACATATTAAAAAGTGAAACTGAAATCATAATACCAGAGATAACAAATCATTATCTTCTTGATTTAAAAAATGAAAACTGTAGAATAATTATTGAAATGGATTATATTGAACATAAAGACTTACAAGAAGGTAAGGTTGATAAAGCAATGAAAGCGTTAGACATATTACGTGACCATAATATTTATCATTTTGATACTCATAATGAAAATATTGTTCAAAGCGTAAAAAATGATCAAGTTGTAATATTAGACTTTGGAAAAGCACAAATTACCAAAACACCCGATATTAGTTCTACATCTGGTTTATTTAAAGTACACGAGGATACAAAAGACCCGATAAAATTTGATTATAAAAAATGGATATCTAAACCAAAAAAAACTAATAACTCAGACAACCCAGACTACATAGACTCCCAGTCGGTTAGAGCTTATGTAGATTTCTATGGTGGTAAGAAAACAAAAAGTAAACGTAAAACAAGAAAGGGTAAGAACAAAAGAAAATCTAAAAAGACAAAAAAGAGAACATACCGAAAACGAAAATAATTATTAAAATATAACTGATAATGAATCATATAAATGATTGATTATCAACGTTTTGTAAAAATCATAATTTGTTCTCCAGTTTCACGATGAGATGTTACATGGACATTTTTATTATACATGGGTTGTATGTTAGGAATACCAAAATATTTCTTAGCAATAGAGTTCATATCTTTTAACAAATCAAACTGTCTCTTTGTTGTATTAGACCCATAGCCTGACAATATATAACATAATTTTCCTGACTTTTCAAGTACATGATGACATAATTTAATTGTTTCTTCCCAGTATTCACTGAGCCATTCTTCATAAGTTTTATATCGGTCTGTGCTTTGGTCTTTACTCTTATATAACTCCAATTCATAATAAGGTGGACTAAAAAATACCAAGTCAAAATGTTCTCGGTACTTGGACATAAACCGTTTATCTTTATGTAAATCCTCAGATGGTTTACAATAAATATCAACTTGTTTCGGGTGAAGGTATATATCTGCAATCTCCTCAGTTTTTTTACATACACTTGGTATTACATCTGTACCAACATATTCTGTTGTATAAGATGATTCTAAAAATCCATAACAATATGATGACCAGCCAAGTGTCGGGCTAAATACTCGTTTCGCTTGAAACACTGTTTGGTTTAATGAATATACTAAATAAGGATTCATGATAGAAGCTCTAAAATAATAAGATGAGAACACACTACCAATACGTCCCTTCTTAATATAATGGCTGGCACTTGGTGTGAGTAACTTATAATCAATAACATCGTTCAAATATAAATCATACAACATATCAAAAAACGTGGGGACATTTTCTATGCCCGATTTCGTATGTTGCAATATATCAAACATATGCAAATTACGAATTATATTTTTAAACACAATCTGTTGATTGTTATTCATCTCACGATTCCGCATAGGATTAATACCTGTATTACTTATACTTAATTTTTCAGGGTGTATTTGTAACGATAAATTATAAAACCGTGTTAAATACTCATCGCGATTATTTATATTATCACATAATGTCTTAATTGTATCATTTGAAATTTGTTTATCTTCCGTATATTCCCTTAGTTTACGTCGTTTTGTTCCAACGTGCACGTGTGCATTTGTCATTAAATGATTCACTGTACATGGTTTTTCATCTTTCACATGAAATAATTTTAAAAATGATTTCAATGATATTACTTCCATTCTTAAAATATACAAAGATAAATTGTTGGAATAATAAACCTCGTTCTTTAAGTCCTTCTTCAAATTATATTGTTGGAATAATAACCCTCCGTCTTTAAGTCCTTCTTTCAATTTATATAGTTGTCAGAAAAAACACGAAAATAAAAAGTGTTTCGGATATCCCAAAAATGGACATTCTGAAAATGTCCAATTCTTGAAAAGTGCAACCACTTTTTTTTTCAGAAAAACACAAAAAACCACTTCAGAGCATAATGCAGCAAATCCCGATTTTATAAAAAAATTTTGTGACTGAAAAAAAATTTAATACTTTTCTGAAAATGATTTAGGCGTTTTTTATGTTAGCATATATAAAGGAAATAGGCTAACTAATGCTAACTTCAAAAACGCCAAAAAACGCCAATATATACACATGTGAAAAATGCAACTTTAAATGCAGTAAATTAAGTGAATATAATCGGCATATAATGACTGCAAAACACAAAATGCTAACTAATGCTAACGAAAAAACGCCAAAAAACGCCAAAGCATTTATGTGTTCATGTGGTAAAGTATATAAACAAGCTCCGTCATTGACCCGTCATAAAAAGAAATGTACATATATAGAAGAAGATGATACAGATAGTAATGATGATACAATATGTGAGCATGATACAGTTGTAAATGAAATAGACATTATACCCTCCTTACCTAATACTACACATATAAGCGATTCGGTTGCATTAATTAATATAATAAAAGAGAATCAAGAATTTAAAAATCTTATGGTAGAACAGTTTACACATCTCCAAGGACATATCAAAGAACAACAAGAACATATAAAAGAAAGTCATAAAGATAATATAGAAATTAAGAAACAGATGATAGATGCTGTAAAAAATACGAATAACATAACAAATAACACAACAAATAATACTCAGTTCAATCTCAACTTTTTCTTGAATGATACTTGCAAAGATGCTATGAACATAACAGACTTTCTCGGTAATATGAATGTAAACATAGATGAAATAGAATATATAGGACACCATGGGTATGTGAATGGTATGACAAAGATGATCATGGATCGTCTAAAAGAAATGGATATTACGAAGCGACCAATACATTGCACTGACATCAAACGAGAAACAATGTATATCAAAGACCAAAACGAATGGTGTAAAGATACCGATGAATTAACCAAGTTACGTAAGATATTAACTCGTATAACAATGAATAATTATAGAACTGTCCCTCAATGGAAAACAGCTCATCCAAAGAGTGAAGAAATGGATACACGTGATTATAATTTTTGTTATAAAATGATGCGAGTAATATTAGGAGATGTGGAAGAAGAACAAGTGAGGTTGGATAATAAAATAATAAAAACAATGGCGAAAGGATTATTTTGCAAGTGAGTATAAGCAATAGATGAGCTGAATAGTAGTATAAATATCATAACAGTATGATATTTATCGTGTCTAAAAGTTAAAAGTTTATATTTTTATGAGTGTAAATTTATGTTGGATAATTTAATTATCGGTGGTGGCTTCGGTAGATGTAGGCTTTTGGGATGGTCTGGTCTTGTACTTACGGGTAGACGATTGCTTGTCATCTTGCATATTCAACTTGCGTGTTTCACACATAAGTCCTCCACCCTTGATTCCAGTAACATCAGAAGATTGATATTCATGATTTCCCTGTGCGGATTTGACAATCATCAATTCAACATATTCGCCTTGAATCAAATACTTGTATTGACTATCGGTAACACGTAGTGAGGAGTAATGCGTAAAAATATCCTTACCAGTGTGGTCGCCATCAATGGCGGTAATAAATCCATATCCAGTTTTAGTGTTAAACCACTTAACTTGTCCAGTAATTCTTGTAGAGTTGTCTGTAGTGCTCATGTTATATAGAGTATACTACATATACACTATGATTTTTTATATTGTTTTATAATGTTATTAACTTAGGAGAATAAACTGTACAGGGATGCATAGTTAGGAGTTTCATAGTATTCATAATTATTACAAAATATAAAGAAACTCGTAATATATTGATTGATTTTGTTACACGTGGTGGTAAGGTTCTCAATCCCCTTCAAATTCTTTCGTAAAATATTTGTAGGATGTAGTATAAATAATTCACTTGGGTATTCAGTGTCATTAGTAGAAGGTAATGAATCCCAAGGTAATTGCTTCGAATGTAAATATATGTACATATATCCAAGTGAAATTAATTCATCGCGTCTGGAGGGAGTACACCCATCATGTATAAAATGACTAACATATTTAGGTGTACCTGTAATATGTTCTCCAATAGTGTTATGAACATGGTATTGTTCTTCATTAAGATAGAATGTTGCAAGTCCAAAGTCAATTAAGAAAAGTTCTCCATCTTTCACCATAAAATTCTGTGGTTTAATATCCCGATGGATAACCATATTATTATGGATAGATTCTAATATAGAAATGCATTTGACCATAATAGAATGTAATTTAGATTCACTAATAGATTTCATTTCGCGATATTGAAGTAGAGAACAATCGTAAAAAGGTATAACAAGTCCCATATAATTATTAACAGTACCGAACCAATAAACAGATGGAATATTTCGGCACTTGTGTTCGTATAAATATTTCATAATAGATGTTTCTCGTTTCAATAATTTATATGAGGTTCTCGTATCTTCCATTTTAATGGCAACCGTATTGTTGTTTTTAATATGAGTACCTTTGTAAACACTACCGAATGAGCCATTGCCTATACATTCTGTAATTTTATACTTATTTGCAATAATAAAGTTGGAATTAGCATCCATGTAGTAATCTATAATCTATAATAGATAGTAAATATACCTTTGAATATATATCACATATAATATTATATGAAACTTTTAGGAGATTTTTTTAGATACATAGAGAACCTGGTATCTCGTGGTGATGGATATTATAGTAAAATTATCAAATTTTCACACATAATCAACTTTATTTATATAATGATATTTTCAGCGTTTGGAATTCATATATTAAAAAATCAAATGTTACACAATTTTAATAGTACAATCCAATTATTAGTATGTGGATTATTAATATTTAAATTTCACCCATTTAGAGAACATACATTAAAACAAAGTGATTCAACACTAATATTCAGCAGCGCAATGTTTTTATTATTTAATTTAAGTATCATTGAAGTATTAAATAGATATACAAGCAAAGTAGGAATAGATATAGTAAAAAATAAAGAGTTGATTCATGTATCAACAGAAGTAGCTATAGATGCCGAAGAAGAAGAATAAAGTAGATAAAAGAATTAAATAGTATCTATATCTTAATATAAGTAAGATATGGAGAACCCAAATGAATTAACTGCAGATACAATAGAACAGGTCTATAAAGATGCAATAAACGATCCAACATTATTATCTAGTTTGGATGTAGACGAATTGTTAAATACATTAGAAAATGAAACAAATGATTATTTGGAGAACAAGACGTTGGATGGAATAACTGAAGAAATATATGAAGGAATTCGTGAGATATGTGGCGACCCAGAAATACAAGAAAAAATCTGTTTAAAATTGGTAGGGTATCGTATGATAGATGAGTTGCATGAGTTACATAAGGGTAAACATGTACGGTGGGTACGTCGTGGTACGAATAAGTTAACGAATGGTGGTATAGTAGTAGATATAAAATTTTTAGACACAGGAACTCATGTATTATGTATGAACTCAATGAATCGTTTTATACAATACAAATATGATGAATGTGTAACATTTCAAAAGATGTCATCAACAGAAATGTTGATATTGATGGCATATGAACATACAAATACACTTATTTAACACTACGTTTACGTGTAAAAGAGAAAGAGTTTTTACGATTTTTACATGTTTTGGTTCGCTTATTAATAATATAAAAAAATTCTTTTAAATGATACATAATTTTTTGTGCAACTAAAATATCATTTTTAAAAGCAGTATTGGAGTAATTCGTTTGTGTTTTGAAATTCCCAATCATCATATTTTTTTTAACAAAGTTAGATTTAAAAATATTCCTGGTTTTATCAGTCTGTAATAAATCATTCCCAACTTTAGAATAAATAAAACGAGAAATAATGTCATGTGTAGATAAACGATGTTTATATGGTTTGGGTTTGATATAGTAAAGACGTTCAGTTTTCATATCTTTATAAAAAACATCATCAATAAAGCAAATAGCAGTGGTTTGTGGTAAAAGAGTACAATTTATAAAATCATTATATGTTTTTTTGTGCGTAGTACGGTTGAGTTCGGTATGTATATTATTGATTTTGAATGCATGTATAATTTGGTCAAACAGAGGTATAGTGCGAGAAATTTTATGATTAAAATAGTTAATAATTAATTGTACCCATGGTTTTTCAGCTTTATTATTTGTATACACATATACTTTATAGCATTCGCCAGAGGTTTTCTTAGAAAATAAGTATTCTAATATAGGCATAATACCGTATCGTACAAATTCTTGTTGATATATATCTAATACATCGTTAAATTCAATAGTATGCTTATATCGGTTTATCATGGCCCATAATATTTCTAAATCAACAAATGAACCAAGTGTTTCATCAAAATCAAAAACAACCACTCTTTTTGCACGGCTTTTCCTTTGTTTAGAAAAATATTTTCCTTTATATATTTCAACTAATTCAGTAGTATTATCATTACTTATAATACTCATACTATTATCAACGTTTGTCATATAATATAATTTGATTTTATATGACAAGAAAATAATTATTTGGTAGAACCAAATCCTCCATCGCCACGAACACTGTTAGATAAATCATGAGCATTGACAATAGTAACATAAATAGGGCATAATGTAGGATGACAGATTTGTAGTAATCTTGTATTAGCAATAACTGTATAATTAGAAGCAATGTCATTTTTAAAATATGGTAAACATCTAAATGCACCAATAAGTGAGCCTCTATATCCAGAATCAATAATTCCAGTATGATTAGCTAACATTAATGGTGTTTTAGATATACTTGAACGTGGATGTACATTAAACGCACATGGATTTATAGAATTAGTAATAACATCACAGAAGAACATTTCCGTTTTTATTTTCATATCAATAAATTTTGAATCAAATAGTTTTTCAAATATAATAGTTTGGGGAACTAATACATCAAATCCAGAATCCGCTAAAATATTATCCATAAATTGTGCGTTATGTTTTTCAACGCGATCAGTATAATTGGCAATTAGTGTTTCATCTTCAATCGCTAATTTTAGGATAGCAAAATTTTTACAACCATTTGTACCATTTGTTTTTAACTTAGAATAAAGTTTTTGTATATCATTAGAGTTGTTCTCAAATTCCATATCAGTATAACTTACATACCTTTTGTTTTTTTATATTCTTTCCAAGAAATAGGTTTTGTTTCAATTGGTGCTTCGGTTACAAGATTTTGTTTGTCCAAATGTTCTGATGTTTTCAATGCACTATCAACATATAGTTCTTTTAATACTTTTCCAACCATAACAGAACCTTCATTTTGATCAACTTTACCATCTTCAACCAGTTTTAGTACAATTAACAATTTAGTCATAAGTTCAAGGTCAAGCTCATCTTTGACAAGACGATTAAAAATATCAGTGTAATTATTGTATAAAAACGGGGTGGTCTTTCTACACATCTCTGTGTATTTTTCCGGGTCATTGAGTTTCATATCAACATTTTTAAGTTTAAATGTATCTAATTTACGAATTTCGTCGCGTAGTACTATACTATGTTTTACTTTACGAATATGGGCAGTATTGTCTTCACTATCCATTTCACTAAGCAACTTTTTTAAATTCAATCGTTCATCTGGAGATAAAGTAGACATTTTATGAATCTATTAATAATATTAATAAACTGTGTTTATGTGTTTTTGAATATAATAACTTTATTATTACATATTTAGTAAAATAATCGTGTCAATAATTATTATCTGTGAAATATGTATATCATACATAGAAAAATGTCAATGCTTACTTTGTTTTTAGCAATAATTTTTATTTTAGTGATTTGTTCGTCATTATTTGTCTCGTGTAATGCGGTATCTCCAATTTATATGGATACCGTGTTTAAAAAACACTCTGAATTTGAGAATTTTGAGAATAATTCAATGAATGAATATGCAAAACACATGATTGTATCCCAAGAAGCTGGATGCAAAAAAGTTCACGGAATGAATGGATTGTTTTGTTCACCATTAAGCAGTGATGTAGATAATTTAGATAAATTTGCTGATGCAGAAGGTAGATTAAGTTGCACTGATAGTTCTGGATTAAGTAACTCAAAGGGAGGGTTATGTTTAACCGACGACCATAGACGTTTATTAACAACCCGTGGTGGTAACAGTACAGGTAGCAATGCTCCCGAAGGAAGTAATAAGGAAGAAGAAGTATAAATTAATCTGTAAATGTCTTCATACAAATATCACAATAACTAATAGTATGACCATGGTCAGGTGAAATATCAATATAATCTGTAACAATATTATGTACACACTTTGATTCAATATAATTTACAACAAGTTCATGTATTTGTTGTATCTCAATATCATAATCGGATAAATCTCTTAATATAAGTTGTACATTGCACAATAGAGAAATCTTTGTAGTTAAATCCATAAAAAAATAGTTATATAATTACATAACTATTTTTTATTTTGTTTTTTTTAATATATTTTTACACATACATTGCAAGAACACTTTGACTAACTGCATCTTCCTTCTTAATGAATTTGTCTACATTCTCAGGAGTTACTGTGAAAGGGAAAGTAACTTTAAGATCCATATCTTTATCAAATAGATTCTCATCTGGCTTCGTCAATCTAAACAGATTTAGTTTTGTATAAATTATTTCCAGACAGCGTTTTAGATTACGAACACCATCTTCACCCTTTGTATGTTCTTTTGATGATGCTAAGTAATGGATGGTTTCGTCGGGTACAATGATTTCTTCTTCTGTAAAGTTAACTTGTTCACGAATCTTTGGTAACAAATGATTTCTTGCAATTACAATCTTTTCCTTAGACTCATATCCTTTTGTTTGAATACGGTACATTCTGTCACGTAGAATTGGATTGACTTTACTCTCATCATTATAACTGAATATAAACAAACATTTGCTCAAATCAAAATCAACCTCTGTAAAATACTTATCATGAAACTGACTATTTTGAGATGTATCTGTCAAATGAGTTAAGATGCCAATAATTTCTTCACCCCTTGGTGTATCACTCACTTTATCTAATTCATCAAAATAGATGATAGGATTCATACATTTACTATCAATCAAAATTTGTACGATTTTACCCCAAGTGCTACCTTCATATGTATATGAATGACCTTCAAGAAAGCTACTATCACCAGTTCCTCCAAGAGCAATAAATGAAAATTCTCTACCCAAAATTTTACTAATACCCTCCTTCACCAGTGTGGTCTTACCTGTACCCATTGGTCCCTTAATTGCAATTGCAGTACCTAATGCAGATGGATTAGAAATCCATTGTCCCATCATCTGCATAATTTGTATCTTTGCATCATTTAACCCGTATGCACAATCATCTAAGGTTGTCTTTGCATTAGCCATAAAATTATGACATACATCAACACCATCGCTCATTTGAACATTTAAACTCTTATACATTCCAAACGGGATACGCATGAAGGTATCAATCCAATTCTTGATTTTGTAATACTCATTATCACCAGGTTCCATGGTTCGCAAAACATTGAGTTTTTGCATTGCCGCTGCCTTAAACTTTGCTGGCATCTTTGAATCAAGTAAGGCTAATCTATATGGCTTATCAATATTAATGTGTGCATTAATCACCTTTAAATCTTTCATAACCCGCAATTGTTCTCTATTTGATAAATTTTTTCTAAAATAATCAATTTCATTCGTGCGTTTCTTGTCGTCATGGATTAGCTTGTGGTAATTCTTTGCATTCTTCGTGCGTGACTTTTTAATAAGCTTATTAATAGACTCCTTACACTCGTTAATGGCATTCTTTAGAATCTTACTATTTGGCTTATTGCTGAGTTGTTCAACCAATTGTTTCTTTGTTTCAACCAATTCCAAGTATTCTTGTTCTGCATCTGTTAAAACAACCTCTTCCTCAGTATTCTTTCTTTTCTTTTTCTTTAATTTCATCTTTTTAGATGATTGTTCTTCCGTTTCAACTGTTGTTGTACGTTGATACGTCTCTTTCATAAACGCTTCTTCGTCGTCACTGTCACAATCCGCGTTATCTTCAATGTAGTCATCATCCGCTTCTTCATCCATACCATCTAATGCTAAGACAATATTATAAATCCCCTCATCCTCCTCATCCTCCTCATCATCCTCATCCTCATCATCCTCGTCTTCATCCTCATCATCCTCGTCTTCATCCTCATCATCCTCGTCCTCGTCATCGCTATCTTCTTCTCCAATATCTTCTTCGTCTTCATCATCGTCGTATACTACATTTCTGTGTTTCTTATTCATCTTTTTCTTATTTGAAATAGACGTTTTAGACTTTTTTGCAGGTTGTTCTGTTGTTTTCTTATTCTTTTTGTTTGTTTGTGTAAGGGATTTAGCTCGTTCATTGATATATTTAGATGGAAAGATTTTTGTTAACAAATTACGAATGTTATCCATATCTTCCTCGTCAACATCAACCTCATCATCACTTCCTGTAGATGTTACACGTTTCCTTTTATCTTTAGAATTTTTTTTTTTGGTTGGAGGGACATAAGAAGAATCACTGGTATCAGTTTCATACTCAGTATTTTCTTCATTGTCACTACTGTCACTATCCGCATTAGTTTTGCGAAGCTGACGACGGGTGGTCACAAAGGGTGCAGATGTTTTAATAGATGGCATAGTTCAACAATTGTTGTAATAGATGCAATTAATAAGTTATGTGAATTAAAATCAATTTTTTACATAATATACATAATACATAAATGATTTATGATTTCTAAAAAATTGATTATAACTACTTGAAAATTATATAGACATACTAATATATATAGGTTATATTTATGCATATCCAAAACACAAATATGGATAATTTCAAACCATCTTCAAAGATTATTGGGGTACAATTTAGTATATTGTCACCTGAAGAAATTAGAAAAAATTCTGTGGTAGAAGTGACATCTCGTGATACTTATATTAATAATAAACCAGTAGTTGGTGGATTATTTGATCCACGAATGGGTGTTCTTGAACCAGGGTTAATATGTCCAACTGATGGATACACTTATATTGACACGCCTGGATATTTTGGTCATATAGAATTAGCTCGTCCTGTATTATTTATTCAACATTTAAAAGAAATAATGAAAATCTGTAAATGCGTATGCTTTAAATGCAGTAAGTTAAAAATCAATAAAAATCTACATAAACATGTATTGAATATGTCTCAGTCAGAAAGGTGGCATTATGTAACAAATCTTGCCCCGAACGTAAAGAGATGTGGAGATTGTACCGAGGATGGCTGTGGATATAAGCAACCAGATAAAATTCAAGTGGAAGGTATGTCTACAATACAGGCGATTTGGGAAAAGATGGCGACAGCTGATGGAAATACTGAGAAGGTAGTCCTAAGACTAACCCCTGAAATGTTGATAAAAATCTTTAAGCGTATATGCGATGAAGATGTAAATTTTATGGGTTTTAGTCCAGTATGGTCACGTCCAGAGTGGATGATTTGTCAAGTATTGCCGGTTCCTCCTCCAGCGGTTCGTCCATCCGTAAAGCATGATGCTCAGCAACGTAGTGAAGATGATTTAACACATATCTATAGTAATATAATTAAAACAAACAATGATTTGCGTGACAAGATAGCAAATAATGCAGCCACGAAGGTGATAGAAGTATTATCGGGAATATTACAATATTTTGTAGCAATGATTGCAAACAATAAGGTAAAGGGTGCAGACCCAATGGCACAGCGTTCTGGTCGTCCGTTAAATTGCATTAGTGGTAGATTAAATAGTAAGAATGGTCGTATTCGTGGTAATTTAATGGGTAAGCGTGTAGACTTTAGTGCACGTTCGGTCATTACAGGTGACCCTAATTTATCAATTCGTCAATTGGGTGTTCCTTTGAAAATAGCAAGAAATATAACAAAACCCGTAACTGTAAATGACAGAAATCGTGACTTTCTTATGAAATTAATACAAAATGGTCCAGATGGTGGTTCAAATGGAGAACCTGGTGCAAAAATATTGGAACGTAAAGGTGGGGAAAATATTTCTCTACGATATGTTGATACTGGTTCTATTCGTTTAGAAAATGGTGATATTGTTCATCGTCATATGATGGATGGTGATGCTGTTTTGTTCAACAGACAACCAAGTTTACATAGAATGAGTATGATGTGTCATATCGTCAAAATTATGAAGAAAGGTGACACATTTCGCATGAATGTGGGCTGTACCAAACCTTACAATGCTGACTTCGATGGGGATAGATTTTGTCCCAAACAGGTGACCGCCCAATAAGTTGTAGATATACTTATTGGGGAAAACGGTGTAAAGTCTACTGGTAGGTGTATTTCGCAT
>Ga0209658_1000470_pt1 | contig 29368 bp, 26 predicted proteins | sample SaaInlV_150m_DNA_6_FD_184656 | JGI IMG/M metagenome (GOLD analysis project Ga0209658, IMG submission 184656) | Marine microbial communities from expanding oxygen minimum zones in the Saanich Inlet - SI037_S4LV_150m_DNA (SPAdes) (version 2) | ecosystem: Environmental > Aquatic > Marine >...
ATAATAAAAAATATTTATATAATTTTTATTATAATTGTTTCAAAAAACGGCGTTTTAAATCTTCAAGGGTGTAATATATATTATGGTGAAACTTTTTCAAATTTGCCCCCCTTTCAATACTACCTTTTCAAAATAATAAAAAATTGATTGTGTTTCATTTATAATAACTAATAATATTATAAACTAATAATATTATAAAATGGAAGAAACAAGTTGTGCAGTACTAAATAGTAAGTTGGAAACTTTGAAAAAGAAAATATCACCTGAGTATTATTGGGCGTATTACTTCTTTGCGTTAAGTCCCAGTTTATCGGGAAAGCTACATCAATATGCACTAAATTACGGATATAAATATAGTCATAAAGACAGAATACTTGACGGTGATAGATTTGTATTTGAACGTATTGATACTAATATTGGTGGTGAATGTCTGCAACCTGGAATATGTATACTTTATAAAAATGATAATATTACTGGTTGTATTATATCAAAAGATTTGAACCAGATATATGATAAAATAGAAAAAGATGGTCTTGATGATATTGAAAAAAGTTATGGGTTTTATGTTTGGGAGGATTATTGTCATTATAAATATGGGTATGATCTTGACCATGCACATCGTGATTTAAAAATAATAAAACAAAAAATAAAAAGATATTTACTGGTCAAAAATATGTTAAAAATATAGTAGTGCGTAAACACAATTGTTTTACTGCATTATGCGGTTGTATAAGTGCCGCCTTTCGATAAATTATCTTTCGCCCAGAGAGGCTGCAAATTCGTATAGTGAAAACATTTTTGTTGCTCTTCTTCTTGTGTCAAATCAAAACTACAACAGGGTTTTATATGGTCCACGTGAATAAATTTGCCTACCTTATCCCACGACATTCCTTCTGTAAATTTTGATTCAAAATATTTAATAAAATCTTCTTTGGAACAACCTAATAAATCATATGTTTTATCTTGTTTACCTATATTTCGTTCTCTTAATACTTTTCCAATTCTTGAACGCATAAGAAAAACTAATCTATAATAAGGGTCTTCTTTATAACGCTTAGTATTATATTCAGTGCATTGTTTTATAATATGGTCTCGTTTATCTACGTATCGTATTGCAGAAACTTCTTTTCTTCTACCAGATGATTTATAATTTTCATTATATATCATATCATTTTCATGATATTTTGGGTCATTTTTTCTTTTATTTTGTTTATAATTACAATAACATAATCTACACATTCTTGCTAATCCATCCCAACTTGAACATTGTTTATTAAATTCATTTAATTCTTTTAATTTATCACATGTAGGACAATGTTTTTTTTCAATCTCATTTTCTATTGTATGCTCTTTTCGTTTTCCCATTTATATATAATAGATATATATTATTTTTATGTTATTTCGCAGAAAAACTATAATTCCTAAATATTCTCATTATTTTGAGTATCCTTCATTTTTTCTTTTTTGTTCAAATATGCTCGTCTTGCATATTCTTTTCGTTTTTCTGGCGATGTTGGATTTGATTTCATTTTTTCTAATATTTGTTCTTTATTCTTTTCATAATATGCCTTTTTATATGAAGGTGCAGTATATTTTTTTAAATGTTCTTTTAATTTTTTATTTTCTTCTTCCAGTTCTTTTATTCTTTCGTCTTTATCCATTGTTATATAATAAAACAATTATTTTTTATTATATTTTGTTATTTATATTTTTTATTTTATTTTAATTTAATTTAATTGCCACCTCTCAATCTTAAAACACGCTACTACCCTATGTTTCCATAGGGGCTAGACCGTACCTTAAGCGAGTTCAGGTTGACTAGACCATCATAACTCGCCCACATCTTAGCGATCGTTGAAGCGCCTCCATATGCTAATCATAACGCACTTAGGAGGTCATCTGCGGATTGCCGATTTCAGAACATAGTTCTTCATATTTTACCTTATTACCAGAGAACAGGAATTACCTGTGGTCCCCATTATAATGTTTCCATTACAGGGTGGTAGTAAAATCTTTACGGGGTTCCCGCTACCAGATGTGTCGCCGTATATATTATACGACTAGCCGATGCATTGCCTCATCGACTCACCCAATTTTTTTCAGGTGTAATGTTGATTCCTTCTGGCACGAAAGATGCAGTGGTTTACTATCCCACTACAATGGACTATACCTTAAGGGTTCATCGGTCTTAGGCAAACCTCACCCCCACACACTTTAAGTCTCTGAACTACTTACCATAGTATCGTATCCCATGACACCTTAGGTAGCAGATGCGGATTGAGCTATATTCTATTCGTTGTTACTATGCCCCGAGTCATTACCTGAGGTACTACATACAGTTTCCCATATATAGGTAGTAGAATAGAACCATTATAGAGCCGTTCCCGCAATTGATATGTGTCGCCGTCAAATGACGACTTGCATGTGGTTCACACACACAAACACCCAGAATTGATGTTATAATCGGACAGTGTTCTGCCATCTTCGAGTTGCTTCGTCTCGAAACCTCTATGCTTTCACATAGAGACAGACTGTATCTTATGCGAATTCTGGTTGATTAGACCATCATTATTCGCCCACACCCGTGCGGTCGTTGAGGGAAAATCATATCCTAATCATAACGGACTTAGATTTTTTACCCGCGGATTACCCAATCTTAAACGTTATTACGGTGAGCGAGGTCATTACCCTGCCTATTATATGAGTTTCCAACATATAAGTCGTAGTTTAAGCTCTAAGGGAGTTCCCGAACATTATAAGATGTGTCGCATTTATTAAAATAAACACTAGCAAATGCTTTACCCCCCGAAGGGACATTTACTCTTACAGGCCAGCTTTTATCTCAAACCTGCAAAAATTAATCGTTGTTGGTCCATATAACGATTGCTTATGCTTTCACATAAGATTAGGTCGTACCTTAAGATTTCATTGAAGATGATTAATCTTCTCCACCCCATGACTTAGCGATCGTTGAAGCGCCTCCATATACTAATCATAACGCACTTAGGAGGTCATCTGCGGATTGCCCATTTCAAAATAAGTATTATTTATCATATTTTACCTTGTTACCAGAGAACAGGAATTACCTGTGGTCCTTCACAATGTTTCCAATGTGAAGTGGTAGTAAAATCTTTAGGGGATCCCCGCTACCAGTCATGTCGCCGTCCTAAACGACTAGCCAGTGCATTGCCTCACTGACTTTTTCTCCCAACCTTTCAGGAGGAATGCCTTCCTTATCTTGAATTTTTTGTTTGACGTTGTCAATGCTGTCACTTGGTTCAACTTCAAGGGTAATGGTTTTACCGGTGAGAGTCTTAATAAAGATCTGCATTATATCTGGTATATAGATATTAATCTGGGTAGAACCAACTTTTTGAATTTCAATAAAAAAGTTGCTAAATATATTTATAAGTATTTACTCGGTAATGATACGCGGAACAATGTTAATGGTTTGAAGTTCCTGTGACATAAGTTTGTATGCATAGGGGATATCAACCTTTGCGAAGTCGGTACGATTATCGCATGTTTTACACAAATGGATAGAGAAGTCACCGCTGGTATGCAGTTTACTTTTCTTACCATCATTATAAGATGCAACCATTCCACATTTTTTGCATACATGCACATTGTACTTGTCAGATACATCATACATACGTTCTTTACAGAATCGTGTCATACCATGGGCAATCATAACATCTCTTTCCATTTCTCCAATACGGAAACCACCATCACGACTTCTACCCTCAGCAGGTTGTCTGGTGAGATTCACCATAGGACCAATAGAACGGCTATGTTGCTTATCTGCTACCATATGTTTGAGCCGCTGATAAAATACAGGACCAAGGAAAATATTGGTTTCAAGTTGTTCACCAGTAAGACCATTATACATGAGTTCATTACCATAACTTTCATAACCCAGATTTAATAGTTCTGCTGCAATAGTCTTGACATCTAAGTTTCCAAAACTGGTACCATCTCCAAACATTCCTAATTCAAGAAGAACCTTTCCAAGTAAGGTTTCTTTCAATTGTCCAATGGTCATTCTGGAGGGAATAGCATGTGGATTAATAATAATATCGGGGCGTAGTCCAGACTTTGTAAATGGCATATCACACTCAGGAATAATGTTACCAGCAGTACCCTTTTGTCCATGACGACTGGAAAACTTATCACCAAATGTAGGTTTACGTAATACCCTCGTTCTAACTTTGGCAAAATTATAACCATCACCGTTACGGCCTGTAAAATTTTTGTCAATATAAGTATCTTCTGTGGTACGAAATGTTTTACTTTGGTCTTCATATTTGATGGTTTTTGTGGGGTCATTACGATTTTCTTTGATGGGTACAATCTTTGCAATAATGACATCTCGGTTTTCAACTCGTTCGTTAACTGGAATAAATCCATCTGCATTAAGCTTATCGTAATTTCCAAATTTAATTCCCTTAGTTTTAGATGGGTCGGGTTTACACCGAATAATTTCATCGCGAATAATATTTTTATCTTCATCTTTTTCTGTATGATAAATAGTGGCTAAGAATAAGCCACGGTCAATGGAAGCTTTATTAATTAATACACTGTCTTCCTGATTATACCCAGTATGAGTCATAATAGCAACGTGTATTTGTGTACCTGATGGAATCTTGTTAAGGTGTAGAAAGTTCATAATTCGCGTGTCTACCAATGGACGAGTGGGATAATTGAGTACATAGGCAGTTTTATCCATACGCTTGTCATAATTGGTAGCATATACACCCATCGCTTGCTTACCCATCGCACAATTACTACTCGCAAATTGTGATGCAATAAACGAATGGTTTTCACTATCTACTTCAATATCCGAAATTAGTCCATCTGGTTCCTTTGTAATAGACATTATTGGTACAAATAGAAAGTTAGAGTGCTCAATAACATTAGTTTGCCATTCATCAAACTCTATGTATTTATTTGTATGTATTCTTTTTGATTTAAGGTATTCAATAACTTGAAATGATTGATTATTTTTGGTTAAAGCATATGCATATCCAATCGTGTCAAAATAATGAATTAAATTATCATGATTACTTGATATGGAATAAGATATACAAACACGAGTATCTGAAATTTGCTTTTCGTTAATATTATTGGTTGTTTTAATACCATTTTGATGTAAAATTTGCTGACACTGTTCCATAAACTTAATAAGCTGTTCTTTATATTCGGGATGAACTTGTTGGCTGGTTTTAGCAGTACGAATAATGTATGTATTAGGGTCTTGTTTTCTGGAATCAACTGTTTTAAACCAAGATATTTTACAACCGTCCCCCCCTTGAAATCCCTTCATAAAATGTTTACCATATTCGGGTGTTTTCATAATCCATTCAGGAATACTATTACGGGGTGTTGTTGTTTTTTTTCCATAAGAAGTACCTAATGATATTAAGAATGCAGGAAAACACCCATTATATGTACACGAAAATGTACTATGAGTTTGTGAACGGTCGCTATCTGTAGGAGTAAATGTACGTGTACCATAAATAATTTTTGAAGGGTTAAACCCGCATGTAATTACATCATTATTAAACTGAACCGCATCGTTCATTTGTCCAAAATCAAAAGAGCATTGAAATTCTTTATATTTATATTTATTATTTTTATTTTTTTCATATATATTGATAGAACCGTCGGCATATAGGAATCCAATAATTCTTGACAATACACATAATTTATCATTATTGTCATAAAGGGGCAATAAATTATTATTTTTCAAGTGAATCATATAATTTTGTATTTTATTGACCTTTCGGTTAGCGGTTTCGTCGATATTTAAATCCCGCATTTTATCAATAAATGTATCTTCAGTAATGATTACTTGATTATCCTTCATATTTACAACATTATTCGTATAATTAGTCATACAAATACCTATTTTCAACTGATTATTATAAATCATATCCATGACCGTTTTCCAACCTTGGTCTGTCATAAATTTATGGTCTTCGGTTGCAATTATGGTACGACCACTAATAGTGGTTAATTTATAAATAGGATATTCATTTTTACGGATAAAATGATTACAAACAGTCGTAGTAGTAATATCCATATTTGTAGGATTAAATGATAACACCTTTTCACCAATTGTTATTTCTCCAATCGGTTTTTTAATTCCAGATGCCATCCAAACCTCTTCTTTAGGGTCTAAACATTGGTAGGTGTTTCTGGGAGCTTGATTATGGTCGGGAAAGGGTACACATGAAGCCAATACCCCAAAAATAGTACTAGGGTGAATTTCACAATGTGTGTAATTAAAGTGGGAAGATATGGGTTGTAGATACGAATTTTTGGATTTCATTGCAATCATAGCATAATTTTGTTCTTCGGGGTCAATATATTCAATAACAGATTCGTCAATGTTACAATTCGTTAACAAATCATTCCATGTTAAATTTTTATCAACTAATTTTTTAATTATGTCAGCAGTAATGATTGCTTTATTATTTTTAACTCGTAATACAGGGCGAGTTAATCTACCACCATCATTGCAAATACGAATTTCCAGTTGTTTGTAATCAAAGACAATAGATGTATAAATATTAATAATTCCAGTGTGTTTTTTCATTTTCAAATCACAATACAGTTCTTCCGGTGTATGTGTAATACCTTGCCACGCACCATTCACAAAAACCTTTACAGTTTGATATAATTCAGTTGTATCAGTGATATTCTCAAATGTAATAATGTAGGGTTGAATATATTCATATAATGCAGAACTATTTGTAGAAATAGTAAGATGTGCCATGTAACTAATATTTTTAACAATTCCAATAGATTGACCTTCAGGCGTTTCTGCTGGGCATAAAAACCCCCAAATGGTATTATGTAATTTACGGGGAGCGATGAGTTCACCACTTTTTTCAAGTGGAGTGTTAATTCGTCGTAAATGACTCAAGCTGGAAGCATATGTAAGACGACTAAGAACTTGTGCAACACCCACTTTACTGCTATTTGATTGTTTAATACTGAAATCACCTGTGGATAATGCGCGGTTAATTCCATTCTCAATTGTTGTTGATTTCATAATTTTGTAAATATTTGTCTGATTAACTATATTGCCATAATCTTCACTTGAACGCCATGACCCAGTATTAATTTCACGAATAATTTGTTTTTGCATTTCTTTAACCAGTTTGTTGAAATAATTGCGAAATAAATTATTTAATAGTGTACCAGTAAGTTCTATGCGCTTGTTTAAATACGAATCTCTGTCATCGGCTTCTCTCCACCCCAACCTCGCACTAAGTAGTTTGGCAGTCATGTAACCCAATAAGAATATTTTTTGTAGTTTTGTTTTACAGTGCGGAAATATATCATTTTCAATAATATCTAATGTAAATTCGCGCTTTTTTTGGATACCAGTTACTTTATCCATATTAATTGGAGTATATATAGCATAATTAGTAATATATTGAATAGCATCTTCCTGTGTTAAATATGCATTTGCATCAATAATAGATGCTTGGAGATGCTGTAACATAATTGTATTTTCGGTATTATTAATAGCTAATAAAATATGTTTACAAATATCTTTATCTGTAACAATACCAAATGCCCTGAACAAGATAAATAATTCAATCGGCTGTTTAACACGAGGAATATTGACAAATATGCCGTGTCCAAAACCATTATTTTTTGTTGAAATCATCATTTGAACTTGTTTTGGTGATATACATTTGAAATCTGGTACTGATTTTATTTCAGCAGACCATAACCATTTTGTTGAATTCTTTTTGACATCAAAACAATATATACGATTTTCTGCAGCACGTTCCTGACCAATGACCGTTTTCTCAGAACCTTTAATAATAAAATATCCACCTGAATCCATGATACATTCTCCAGTTAATAGAGAATTTGTAAAATTATTGTTTTGATTTAATACGCATATTGACGACTTTAACATGATTGGCATTTTTCCAATATTAATCTTAGGAATTGTCTTTTTTATTACTCTGGGAGTGTTCATGCATTCAGTATTACGGACTGTATATTCAATATCAATATCAATAGTCATTGTGGACGCATAGGTAAAATTACGTAATTTTGCTTCTTGGGGTAACATTATTTTTGTAGCACCGTTGTTTTCATGAATTTGCGGAGGATATAATTTAAAGTTGTTAAATTGAATAGAACACTCCAACATATACATTTGTTTTTCTTCTATAAAATCATTTTCCGAGTGTATTTTCACTGGGTTAAACATGTCAATCGTACGCTGGATTTGATAATTTACAAAATTATTATACGATTCAATTTGGTGCCGAACTAAACGGTCCAAATGTTTACCTTCAAAATATGATTCGATGATTTGGTATGGTTCTTCAATATATTGACCAAGATGTTCCAAAATATCCTTCTCACTTGTATCCATTTTATCCTGAACGTCCTTAGATTGTGTTTCAATCTTGGTTTCTGTATCAATGATAGATTTAATAATACTTGTTTCATGATTATCACGGGGTTTACGTATTTTTAATTTACGCGGTACGACTACCGGAGTTGAACTCTGATATACAGCTTTTGTTTCGAATGACATGATTACTCGTTATTTGAATATATTTTTATATTAAGAGTATTTTCAATTTTTTGAAAATAATATTATAAATCTAATTAAAAAGATTATTTTATATAGTATAATCATTATTATGTATAAATCAACAAAATTTCTTACCTATTTAGATAATTGTTCTCAGAAACCAGAGTTGTTACCTAAACAATATAATAATTTAATTACTAACATTAACCAATATTATTTTGCTAATAATAAGTCTAATGGCAAAATCGGGTTACATGCAGAAAGTGTATATAATTACCTTACAACACCAGAAAAGAATGATATACCAGATATTAATATCAAAAAAACAAAAAAAATTAATATAACAACAAACGTATCAAAAATAAGTGATTTGTTACAAATAATTGATGAAAATGATTATGAACAGAATGCCGAATATAATATTGATTTGAAATCTTTGCATAATGTTAAAGAAGAGTTGAGTATTTTAAATGATATGATTGGTATGTCTTCAATCAAAACATCGGTATTAAATCAAATGCTGTATTTTATACAAAATTTGGATGATGATATTGATGGGTGTGGAGATTTCAAACATACAGTGTTATACGGTCAACCCGGAACGGGTAAAACCGAAATAGCTAAGCTAATTGGTAAGATATATTCCAAGGTCGGGATTTTGAAAAATAATGTATTTAAAAAAGTTACACGTGGCGATTTGATTGCTGGGTATTTAGGTCAAACTGCTATAAAAACAACTAAAATCGTAAATGAATGTATTGGAGGGGTTTTATTTATAGATGAAGCATACTCACTTGCATCACCCGATGGAAATGATAGTTTTTCAAAGGAATGTTTAGATACATTATGTGAATTATTAAGTGACCATAAAAATGATTTAATGGTTATTATCGCTGGTTATGAAGATGATTTAAATAATACATTTTTTAAATCAAATAAAGGATTGGAATCCAGATTTATTTGGAAATTTTCAATGCAATCATATACTGCCCCGGAATTATTACTTATTTTTAAAAAAAAAGTGAATGAAATTGGTTGGAAAATATCAATAGAACAAGAAGTATTATGTAAATGGTTTACTCGTAATTATAAAGAGTTTATTCATTTCGGTAGAGATATGGAGCATTTGCTAACATGTGTGAAAATATATCATGGTCGTCGCATTTATGGCAAAGATAAAGAATTACGTAAATTGATTACACTTGATGACCTTAATGCCGGATATGATGAATTCGTAAAGAGTAACAAATCACGAGATATTCCAAGCTATTTACAAAGTATTTATGTATAATAAAATCATTGTATTATATAAATATGGTTTCAATAAGGCAACGTATGTATTTATTTTTATTGGGGTGTATACCTATGCGTATTACATTAGCTATGCTACCATATTATATTGATACAGCATATCTACCTTATTTTGGTGCATTATTATTATTTCCTGCAATTGGGTTTTTAGTTTTGTATTTTAATAATCTACGATTGAATGCATTTGAGGGAGGTGGACGAACTTGGTGGGCAGACTTTAGATTATTACACGGTCTTTTATATCTATGTGCTGCGATTTATGCATTTCAAGAACAATTATTATCAGCAGTTCCGTTGGCGATTGATGTTATTTTAGGATTCATATTATTCCTATATTATCATAGCTTTAGCAATGTATAAAAATGATTTATTATATGCATATTATTCCTATATTATCATAGCTTTAGCAATGTATAAAAATGATTTATTATATGCATATTATTCCTATATTATCATAGCTTTAGCAATGTATAAAAATGATTTATTATATGCATATAATGTAAATATGAATACTAAGAAAAGAACACCATGTAAAAAAACCCAAAAACGTCGGGGGAAAAAACAAAATAATAATAATAGTAGTAAAAAACGCCGGGGTGGTACAAAAGTAGGCACAAAAAAAAAAAGTGTTGCCCAATCAAAAAAACTTGCGGCTAAGATAGATATCGTGCAAAAAAAAGGACTGCCTTATCGCCATGACAGTTTTCTGCGTGCATTCAGTAAAAAAGACCCGTTAGAAATAGAGAATATGAGCCCAGAAGAGATAAATAAGATTTATGTGAATTGGCGTAAGACAGATGCTGAACAACGTAAGGCTGCTAGAGCTAAAAAACGAGCGGACAATAGCCTACAGAAAATTATTAAAGCTGAAACACGTAAGGCTGCTAGACATACACCAAACAAAAAGCGTGATTCCCCTCCCCTTCCTCCCACACATGATGAACGTGATTACCCTCCCCTTCCTCCCACACATGATGAAACAACAGCTGCGTTAAATGCAGCTATTGCTTTGCAACAAGAGGACGATAGAATAGAAGCAGCTGATATGGAAAATTATGGTGCGACAGATTTTTATGTATCGCCTCAGAATACACCATTATATGTGTCAAAAGAACCAACCGGTTTTACTCCTTTTGATAGAAAACCTAAAATGACAGAAAACAACTATACATCTCCTAAAAAGTCCAATGATTTATTTCCTCCATTACCTCCCCCTGATGAATATGATTTACCCGAATATGATTTACCCGAATATGATTTACCCGATTATGATTTACCCGATTATGACAATTCCGTACTATAAATTTAAAAAAAATATCATATTATAGTGGCCTTCGTTGGTTACGAGTAACTCCAATTGAGGGAGTAAAACGGAGGTTCGATTCCTTCGGTTGGCACTAATGTTTTATTTAGGAAAATAATAAGTTTTTCTTATCATTTTCTTTTCGTAAGATGTAGATATATTATAAATACGAAATTAGTTTTATGTCTGATAAAAAAATATTTGCAATTGACCCTAATTTGTTTACATTGTCAAAAAATACCACTCGTAAAAAACGGCAAAATAAATCAACTGACCCTAAAATTAAAATGAAAACACGACCGAAACCGCTCCATAATACATCTTTGAAAAAACGTTCTATTATAAATATGATGCGACAACATCAAGCAGATAAATACAATAAATCATTTGATTCAACAAATCCAGTTATCCCGACGAAAAATGAAGTAACTGCTTTTAATAATGATTTTACTATTGCAACGGACTACTTTAAAAATTTAAAAGAATCTGTTAAAAAAAATACAAATAGTTTAAATCATACAGTAAAACAAACACCAAATTATGTGAATTCTTTAAATACGAATACACCTATTATAAATACAAATACAAATACATTGAACGACGTTTCTAATACGATACATACAAAAGTAACTGATTCGTCAGTAAATATAAATACAAGTATACCCCCTTTACCTAAATATGGTTGTTTGAAAAATGGATTATTGCCAACATATCGTACGTTAATGAATCAAACACGAAAACAATTACCAGATAATGTTGGAGGCGGGAATACACCCACAACCAATACAAGTACAAGTGAATTGGCAAAAAAAGCTATACAAAATGAACAGATGCAAACAAAACTTAAAAATATACAGAAAAATAAATTAAAATATAAAAAAAAGAAACAAAAAAAAACCATACGACGAACATATAAAACAGGACGTTCCAAAATAATGCCAAAAGTTTCTGTACTTGTTTCCAATAAGACTATACGGAACAATATATCTACAAAAACTTTACTTATGAAACAAATCCCGATTTACGAGGTTAGAAAATATCTAATAAAACATGGGTTTATTCGGGTAGGTTCGGTTACACCAAATGATGTATTGAGAAAAATGTACGAATCCGCTATGCTAATTTGTGGAGAAATTCAAAATCATAATCCAGATAATTTGTTATATAATTTTTTACATGATACTGAGACGAATTGAAATGAATTAAATTACATTATGTTTTACCAACAAAGTTGTAATTGTCACACTGCCTATTATAATGCACCCATAAATAACACTATTATAGTAGTGACTTGTATTTTTTTTATATTTTTTTTGTATATTATCGGTATCATTCTCATATTTTTTTGAATTATTCTCAATATCATTCTCATAAATGGTGTTTTTGGAATTATAATATGAATAGTCTTGGGGGGGGTGTTTTTTATATTTGTAGTTGGTATAATCTAATCCAGGGTCACAAAAATATCCATATTCATCCGGATTTGTTGTTAAATATGAACTGGTATGATATGTATGATATGTATGATATGTATGATATGTATGATATGTGTGCGACTGAGACATATGTTGTGTCCTCATTTTACTTACTTTACTTATATTTTACTTATATTATGATGGTATATTATTTACTATGTAAAATTAATCAATTTTGTACATTATTAAATTATAATAATATAAATAATTTGGTATAATACTTAGTATTATGTCAAAGGATAAAACTATATACAATGATTATTTTGATTATACAGATGAATATATAAATAAATATGGAGAACAAACCGTTGTGTTCATGCAAGTTGGTGCATTTTTTGAAATATATGGGGTAAAAACACACAATGATATTAATGAACGGAGTAAAATTACAGAAATAGCCAAAATTTGTCATTTGAGCATTTCGTCAAAAAAACAAAGCTTTGAAAATGGTGTAATTGTTATGGCTGGGTTTCGTGATTATACGGTTGATAAATATATTTCCAAATTAACTGACAATGGGTTTACTGTACCCGTGTATATTCAAGAAAAGAACGGTAATGAAGTCAAACGAGTTTTAAGTAATGTATATTCACCGGGTACTTATATATCATGTGAAACTGATAGTAAACCAGCAATGTCAAATAATATTATGACCATCTGGTTTGAAATTTATAAACCTTCCGTGAAAACTTTACGTACTACACCAAATACGAGAACCAATGAAATACTTATATACGGAGTTTCTGTAATTGATATATTTACTGGTCATTCTTCTATATTTCAACACGAAACACCTTTTCATATGAATGTTACCACATTTGATGAATTGGAAAGATATGTTTCTATTTATGTACCCAGTGAAATTATTATAATATCTCCATTTGAAGATTCAACTATTCAAACAATTATACAATATGCGGGAATACAAACAAATGCTATTCATATTGTAAATTCTACTCAAAAAAATGAACAAGTATTACGATGTACATATGAAAAATACTTGAAAGAAGTATTGGCTAATTTCTATAAAGAAGACACGTATGATGTTTGTAGGGATTTTCAAGAATATATATTAGCTACTCAATCGTTTTGTTATTTATTGAATTTTATTCAAGAACATAATGGTAGATTAACTACAAAAATATCGTTACCTACATTTAATAATACATCTAATCGGGTTATTTTACCGAATCACACCTTATTACAATTAAATATTATTGGGGATATGACATTAGAGAACAATAAAATGGGAAAATTATCGTCTGTAATGTCCTTATTAAATACATGCAATACACCAATGGGACGTAGATTATTTCAATCTCATTTAACTACCCCTACATTTGACGAATCCTGGCTAACAAACGAATACACACAGATAGAAATGATGTTGGACCGAGAACATTATACTATGGTCGAATCTTTTCGTCAATTACTGGCAAAAATCAAAGATATGGATAAAATGAACAGACAAATCGTGGTTCGAGCTATACACCCCAGTTCCATTTATTCATTATACAACTCACTTATTCATACTCAACAAATGAATGTATGTTTATATGAAGATAATGAAATTAACAAATATTTATGCAGTTCTTTTTTGATGGATAGAGAACCTGACAGTTGGAACCATATTGTTGATACAAAATTAAGCGAAATTACTGCTTTTATTGATAAAAAACTAATTGTTGAGCCTTGTAGTATGATTCATTCAATGAATACATTTCCAAGCAATATTATTCAACCTGGAGTTTCAGTTGAATTGGACGAAGCTATCGTTAAATATAATATTGCTCAAACAAATTTTAAAGAAATACATACGTTTTTGAATGGAATTATTAATTTCAATGAAAATACAACGACCCCAATAGAATATATAAAAATACACGAAACCGAAAAATCTGGACTATGCTTGGTAATTACAACTACACGATTAGCTAAATTAAAGCACTGGATTGCAGTTGGTACTAATTCTACAAAAAAAAAGGATAGAATATTACCTATTACGGACGATTTATTTATTAACCTGGACGATTTGAAATATGTAAAATCATCGGGTACCAATTATGAAATTTTATTTCCAGAATTAAATGATACGTGTAGAACTATCTTATATTATAAAGGATTTTTAAACAAGTTGATTGCAGAAACGTATCTACAAGTATTGGCTGAATTAGAAGATAAATATTTTCATGATATTGCAAACATATCGTCTTATATTGCCAAATTAGATGTGTTGGTTACAAAAACGTATACTGCGAAGAAATACAATTACTGTAAACCCGTGATTAATACAGAGGCAACCAAGGCGGGATTCGATGCCACTGATATGCGCCATTGCTTGATCGAACACTTACAACAAGATGAAATATATGTGCCAAATGATATTTCACTGGGGGATATTGATTCGCGTGATGGAATACTTTTATATGGAACCAATGCTGTTGGAAAAACATCTCTTATTCGTTCCATTGGGGTGTCTATTATTATGGCACAAACGGGTATGTATGTACCATGTTCATCATTTGTTTATAAACCATATACTGCAATTTTCTCACGTATTTTAGGTAATGATAATATTTTTAAAGGTCTTTCAACTTTTGCTGTTGAAATGAGTGAACTGCGAGTTATTTTAAAATTAGCCGATGAAAATAGTCTTATATTGGGCGATGAATTATGTTCTGGAACAGAAATGCAATCCGCATTAAGTATTTTTGTTGCAGGATTGTTGGACCTTAATAAAAAGAATAGTTCTTATATTTTTGCAACGCATTTTCATGAAATTGTGAATTATGAGGAAATTATACAAATGGAACGGTTGTCTAAAATGCATATGGAGGTTTTGTACAATCGAGAACAAGATTTGTTGATTTATAATCGTAAATTAAAAGACGGTTCTGGTCCACAAATATATGGATTAGAAGTTTGTAAATCATTACATCTTGATGTTGCCTTTTTAGAAAAGGCATACGAAATTCGTAATAAATATAATCCCGAAATACATGGAACATTGTCAAACAAACAAAGTACCTATAATGCAAAAAAAATTAAAGGGATTTGTGAAATATGTAAGGAAAATATAGGGGAAGATGTTCATCATTTACAGCATCAACGAGATGCAAATGATAATGGGTTTATTAATACATTTCATAAAAATCATAAAGCTAATTTAATCACTGTTTGTGAAAAATGTCATCATGCATTACATGATAATGTAACTAATAAAGTAGGTGTGAAGAAAAAAACATCAAATGGTATGAAACTGATGTAGTGCGACGAAAAATTGATATTTTGATATATTATTGTAATAACATTATAATAATGATATTTATTTACATTTTAGAGTTAGAGAATAACAAATATTATGTGGGAAAAACACATAATCCACAATTTCGTTTAGAACAACATTTCAAATCCACTGGTTCTGTATGGACTACAAAGTTTAAACCATTAAGCGTATTAGAATTTATTACATCTTTTGATGAATATGATGAAGATAAATATACGCGAAAGTATATGGATAAATTTGGGGTTGATAATGTACGAGGTGGGTCATTTTGTGAAGAAGTGTTACCAATCACCACGTATTCAATGTTAAAAAAAATGCAAAATGCGGCTGAAAATAGATGCTTTACTTGCGGACAACTTGGTCATTTTGCCGAAAATTGTACTACCAAAATGAATGATACCGCGTGTCCAGATGATATTGAAGAATTAATAACTATGATTGGGAATGATATACAAGACAAAAAAAGAAAAGAACATATAAATATGAACATGGAAAATATGTATGTTGCTTATTTACAATTAAACCCACAAGCAACCAAACTTGATATTGAACGATTCAAACAAAGTGGTGGAATAATAACTGGTATGGAACCCCGATTTAATGATGAGGTCCTACGTATAGAAACCCAACGTGCAAATTTACAAAAAGAAAAAAATGAAGAATATTTACCTATAATGGAAGCAATGTATAAAGCAATTAAATATTTACATAATAAGTAATATTGTAGAATATTATGTAAAAAATTGATTTTTTATTTAAATAGTTTGTAAAAGTATTTTAGTATTAATTTTACAATTAAGAACATGCAAACGACATTGTTTCAGGTTTTAACGGAGGAAACTCCCAATATTGATGAAATACGTATTATGTTGGAATTTAATAACTACATAATACCATCGTCATATACAAATGAAAATATTATTCCAAATATTATCGATAATGTATTTGCGGGGGAATGGATATTAACTATACCAGAGGGTATTATTAATATTAAACTATTTAAAGGAAAAACATCGTCAGTAGATTACATGTTATTTTCCGGAGATTCTGAATTATATAATGGATATGCTGGTGATGCATTATGTATTCTTGAGTCTACAAAAACATCAGATAATGTATCAAGAAATACAGCTGTATATCAACGTATATCAAAGTTTATGACTTATAATAAAATGTATCCAGAATCAAAAGCAATACAGATCATGTTTTGGATTGACAGTAATTGGAGTGAAACACTTACACAAACAGCTATATTAGGTTTCCGTATGATGGATACGTTAAATATTAAATTATTTGCAACAATTGGTAGCCAATTATGTGATATTAAAGATAAATATCAAATAATGCCGTTTACAACTACTGACAGTTTAATTCAATGTAAAAATAATATTCCACAGAAAAAAGGCAATCAAAGTATCCGGTTGCGTCGTGATGATTCAATCTTTTACATATCATTAAAATTGGACAAGGGTGATGGTCAATATGCAGGTGTTATATCACATGACCCGAATGTAGGATTTTTAAGTGCTGTATTGAATTGTATCGAAAAAATAGAACCTGGTTCTATATATATTATTGAAAATCATGGTATACAACAAAAATATTTTGATAAATCACCATCATCAAAATTATGGTATTCATTAAATAAAATGAATATAGTATTTAACGAATGTACTATAAAAACTTTACCTGAATTACCAAATAGATATTTTGATTTAGAAAATGAAATGACAGAAAAATTATGTACTATTTTATGCGATATGATATCAACCACACGAACTATATTTTCAAATCACGGGGGGTGTGCTTTAACTTGTATTAAGGGAACTAACTGTGAAGAGAGTGTTGGACGAAAAATGCCAAGACCAGACATTGTATTTGAAGATGAATGTAAAAAAGAAATACTTATAATTGAAGGGAAACTTGAGAAAGAATTAACAAAAGGAGTCAAACAGTTAACCGAAGAACACCTGAAAGGGTTCGTAGAAATTTTAAACAAAAATTACCCTTCTCATACTATAAAAAAAGGATTATGTATAACAATTGATAATATTGATAATATTAGTAAATATGAAAATTTAGAATACCCTGTGTTATTCGCACTTGATATGAATGGGCGTTTTATAGATTTACGATAATTATATTATTTCCTGTATTCTTTCTGTACAAACTTGAAAATATGTAGGGTCTTTTTCAAACCCTATATATTTTCTATTGACACCGATACAAGCTACTGCCGTTGTTCCAGAACCCATACAATTATCTAATACAATTTCATTTTCATTAGAGAAGGTTTGTATTAAATATTTAATCAATTCTAATGGTTTTTGGGTAGGGTGTTTAACTTTTCCTTCGTTATTAAATTTTAATATACTTCTTGGATAATTTGTAGTAGTTTGGACATAATCTTTTTGGGTTTTTCTACCTTGTCTATGTTCAGTTGAACCTGTTTTTCCTTTCATTTCTTTATTACACGCAACAGTTCCTTGGGGATTATATGTCATACGATTTTTGGAATTTTTTGTTGTTTTTCCGTATGTAAATATTAATATATCTTCATGTTCACATAATACCTTATACGGTGCTTGTGCAAATCCTCCTGGTTTGGATTTTTGCCAAACTAATGAATATTTAAACATCTTGTAATTTGATGCTACTAATCTACTTGTAAATGGTTGTTGCCCAAACAATATTATTACTCCATAATCCTTTAGTATTCTATTATAAGATTCCCATAATGCATCTAAATCTATCAGTGTATCCCATTTACATTCTGTTAAACCATACGGTAAATCACAACATATTAAATCTATTGTTTTATCTGGTATATTTTTCATACCTTCTAAACAACAATTGTTCATAATTGAACCATATTCTGTTACTGCAGATATTGTAGATGGAATTGTAGACGGTATATCTGTTATTAGTAAGTTAAATCTTTCTAGAACATGAATATATTCATATACTATTATGTCACTTTTATTGGTATTACATTTAAAACGACGAACTTGTGTTTTCTCACTTGAATATGTACCATATTTCTCAAATATGGATTTGATTTCACTTTGTGAAATAATTCCTTCATTATTATAACTTAATAATACTAACTTAGATTTAGAATTTTGTATAATAAAATCTAATTCTTTTGTGGCTTTAGATTTTATACACCAGTCAGATTTTTTGATATCTTTTTTCGTTCCCGTTTTATTATCTTTTAATTCAGGGTCATCATATCGTGATATAGTTTCTAAAACATGATAATATGTAGAATATTCTCTCTCATTATATGGTGGATCTAAATATAAAATATCGGCGTCTATTGAACTAATTATATTACGAATATTATCATTATATGTTTGATTTGTGTTTATCTGTTTAGATAGTAAATTATTGTGTATTTCTTCTTGTAGAGTTAGTGTTTTTAAAGCACGAGAATCCCATGTAGATAAAAATGCACCATATGTTCCAGGGATATTTGAATAAAGTGATGTTGTTTCAATAAGAATAGATATTAAATGAATATATTCCTTTTCTGTTATTTGGTTATTATCAAACCAACTTTGTATATGACTTCTAATTCCATCTATAATTTCTGCATTTTCATTTGTAAAATACTTACGTTCATGTTTTAATAAAGGATTTGGTGAATAATTTTGGTGAATAAACCCTTTTTTTTTACATTTATTAAGTATGTTTAAGATTTCACTTATATTTAGGTTTAGTTTATCAAATGTAAGGTCTTTTTTTTCAATATTATTTCTGGAATAACATAATTTATACGAATAATCATTAATATCATTCGAAATTACATTAAATCCCATTTCATTAAAATATTGAGTTACACTTCCAGTACCACCAAATCCATCAAATATAGTCGAATCTAAATTATGTTTTTCTTTATATTTATTGACTATACTACCTATAAATTCAAGCAAATCTGTTTTATTTCCCAAATATCTCATTGTTTTGATTTTTTTTGGGGGTTCCATTGTATTTTCCATTGTATTTTCCATTGTATTTTCCATTATGTTTGCTATTGGGTTTTCATATTTTTTTGAAATCAATTTTTCAACTACTTCTTCTATTTTACATTTATTATTTTGACACGGCAGTTTCTTATTCATATGCTTATCATAGTGTGATTTTTGATTAAACTCCTTTAAACAACGGTTGCACGTATATTTTGGCATTATATTATATACTAAATAAGTTTAACTCATTTTAACTAAAATAGTTTAAAATGAATGATTGTATTCTATTCAACTTTGTAAAAAAATCTGTTCGTTTTGCTTAACAACACACTTTCCTCATAGTTTGGTACGTATGTGGCTCCTCCATACTTATATCCAGGTGAACCAAGTTCATAATATATATAACCTTGTTGAACAGCTGGTGTTTGTATAGCTATTTTTTCTTTTTTAATGGGGTCAAAAACCCAGGTTATGTTTGTGTCTAAATTTATTCCGCTATCTATGGCTATTTGTTCAGGGGTGTTATGATATTCTACATCATAATCATTTAATGATTTTGTATAGTCGGTTTTTTCATTTTCAACTGGAGTAACGGTAGCGCCTGTTTCATAAAATTCATCTTCTGCTGCTTCTTTCTTTTTTATTTCTTTTATTGTTTCAAACGTTTCGTGGACGGTGTATGCGTTTAATATTACGATACTTACAAATAGTACGATTAATAATATTACGGGTTTCATTTATATTATATCTATATTTTGTTTACGCCTTTTGATAAATATGCGTCTTATTTTGATTCATACATTTATGAAAAATTGATTTATAAAATACAATATATTCTTATAATATAGATTCACAATCAATCATGATTATTCCAGTAAAGTGTTTTACATGTGGTATGGTATTAGCCGATAAATATAGATACTACCAAAATGAGGTTCGTCGCATTAAATTGTTGCAAGGTAAGTCCACCGAAAATGTTATTTATTTGACAAAGGGAAATACGGAAAAAACAATTGAGGGAACTATTCTTGATGATTTAGGATTAGCTAAGGTTTGTTGTAGACGTCATATGTTAACTCATGTAGATATTGAATAATTTGTTCTGTAATATTATATATCATGGCGAAGTCCAGAAAACAACCCGAAAAAGGAATTTAAAAATGTAAGAAATCTAAAAAAAATACACAAAAAGCTGGGTGTAAATGTAGCGCCCCTCTTTTTACGGGAGGTAGTTCCTGTAAAGCTCCAGTGTTGTTCGTAGGGGGTACATCTAATTTGCATTATCCTATAAATATGCATGTAGCTGACCCACGAGGAGGTGTTTCTATTTATCAGCCAAATATGAAAGGTGGAAAATCTAAACGTAAAGGAAAAAGAAATTGTACACGAAAACGTATTTCCCACAAATGACAATTATTTATTATAAAGACATTTTTTTCTTTATATTATCTATACAGAATGACCATTGCTGGATTGAGAAATTTATGTACACCATCTTATGTGTATTTGGTAATTTCTATGATACTATTAATCGTAATGTATCTTCAAAACTTGAACAACGTGAATGTTTTTTGTTTAGGCGCATATGAATGCGACGTGACTAGTGTTACTGCAGTTTTTATCATTAATTTTATTTATATTCTATTCTGGACATGGATATTGAATTTGATGTGTAGAGCAGGAGCCTCCAGTATCGCTTGGTTGGTTTTATTGTTTCCTATTATATTATTTTTTAGTTTAGTTGCCTTGATGTTTGTGCAATAAGTCTTTACAATTATGCAGGTACAATATATGCGTGTTGAATCTGTATCTAAAAACATAAAACGTTATATTATGTAAATGTAAATAAAGTCTTCAGTAGATATTATATAGATGAATACATTAACAAAGCGAATACATAGATTACCATTGGATTTACGTTTATGGTGCATTATTCCATATACATATCAATTGCAAAATAAAGAATTATTACGAGATATTCGCACATACCAGACTGACTTGAATTTGTTAGATAACACATATGGGGTTCAATACACGGATTCAATATTATTATACGATTTAATGAGGTTTTGCGAATTTCAATTAATACATTCATACAATACATTATTGGTTTATGAAGAAATCAATAATATTGATATAAATGAATTACCCAATTGTTTTGAAATATGGAAACGGCATTATTCTAATAAGTATAATAATAATATAGAGTTGTATAAACAACTGGTTGGGTTTATAACACGGTATTCATCTCAGACTGAAATGCGGGCGGTTGTTTCACGAAAAATAAAATTTATTTTCGGTTTATTAACTGTCGAAGAAAGAACAGAATTTATTGAGATGTATATTTTAGATCGGTAAACTATTTATGAAAAATTGATTGAGAATATATGTATATAAGTTATATAAACATAATATCTTTTGTATAGATAATGGAGCCTTCACTTTCAAATATAATAAACGATGAATCTACATTTAAATTTACACTTAGTAATATAAATGTAAGTTTAGCAAATGCATTACGCCGTACTATCATCAATGATATTCCCACGATAGTGTTTCATACGGAAGTATACGAAGATAAACAGTGTATTATTCATACAAATACAACAAGATTACATAATGAAATTTTAAAACATAGACTAAGTTGCATTCCAGTTCATATGACAGATTTGGATATTTTGCCAGATAATTATGTATTAGAGGTTGATGCCGAAAATGATACAGATACAATGAAATATGTTACTACAGAGGACTTTCGTATTCGTAATAAGAATACTGATAATTATTTAACCAAAAATGAAACAATGAAAATTTTCCCACCATGTTCACGTACAAATATGTATATTGATTTCGCCAGATTGCGACCAAAAATTGGAAATACTATTCCTGGTGAAAAACTTAAGTTAAATGCAGAGTTTTCACTACATGCTGCAAATAGTAATAGTATGTTTAATGTCGTATCAACATGCTCCTATGGTAATACACTTGATTCTGTAAAGGCAAAAACTATATGGGAAGACCATGAGAATAAAATTAGGGCAGATGGCTTAACGACAGAAGAATTGAATATACAAAAACAAAACTTTTATTTGTTAGACGCACATAGATATTTTAAACAAGACTGTTTTGATTTTATTATCCAATCTGTCGGTGTATTTGAGAACAAAGACATTGTTAAGAAAGGGTGTGAAGTATTGCATAAGAAATTAACTGATTTGGTTCATTCTATTGATTCCGATATGGTATTGATTAAGTTAAGTGAAACAAGCATGGATTTTTCGTATGATATTGTTCTTGAAAATGAAGATTACACAATTGGCAAGGTTCTTGAATATATTTTGTATGAGAAATATTTTATAGACCAGAAATTATTGACCTTTTGCGGATTTAAAAAATTCCACCCTCATGATACGGATAGTATTATACGTGTAGCCTATGCACAAACTACTGATAAAAATCTGGTTGCACAAAATTTACGTGAGGTCTGTATCGTTGCTGCTGAAATTTTTACAAAATTACATAAAATGTTTTAAACCCTTGGCAACTTGAAATGGAACAGTTCAAATCCCAACGGTATAATTACAAATTCTAATAAAAAATTTAAATATTTTTATTAGAAACCATGTTTATATTATCACTTACGTTGTTTTTTTGTTTTATTATGTCTTTTTTTCTTAGTACCCTTTCGTTTTCGTCCACCGTTTAATTTATTTAAAGACTTTCTTACAGTTAAGACTCGTTTCATTGGGTTAACATCTGTCCAAGTGGCTTTATTTTTGTTTTCTTCTTGTTTTTCGTCTTCATATTTTTTATTACATTCTATTCTTCGTTGTAAATCAAGTTGTTTTTGAATTTTTTCTTCGGTTTCTAATGGTTCATAAGTTTTATATGTTAAAGCGGATAAGGTGGCTACTCCGGCTGAAGGAGTTCGAGTTCGTGAAATAATAGATTTGGATTTGGGGGGGGATTTTCGTGCTGACATTTATATACAAAGATAAAAAAAAGTTCTATTTAGTGATTTTTCGTATATACTTAAAATAAAAATATAATTTGAATATATAACTGTAATGAATACAGAAAGTACTGAGGTCTCTAAAATGATTGATGCACCTAAAGAAATAACCGAAGAAGTAAAGAAACTTACATGTTTGGAATCTCTTACGGAAACAATGAGTGACCAAGATTTCAAACAAAAAGTTGGTATGTATATTGCATTCATAACAGAATTTTATAGAGCGTTAATGGGTTCTTTCTTGGTTCTATTTGTACCACAAAAATGTGGAGACCATATTTGTGGGATTAGTGATAATATTAACACAGAAGATGGATTAAAAAATAGTGCATTTTCATTTAATATTATTGTTTTTGTCTTTTTTTTACATATGTATTTTGCAGAAATAATGCGTGAAACAAAAATGATTGATTATTTGCATATAAATCCTGAATTACCAAGAGATAATGATGCAGTTGGTGAAGCATTGGTTCGTTTACCTGAAGAAAAAAGAAACAGTATTTGGTTTTGGGATAAGTATTATGCAAGAAGTGGACAAATCGCTATGGTTGGATATTTAATCAATATGATATTAAGTGGAGCTGTAGTATTTAATAATTACTTGGATGATAAAACATTGACTGTTTTCATTACAAATGGATTGTTTATGGCTTTAAAATTAAATGATACACAAACAACCACGGCAACTGATAAGAACATTTTCTTGTCCGCATATTTGACAAGACGTATTCAATATAATGATGTAGACCCTGATAAAGCAGTTAGGTATGATGGGGGTGACGCAGATAAAGTTGTTGAATTTAGTGATGTAGACCCTGATAAAGCAGTTAAGTCTGATGATGTTGACGCAGATAAAGTTGTTGAATTTAGTGATGTAGATAGTGCGTCCAGCACAGTTGCTGCAAATGTTGTATAATTTGTATCAATCACTTTTATATATGTAAGTAAAGAATATAAGATTATTGTGATTAGTTATATTAACACCATTGTGATTTATGTCTGCAATAGAAATCCCGATTATTTTAGTTGATATACTTGGTATGATAGGAAGTGGTTATTATTATAATGCATATATTAAGGGGACTGAACAACAATATATAGAACCTAACTTTTTTATGAAATTCCTATTACCGGGGTGTACAGTGTGTCTACATCAAGGTTGGGATAACCCCAATGATGTTGCTGCTGTATGTTGCCTTGGATGTTGTTTTACAGTTTTTTATTGGGAACCAAAAAATGCAAGAAGTGAGAAGGTGTATGTTACAGCGGAGCCATGTAACTAGTTTAATTATATTAAAAAATTGATTTATAAAAACCTCATAATATATTATTATATATCATGGAGCGACGAATTAACAGTAAGATTGAAACATACATTGGAGATTTAAAAACAAAAATATGTAATAAAATTAACGAGAAAACAACAGGTCTTGCAAACGAAGACAGAAATGATATATTGCAATATGTATATGATTTTGAACGATTATTATTGGTTAAAGACGATTTTATTAAAAGGAAAAGAATTAAAAATGCTATTCCTGTAACAAATAGATGTAATGCACTCCGTGCTAATACTGAACAATGTACCCGTAGACGTAAAGACGGGTGTGAATATTGTGGAACACATTCAAAGGGAACTCCACATGGAGTTGTTCATGTAGGCAATGGTGTAAATAGACCAGATTCTACAAAAAATGTTGATGTATTTGCGAAGGAGATTATGGGTATTGTCTATTATATTGATAACAACAAAAATGTATATAATACCGAGGATATTATGAATGCAGTTGAAAACCCAAAGATTATTGCGAAATATACAAATACTGACGGAGTTTTTGCAATACCTGCATTTGGATTAGGATAAATAAACTAATCATATTTATGGTATGATTTTACGAGAAATCGTTTCTTTTGTTACTTCTTCGCGATTTGTTGAAATATATTCTGTCATCTCGGTAGCCTTTTCAACATCTCCTTTATAATATTTAGATAATATTGTAAGAAGATTTTTTTTATTTATCGGTTTTTTTACATTTTGCTGTAAATAACACAATTGTCCGTCTTTAATTTCTACACATTCTATTTCATTGGATTTCATAACCTCTATGAGAATTTTTGTTAATTCCTTTTTTTCTGTATTTCGTATATTTTGTTCTTTTTTTAATGAACGGGTTTCATTATCCAGTTTTACCCAAGATTTTATTGTATTTATAAGAACCTCTTTTGATGACATATACGGTATATTGAGATTTATTTTTTATGTTTATCTATTATAATACTTAAATGCATTTTACTAATCCTCGCAGTATAGTTAAACCTACAACTATTCCTACTAAAACTACGGCTATACCGAATATAATGATGAATATTATTCACCGACCGATTTCACATACACAAAATAAACAAAAAATACAACAAACTGTCGTTACAAAACCTCCACCAAAAGATGAAATGTTATGGGGAGCGCCCACTTGGTATTTTTTGCATACACTTGCAGAAAAAATAAAACCTGAATTTTTTGCAGATAATAAAGTACAAGTATTAAAGATAACAACAGATATTTGTAAGAATTTACCCTGTCCATCTTGTACTCAACATGCTACACAATATATTGAAAAAATGAATACAACCTCTATTACTTGCAAAGAAGATTTAATTATGTTTTTTTATAATTTTCATACCATGGTGAATAAACGGAAACATAAGCCGGAATTTTCATATGATGAGCTTCGTGAAAAATATGCGAAAGCAAATATTATTAACATTACTAACCTTTTTTTGTATTATTATAGAATGGAACACCACGCAGTACGAATGATAGCTGATGATATGCATCGTAAGCGGTCATCTAAAAATATTATGGACTGGTTACATGCAAATATACATATTTTTGAAATGTAAAATGAGGTCATTTGAAATAGCGTCAACTCAAAGTTTTATCAGTGTAAGGCGGTTTCATGGGTTGTTGCTATGATAGGCGGAATTTTCATGTGCTGACGGAAGAATTATTTGCAGTAGGATTATGAATTGCATCTGAATCATGACTTCCCGTTTTAAATACCTTACATGCAAATGTTTTATTGGATACTTTTTCACATTTTTCGTTATTTTTATATTTCGGGAAATATTGTAAATCTGGGGTGTTAAAAGAAGAAATTATTAATGCATAACCTACACCCAAGCTACCCGCTAAAATATATGTAATTAAACTGGTTATCCAATGATAACAATACTGATATGGTTCATTATTTGTAACAAATCCCTTACCGGACAACCAATTTATAATTTTTTCTTTTAATTCGGTAATATTTGTATTTACTAATAATTCTGTGACTATTAATAATGAAAAGAATGTAATCGTTGGCCAATTCCTTGAGACCATATAGTCTTCTCCTGTAAACATTGTTGTAAGTAAATAAAAAAAGGAAAATCCAATTATCATTTGCCCGATAGACAAATTTGATAACTCACCATTTCCAAACGACAAGATTTTACATATTGGACCAGCGGTTACCGTAGGTAAATAATTTATCACCTTTTTTATTAGATCAATTTTCTCCAAAATTATAATAATACCCATACTAAATATTAGCCCGACTAAATATACTATACCTCTAATATCGTTGTTAAATATTGAGGAAATTGTAAAAAAACAGACTAAGATTAATGGACACAAATGTAAAAAAATATACATAAACGTTGCAATATTCATTTCCATGTTGATTCTTATATATAATTGTATAGATTAAGATTACAATTATATATTGGTAATTATATTTGTTCCAAAACTATTTTGTGTTTCTAATGTTACTTACTTTAAATGTGCTGTTTTTTGGCATAGTACATACACTATCGTCGGCAGTGAAATATTGTAGAGATTTATTATTTATTTTGTTTATGACAAACCCCCACCCTATTCCTAATAGTATTGATATCATACCTGCCGCCATTATATGATTTTGTTGAAAACAATTCTTTGATGTTATCCATAAGATATCCAGTATAATTAATACACTAAGTGCAAAGACGGGAACAACTGAACGGAATATATATGTTATGTTTACCGAAATTATGGTAAATAAAAGATAAGAAAGAGTAAAACAATATATTGTTAAACTTATTGGTATATTTGAAATCCCTGCAATATGGTTTATTGTTACTATGTCGCATAAAACATCTTTATTGGTACTATTTGGTTTTCCTACAATTCCGTTTCCTATAAATATAGTTAACATTGTTGACGCTATTAATCCAATTAAATAAATAATACCTTTCATGTCAGTATTTATTATTGATAATAGTATAAAATAACAAACAATTATGAATGGGGCAAATATGTATATAAGTTCTCGTAAATTATTAATATCTAAATTCATTTCTGCTAAATTTTATATTATACTGTGATATTATCATCTGTGAAAACATGGTTGAATATTTGCGAAATTGTTGATATCTCTATAAATGTTATGTCAGGATATTCCTTCTTATTTGTAGTTTGCCATTTTGTAAATTCACGATTATTTTCTTTGGGATATAAAAATGTTTTTATACCTGCTCGTATTCCATTACTTATTTTTATATCTAAACCACCTATCGCTGTAATTTCACCACTTAAGTTGATTTCTCCTGTGATTGCTATATCATTTTTCACATGTTTTTTGTTTAATAAACTGTAGATTGCTGTTGTTATTGCCGCTCCTGCTGATGGTCCGTCCTTTGAAATGCTTCCGTCTGGACAATGAATATGGAGTCCTTGACATTTTGTTAATTCAAAATATTTTAACAACTCATGTTTTATAGTATCGTCTGACAAACTCCATGCAAGTGTTTTTGCTACACTCATACTTTCTTTCATTACATCTCCCTGTAGCCCAGTTAATTGTAAATCTAAAAATACCGAAGATGGATAAAAAGATGTTTGAATTGGAATTATACCACCCATTCCAAGTATATTTGCCCAAAGACCATTTATTATACCTATTCTCGGCTCTTGGTATATTTTTTTTTCGGTTATTGTTTTATATTTTGTTAAATACTTATTCTCGATATTATCAACTGTAACCATTATTGGTATAGTAATTTCTGTTGTATATTTCGTTTTTAATAATTCCAAGTTAATTTCCCCAAATAAATCAAATATTATTTCTTTTAATTTACGTACACCTGGTTCAGACGTATAATAGTTTATTATATGTTCTATTATTTCATCGCTCATTATAACTGTTTCATCAAAACCCATTTTATTGTTTATATCAGGTAATATATATTTTCGTACAATTACCATTTTATCATCTAATGTTAAATTTTCAAACTTGATACGATGTATACGATCCAATAAAATTCTATCTATCAGGTCTGCATCATTATATGAAAATATAAACAGAACGTTGGAAATGTCTATGTCTATTCCAGTGAAATATTTATCTTGAAATGATTCA
>Ga0209658_1000480_pt1 | contig 29035 bp, 38 predicted proteins | sample SaaInlV_150m_DNA_6_FD_184656 | JGI IMG/M metagenome (GOLD analysis project Ga0209658, IMG submission 184656) | Marine microbial communities from expanding oxygen minimum zones in the Saanich Inlet - SI037_S4LV_150m_DNA (SPAdes) (version 2) | ecosystem: Environmental > Aquatic > Marine >...
AACTGACTCCTCTATTGATAATGTCATGAATATTGATACACTTCCCACCTATTTCTAATATTAGTTATCGCGGGTTTTAGAAATACATAATTTGTTTTGTGGCGTTATTGTATCACCAACCAAATGTATTGTTTTCGACAAATATTATTATACGGCCATGGCGTCGTAGATAATTATTTTCATAGATCAATTACTGAACCGTCGAAGAAAAAAACAGTTCGTTTTTCAAATCTCACCTATGTTCGTATTATTCCTCCGCAAACACATACCATTACACGATAAAATTGAAAAACTTTTTGATATGAGAATGAAGTTATACTCATATCAAACAAACGATATTATATTTACATTATGATGGTTACCGCTTCTATCACTTTAATTTCTATAATTATTTATTACGCAATTCATAATTATATAGTCCAACCTAGAAATGAGGTTAGGCATGTTATTCTATTATTGGGGTGTGCTAATCCTATAATACAGAATCAACGAATTCAATCCGTAATTACTTACATCAACTCGAATTCAGATCCAGTTACCTTGTATTTATCTGGAGGATCAAACAACGGTAACGTCGAGACAGAGGCATCTATTATGCAAAGAAAAATTCAAGACGTACACCCAAATATTGACATTTATACCGATCATACGGCTACTAATACTGCGGAAAATTTTGTTAATTTTAGCAAGTGGATGCAGGAATCGGATTTGAAAGAATCGGATAAAGTTGTAATTACTACATCCGACTTTCATAAAACACGGGCAGAGAAACTCTTTAATGGTGTTATTTCTGAAATAATTCCCGAATGGAACTTGAGCGTCAGTGATTGTCGCTCTTGTTGGGAATCAGAACCTATACATATGAAAAATGTCGACGCAGATATCTTTAACGCATTGCGAATACAATTGTAATCTATTTCGCATAATTAGTCCCATATTACATAATCGTGTTCTGTGTAATTTAGACATTATCATAATGTATATAATCTTTCAATAGTATATACACTATGAAAAAGTCAAGAACGCCTTGTAAACGTAAGTGTAAATCTAAATCTACTAGAAAAAAAAAGTCAAGAGGAGGAGGTTGGTTCGACCGATTGTATACTCCGGCGGCAGATAAGGTATCAATAGAATCAACAAAAGTCGACCTGGATAAAGTGTGCAAAGCGAATATAGGTGTACCGCAAAAAAGGATATATAATGCCTTTTATAAGAAAAACGGACTATATACCGGAGAGATGGCATTAATTAAAGATGATTGTGTGCCTCATGGAATAGGTAACTGGACGAATAACGCTATAATGGATGATAACGCTACGTGGAAGGATGGAAACAGAATGATGGATGGAAACATAATTGTGCCACCGTCAGAAAAAACTGTGAAGTTAACCCCGTACGAACAAGCAGTCGAAGACGCAAAAAACACTCCATACGCAATAAACGAAGCAAAACAAAAACTACAAGCAGAAGAAGCAAGACTAGAACAAGTAAGACTAGAAGAAGTCGCAGAAGAAGCAAGACAAGTAGAAGAAGCAGAAAAAAACAACAAAATAAAATCGATACTAAATAAACTCCAAATCAACCGACCGGACGCTACATGGAATGATGCCACAAAACATTATAACATGACAAAATTAAGACTAGCAGAAGAAGCAAGACTAGCAAAAGGTGGAGGAAAACGTAAAAATAGTCATAAAACGCGCAATAAAAAGAAATCTAAACGTTGTCGAACAACGCGTCGTTAAAAATAATATTACAACATTATCAACGGTGTAATATTATATAAACCTAACCCAGGTACCTAATCTATTTCGCATATTCCTTTAGAAAATCGTAGGGAGTTAGGATCGGTATTCCCAACTCTTCGGCTTTTTTCATTTTGGATGAGACGTCATCCATACTTTTTGTTATCAGAAGAAAGGTATTTTTTGTAACACTATTATCTAATATGCCACCATGTTCTTCTAGTAATGACAATACTCGAGCATCACGCACCTTTGTCATCGCTATACGTTTGCCATGCAATATATGATTACTATCTTTAGTTACCGGCGTTGATCTTTTTGGTGAGCGGGTCAACATATTTGATTTTCCGATTTCACGTAAGAAATTTATAAAATTACTCATGTTGTCCAAAAAACTAGACGCGTTTTCTTTACCGATTCCGTCTATTTCAACTAACATCGCATGTTTTTCATCTTTTGAACGGACTGATGTCAATACATTTGGATATCTACTCATAATCAAAGTTATTTTCCTTTCTCCTAGGCCACGCCCAAGCATATTTGATGCCGACATTATTTTTACAAGACTTGCATCTTCCAATTTCAAACGGATACCATCATAGATTTTATCGACCATCTTCTGCCCGAATCCCTCTACTGTTTTAAAATCATCCTTTTTCATATAAATAATCTTGGCGATTGTGTTAAATCCCGCTTTCATTAATCGATTTACATTACCGGTTGATAATCCATCCACCTTCAATGTAGTAAAAAAATCGGTTATGTTTTTTTGCTGGACGACCATATTATCGTTTATATTATTCAACACGATATCCACTTCACTCTCCGTCCAATGATACGGCTCCATTGGCATCTTTGCTACTTCCGCTGGAACCGTTATCGACTGTATATATGGGATCACATCACCACTTCGGATAATACGTATCACCGCACCTATGCCGATTTTATTTGATTCTATAAACTTACCATTGAATCCCGTCGCATATTCAATATTTACACCACCTATATTGATTGGTTCTATTCTCACGCGCGGTTTTAGATAACCATTCTTACTTGGACTCCATATTACATCTATCACTTTTGCTTCGGCGACTTGATCTGATATTACCATTTTGAACGCAAATGACTGTTTCGGATTTCCTTCAGTTCGACCATAGTTATTGTCATCACTTACTATAATACCATCTATATCATACTCATATTGTTCTCTCCAATCTACAAGGATTTGTGATAAGAGTTCATTTGTCACGTCGGCAAATGTCGCATTTCTTACAGTATTAAACCCATTTCGAATCAGATATTTCATCTGATCTTGGGGTTTCATTGGAGGATGAATTACTTCATAGGCTATAAAATCCATATCACGCGTCTTTTCATCGATTGTAGTACTATTTATAATACCCGAAACCAAATTTCGAGCATTTGAAAATCTCGATTTATATTTATCATGAAATGTTTTTTTCGATAAAATAAATTCACCGCGAACAACCGCGTCTTTCATTATTGGCAATTCCAATGTACGCAGTAAATGAGTTACATCTTGCCCTATACGACCATCACCTCGTGTGTATAAATTTCGAGTTTTATCATTACTAATATACATGCCACTTACCCCATCCAATTTACACGACAATACATAGGGTCCTTTATATTCAATCATCCACCAATAGAGAGCATTGGTTGTCGGCTTTATTTTATCCATCGATGGCATAAAATACGGTAAGGTAACTTTATTTTTTTGTATAGGGGCACCTATGTTATCCAGTAAGCGATTTGTAGGGAATTTTCTTTCGAAATATTCCTTGATAATATCATATTCATTGTCTGTCATCATGGATTCATCGTTATAATAAGCATTATTCAATGATTTTATTAATGATTCAAATTGTTTCTCACTTAAACTATCAAGTACACTTATACCTTGTTTTTTGAACTTTTCGGCAAATTTACTTGACATTATATATAATTGTGTGAAACTTTTATATTCTTTCAAACAATTAGAAACCAGGATCCCCTGTAAATATTTCGGTTGCCGACGGTTTTAATGTTTTATTATCCGTGAGTACATTAAAGAAATCTGTCATTCGCCCGTTGGTTAAAAAGTAGATACCTATTGCTACGACACTGCTTATTAACACTGCTACTGAATCACGGATCACATGTTTGAGGGGTTTCCACTCTTTGCTTACATACTTCATATCTACCATTTTTACCATAAAAAACAATAATGTAACAAATGCAGAAAGCAATAACACTTTTTCCATAATTAATATATTAATTTTCTCATATTTATATTTCGAATATTACGCACTACTGCCTAAATTAGTAAAGTTCTTCAACATCGTTTAATATTATTTCGTCGTTATTTTTCGTTTCACTGCCCGTAATATCGCCCAATTCATCGAAGTCATGGAGATTTATCTGTTCGGTTGATATCTGGAGTCTATCGTCATCTTCTTCCTCTAAATGTCTCTTTATCGCACGTTCTGTGCCGATTTCTTCCAAACGTTCTATTGATTTTGGGGCATCAATGGTTCTTAAATCATCATTCTCGTCTAATACAGCATCTAAATCATTGAATGATAATTTTGTTATTACATCTTCATTATCTATATTTTGAATCGATGGCACTACTTCGGGAACAGCATCTTCTTCCATTGACCGTTCATCCGCCAACGGCACTTCCGTTGGAGGCGTTACTTCTTCTTCCTCTTCTACATCTTCGATTATTACTTCTTCTTCCTGTTCAACACTTTCATCCATATACGCGCGAATAATTGCTTCGGTTGGAATGCTTTCACGAATCGATATTAAAATACTCTCTTGAACCATATTCTCCAATTCACGATTATTCTTTTGTCCTTGTAACGGACTTACGTTTTTGTCAAATAAATACACATTTGAGTACACCTTTCGGGCTACGTTTATGTATACCTTGTGAATAAAACTATCCAGTTTTGGAATAGATATGTCGATCTTTTTTTGTTTATTACCAACACGCACACAAGTTAGTACCTTTAATTGAATAATGTGGACGCATGTTATCAAATCTTCTAAATAATTACATCCACTACGTTCTATGATTCGCTTTCTTTCTTCCTCGATTATTTCATTATTCCATTTCGGAACTCGAGATAACAGATTTTGAAAAGTCATCAAGTATTTATTGGATTCGTCGTTTTCTACACATAGTTTCCAAGATTCATTGAAAATTGACCGTGTACCACCTATTATTAACGGAGTTAGTGTACTAACTAATCTTGCACACCATTCATTTCTTGATTCATTCAAGTTGGATAAAACAAAATCGTCCATCTAATTATATTGTAAATACACTTTTTAAACCTGCATTTGAACGTAAATACAAAAAATCCATTAAATACAATAATAATAATTTCTCACTACGAAATTCAGATTTTATTGTGTTAAAACATAAGATTATTTCATTCTTTTTTCTTTTTTCAATCGTATCCGAATAATTTATCCAATCAATAAAGTCTAAACATGATAACCCTTCATTGTATAGATCTTCCGAAAATCGCATTACTTCCATATGATCTTCCTTATTTAAATCGCGAATCCTTGTTTCTATCCATTCTACACTCTCGTTTGTTAAAGGTTCTATATTTGATTCGATTAAACGTTGATGCAAATTTTCGATCTTGTCATTTTCAATATATTCGGGCACATATATTTCACAAAATCGAGATAGAATTGGATTCAACAGTTTATGCTTGTTCTCCACTATAATGAAAAAACGAGTATTATAACTAAATAATTCTATACATCTACGTAATGCTGACTGCGCATCTATTGTAAGGAAATCAGCGTTTACTAACACTATCGTTTTAAACATTGTGCCGGTATTTGATTGGATATTTGTCTTCGCGAAAAACTTCAACTCTTCTCGAATAAACTTTATTCCCTTACCATGCGCACAATTAACGGTCATTACATTGTATTTTATCTTTTGTCTATCTCCATTATAGATCTTCTGAATGAATGTATCTACTATATAACGCTTACCTGAACCGGATTCACCATGAAAAATAATATGAGGAATCTTGTTCGTTTTATGAAAACAATCCAACTTATCATTTATATTTTTATGCGTATTCTTTATATTTTCGCTTATCGTACTCATTGAATGTATATGTATACATGTTTATATATCGGTTTATCGAATTATTCAATATTCTTTTTTTACTATATTCAACTGTTTTGTAAATACATATCGATCGGGACGCATTGTCCTTCTTCCTAAATTACAACCTAAACATGCTATCATCAAATTTCCGGTATTGTGCCCGATTGAATTATTTATACGCTCTAACGTCCATTGTTTCGGATCTCGTACATACTCGTAGAGAACTTTGACCGGTTCTCGACAATAATAACAAATGTTACCCGCTTCTTGTAATAAACTTACAATAACTTCTTTCGTTATAAAACTTTCGGCGGAATATCGATCCTTCAACACATCTTGACTACGGTAACTGCTTCTTTTTTTACAAATGCTATCATTAATGAATCGATATTGTTTTGTATTATTCTCTTTCTCACTTTCTAATTCTCGAATATAAATCAATTGTTGAGAACATTCCAAATCCTCTTCGGAGAATTCCCACTTTATATGGGTAGTAACCACTCTTTTTTTGGGAACCTTGGACTTTTTTTCTTGTTCTCTTTTATGTTTTTCTTCTTCCAATTCATCTTTGCTTTTTTTTGGAGTCATATCAACCATTATTTTTTTTGTAGACTCCATTGTTAGATAGATATTGATATTTTTTATTGTTATGTCAAACGTCCTAAACGCGCTTTCAAAACATGGGGATTTCATAATCTTGAAACCCTTTTGTTACTGTGCTCTTGTATTCGGGATTTATTTTGACCTTCCGTTTACTTCTGTTTGATATTTGATATTTTCGCTTCGGTACAAACGTACATACATTCTTTGATGTTATGCGCTTTTTTCCTTTGCTTGTTCTCAAATATCTATTTGGAATTCTTTTCAACTTATAATACCCCTCGCGACGAGATAAATTATTCAGATCTTTCTTGGTTACATCGAATAACAATCCGTACACATCTTTCGATCTTTTTTTTGTCTCTTCTAATCCCAATACCATTTCTTTTTTATGAGTTACGTTGTATCTTTTCTTATAGCCAAACCGTTTATCTATATATGCTGGAATATTTCGTTTTGTTTTTTGATTACCTATTGTCTTACACCTACTTTTATCGTTTACCAAAGAACCATATCCGAATATTGTATCGCATTTCATTATTTATGTATTAGTATGACATTTTACTATTTGGGAATATTGCAAAAATACGCATAAATAAATGATAAAAGCACCTCGGGGGGGTTTGTGTCACGATATATTACACCAATGCCAACTTTACCCCTAAAATACCCATTTATATTTACATGTGAGAAATTTAAGTTTATATGCAGTAATGAAAAAGACTATACTAGACAGTTATGTACTGCAAAACATAAAATAATGACAATGATGACAATAATACCCTACTTTACCCATACACATATGTGAATGGGTAAAATCAGTAAAAATAAGTGGCTTAACTAAATAGAATTGGACATAAATAAATGTCCTTTTTTCATTTGGGAAAAATAGTTTTCTAAATTCAATACTAATAAAATGCATATATGAGGATAACGCAGTAATTTTGAAAAATATATAGCAAATTATTGTTACTGAAACAAAATAAGTATTTTAGGCACGAACACATTTAGAGATTTTCTCGTTGTAATATATACAACAATGACACCGATGACAACCAAATCTCGCGATATACCAAAAATACACAAATGTGATGAGTGTAACTATATAAGCAGTAAACATAGTGATTATATAAAACATTGTAACACCGTAAAACATATGAAGAGAGTTACAACCTCTATACAACACGAAAAGTCTCTTGCTATTTACACATGTTTGTGTGGAAAAGAATATAATCATCGGGCGTCATTATGGAATCACAAAAAAAAATGTAAAGGTATACCGCAAACCTCAGAACATTATCCAGTGACACCAGCGACACCTGTGTTAAATCCAGTGGATTCTTCATTGGTAATAGAGTTATTGAAACAGAACCAAGAGTTCAAGGAAATGATGATAGACCAGCATAAAAGAATGACAGACCAGCAACAGAAAATGGCTGAACAACAAGATACAATTATTGCACTATCGAAAAATGCCGGAAACACAATAAACAACACAAACAACACCATAAATAATAATAAGTTCAATCTTAACGTGTTTTTAAACGAGACATGCAAAGATGCTATCAATCTGAATGATTTTATTCAGTCTATTGAATTAACCATAAGTGATTTTATCAATACGGGGGAAGTTGGGTATGTTAAGGGAATATCAGATATCATGTTAGAACGTTTTCGCAATATGGATCCGCACACGCGCCCTATACATTGTACTGATTTGAAACGTGAGACGGTGTATGTAAAAGATTCAGACAAATGGGCGAAGGAAGATGACAATAAAACCCATATAAGGAAAGCCGTCCGAATAGTAGCAAATAAGAATAAGGCACAAATACATTCTTGGATACAAGAGAACCCAAATTACGAAATATTGGATACCCCAGAATGCGACAAATTCTTCGAATATTCAAAAGCATCATTGGGAGGGTACGGAAAAGATGAGGATAGTAAGTTTGAAAATAAAATAATAAGTAATATTTTGACAGAAACAACAATTGATAAAAAATTACTTGAATAAACAAAGAAATGGCGCACAAAATAGGATATACACGCAAAAAACTTATTGCACACAATTTAATCCTTGAATAGTGTATACATATATATGCAAAAATTTATTGATAACATTCCAACGAAAAATGACAATCGCGTCGAGTCAGATTTAGGGAAACGGGCAGTTACATCAAAAGTTTCTCCTGCAACTAAAGAGGCAAATGTGACACATACACCTTTTCAAAATGATTATGAAAAAGACGATGAAACTTCAAGCGTTATCAAGATAGATAATTTAACAAAGTTGTTTAATGTATTCACTAATATAACTGGTGACGAAAAACAAGAAATGGATGAAACAAAGAAGAAAGAGACTACCGAATCGGACGATGACAGTGTAGATATAAATGATATATTCAAAAACGATTGGTTAAATAATGCATTTATGGGAACAATCTCAGTACTCGGTCTTTTTATATTTTATCGAATAATTCAGAAATCGAAATAAAAAATAACAAGGGTTGAATGTTGTTATTTTTGATAATATTTGTTAGTAAGGTTACAGTATAATTATGTCATTTTTTTAGACATTTTGTCTTCTCGTTTCATTTGCATTATCTCTTCTTTTGCCAGTTTCTTTGCTACGATAGCCTCTTCTTTTGCCAGTTTCTTTGATTTGACTGCCTGTTCTTTTGCCAATTTCTTTGCTACAACTGCTTGTTGTTTTGCTCGATTCCTCGATTCAACTGCCTGTTCTTTTGCCAGTTTCTTTGCTACGATAGCCTCTTCTTTTGCCAGTTTCTTTGATTTGACTGCCTGTTCTTTTGCCAATTTCTTTGCTACAACTGCTTGTTGTTTTACTAGTTTCTTTGCTACAACTGCTTGTTCTTTTACTAGTTTCATCGATTCAACTGCTTGTTGTTTTGCCAGTTTCTTTGCTTTGACAGCCTCTTCGTTTAATTTGGTGTATTTTGTAGCCAATACCTGTACTATCAACGCAAACTCATATAGAATTTTATTACGCTCTTCGGTAAATTTCTTATTCGGTGACTTTAGTCTTTTAAATAATATACGAGTTATCATTTCAAAATCTTCAACACGAATGTCTTGAGTCAACTCTGAGTGTCCTTCTGTCGGACAATATCTTATATTAATATCCTGTAGATATCTATCACTACCACTATTCATTGTAAATGATGGAGTTTCATTATGATTACTACCAGCAAGATGATAACCATAATAAATAGTATCTAAGTTGATTCTGATTATTTGATAGGTATAACTACATATACGGATAATTTGTCCGCAACGAGGATGTGCCAATTGAGACATATCTTTGCTTCCTAAGTGGGTAAGCAAGTTATTAAATTTATTATAAATTCCATTTACAAAGAGATTTACGCGAGTATCAGGGGGTAGAGAAGATAGGTTCTTTTTAAATTCTGCTAGTCCAAGTGCGGAATTAAATTTGTCGATAGCATATTGATTTCTCTCTTGTTTAGTAAGATACTTTGTAGTAATATGTCGCTGAAGGTCATATGGCATAGTTCTACGAGATCCCGATGCGTATACTAGATTTTGTGTCATTATGAATTATAAGTGAATGATATATCACGTTGTGTATTTTATTGGAATAAGTATAACATAAAAGTTTTTCAATTTTATGTTTTGGAATTGGTTGCAAGTGACTTAAAAAATAGGTATTATTAGATAATATGGAAATAGTTGATAACCACTATAATATAAATGGTAACGCAATAAGTGCTTGTCTATTTATGACAAATATATATCATCTTTACGGTAAAGGAGATGATGTATATCTATATTCATTTATTATGCTGTTTATTTCGTCAATATTATATCATCAAACCCACACTGTGATATGTAAACGTTTCGATGAAGGTATGATATACAACGTAATATATCAAGGTGGCTATAGGACATTTGTAGTAAATGATTACAACACATATACCATGTACACGATTATATGTTTTATGTTAACATTATATACCTATTATTGTAAGATATATGAGGAAGATTCTACACTAAACCATGCGTTATTGCATTTAATTACCAGCATAGGACATCATATGATAATAGCAAATCAACCAGATACTAATGTAGAAACCATAGAACCTGTGGATTTTCCCGATTACACATCAAAAGATTTATAGTTTGTAGCGTTTGTATAATTCTAATGCTACTAATCCACCGAATATTTGTGCCAAACAATATGATACTAATTCATTTGTTGGTAGTTTACCAGCAGAAGCCATTACAATACTAACTGCTGGATTAACATGTCCTCCCGAAATAGGACCAATCATTAATATTACTAATGCTAAAGCTGCCCCTATAGCAATTGGATTTCCAGTTGCTAATATAACATAAATAAAGAAGACTGAACCTAGAAATTCAACTAAATAATTATACATTTCCTATAGTTTAACACTCGAAATTATTTACGAGCCCCTTTCTTTGCGGGGGCTACCGACCCTCCCGAGCGAACGCGTCTCAAAGCACTATTATTCGAGTTAATATCTGAGTGGCTAGTAAATGAAATGCTATTCGAATCCGTATTCATAGAACTTTTACCAACAGCACTCAATCGTCTTCGTCGGGATACATCAGATGAGTCCCTAGACTCTCCTATCCATTTATTTACGGAAGGGATTGCGTATGGTATGGTTTCTACATACTCGCGTCTATCCATTTGAAACCTACTTTCATTTACACTTGTTGCACTTTTTAATGGCATAGCGTTGTCTGCGGTTAAAACCCCATTATTATTATTTTGAATGCTAAACATTTGTTTGTACATCTATACTTATCGAATATACAATAACTATAGAGATTTACACAATTCGATTCCTAATTGGCAGAATCATTGTAATTATGATTTGTAGCGCGTTGTTTCTTGAAACGAACATAATCAGATGAATCGGACACAAATTTAGTATTGCACGACGATGCGGGGACCCCCGTGGCATCACATGTCATAATCATGGATCCAATTTTACTTTTCATACCGGGTTTGCTGGCATTAACCTGATTAGGGCCACCACATACATAATTTTGTCTAGATAAAAAGTCGCCTAAATTGTTAACCGCACGAAATGGTGTAATTACACGTTCTTTACCATTATATGTACCAGTAGCATATGGTGTGTTCCACGAGTCGCGTACGACACGTCGAGTTAGAACACCTTCACTGTCTCTTTTTGAACTCACTGTTTGTTTGGATGAATGTCCGTTGTATGGACCTCCTAATACTAATCCGGGCATGTTATTATAATATAGTAAAATATATTGTTCTCGAAACTATGATGATTACCCCCTAAATCGGATATAGAATACAATATTTAGTAAAATATCTTTCTATTGTAATGGAAGATATTTCAACAAACGTACCGACATTGGACGACATAGATACAATTACATCTGACTACGTAAACGATTTGACATTGAATTTGCTAATGAATCAAAGTAAACAAAAAAAATACATTTCTAAATCCAATCCTATAGAATATAAACGAGGACAACAACATCGAAAAATGCTACACTCATATAAATTCAAAATTCTAGATTTCACACGAAAATTAATCGAAGAAGACGAAATAATTTCAACAGACGTAAACGATGGTTTTGCCAATTATACAAAAATGTTGTTGCGTTATTTAAAAATGAAAGAATTCGAGAAAAATGAAGAACTCGGATTTGTTGAGGAAGATGTATTATTTGGCACAATGGACGAGTCATCTGATGATAATGAACCGCAACAATCAACAGAACCAATATGTCAACAGTCGGATATGTTTTCATTTTGGGGATCCAAAATAGAAAAACGGTCAGAAACTATTTTAGACTAATAGTGTATAGTATAGATAAGATGCCATCAAAGAAAAACCGAAACAAAAATAAAAATAAAACAAAAAAAATATTAACTAAATTAGCAAAAGTAACATGTCAACCATCAAACGATGGAAATACAATCATACGTGGAAGTTGTTTTACAAAAGAAACGCTCGAACTATTGAAATCCGAATATAATATGAATAATCCAAATAATCGTATAATGAGTGATAAGCCACGCACTGTATGGAAGTTATTGAAAAATAGGTTGCGGACATGTACTAAAGAAGATTGTTTATTGTCGGTAATCCCCGATCAAAATGATCGAGATAAATTAGAAAAATACCTATTTGTTCCAAGACCATTATACCCTTCAAAATGGAGACAGGATGAGAACGCATGGTTAAATAATTTCGATATAGACCGCGTATTGAAAGAATATGAAGTATCATATCCTGCATTTAAGGCTATGCCTACAGCATCCATTGATTTCGATGAAGTATGTATTATCGAAGACCTATGTAATTTTAATTTGAATGAAATGAAAGAGAGTGGCAAATCCAAAATGGGCGTGGTTTTTAATTTAGCAAAATATAGTGAAAACGGCACTCATTGGGTTTCATTATATGTAGATTTAGACGACAAACTAATATTTTATTTTGATAGTAACGGTCATGAAAAACCAAAGGAAATAACCAAATTAATAAATACGATAATGAACGATTATAGTAAATTGTATCATCCGCATCATTTAACTTATCACGATACATCCCATATCCAACATCAATATGGAAACACAGAATGTGGTATGTACGCGTTATTTTTCATAATTACAATGTTGACAAATAAAGTAAATAATGTACCAATAAACGAATTGGAAGATAAGTTGAATATATTCAAAGGAAAAAGGCTTCCCGATGATTATGTAAGTAAATTTCGAAAAACCTATTTCAAAATCTAATAGAAGTATTGCAATGATTTAAAATACCTCTATAATATAAATAATGCCAACCCCAAATGAATCAAATGTAGAATTAGACCCACATATGAATGATGTAACAATAACAACCAAAATTTATCCCACGAAATATAGAAATCGAAAAGGATTTAAAATAGGGAACATGAAAATAGGGTTTGATACTACGAACATGCCATTCAATAGTATGGACGAAGTTGATCATTATTTGAATGAGTTATTTAAATATGTTAATTTTATGAGAACCGATACCAAAACTAGTGACAATTTGGAAGAAAAGCGAAAAAATATACGTTCATTCTTGAAAGCCACCAAAATACAGCATGTATTCGCACCTCCACATACTCCACCCGATGATGTAGAACACGCCGGTGGTAAATCAAAAGGTACACGTAAAAGGAAGTTTAAATTAAACAAAACTCGCCGAAAGAAAGATAAAGACAAGAAGTAAGTATATGTTATTATATCAAATACACAATGTCATTATTAATTCATCCTACGAATCAAAATATATTATGGAATATCATTACGGGCAATCCATTGGTTATCAATTATTTTAACTCTCGACCATCACTTAATAAAGAACAATGGTTTAAAACCTCAATATCCGATTTTTACTCAAACAATAAAAATAGACATTTGGATAAAGATGAATTGAATAACCTGAATAAAGAATTGCTAACGTTGATGGTACAGAGTATTCGCAATCAAAATATTGGTGCCAGTGGTATGAATTCAATTGATCCATTAATATCCGAAAACGTAATAAATACTCCGCCGTTTGTTAAAGAAAATCGAGAAGATAACTTTAATAGTCAATTTCAGCAACGCCAGCAAGAATATGATGCGATGGTAGAGCGAAAGGTTCCTGCCGAAATAGATTTTAGAGAAAATGATGAGGACAATAGCATCAAAAACATGAATGCGTTAATAGAGCGTGAACAAGAAGAACGTCAAAAATTACTATATTCGTTACCTAGTGAAAATGCCGTTATTCCTAACGCAAAATTACAAATCGATAGAAGTAATAAAAACAATCTAAGTGTAGAAACGATTGAGGTAAAAGAAAAGAAATCCGTATCTTGGAACAATGTAGATACAACTGACAATTTATCAGAAGTTGTCGCAGTTCATAAATCGGAAATGTATTCAATGCGTTTACATATTATAGATATAACGACTCAATTAGATAGTATGAAAATGCGTATGTCAGAATTAGAATCAAAGTTGGATGTCTCGTATATTGCAACAACCACTGATAACCTAAAAAAAGAAGTTGAGGAGATCGCCGAAAAAGTGGAAGAGATAAATGAAGAAGTTTAGACAATGTCTAGAAGGTGCGTTATATCAAATAGACTAATATTTTAATAATATTGGTATCTAGTTAAAATATACATACTGTATATATAAGAATGGTAGTAGGTTCAAGACCTCAAGTTTTCCACGGCAATGCCGACAAGACAACAGGTGGTTTAGAGAAAAAAGATTTAATGAAAAACAAACACGGTCGTATCGTTTCTGTGCGCAAACATAAGTCAGCAAAGAAGGAAAAACGTTTAGAGAAAGCCGGATATTATACCAAGAAGGGTGAATTTGGCTATGTTAAAAAGGAAAAATCAAAGACTCGCAAGAACAAGTCGCGTAGAAACAAGAAATAAATACAAAGTTATATGATATCTGATATAGATATCATATACACCAAAAATAGTATAAAGTGGATTCAATAACTAATATATTATGGAATTACTAGCGAATACTCTATTTATTAATTTAAAACACAGAACCGATCGGTTGAAGCACGCGACCGATGAGTTTGATAAACTGGGTATCTATGCTGAACGTATAGATGCTATTAAACACGAAAATGGTGCGATCGGGTGCACGTTAAGTCATATTAAATGTTTAGAACTGGCAAAAGAGCGTGATTATGATTGTGCGTTTATATGCGAAGATGATATTGAATTCACTAATTTAGATCTTTTCAAAGAAAATCTAACTAAATTTAATTCGAATAGTAAATTAAACTGGGATATGTTAATTGTTGGTGGAAATAATGCACCACCTTATCAACAAGTAGAGGATTACTGTGCGCGTGTATTCTATTGTCGTACAACAACCGGATATGTCGTTAAAAAACACATGTACGATATCTTAATTGATAATTTCAAGGAAGGCGTTAAATTGCTAACTGAAAATCAAACACCCGAAGGACAAAAAAAATATGCGATAGATATGTATTGGCAACGTTTACAATATCAATATTATTGGTATATGATAACTCCGCCAACCGTAACACAATATGCAAACTATAGTGATATTGAAAATAAGGATCTTAATTACACACCTCTTTTATTAGATATGGATAAGAAGTGGTATACCCCGCAAATTTAATTTTTGATTCGTAAAAAGTTGGATAATACTGATTTATTTTTTTCTTCATACTGCATATTTTGCAGATTTGATGCATATTCATGTTTCATCATTTTTTCACGATACGTTTTATCTTGTTGTGCTAGAATCATTTCGGCTTCTTGTTTTTCCATAGGAGTAGTAGATTGATTACTACGTGCTATCATGAAATGATCGACGGATGAGTATTTTGTTACTTTATTAAAATCCCGTTCACTGACCGAGAATACAGTTTCGTCTTTATGAACTTTTCGTAAATCATCGAATTTTAATTTACTAAAAGGATCGCTAACTACATATGAATCATCTTCGTCAATGTCATCATAATAACTAGATGTATTAGAGTTGTTTGTTGCCAAGTTCTCAACACCTTTGTAACGAACAAGACCCGATTGTTTGTCTTTGATTGTATTGAATATTGTTCCCATGTTGCTAGCATTCACCGTTTCGTTCGTTTTAAAACTGGATTCGTCATTTTGAAACCATTCATTTTTGGCTGTATCTATTTTTTTTGACATATTCTTTTCAAATAAATCATTAAATTTGTGCTGAAATTCTTTCTTTGACATATCATTGATGATAGACGAAACCTTTTTTGAAGTAGTGGATTCATTGTCGTCATTTATGGAGTAAATAGTGGTTTGCGGATTAACTTTCTGACGTTGTTTATTTTGATTATCATGAAATCGTATTATTATATCAAAAGCCTTTTTATAAAAAAGAAAATATTTAGAATCTAGTTTGGATTTATCGGGGTGTGTCATCAATACTGTTTTTTTTGCACGTTTTAAATCTTCATGCGTAATATCATACGTCAGATTAAAAAGTCCTAGTAAATCTTCAAGTGAATACAAATGAATATTTAGATTATGTTCGTTTATAGACATTGTTACTATAGTTATAATATGTATATTATTTCGATAAAATCAACGAAGTAATATAGAAAGAATGGGCGTTATATTCGTATAAGTATGCCTCTAGAAGTATTGAGCGATATTAAAAACCGTGAAGAATATCTAAATGTAATTGGTTCAAACCCAGGGTTAATATTTTTAAAATTCGGGGCTGATTGGTGTAATCCGTGTAAAGTAATTGAATCTGATGTGGTAGAACGATTCAATAAAATGCCTGATAACGTGCAGTGTTATATCATTGATATTGATAAAAATTCGGATGTATATGCATTTCTAAAAACCAAAAAAATGGTATCTGGTATTCCCGCCATATTGTGCTATCAACATGAAAATGATAGTTATATTCCGGACGAAATACATATGGGTTCGGATAAGAATAAGTTGAATGCGTTTTTCCAACGATGTATGAAGTTACTCTAGGATTCAATCCGTACGGTATCGTTTTTTATAAATTCATCGTATATTGAAGTAAGGTGTCCGACATTCGATGAATTCGATATATTGTAAACATGCGTCCAAAAGTTTACTATGTTATCATTCTTCAAAATGAGTGTATACGATGGATCAACTTCTCGTGTTCGTATAGTATCAAATAATAGGCTTAATGAACTATACGCGCCACGATAGATGGAATGGTATTTATAATTGTAAATGTAATTATATAGATAATGATTGTATCCAAACCATTCGTAAAAACATTCGATATAGTCATTATATTCGGATGTAGATAGTATAGAATAAATGCATTTTGGTATATTATCTAAATGTATTCTCTCGATTGGGTTTGGTATGTTTGCGAACTTAACGTAATTACATATTACAAGATGTTGTGGTAATATTTGATTTTTACGTGAAAATTTAACAACGTAAGGAATAAAGTTTTTTAAAAATGAACGATCACATAGACAATTGCATATTACTATAGTTGAGTTTGGAATTTCATCATAAATTATTTTTTGTTCTAAAAGTTCAGATGAAGTAAATTGATCAAATATAATAATCAACTTATGTACGTTTATATTGTTTAAATAATCGGGATACATTTGACATTTACCATTATTTTCATAACCCATGAAATTGGTTTTATTTTGTTTGCTACCGATCGATACATATATATATTGTATTGGAGTCGTTAATTGTATATTGTCTACAACATCCCCTATATTACATGCTTCGTCAATATCAATTAGTTTATATCTGGGTTTTTCGAATATAGCCATTTATTATAAATGATTATATTTTAACGACGACCTCGGGTTTGTTTCTTTTTATATTTTTTATTGTTTGTTCTAGTATTTTTCAATTTTCCACCATTGACATTATTTGTTTTGTTTTCAGTTACTACTTCAGCCTCAGGTGCGGTTACTACTTCAGCCTCAGGTGCAGTTGCTACTTCAGCATCAGGTGGGGTTGCTACTTCAGCATCAGGTGCGGTTACTACTTCGGGATAGGGTGATTTTTCGGTAACTTCTGTTGCTACTGGTATATCCACGGGACTATTTTGAGGTTCATTAAGTAGTGTATTATTAGGTAACATGTCTAGTGCAGATGTTGATTCTTCAGTTCCATTATCCGCATATGTGACATAAGCAAGAACCGACGCGGTAATGGTAATATATGCATAATGTATCCAAGAGAAATTTTCTTTGTTCATAGTAAATTATAATGTAGATATATATTTTTAGTAGATATTGTTACCTATTCATAATAATATCTATTATATTCCTAAATTCAATGTCCAAAATCAACCATTGATTGTGCATTCGCAAATTTATCGGTCCATCGTTGTTTAATTGTATTAGAAACAACATGATCCATATGTCTCTCATATTGTTCTGGACTATCATAATATAGGAGCAATGGTTCTTTACCAAATTGACCGGTAACCTCTCGTACTTTGAAGAATAGATCTTCGCGGTTAGATCCAACGCGATATTGGCTATAACGATGTCCGGTAATTGCGTCCCTGATCATTGTTCCGGGAATAAATGAGGTAGAATATGCCTCGATCTTTGTTTTATTTTTTCCTTCTTTCTTAACGACCTTATGATGCCCCGAATCATGAGGTTTCGTATAAGAATTCTTATTTCCCCCATTTGTAAATGCATTATTTACGGACGCGCCGGTACTGTCGCTTATAATTGAATAATTATCATCAGGAGGAACGTAAAGAGGTTCGTCGTTTAATGAGTTGAGTGAATGTTCGTCGTAGTCAGACATTTAGAAATGTGAGTTCAGATAATAAAGTAACAAGTTGTTATGATAAATACTATAGTTTATTATTTATATTGTTTACTAAGTTCAATTACAGAATTTTAATATAGTGTTACATTCTATAGATGTTACAACAGAATAGCGATATAGAAACCATTATAAATAACAAGTTTATGATACATAAACCCAGAACTGGTGCTGTATACGAAACTAGTGAAGTTAATGTTAATTATATAGACGATGATCTTGTTTCTTCTAGTAAAGGAATCGATCATGCCATCGAATACACGTACATAAAAGACGATGATTTGAATAAAGACATTATCGATAATATTAATCCAGATGCCGAAATAAATTATGTTATATATTCCATTGATCGACGTCATGTTCTGCCATTTGTAAAATTGCTTACATGCAAAACAAGCAATATCATAACTTTTCCAAACGAAAAGTATTATTCAGAAAATGATATTGATTCAAGTGACAGTGATGACGACAGTGTATCTAATATTATGCCATTTGTAGATAACGAATCCGAGACAAATGAACTCGATATATCTAATGTTGAAAAAAATATGAATGGTGGCAGTGATGTGACTTTACCAAACCAATGCTATAAATATTTGGAAGATAACTTTAGTTTATCAGATGAAATTATAAATAAAAATTATAAGGGATGTGTGTCGTTCGACAACGGCATATATGTATTCATAAATATTTCAGATACAGATATTAAATTGCGCGAAGAAGTCGAATATTACTGGGCGATTGTCGACGAAATAATTAATATGAAATCAATTAATAACATACCCATATGCAATAAAATAATAACCATTTTCAAATCAAATGAAGAGATTCAAAACATATATGACGAGAACAATGACCCAATTGAAATACCAATCGTCGGATATACCTGTACCACCAATGATAACTCCGGTTATTCAAATAGTGCGTTGTCTTCCACAATAATAAAATCACTGATTAAACGTACATTGGAGCATGATATACTGGGCGATACAACTATACTTTCAAGAATACCGTTAAAACATGGACCCGAGAACCTAGAAAGACAATGTATATTTTCAAAAGGCGCTATATACATATTTCATTCCGATTTCACCCGTCGTGAAATTAAAACCATAGAGGATACATCATGTGTTTGTTTTATACATGATAACATAGAGATGTGGTCTATAAAAGATATTCGTCTTTATTCATATATCTAATATAGTTTGGTAAAATCCTATATTAGATGTAAATTATATTTTTAGTTCATATACCCTTCAATAAATCGATATAATGCGTCGCAATCAACTGTATCTTTGAAATTTGTCATAATATCTTCTTTCGATGGCTTTCTATCATATATTTCTTGATACCCATTGATATATTCGATAATTTTTTCAACATGTAGATTATATTTTGCTTCGTCCTCTCTTAATTGTCTTGCCGTGGTTTCAACCTCTTGAATTTTAAAATATTCTGCTCGTCGTCGTATGTCTGCTTGGTTTTCCAATTCTGCCTGACTGTCTTCTATTTTCTGCTGTTGTTTTAATATAAATGCATCTCTCTCCTTTACAGCCATTGCACTAACCTCGTCTAATTGAGATGTATCTAAAGTATTATCCATATCTAGGTACCATTTATTCCTAGTTTCATCAGCACTAATAATGGTGTCACATATATCTGGTTTTTTCAAACGATCAAATTGGGTTCTTTTTTGTGAATCCGGCTTTCCTTGGAATTTCGCGGTAAACTCCCAAATCGTTTTCTCGTCGATAGATGGACTCGTTTCCATTAATCTATCAAACTCTTGTCTAGATGTTTTTATAAAATGACCGGCTTTGTCCCTCTCTTCTGGTTTTTTTGCGAGTTCAATTCGTATATTACGCGCGAATTTGTCCCATGCAATTGATGCAACTCGATGTGCTTCATTGTTCTCTGAAATCTTTAAGTATTGTTGAATTGTAGTTAATATTCCGATAAAAATGTTAATTGTTCCAATAACTGCTGGTGCGTAATCTTTGACACTTGGAGGAAGTGTGCTTTGAGCGAATGACGCCGTTCCGGTAACAGTAGATAATGTAATTGCTGGAATAGTAAACCATGCGTGCATTGTAGATAATTTGGCATGACGACGTTGATTTAACCATTTATAACATTGGGCTATATCACACCATTCTACTAAAATGGTTTCATTGTCTTGAGACCATGCGATTTTATCGTCTCGACTGTGACCTCCGATCGGAGGTATGCTTCGTTTATCGTCATGAACTGTATCGGTTTCATTATTTTGTCGTTTTTCAGAAACGCTGTCAATATTTTCCATTTACGAAATAGTAGATTGATTATATATTTATACAAGATTCTATTTCTAAATTATCGTCATAATTAGGCGCAATCATCTGAACGCACTTGATTATTTTGGTTTTGTTTTTGGTTCTATAGGGGATTTGTTCTCTGATTTTGTTTTTGGTTCTATAGGGGATTTGTTCTCTGATTTTGGTTTTGGTTCTGTAGTGGATTTGTTCTCTGATTTTGGTTTTGGTTCTGTAATTGATTTACTATCATTTTTCGTTTTTGGTTCTGCGGTGGATTTGTTCTCTGATTTTGTTTTTGGTTCCACATTGGATTTGTTCTCTACTTTTATTTGTTGTTCTGCCTTGGGTATGTTATCTGCTTTTGGTTCTTCGTTTTTAGAATTACATTCTTTATTATGATTGTTGTCCGGAATAGATAGTTCGACAGATTCACATTGTTGTATAATATCGTGATGGTTCTGGTTGTCCTCATTAATAGTCTCTGTGATATCAAACTTTCGAAGGGGTTCTGTCTCGACAACATCATCTACGGAATACACATGATTGCCACTAATATTTTCTTCAATTTCTTCGTTAAAATTATTCAATCGGTCTAATAAATTCTTTATATGCTTGGTCTGTGATATATGAAAAAAAGATAGATAATTAACATATAATGTCATCTGTTGTTTTAATATCAAGTTCTCATGTTCCAATGTATTTAACATATTTGATATAGAAAATCCTATTCTTGTTTTTTTATTATAGTTAACAACATACTCATGATTTGTTTCGTAACATTCATGTAAATAATTAACAAATTTCATAATATCGGAATGCATATTTTTTATATCTTCTAAATTATATTCTTGGAACGGTTCTAAATCCTTATATACTGGATATGTGCGAAACTCTACTTCATCCGCATTTAAATCGTCGGCATTTTCTCGAATGTATGTCGAGATCAATATATATAATTTGTAATAATCACAATACATTCGATTGTTTAATAGTATTCGTGTTTTATTCAGATTCTCTAGTTCAACTGAAAATAACTTATATTGGAAGAAGAATGAGTCTAAACTAAATAGTAGATTTTTTTTGGTAGTATGTTTTGAAAGTTCTCCGTAAGACACCTTTAGATGTGCTATTTTGGCGTTAATTTGTTCTTTTATCTTGGCAACATCATTTCGTAATAAAATTATGTTCTGAAACGTATTTTTTAACTTATCTAGATTCAATGACAATACATTCATTATTGTATATATATATATTCATGCAACAAAAAAAGATAAATATTTAATTATATTTTACAGAATAAAGGAGGTTTGAAGTATTTGCGTATTTGCAGAGATGGGGAATATTATACTAATAGATTGAACCCAGTTTCCCACATATTGTATGCTTTGTATTCGGGCACATTTTCAGTGGGATGTGTATTTTCGGATATTTTGGTGTCTTTGTCACCAAGAGTACAGTAACGATAGAATGGTACGGTATTGTTGCGAATGAGAGGCGCATTGCTTCGTTTGTTCTTTTCGACATGTAATTTAATCTCCCAATATTGGGCGGCGGCTTCGTCATATAATAAGCGTATCATACGGTGCGTATGTATACTAGATGCAAAGTTTACTGCGCGTACTGTAGTAAATAATTGAATATCGATAAACGCATAATAATATGGATGTTTATTTTCGTTGATCTTATGATGCATATCTATAGATTTGACAGTACCTATATCCATGTGGATAAACGCATCCCTAATTTCGCTCTTCTTAACTGAACCTAGAATGCGGGGAATATATATCTGAATTGTTGACATGTTTAGTAATTACTCTGTGTTAATTTGATTTGATACTGATTAATATAACATAATTAGTAATTCAATTTTTTGTCATGATGTTATTATACAAATATAAACATTATAGTATATATAATCTACATGGATTCACCTACACGAAAACGCAGATTAACATTAAAAATTCCAGGACAAGAGGTCGAATATATCTTATCAAAACCGAAACTTCGTCGAGAACAAAGAATACATAGCAATAACCGTTCGGATCTTATATTATTTGAGAATAAACATAATGATACAACGCCCACACTAACGCCTATAATGAAACTATTAAACAGGTATCGCAATAAAAACAATAAGTAACTTAATGATAAAACAAATTAAATACGTTTGAGAGTATAATGTAATAATGGAACATATTGAAATTCCCGCAAATTTTGCTACTGTAATAGGTGATTTTACCAGTGATCTTGCAACAACATTTCCCGAATATAGTGACACATGGAAAGGTATGTCAAGTAAGATGAATGAAACTGAACTAGAAACATTGTATAAATTTTGTATGAATGTATACCCGGAGCGTTTTTTTGATATTCTATACCAAAATAGTGATATTTTTTCTGAGAATGACGAATCGAATACTCATTTTTTACCAAATATGGATTTTAAACTGTTATACAATTCCGAAGGCGTTACAGATAACATGCAAAAATCCATATGGAAATATCTTCAGTTAGTTTTATTTACGGTAATTGGTGGAATAAAGGACAAATCCACATTTGGAGACTCAATGAATGCGTTCGAAGGTATAGATGAAGATGAACTGCAAGAAAAAATGAACGAGACCATGTCTGGACTAACTGACTTTTTTAAGAATATGGATACGGATAATACATCCGAGAACGAAAACGCAGATAGCAATTCATCAGAAGGGACATCAATGCCACCTAATATGAATGGTATTCCAGATATGGAAAATATGCAGGATCATTTAAAATCGCTTTTTAACGGCAAGATTGGTTCATTGGCAAAAGAAATGGCCGAAGAAATATCGGGAGAGTTCGAAGATATATTAGGTGACGGGAACGAAAACGCAAATCCACAAGATATTATAAAGAACCTCATGAAAAACCCTTCAAAAATCATGGGATTAATGAAAACCGTGGGTGGAAAATTGGATGAAAAATTAAAAAATGGTGACATTTCACGTGAAGAAATTATGAAAGAGGCGGGTGACCTTTTGGGTAAAATGAAAGAATCATCCGGTGGAGACGAATTTACCGAGATGTTTGCAAAAATGGCAAAGGGTATGGGAGGTGCCGGAATGGGAGACATGTTTGCAAAAATGGCAAAGGGTATGGGAGGTGCCGGAATGGGGGACATGATTTCAAAAATGGCAAATGGGATGGGAGGCGCAGATAATGGAGGTGCCGGAATGGGTGACCTGTTTTCGACGATGGCGAAAGGATTAGGTAAAAATATGAAATTAGATACAAATGCGATAAATCGTATGACTAAATCAGCAAAACTAAAGGAGGGCATGATGTCTCGTCAAAAGGTCAAACAAGAAAAAATGATGGAAAATGCAAGACACGAAGCATTATTAGTCCAACAACGCATTGAAGCCCAAGAGAAGTTAGCTGCATCATTTTCATTGAATTCTACAAGTGATAGCAATTACACGTTTAAACTCACTGGAGAAAGCGCCCAAGAAAAATCATTTATACATCCTGATTTATTGAAATATATCGAAGAAGATGATAATAAGCCCAATGGAGAAGACAAAAATAAAGCAACAAAGAAGAAGAAGAAGAAGAAGAAGAAGTAAACATAAAATTCTAGATATATTTTTTATCTAGATATATTTTAATTAATGGGTATTTTCAAATACATCAAAATCAAGTTCTTTTTAATTAGTTTAGCATTTGGATTATTCGCCGTGTATATAACTATGCCAGATACGCGTAAAATTTATGTATATCCAACGCCCGAAAACATTAATATATTACAATATCGTGATAGCACTGATTCATGTTTCAAATTTAATCAGGAAGCAATTGATTGTCCCGCAGATGAAAGTGAGATTTCAGACATTCCCGTACAATCCTAATGTATTTTACATACTATAATGTGTATGTAAAATAGACAATGTATATGATAAAAAGAGAACATGATGAATTTACAAATAGGTTTAATGGTAATAACACGATTGGATTAAAGTTGGATGAAGACGAAAGTGTAGACGAATCCAAATTATCAAACTGAGTATTTGATAAGTTTGAAGTTACAAAATAGTAATTATAATTTTTATGATGATACTGTATACATGAATATACAACGATTATTACATACAGATTTAGGACAAACGTTAATATCGATATTGTTAGGTATAGGTCTAGCATCTCTTTTTAGAAAGGCATGTACCGATAAAAATTGTATTCGATTTAACGGTCCTGTCATTACAGATATAAAGGATAAAATTTTTAAACATGATGGAAAATGTTATAAGTACAAGAGTGAATCATCAACATGCGATGCGACCAAACGAATAATCAATGTATCCGAACAAATGGATCCAGAAACAAATTAATCTAGAAACAAATTATATTTAGAATATATTCGTCAGTCTATACAATCTTAGTTATACAATTATTATATAGCACACAATGGAGAACACTACAACCCGCATTTCGGATTTGCCTCCATCAAACGGCCAATCTTCACAGCAAACTATGAATATGAGTTCTCAAAATCCTGCAGAAATGCCAACAAATTATACACCTGTTAACGTTCATCCAAACCCATATGGCGTTTCTGACAAAAATCCAATCATGTCTTTACCAAAAGAAGATATGATGGTAAATAACCGGCCTATGCGGGAAACAACCCCGTATTTATCAGAAGAACAAAGCAAAGCAATTATGCCCCCACAACAACAGAGACTTCCATCGAGACATATACCAAACAACTCCGAACAATATTCTCGCGATGAACAAATTCAACCAAATTATATTCCACCAGTCGAGAACGCATCGGATTATGTACGAGAACATGAATTATGTACGGAACAAAATATAAAAAAATTCGAAAGGGAAAAAAGTAGCAATCAACAAATTGACGATATATTAACGGCTCTACAAGTACCATTATTTGTTTCTATTTTATATTTTATCTTTCAACTTCCGATTATTAATTCTTATATATTCAAACGATTTTCATTCTTATCATTACATAGCGAGGATGGCAACTTTAACCTATATGGATTATTATTTAAAAGTCTTCTATTCGGTAATGTTTATTATACAATTACCAAGTTTACAAATTTTTTGATTAGTCTGTAAGTCCGAAGAATTTGAGTAGTTTCGATCTCTTTGTCTTTGACAAATCTGATGTTTTTTTCTTGGTCGTATTCGACTTTAATTTCGACTTCGACTTATTGACTGCTGGTTCAGGTTCGCTAGGTGTATACTTTAAAAACCATTCATGGTATTCTTTAGAATTGCGATTCGAACCTAATTCTTTATATTTATTCGCCTTTTCTGAACGAATATCTTCAAGAGTCTGTTGTTTACCATAACAAGTATTTGTAAATCTTTTTAATAATCCACCTTGTGTCAATCTATGTTCTTCTTGAAGATCAAATAAATACTTTGCCATACATACTAATCGATCATTGTGTGTCTCTTTGTCTATATATATAAAACTCAAATATAAGCTCATAATAGTATCTATAGTGGCTATTTTAATTGTATTGTTTTCTACAGACACCTCATTATAACTATGACAACCAATCGGTTTATGGATAATAGCAATAATTTCATCCTTCCCTATAGTCACCTCTATATTTTCCGGAACTACTTCGCCAACAGCATCATTATGTACTAATCGTATATCCTCAAAATTCGATTCTTCTAACTGTTCTTTTAATCGCAATGCTGTATAATCCGGATCATCAGATAAAACATCGAAATCTGGAATTTTTTGTAACTTACGTCTCTTTTTAGTATCCATGTATTTTGAATACATTCCTGAAGCATACCCTCCAAAAAACACAACGTCCTCATTTATTAATGTATCGCGTGTAATTATATACAGTTTTTCTGCATTGTTACTTTTATTATCCAGTTTTCGTTGAAAGTCGATTTTTTCACAATTTGGAGTCGTCATGGGTCTATATTTATTTAATAGATTCAACCGTTTCAATACCTTTTCCCATCTAGACGAGTCACCATCGGGACGTGATAATTCTAGATACATAGACATTCGTAAATAATTGGGTGGTGTATAATGAATACCACCAACCTTGATAGAGTCTCTATAAATAGACTTATATAATGGGGTTACAAGTTGCGTTATATCTGCGATGGGTATAAAATTTACAAAAACTTTATACGTGCCGTAATGCATACCGGCTTTTGCTTCGACGTCAATATATCCAGAATTGTAATATATATCTGCTAATTCCTTGCTGTCATCCATAGCATTGGGTGAAAAAAAATCATAATCGGGTATTTCCACATCTTTGTTATAAAATTGCACTGACTTGGGAAGTATATTATTAATCGCAGTTCCACCATAGCATATTAATTTTTTGTTAATAATGAACTGTTCTACAATTTTTAGAATTTCTTTAACGTCACTGTTTCCCACAACACGTCTACCTTTAATATCTTCATTTAAATCGACAGCATGACGCAATACAGCAAGTTCGCAATCTTGAAACGTCATTTTATCGTCACATACTTTGTTATCGATAGTTTGTTTACGCTTCATAGTCTTTTTCTTCCTATTGTATTTAACCATTGTATACAATACGAAAACATTTTTATTCATCTTCATTGAGATACCCTTTATTTTGTTTTAGATAATCTAATGTGAATGCTAAAGGAAGAACTCCACCTTTGTTCTCATCAAACATTTTTTCATACTCTTCTAATCCTTCGTCTTTTGAATAAAACTTATACATTGTGAATTGACTCCCGTAATTTGTTACAAATTCATCAATGTTAGGATTGTTAGTATTGATATTAATACTATCGGGAAGTACAATCTTCATATTCTTAGCATTCGTGCACGATTCACATTTATCTTCTATACGAATATGATCGCGCGTCAACGCCAATAATCCGGAATAATTAAATAGATGTAATGTGTCAGAACCACTTTCCATGTTAATGAAATTTTTTAAATCATAACAAAGTGGGTTTTCGCCCAGACTGCATTCCGCTTGTTGTAAATAGTTGCGATCAATTGTTTTGTCTACAACAATAACAATCTTACCCATAATATCTTTCATATGCGTTTTCATAGTAATTTTACCTTTGTATAGCCTTGGACGTAATGTACTGTGGATTGACTTTGCTATCCGTTTATATAATTCGGGTCCATTGGATTTAATTCTTAAATGTATAAATAATGGGTCACGTACGTTAGGTGTGGGTTGAATGAACGCAGACGTAACTAACATACTAAAAATATTATCCAATAATAAAATATTATCAGTCTTTTTTGTGTCTAACGTTTTATCATTTGTATACGTCACCATAGGTGCTTCATCTATTAACATGATTTCGAAATCTAACATGCGAACGCCTCGATGAAGTAAATACGTTAACATCTCCATATTTACATATTTCCCAGTAACAGCACTATTATAAGATGACTTGATAACATAATCCTTAACCGGTTGATTTAAATATTTATCGTCATTCGGCAATGATACGATATTGGTGGCATTGGTATCAAGCAATGCGTTATATTCGCCCGTTTTTGTTCCAAATAATTCAAATCCTTCTGGTGTATTGCAGTTGCAATCTGCGTTTTTACAACAAGCAGTAGTAGTTGTTGTGCGCTGTATTTTATTGAATATTCTGTTTATCATATCGCGTTTCCATGAGAATCGGTAGATTACGTATATCAGAATACATACTGTTATAATTAATAGAAAAGATTGAGGTTTCTTCATTGATATAGATATATATATAATATATTATCACTAACAAATATAATAGTAATTATATATAAAATATAATGGCAGGCGGATTACTAAATATAGCCGCAATAGGTCAAGCAAATCTATTTTTAACAGGAA
>Ga0209658_1000481_pt1 | contig 29009 bp, 12 predicted proteins | sample SaaInlV_150m_DNA_6_FD_184656 | JGI IMG/M metagenome (GOLD analysis project Ga0209658, IMG submission 184656) | Marine microbial communities from expanding oxygen minimum zones in the Saanich Inlet - SI037_S4LV_150m_DNA (SPAdes) (version 2) | ecosystem: Environmental > Aquatic > Marine >...
CAAAAGAAGACGCAGAAAGAGTAGCAAAAAAAGAAGCAGACAGAGTAGCAGAAGCAGAAAGAGTAGCAGAAGCAGAAAGAGTAGCAGAAGCAGAAAGAGTAGCAGAAGCAGAAAGAGTAGCAGAAGAAGCAGAAGGAGCAGAAGAAGAAGGAGCAGAAGGAGCAGAAGGAGCAGAAGAAGCAGAAGTAAAACCAGCAGCAGAAAAAGTATGTGTTCAACTTGTGAATTCCCTGGACGATTATGCCAATATTAAGGCCGGAACCACGATAGCAATTAAACAAGATAGTGGTACATATACAGTTTTTAAGAAAGATGATGAAAAATCCCCTGATTTTTCTCCAGGCAATACTTATCAACAGATTGTTGAATTATCCGGAGGAAAAAGACGCAAAACAGCCAAAAGAGGTGGAAAATCCTCAAAAAGAGGTCGCAAATCCGCCAAAAGAGGCCGCAAATCTGTCAAAAGAGGACGTAAAGGAAAAGGTTCTCGCCGTAGTAAAAAATAAACACTTAACAATATAAAAAATAAAACTTCATCATAACAAATAGTAATTTATATTCATTGGAATGAATATAAATATATCGTGCATATTATCATAGTACTATGTATCCAAAAGATTTGATTATTCCAAAATATACAACAAACACAGGATACAGACAATGTTTACGTGAAATATTTAAAATGATTCCTGAGAATTATCCAGATACGGTAAGACAATTGGAAGAAGAATTAGGCGATGAGTTTGACAAGGAAACACGTGATGAAATAGAGTATGATGATGAATCCGCTGGACTTATGATGCAATATATTCGCAACCAAACCAAACATTTACCAATATTTCAACGTTTATATGAAATGGCGGCAGCACGATTCTTGTCACGGGACCATGAGATAGGGGTTGCCATATTGTATGCTTACGATTATATGCCATATTTTCATAAATGTATCTGTATTTTCTTAAATAATCCAGACGCCCTCACCGAGGAAACCCCAGAATATAGCGAATTGATGAACATGTTGAATTAATTTAGACACAGTAAATTTCGTGTTATCTACAAAATAATGTATACGGGTAGTGTATATATTATTTATGACATCTACTTCCAATAAAAATACACCAGGTAATTATGTACTTGAGCAAAAAATGAATCAACATATAGGGGATTATCGCACTTATTTACATTCTGCCGCGGGTGAAGCACATACCAACCATTTACCAGGCAATGGATTGTTACCCGCATCAAACGCCAGAACACATCTTTGTGGTAATTATTGTGATGTAGAATCACAACTTCGTGGCATCGGTTCTACCAATTTAGTCACCCCCCAAAAACCAGTAACACCTCAGTTTCAACCCATTTCCACTTTATCTGTTATGGATAAATTACCAGTGTTTCTACCAGAACCACTCGTGGTAGAGAAAAACCAACGCCCATATCCATTGAATTAGATTTAGCATGATTCGCGGTTTTTTGCAGTGCTACGGTGTTTGTACTTGCTATGATTTTTGAATGAACTATTTTTTTTGAACGGGAGAGGTGTTTTACGCAACTCATCTGGACGAATCCATAACTGTGGAACGTGTACAATAGGTGGCTCTGTAGTGGGTTCAGTATCATCGCAAGATTTATTTTCAGGTTCTGTTACGGTAATATTTTGTTTTTCAAACATCTCATTGGATTGTGTAATAATATCTGGCAATGAACGGTCAATATGTACATCATTTATAGAAGATATAATTGAAACAACACGCACATTTGATAATTGTTGTAACGGGACTATTGTATTATCGGGTTTTATTTCAATTGGCATTTGTATGTTTGCCATAACATATCTTGATGTCATTGGATTAATAATAGTATTGTTATATATTTGAAATTAGTTTTTATGTAATTTTCATTCAATTACATAAAAATAGATAATTTGATAGATAAGATTTAATACATGGCAATTATATTTTAGTTTTTATTATGCAGTCGCAGCAACTGATGCTGCTGCTGATATTATATCATCATGGGGTGCATTTTGCAAACTGGCTGCGACTGCTGCTGCAGCTGATATTATATCTTCATGAGGTGCATTTTGCAAACTTGCTGCGACTGCTGCTGCAGCTGATATTATATCTTTATCATTTGTATCCTGTTCCTGTTCCTGTTCCTGTTCCTGTTCCTGTTCTTGTTCTTGTTCCTTTTCCTGTTCCTGTTTCTGTTCCTGTTCTTGTTCCTGTTCCTGTTCCTGTTCCTGTTCCTGTTCCTGTTCCTGTTCCTGTTCCTGTTCCTGTTCCTGTTCCTGTTCCTGTTCCTGTTCCTGTTCCTGTTCCTGTTCCTGTTCCTGTTCCTGTTCCTTTTCTTCTTCGTCCTTGCTTGGTGTCATTATTTCAGCTATTTTAAAGTTTTCATCAAAAAATTTACTATCATTATATACAGTGTATGTCTTATCAATTTTGTTTGATGTTATTTTTGCTAATAAAATGTATTTTTGTTCTTCTTTTCCAAAATTATCAGTAGTTTTTTCAACAGCAATTCGTGTTATTTTTATATCATCTTCTGGGTTTGCAATTTCTATTGGTGGGGTGTTATTTTTACACAATTCTATAATTCGGTCTTTAAATATTTGTGTAGCATCCTCTAATGATTGTGTTGTTTGTGTAGTATTAACAGAAGTTTGTGTAGTATTATCAGGAGTTTGTGTAGTATTAACAGAAGTTTGTGTAGTATTTTGTGTATGATTCAGTTGTTGTCTCAGTTTCTGACTATGGGTCTGTACTTCTTCTCTATTAACATCATCGTTGGTGGCTTGGATATATGTTTTTGCATTTTCTTCTGCCACAGCAGCAGCTGCCGCTATTATTGAGTTATTTTCTATATTATCATCATTACTTAATGGTTGGAACGATTTGTTTGTATCTTCCGCCACAGCAGCTGCAGCAGCTATTATTGAGTTATTTTCTATACTATCATCACCAGTGTCTTCTACAGTTGTTGGAACTATTTTAGCAGCTTCTTCAGCTTGTTTTCGTTGTTCTTCAGCTTGTTTTCGTTGTTCTTCAGCTTGTTTTCGTTGTTCTTCAGCTTGTTTTCGTTGTTCTTCAGCTTGTTTTCGTTGTTCTTCAGCTTCTTCTCTTTCGCGTTTTGCTTCTTCTAATTGTTCTGTCACGTTTGCAGTCATTAATGCCATTTCAGCCTCATGTTTTTTAGTTATTGCATCTTGTTCAAGTTTCGCTTTTTTAGCAGCTTGTTCTCGTTCACGGGTTGATTCTTCGGCTTGTTTTCGTTGTTCTTCAGCAGCTTGTTCTCGTTCACGGGTTGATTCTTCGGCTTGTTTTCGTTGTTCTTCAGCAGCTTGTTCTCGTTCAATTTTCGCTTTTGCAGCAGCTTGTTCTTGTCTATGTATTGCTTCTGCAGCATTTTGAATTATTTGTTTGTTCATTTCATCTTGTTGAATTTTCGCTTTTGCAGCATCTTCTTTTACCTGATTTTGTAAATTTTCATATCGTTCTCTTTGAATATTTGCAGCATTAGTAGCTTCCTCTAATCTCTTTTGTTCAGCTTCTTTTTCAGCAGCATTAGTAGCTTCCTCTAATCTCTTTTGTTCAGCTTCTTTTTCAGCAGCAGCTTCCAGTAATCTCTTTTGTTCAGCTTCTTTTTCAGCAGCAGCTTCCAGTAATCTCTTTTGTTCAGCTTCTTTTTCAGCAGCAGCAGCTTCCTCTAATCTCTTTTGTTCAGCAGCTTCTTTTTCTAATCTCTTTTGTTCAGCTTGTTCATTATGTTCTTCAACTTTAGCTTGAGCTTCATCTGCCTTTCGTTCCGCTTCTTTAGCAGTTTTTTGTGCTTGTTTAATTGAATCGGAAGGAGATGTTGATGTTGGTATAGATAAAGGTTTTCCTGTTGCTATATTATCTTCATATTGTGTATATAATTTAAATAAGTCAGAAATATTAAGTTTTTCAGTATTCATTATATATTTTCGTTATAAATTAATATGTATATTATATTAATTTATTTTTTTAGTACCTATTTACCATAAGTTTTTAATTCTCTATCTAATGCGGCAATATCTTCCTTATCAACTAAATCATATTTATCATTTTCAAGAAAACATAATGTATTAGAAGTACTGAATTTCGTCATTTGGTCTAAAAACTCTAATACACCAACAGCAGATGCAGCATTACTTGTATCAATTTCATCAATAATCTCTTTAATTATTTCTTTAATGGTTTTATTTTTATATGTAGAACCATCTTCTGTCATTTTTGAATATGTAATATCAGTAGTATTTTGACTATTTTTTACAATTTGTGCATATCCTATATTATCACCTTTATGTGGTCGGGTATTATCAATTAAATATGTAATAATATCGTTTCCATCAGGACCACTTTTAATATCATTTTGATTTATTTCTGATTCAAATAACGCTAATCTTAGATAGTTTTTTACATCAATATCATATTTATCGTTATCTCTACTATAACCCATTAAAAAATGTTTTTGTTTTTTATCATTATAAGATAGTTTTGTATATTTTTTCTTAGGGTTCCTGTTCATATAAATAGAACTTTTGTCACCAGAATGTTTATAATCAGCTTTAATATCTATAATTTTATTAATTTTAATATCATCACTTTCTTTTCTTTTACCATATTGAAGTAAAACCTCAGTTAAATATTTGTAAGTGTTAAGATATTGCATATCAAACCGCTCAATATCCGTTTTTAATTTTTCAAATATAGGTTGAATAATCGTATTTTGTTTTTGAGTGGAATAAGTAATTTGTTTTAAATGATTAATATCAATATATTGAATTGGCGGAGGATTATTAGCACATCGGCTAATGTTAAAAACACCAAATAAACAAATAGCTATATTTCTATAAAATTCATTCTTATCTGTGCCATTATATAATGTTTTATGTATTTCATCAATTAGATTATGATATTTACTATCAACATAATCATCTTGTTTCTCAAATGCAAAACAATTTTGTTGAGTAGGACAATACGATGTTAAACACATATCAATAATATTTGGTGAGTGCATAATTGCATTACTAAGTTGATGTTTTTCATACAAAATGTGTTTAATCGTTTTACGTATAATAGATAGAGTAGTATTAATATATATACCTTCTTGTAATCTTCTATCACAAATGAATTGTGAGTGTGCTAATCTGCATACAGTTTCATCAATAATGCCTGACATATATTGAACCAGTCCTTGGAAATTATCAATGTCTGTATTTTCTTGGTCAAGAATACCTAAGATAAAACATAACTGTTCGGTTGGGTTATTATAATTTCTTGAAACTAAAAATTCTTTAAAAACAGAAAATTCTTTATCCATAAATAATTTTGCTAAATTTTCAATATTAGCTTGAAACCAAACAGGTATTTTTGCACCTGTCTGAGCATTAATTGCTTCAGGGAAAGCAAAAAAATCATAACGTTTATTATTATCCATATTTATTTTGGCTTCTGGGTCTTTTTTATATGATGTATAATATTGTTCATATTCGGTTTGCATTGATGAAATAATATTTGGTATATTCTGAAAATCATATGTATTAAATAAACCATTAAATGATTTATCATATGCCTTAAGTGCATCCTTTTTGTTACGTGTATAAGAAAATCCATGATATTTTTCCTGTGTAGTGTCAAGCATTGCATGATTCTGTATATCCGACGTTGTATTCCCCATTTCGGCCAGATATTTGGTATATTTTGTATTGTAGGGATATTCTTTATTGTTAATAATAAAACCACTTACTACCTTTATATTTTGTGCATCATTTCTATCGTTTGATTTATGATTAATGGAATTTTTAAAACTGTTTTGTATATGTTTCATAGTATTTATATATGTACTCACCGTTGTTTCCAAGTTATCTATATTAACATCTTCACTTTCATAAAACAAAATATGTTTTAAAATCAAATAGTTTAATAATATGTATTTCTTATTAGTTATACCTTCTATACTACGAACTTCTGTAATTTTCACAAAATTTTGTTTCATATTTTCATGTTTTTTATTAATTTCATTTTTTACATTAGGTCTTATGAGATAATCATATACTTGTTTTGTATCTTTAAAATTTGCGGGATAATCGGGTATTAATTGTTTTAAAGCAGCTTCAAGTGTTTTTCTGGCTCGTTCATTTTCATCTCGTTGTAGTTTTGTTTGTAAATTTTTTTCAGCTTTAGTTATCTCTTTAGGTTTAAAGACTTGTAATTTATGAGGAAATGTGTTACGAAATATTAATTCCGAAGGTTTAAAATCATATAATTTTTCGTTTGAAGTAATACTATCATAATTACATGTAAGATTATTTTCAAAGTCTAATTGGTTTTGTTTTGTAATGTTTTCTTGTTCTCTATCAGGATCAATCATTTTGATTAATTTTGATGCACCACTACCACCACCATTTTGTTTTTCTGTTACTTCTGTTAAATTTAAAAGATTGCTATAAAAAGGGTTACCATCTTTATTCGGCATATCTAAAAATTTTTTCAATGTAATTGTATCATCGCAACGAAATTTATTTTCAACACCAGCAAAATCACCAATAATTAAATTACCAATATTATTTGTATCATTATATAATTTAACAAATACCAATGTGTGACTGCGAGAACTTTGTGGATTATTTGTAGTAGCCTTAACTAATCTATCCGTATCAACTAAATAAACTAATAATTCACCCAAGTCTGTTTTTTCGTTTAATTCAAAGCTTTTAGTTCTATATTGATGTTTTGGTTCAACAGTGGGTTGGTTTGTTATGTTTGAATATGTGAAAGATTTTGATGCGTTATTTACATCAAAAATATATTCATCTGATACAAGAGGTTCTGCATTTACGTAATATTCTTTAACAATAACACCTAATCTATTAAACTGTTTGTCATCTTTAAAATTTTCTCCAATCAGGTTTTTACATAAATGAATTAATATACCATCTTCTCCGTTATAATTAATTAAAGTAGATGTTTTACCAGCACCACTTGCACCATAACCAATTATAAAAACAGGTTTACCTTGTAGTAATTGAGTTTTAACAGAATCCATACGAGAACTAATCTCTTCATTAGAAATAGGAATTGATTCTCTATCATTACCAGAATATAAAGGGAATACTTCTTGGAATTTTCCAAAATAATACTTATATTTGTATGTAAGGGGAACCATACCGTTTCCATAAGGAGGTAATTTAAATCTATCAGTGTGTTTTTTAAACTCTTCCATATTTGTTTCTTCTATAGAACCACTATTATTAGTACATGTATAATACGGAAATTCGTCATCATTATATCCTAATTTAAGTAAAGTAGACTTTTGTTTTGTTTTTCCTCCAGATTTATATGATTCTTGATTTAAATCTAATGAAAACCTTTCATTATAGAGTGAACGTTTTTTTGCATGATTTATTTTGCCGTTATTATCTTTAACAGTTTCAGTATTATTCAGTTTTAAGTAGGTAATGATATTATTACCAGATTCTTGGTTTAATTTATCATTTAAAATATCATTTATATCTTCCGCACTGGTATCTTGTGATACTTGTATAGAATGTGTTTTTTCATTAGTAAACTGCATATTAATAATATCAATTATTTCAAATATCTTTTGCATATTTTCATAAATGGCTATATCAAAATTTTTATAAAAATCTCTGTTTACTGTTGATGTAAAATCTTTATTCTTATTTAAAATACTAATAAATTCTATAAAATTAGTTATATGCATAACAATATGTGGTTCATTATTATAATACAGCTTATAATTTTGCTTGTCTTTTTCAATACGAGCTTGAAATTCACTTAATCCTCCAAGTTTATTAAGAAGTTCTTTCCAATGGACGTTATTTATATCTGTTTCTGTAAACGTAACATAAGAAAACTCAATAAATTTGTTTAAAACTTGTTCAAATGGCTTACCGTCATAAACTTTATAATTACCTCTATAAGTATAAGATTTTAATCCAACAATAGTATTGATATCCAATGAACTAATTTTAAAAACAATAGGTTTGTATAATGTTTGATAAATTTTAGTTTGGTCATTAATCAAATTAAATAAATTTATAACAGGTGCAACACCATCCTCATATTTTGTTTCTTTTTCTAACTGTTGTTTAATATAGTCATACATTTCTGGGAAACCTTTTATTAAGTTATTATCAAAATATTTTTGTAGATCATTTTGTCCACCTATATGTTTTATATCTCCAACTATACTATTTGTATTAATATTAATATCTTTAATTATATAAGCATCTGTAGTTGTTTTTGTTTTTACCAATAATAAATTAATATCACTTGTATTTTCATTATGTCTATGTATATCCACACCAGTAAAATGTGTAATCTTTTCTGTTTTTACATTAGCAGGAGGAGCAACAGGAGGAGCAACAGGAGGAGCAACAGGAGGAGCAACAGGAGGAGCAACATCAGCAGCCTTAGTATGTTCTGCCTGTGCAGAAGCCAGTCGTTCATGATCTTTGTCATGATCTTTACTATGAAAAACCGCAGCAGCAGGACCCTTAGTCCGTGCAGCAGCAGGACCCTTAGTCCGTGCAGCAGCCCAAGCAGCCCGTTGAGTAGCAGCCTCTTGTTTCATCTTATTAGTAGCATCAGTCAGCTCAATATTAGCCTTAAAAATGGCTTCTTGCTCACGCCGCCTCTTAGCAACCGCAGCAGCCCGAGCAACAGCAGCAGCTACAGGACCACCACCAGCAGTAGCATCCTCGGATTTAGTTGTATATGGTTCTTTGCTATAAAAAATATTAACTAATCCAATATTAGTGGCACTATCCATTTTAAATGCAAGCATAATATGTTTATGAGTTTTAATTAGTTCTTGATTTAATTCTTCTGCCATTAATTAAATAGATTGTATATATTAATAAGACAACTTTATATTTTTCGTATAAACAATATTAATAATAATGTTTAATAGTAATAATGTCAATATTATTAAATACAAAACTTTTTTGTATAGCAGTAGCATCACATATTTCAAATGAAAGTAGAATACCCTATTTAATAGAATGTTTAACTTCATTAACAACACAAACAATACCAGTAGAAGTATATTTATCAATATCATGTGTAAATGATGAAGTAAAAGAAAAAACACTAAATAGCATTAATAATGAAAACAAAATATTAAATGAATACCTAAATATTCGTGTTCGGGAACAAAAAACGTCACAAATGCGTCATTATTTCATGTTATATCAAGAAATACATCAAAAGCATCAATGGATTCTATTTTGTGATGATGATGACACTTATCATACTTACAGAACGAATCTTTTTATACAAACTATACAAAGTATACAACCACAACTTGATACGGCAAATGAAGAGCGGGATACTACATTACCGAAATTAGAATTAGCAGGAGTTTATGAGAATATTTCACAACCGACTCATCATACAAAACGTCACGAATATTGGTGTTATTGTATACGAATGGATTTATTGACACGTTTTTTTAATGTGGTTGAACCAACAATAGGTGTTTTAGACGACCGTTGTTGTGATGTACTTTTTGCAGAATATTTACGAAGGAAATCGCCAGAATGGGTATATGCTACAATAAACCAACCGTTATATCATTATCGTGAAGATGAAAATCATGACTCAGTCACTGGATTTATTCAAATGAATCAACATAAATATACGAATCAAACCAGTCCACCACCAATGGATAATGATAATTGGTTAAGTTATGTATTAACTTGGAATGATTATTTAAAGGATAATCTACACATCTTTTTGCATGATACTTATTTGAGGACATTGGTAGGATGTGATTTAGATACGATTTTACGTGTAGAATTCCAGAATAATTATTTTATATTGGATTATGTAGACCAAAAACATATTATGCGAATTACCGAATTACATAACCATGTGAAAAGTGTATGTACAGAAATTTATGATTTAGGTTTGTGAAAGTTGTTGTAAAGAATTAGATACTTCGGTTAGATTATATTATTTCTATATGGTATAGAAATAATGGCAGATCCCGTTATACATTATACTTTTGATACAGATGGAACAAATAGTGGTACATCAGGTTCAACTGATAATACAAGTGGAACTATTAGTACAACAAATAAATTTATAGGAGCTGGCTCATTAGAGACAACCAATGAAACACGAAGCAGTATACCTAAATTTAATTTTACCAGCAGTTATACGAAAGGAATAACATTCAGTTTTTGGTTAAAACATGACGGTTCAGTTACTGACAGTTACTACTTATACTCGTGTCATCCATCGTCTACCGGCTACGAGGGCGGCAGCTGGAACCAGTTGGATACACTTAGCTACAATCACAGTGGTACCTATCTACAATTATTTTCAACAGACCCTAATGGGGTGCAGGGGAGTAACAGTTCTAATCAAACAGACCCAATAACTTCTGCCGAAACTGCCCCGATATTTGATGGTAATTGGCATCATATTGCGGTTAGTTATGGTAACGCAACACTTAATCTTAGCAATCAGCGTATTAGGGAAACGACAGTATATATCGATAATACCATAGTTTGCTATGCCGATGATTGGGTGGGGGGATTCCCTGACAATCAAAATAGCATAGTGATAATAGGAGAAACTTATATGAATACCGAGGGTACTTATAGTAAGCCATGGAAAGGAAATTACGATGATTTCCGTATGTACGATTATGCTTTAGCTAATTCCCAAATAACCGATGTATATAAATCAGGTTTAATAGATTCAGGTTTAAATTTAGTAAGTTTAGTAAATTCAGGTACTCTAACTATAGCAGATTTTTTTACACGTGGTTATACTGTCGCACAATTATTCGCAATTGGGTTTACTCAAGCTGATATTGATATTGGACTAACCAATATTAAAATTCATACTGCATTTACAATCAAGGATGGAGCACAAAATGAGTCTGCATTTGCTACTGATGCAGTTTATACACCAGCAACCTTTGCAGCAAAACTCACTACCGATTTAGGTTACACCGTAACCGCAGGTGGAGACCTTACGACAACAGATAGTACACCATATTATCGTTTGTATTTGCAATTCGCTAATGCAGTGACACTTACAAATATGCCGAAGTATATTTTCAATATTCCATTCAGTGATTTTTCAGTGAAAGCAGGTGGACAAGTGAACTTACGCAATGTGAGTTTGGATGCAGCGATGGTCATTGATACATCATATGATACAACTTCCAACAGTTCAACGATTCCAGCTGGTAATTATTTCATTAACGATTTCGTAAGCACCATTGGAACTGACCTTAATTTCACATTATCATACGATGAACCCAATAAACGCATTGAATTTGTCGGTCTCGCTCAAGACATTTCAATGAACATTACAAGCTCAGATACAACAATATTTGATACTACGGTTACCGAAATAACTCAAGGTGCAAATACACTTCCGTTTATCACATATGGTCAACCCGACCCTACAATAAAAAATTATAGTGACAATGGTATTACACCAAGTGAGTTTATATCTAATGGTTATACTATCCTACAATTATTAGCAGGAAGTGTTATACCCGATTGGAATTTTGACACAGATGCCAATCATTTTGACCAATCTTATGTAAAAGGTTTTACAGATGTCAGCGGGTCCGTGGTCATTCGTAATGACAATAAATTAATCACAAATGGAGAATTATCTTTGGGAGGGAATCTTATTATAAACCCAACACCTGCACCAGTTGCTCAACCACAAGGTTCGGTATCATTGGTCATTGATGACATGACATTGAAATCTCGTTTATTCATGGGTGAAGATATTACAGCAAACGGTAAAGTATACGTTGGCGGAGATTTATCTGTAAATGGACAATTTAGTGGGGATTTTCTTAATAATAGTATACCAACGTCTGCAATTATACCTAATCCCATTGACATATCTGGAAATGTACTTTCTCTGGATGATATTTCTTTTAATGGACCTACCGTAGATGTTAATGTTAATCTTGAAGTCAACCAAATAGAATTCAACGATGGAACGACGATGACTACACATGACGATAACATATTAAGCGGTACATTCGCAGATTCCAATGTAGTATTCAAAGATTCAACATTTACCTCAGTAACATGTGAAGGAGCGGTCGACGCAGACTCCAAAACAACATCTGATTATCGTATTAAAGAAAATGTAACAGAATTAAATGAAACGGATACCGTAGATGCACTGGTACCCATTCAATATAACAATACTCTTTCTGGAAATCACGAATTTGGATTACTTGCCCATGAATTGCAAGAAATATATCCAGATTTAGTCAATGGTGAAAAGGACGGCGATGAATATCAACGAGTGCAGTATAATGGACTTATTGGAGTTTTAGTCAAAGAAGTGCAGGATATAAAACAAAGATTAGCAATATTAAATAACCGATAAATTGTTAGATTATATTATTTCTATAAGATATAGAAATAATGCCAGATCCAATTATAAAACAACATACTCTATCTTCTGAATATCTTCAAACAGTCGCTGATATTGGGAATTCTGTTGGTATAATACCATCTGAATTCTATGGTAGCGGGGTTCCAGGTTGGCCACACCCATTACCTTTACCTTTTGCTATGATAACTTCCGTAGACCAAATAACAGTTACTGATGGTGGTACAAAACACGGCATATGGGGAGGTTGGACCAACACCCCGGAAATAACATGGCCTACAGTTTATCAATATGAAACAAACCATCTGGGTGTTGATATTTCTGGTGGTTGGATATTAGGGACTTTGGGCGGGAATGCGGCAGTAGTAATACAATTTACGGTAGACGGTACAACGCCGTCAGTCAGTTGGAAGCGAATGAATGCTTGCAAAATTAACGTAGCAAACCCGGTTCTCTCGATTAATAACGATGGTAATTTTGGATCAACAGCAGCGGACTTAGCCAGAGTAATAAATGACCCTGTGCTTACTAGTACACAGTCATACATTCCTGATTCATGGAGACAAACCTCTAATCACTATGGAGTCAGCAACTTAGTATTTACCACAACGGTGGGTGTAGCTGATTTATTAGCAGCAGGTGTAAGTGTAACCACTATAATGGCAGAAAATGTAACTGTATCAGAATTAATAGCAGCAAATGTAAGTATACCCGCTATGATATCAGCAGGTGTAAGTGTAACCGCCATGATGGCAGAAGGTGTAACTATTGCTCAATTAAGTGCAGGTCTTACTTATGCACAAATAAGAGCAGAAGGTGTAAGTATAACCACTTTTATTGACGAAGGTATAAGTAATAACAATATATTGGCAGCAGGGTTTACTCAAGTTGAACTTGATATTGTACTAACCAATATTAAAATTCATACTGCATTTACAATCAAGGATGGAGCACAAAATGAGTCTGCATTCGCTACTGATGCAGTTTATACACCAGCAACCTTTGCAGCAAAACTCACTACCGAATTAGGTTACACCGTAACCGCAGGTGGAGACCTTACGACAACAGATAGTACACCATATTATCGTTTGTATTTGCAATTTGCTAATGCAGTGACACTTACAAATATGCCGAAGTATATTTTCAATATTCCATTCAGTGATTTTTCGGTGAAAGCAGGTGGACAAGTGAACTTCCGTAATGTGAGTTTGGATGCAGCGATGGTCATTGATACATCATATAATACAACTTCCAACAGTTCAACGATTCCAGCTGGTAATTATTTCATTAACAATTTCGTAAGCACCATTGGAACTGACCTTAATTTCACATTATCATACGATGAACCCAATAAACGTATTACATTTGAGAATCTTGCTCAAGACATTTCAATGTCCATTACAAGCTCAGATACAACAATATTTGATACATCCATCACCGAAATAACTACTGGTGCAAATATATTGCCATTTATCACTTATGGTCAACCCGACCCTACATTAAAAAATTATAGTGACAATGGTATTACAACAAGTGAGTTTATATCTAATGGTTATACTATCCCACAATTATATAAAGGAGGAGTTATACCCGATTGGACTTTTGACACAGATGCAAATCATTTTAACCAATCCTATGTAAAGGATTTTATTGATATAAGCGGTTCCTTAGCATTACGTGAAAATACAAATCTCACTGTAAATGGAAATATTGAAACGAAGGGTAATATCACCATAAAGAACCCAATTATGGAAGCAGATTTAAGCCTTAACCACAATATGCTTGTTGTGGGTGATATTTCTATGAATGGTAATGTAACTGTGGGTGATATTTCTATGAATGGTAATGTGTTTGATTGTAGTTTTACAGATCATTCTATCCCAGAAGCTGCATTTAATGGAACCATACCAGGACCAGATTATACCCAACCAACGATTATTTATGAGAAAGGGTTTGACACAATAGCTGATGTATCTATGAACGGAAATGTGCAAATAAGTAAGTTGAAAGTGTATGGAAATATTGAATTTAATGATGGGACTACTATGAATACGTATGATGATAATATAGAAAGTGGAACATTAGCACAAAATAATATAATATTCAAAGCATCCACATTCACATCATTAGACATATCAGGCAATTTAACCGCTGCATCATTTTCAACACCATCGGATTATCGTATTAAAACAGATATATCACAATTAGATGAAACGACTACATTGGATAATCTTCGTCCAGTGAAATATTTACAAACACTTATCAACAAACCACAATATGGTTTGATTGCTCATGAATTGCAAGAATATTATCCAGATTTAGTAGTTGGTGAAAAAGACGGCAAAGAATGGCAACGAGTCAATTATACGGGTTTGATTGCACTCCTTATCAATGAAATTAAACAATTAAAACGCGAATTAACCGAATTAGAAAACGGTATGTAAATAACATAATTTAGACAATTCTATTTCTATCTATGAAAATAGAATTGTATTATAAATGGCAACAGTAATAGTGAAAAATAAATTTTTATATATACGACATCTAATAAAAGACGATATAAAAGAATCCTATTATAATGTTATGGGTGTATTACCGCGAAAAACAATAGAAATGTTAACCATGTTAACAAGTGCCGAAGTGGAAGAACAACTAAAAGACAAACGGATTTTTTTGATAGAAGATGTAAATTCAAAACAAATGGTTGGTTCTGCATCAGTATCTTTCTTGAACAAAATAAGTACTATAGCAAATATTGGTTATATAGATGATATAACCATACACAAAAAGTATGAAAGTGACGAATTAAGAGAAGAACTTATCAACTATTTAACAGATTATTGTATTTCACATGATAACTGTATAAAATGCACATGTAAATAATTGTATTTTTTATATTAGATTTAATAGGTTATTATTGTATTTTTATTTATTACTATATTTCATATAAGCCATATAAAATGCCTTCATCCACAGTAAATGGTATTACATGGGTCTACATGTTTGGTCCTTCCACCACCCAAGTAATACTCGGTAATGGTAGTACTACCGCTGGAAATGCCTCAACTTCAGGTATAACCAGTGGATCGAATTTAATAATTCCTGCTCAATTAACAAGTAATATAACCGTAATTGGTATAGGTGCATACGCTTTATCTAATTATCAAATGGTGTCAGTAACAATTCCTGACACGGTATTGACTATTGGTAATAATGCGTTCCAGAATTGTACCAAGATAACATCTTTTACAATGGGTAACTCAGTTACGTCTCTTGGTGATATGGCTCTTTATGGGGCAAATAAAATCACGACAATTTCGCTACCTAATTCGCTAACGTCAATAGGAATGGGTTGTTTCCAAGGGTCCAGTTTAACGTCAGTGACAATTCCTGCTGCTGTCACAACTATGGGTGATCAGGCTTTTTTTTATAGTTCAAATTTAACCACTGTAGTAATTGAAGAGCCCAGTGTCTTAAACAATCTGCCAACTGCGGGTTTTCAAGGTTGCAGTTCTTTAACGTCATTAAACATTCCTAACTCAGTCTCCACTATAGGCGCGAATTGTTTTACGACTACTCATGCAGACCTTACTATCGCAATGAATACAAAAACATTTGACACTACAACGTATAATTCTCCTACTATTACGGACATATCATTTTTTGGAAATACAAGTGTAAAATTGGTTCTGCCGCCGCCAGAATCAAAATTTGTAACCGGAAAAGTGCCCAATTGGTTGCAACCCAAGAGTGGTCAATATAATGCTACAATGAAAGGATACGAATCGGCATTCCCAGCATGGTGTTCGCCAACATCGGCTGCAAATCAATTAGGGCATTTGGTAGACCATGGAGGACTTACGCAACCATCAAATCTCAATGATGGAACAGCTGCAGGTAATACCCAAATTGCATTAGCTTCAAGTACTATTGCTTGGGACAGTGGGCATGGTTGGGGTGATTATATGTTGGATGGTCCTACTTATCGTGGCAATAATTTGGTCCCTGGTATTGTAACTGATTTTGGTTGGTACATGAACACCAACAACCTTGGAGTTTTAGGTAATAGTGCAGGAAGTCAAATTGGGTCAACCCTTTTAAACATATACAACGGTATGGTTGATTTCTACCAACAAGTTAATTACACAAATATGGTTGGTATGGTATATCACTTTACTGGTTCTAATACCAACCTTGGTGTACAACCTGCTTTTTGGACAACGAGTAATGTGACCGTTGCAACTGCTAGTTACGATTATATCGTGACATTCCAAACTATTCAACATGAAATAGATAATAATCGCACAGTTATGGCTTGCTTTAATGGATGGAGTCTTAACCCAGCAGGACATCCTGACGCTTCTAATTTGAATGGAGATGAAGGAGGAATATACCAAACAGTGGGAGCATTCGTACCAAATGGAGAACACGGGGAACTATATAATATTCACAGTACTGAAGGTGAATTAGCTAATGTAGAATCTTATAACGCGGGTTTAGGTCATACCGTTTTGATAGTAGGATACATTCCTGCTGGAGCTGCAGAAGACCCCTCTAATGGAGCCACAAATTGGTTAGTGGTTCGTGACAATGTCACCACATCCCACAAAAATGTGATTATTCAGTTTGGCAATTTAAATAATTTGTTAGCCACCGTTTATGTGAACCATACAACTGCAACGTATAATGGAACTATAATTGGTGGAGCTGATTATCAAAATCATGTACCGACTATACATTATACATTTGATACTGATGGAACAAATAGTGGTTCATTGGGTTCTTCCGCTGATATTACACTTGGGACGACAACAACTACCACAACGGAGAAATACATAGGAGCTGGTTCAGTTCAAGTACCAGAAAATGCAGTAAGTCCTCATCAGGGGGCAGGAGTGCCTCAAATTGATTATAATACAGGAACAACTGGAACTACGATAAGTTTTTGGGCAAATTTTGGTACCGGAAGTTGGTCTGGTACTCGTTATATATATACATCTCAAGCACAACCTATTCCTGGTTATGCTGAATTTAACAGGGCGGATTCATTAATATTGAATAGTCACTCCCAAGTTAGATATTTTGGTCAAGGAACAGGTTCTGGTTATAATGGGTACGGTGGTACACTTGTAAATTTAGGAAAATCTGTAAATCAGGGTAATTGGCATCATTTTGTAATAACTTGTTCTGGAGGTGCATTGCCACGTACAGTGTCCATATATTTGGATAATGTTCTTTTAACATCATCTTTACAAACCAGTGGATTAGCTGACAATACGGTTCAACGGCTATGGTTGGGTGGGTGTTACTATGGTAGTACTGTATATCATGGTATGAATGGATACATTGATGATTTCCGTATATATGATGTAGTTCTTAACGCTACTGATATAGGTAGTATTTATAATAACATATCCTTACCTGGAACCGTAACATTCTCTACCAATATTTTAACCATACAGAACGCAATTACCGCTAACGATACCGATACAGTTAGTTTTGAACTTCCTGCAGGAGAAGAAATGGCATCACTCATTGTCACTGGTTTTATTGGTACGGGTACGATATTGTATACATTATCTGCCAGTGGAGCAACGGATATTACTGGATCAATCACTGCAACGGGAAAGAATCTGTTGGTTGATAATCGGTTGGTAGCATATGCAGGAGCTATCACCTATACTTTGAAATTGACCGCGAATGCAGACATTACTTATACGATTGTGGGGACAAAGAGTGTGGATTATGGTCATAATATACCCATTATACATTATACGTTTGATACTGATGGAACAAATAGTGGTTTATTGGGTTCTTCCTCTGATATTACACTTGGGACGACAACAATTGACACGACGAATAAATTAACAGGAACTGGTTCAGTTTCATTGCCAGAAACAACTGCAAGTGGTGCAGGTGTACCTCAATTTGATTATAATACAGGAACTACTGGACATACGATAAGTTTTTGGGCAAAATTTAATACAAGTACCTCTGCTGTTAATCGTACGATATATACAATTCAAGCATCACCTGGCGGTACTCAATATCAATCTATGGATTCATTATGGCTGTCAACTTCTACCTCAATGAGATATTATGGACAGAGTGGTTCTGGTACTACAACTATAAATATGACGGATATATTTGATGATAATTGGCATCATTTTGCAATAACTTGTTCTGGAGGTGCATCACCACGCACATTGTCCATATATGTAGATAATGCTCTTTTAACATCATCTGTATCAACCAATGGATTAGCTGACAATACAGTTCAACGACTATGGTTAGGTGGGTGTGTCGGAGACATAAATGCTACTGATAAAGGTCTGTATGGAAACATTGATGATTTCCGTATATATGATTCTGTTCTTGGCACTACTGGTATATCTATTCTTTATAATAAACTACCTGAAACACCACCTATCGACTTCTCCGATAATAGTTTAACCATAGAAAACAACATTAATCAAAATGATACTGATGCAGTTAGTTTCGTCCTTCCTGCTGGAAAAGAAATGGGGTCTCTTAACGTGACGAATTTTGTTGGTACGGGTACAATTAATTATACTATATCTGCCACTGGAGCAACGGATATTACTGGAACATTTACTGCAATCGGTACGAATCTTTTGGCTGGAAATCCATTGATTGCAAATGCAGGTGTAGATATCACCTATACTTTGACATTGGAAGCGAATGCAGCCATTACTTATACGATTGTGGGGACAAAGCAGGTGGATTATGGAACAAGTGTTACTACAACTAATAATGGCTGGACGACCGCTGTGACTGGAGTATATTTAAAAGCCTTACATATAAATAATGGAGACTATTTTGGTGATGCAGTAGCGATAAGTGGCGATTATGCTATTGTTGGTGCAACTGGAGAAGCCAGTAATTCAATAAATGACCCAAATAATAATGCAATAGCTGCATCGGGTGCGGCATATATTTTTAAAACCACTGATAGTGGAGAAACATGGACACAAACGGCATATTTAAAAGCCTCAAACCGAGAAATATATGATTACTTCGGTTATTCAGTAGCGATATACGGAGATTATGTTGTTGTTGGTGCACGTCTTGAAGACAGTAATACAATGGATAATTCAGGTAATCACCCATCCATTACTAATTTTAACTCAGGTGCAGCATATATTTTTAAAAGAGATAGTGGTGCTGAAACGTGGACAGAAACAGAATATTTAAAAGCCTCAACTACAGGTCAAGATGACAGTTTCGGTGCGTCAGTAGCGATAAGCGGAGATTATATTATTGTTGGTGCTCGTGATCAAGGCACTGGTTCAACCGGTGCGGCATATATATTTAAAAAAGATAGTGATGCTGAAACGTGGACACAAAAAGCATATTTACAAGCAGAGGGTCCTGACGAAAAACACTATTTCGGTGCGTCAGTAGCGATGAGCGGAGATTATGTTATTGTTTCTGCAACTGGTGATTATACAGGCACATCGTGGAGTTCCTCGGTTCAAAACCAAGGTGCGGCATATATTTTTAAAAGAGATAGTGGTGCAGAAACATGGACACGACATGCAAAACTAACTGCACATAATCGTGATGTAGATGACTCTTTCGGTGGGTCAGTAGCGATAAGCGGAGATTATGTTATTGTTGGTGCATATGCAGAAGCAAGTAGCACAGGAGTGTTTACCGATATTAATAATTCTATGAGTTATGCGGGTGCGGCATATATATTTAAAAAAGATAGCGATGCTGAAACGTGGACACAAAAAGCATATTTAAAAGCCTCAAATATAGGTGGGGGCGACTTTTTCGGTAGGTCAGTAGCGATAAGCGGAGATCATGTTATTGTTGGTGCATATGGAGAATCCAGTAATTCAATAGATGACCAAAACGATGATTCATTAGCTTCATCGGGTGCAGCATATATATTTAAAAAAGATAGTGATTCAGAAACATGGACACAACAAAAATATTTAAAAGCCTCAAATATAGGTGGGGGCGACTTTTTCGGTAGGTCAGTAGCGATAAGTGCCGATTATGTTATTGTTGGGGCAAATGGAGAATCCAGTAATTCAATAAATGACCAAACCAATAATTCATTAACTTCATCGGGTGCGGCATATATTTTTAAACCATTAACTACAACGACTGTTACCGTAACACCGACCCCCCTTACTTTCAATAACAACATTTTAACCATACAAAACAGCATTAACCAAAATGATACAGATGCAGTAAGTTTCGTCCTTCCTGCTGGAGCAGAAATGGCGTCTCTCAATGTCACCAATTTTGTTGGTACGGGTACAATTTCGTATACTATATCTGCCACTGGAGCAACAGATATTACTGGAACAATCGTTGATGGCATTGTAACCATTAATAGCACTGCAATCGGTACGAATATGTTGGCTGGAAATCGGTTGGCTGCAAATGCAGGTGTAGATATCACCTATCAGTTGACATTGACCGCGAGTGCAGGCATTACTTATACGATTGTGGGGACAAAGAATGTTGATTATATAGCTACCGTAGGTCCCGTTATACATTATACTTTTGATACAGGTGATGGAACAAATAGTGGTACATTGGCAGGGTACCATAATTTAAATATACCCAGTGCTTTCACAGTATCAGAATCTGCAAAATACAGTGGAGCAAAAGGTTTAACAGTAGGTGATAGTCCAACAGAGATAACTGCGAGTAACAATACACAAACATCTATGGATTCATGGTGGACAACAACCGATGCATTTACTATAAGTATGTGGGCATATTTTAAAAATGGTCACTTTGCGGATGCGAGATTACTAAACTGGGGTTACACCTCAGGCAGTGGTACACACCATCAAGGTGCTTGGTTTGAGACTCCAACATTAATGAAATTTTATACTGGGGACAGTCAGTGGAGTATAACTATACCAGATATGTTTACAACTCCAAACTGGCATCATTTTAGTTTCACATATGAAGGTAAAACGATAAAAGTATATATCGATGGTGATCTATACAAGACACACACTGCCACCAATCGAACTTTTAGTGGACAAACAATGAACACCTTTTGGATTGGACAATTTACTAATAACCCAATATTAAATGGCTATGTAGATGATGTACGTATATATGATTACGCTCTTAGCGTTGATGATATAAGTGATCTTTATAATAATGTACCCGCATACACAACCGTAACCTTCAATAACAACATTTTAACCATAGAAAACAGCATTGATGCAAATGATACAGATAAAGTTGGTTTCGTTCTTCCAGTAGGAGATGAAATGCATCAATTAGTTGTGACTAATTTTGTTGGTACAGGCACAATTACATATACAATAACTACAGGTGCAACAACAGTAAAAAATGGAACATTTACTTCTACTGGAACAAATCTTTTATTAGATACTCCATTATCACCTGGAGGGTCTACATATATACTTAATTTGACAGCGAATACAGACATTACATACAAGATTATAGGTACAAAAACGGCGGATTTGGGAACGCCAACGATACTCGTGTTCTCCAATAATGTTTTAACCATTGATAATGTCACCAGCACAACCGATACAGATGTGATAGATTTCGTCCTTCCTGCAGGATACAATATACCTGAATTGAATGTGACTAATTTTGAGGGAACTGGAAATGTCAGTTATATATTAACTACTGGAGGTAATACAATTGCCAACGGTACATTCAGTGCAGACAGTACAAATCTTCTACAATCTGGGTTTCCAATTTTCGCGCTTAGTACAGATGTTACATATGTATTGACCATTACTGCTACTGCTACAATAGGTTATACCATTGTAGGAACTAAAACGATTACCAATTTATCCAACTATTCCACTACACATTTTTTCAGTTCAGGGTTTACTGAACAAAATATGATTGATGGCGGAGTATGGGATGCTGATTCCAATGCAAACCATTTTAACTCAACTTATAATGATGGATTTTTGGATATTAGTGGAAATGTAAAGGTTACTGGTAATATACTGATGGATGCGGGAGACATTGACTTACATAGTCATACATTTACTGACCCGTATGCATTCACTGCTGACGCGACGATTAGTAATCGGCTTTTTGTGGTTGGTGATGTATCCATGGGTGATGCTTCTTTGAATATCGTGGGAGATATTTCTATCAACGGGGTCATGTCAGTCGCATCCTATAAATCTGCTTCAATATCTGGCACAGCGGTTATACCTGGTTCTGGTTCTGAATATTCAACAAGTGATACGACCACCAGATTTACCGAATATTATAGGAATACTGCTAAGATAAAATTCAATGGTGATGCTTCATTGGCTATACACGAAGACCCTACACTCTTTTTTCATAATAATGATGGTAACCATATATTTGATTCTAGTGATGCCAAAGCAAGTCAACTAAAATGGGAAGATTTAGATATATCAACTACTGGACAATACCAAATAGCAGTTGTTGGTGGTGCTTACATCACATATGGTTATCAATACACAGCTCACACTGGTAACGTTTGGATATCTACTAATTTTGGAGAAACATGGGTAGAAAAAACAGTAGGTGGTGGTGCAAAACAATGGACATCTGCCATGATTTCAGGAAATGGTGCAATAATGACGGTAAAAGCTGCTGGTAGTGGTAATAATGTTCTTTACCGTTCCACCGATACTGGTGCAACTTGGTCAAATATAAGTTTCCCTTATGCAGAATTTGTTCCCTATGGTGCTTGGTCAGGTAAAGTAGGGGCAAAAATGGTTATGGATAGTGTCGGTGATTATCTATGTACATATTACATGGTGTCAACAAATGTACATCGTGTAGTCTACTCTGAAGATGGAGGTACCAATTGGACTACAAATACAAATACTGATGGACCAATTTCCGCTTTAAGTATATCAAAAACTAAAAAGTATGTTATAATATTATATGGTGCTACGTCCGGTACTTATATACCAAAATATTCAGCCGATTCGGGTGCAACGTTTATTGAGTTAACAAATGGACCTTCTTTTATTTCACCAGCCGGGCCTACGATTTGGGTTAATGACGCATACATAAGCGATAACGGAAAGGTAGGTATAGACGGGTATGGAAAGAATTCTATATATAATACAGATGTTACTACTGGGACAATTACTGGTGTATCACCAAATCAGGAGAATGATGCAACATTTTCTGAATATAGCAAATATGGTTCAACACAGCATGGAATATGTTTCTCAATATCTGCATCACATGATGGTAGATATATAGTTGTATTCGGAAGACAAGAACATGGTCCAAACAAGGCATTAATGTTTCATATATCTTATGATTATGGTGCTAATTATACAAATGTAACTGGAAGTTGGGATACAATCAATACATCCCCAAATTTATCCCGTCCTTTGGCTTTCCGTTTTTCTGCCGACAATAATTATATGGCTGCTATACGTGAATTTGATAACATTTATGTTAGACCACGTACAAATCCATATGTACCAAACCCGAATTCAATAACCTATTTTGGAGCAAATACCACATTAAAAGCCAATCCTGGGATTGAGTTCCCTGATGGTACTACAATATACAGTTCAAACAAAGAAGCTAACGGAACGACATTTAAAGCGTCCAAATTTGAAAGCATGACGGTAATTGGTGATTTTTCTTCACCAAATCCAGTAAATGAGACTTCAGATTATCGTATCAAAAACAATGTAGAAACCCTTGATGAAACACATATAGTAGATAATCTTCGTCCCGTGAAATATAAACAAACCCAAACTGGCAAAAATGACATTGGCTTTTTGGCACACGAACTTCAAGAACATTATCCTGAACTGGTTGAAGGTGAGAAAGATGGCGACAAAATGCAATCTGTGAATTACAGTGGATTATTACCTATTTTGATAAATGAAGTACAACAATTAAAGAAACAAATTGCAGAAACTCGTGCACGTATTCATAGTGAAACATCATAAAAATGTAAAAAATTGATAAAATACATTACTTATATACTATTTTATCAATAATCATAACCATATCGGTTTACATAATGCAATCTCAAACACAACCTCAAAGTGAACTGACGTTTTCCGTCCCTCCACCGACATATCGTCGTCGGTTCTTGGTATTTGACGTAGAATCCACAGGACTTTTACCAAACAGTCGTCGCGGCACTACCACCGCTCTGCCAATTACCGCATATCCCCATATTCTGCAACTTAGTTTTGCTATTTACGATTTGTCTCAAAAGCAAGTCATTCGTAAATATGACGCTTACATTGATATTCCAGATGATGTGGTTATTAGTGAGTTTGTTACCAATTTAACAGGTATTTCAAAAGAAAAGTGCAAAACTGAGGGCAAACCTATCGTGGAAGTATTGGAGCAGTTCTATGAGGCATACATGTTTTGTGAAGGGATTGTTGCCCATAACATGGACTTTGACGAGAAAATGATTTCGGTTGAACTGGAACGTAACCGCCCCGCTATTATGGAAAAAGCACCTTATTGTTTTATGACTTTTAACCCGATGTATGAGAAAGTGCAAGGCATTGAGAGATATTGCACTATGCGTAAGGGAACCGATATGTGCAATATCTTGGTTGAATCTAAGATGCCTGGACGTCCACCGTCTAAGAAATGGCCAAAGTTGAACGAATTGTACGCAAAACTATTTGATGGGGGTACGGTGGAAGGGTTACACAATTCTATGATTGATGTGTTGACCTGTTTACGCTGCTATTTGAAAATGCGACACGGATACGATGATACTACACTACTAAAATAAAAATATTGATATAAGAAATGGTTTGCTTATATCAATTCATAAAAATCTTGTATATACTGTTTTAATGTTTTTTTCCGCGGGTTTTCTTTGTTCTATTTTTCTTTTGCTTCTTGGACTTATTCTTTGATTGTTTCTTTTGCTTTTTTGTCTGCTTCTTTTGCTTTCGGGTATGTTGCTTCTTTCCTCCCACTTTTGGTTTTTTATATTTATCAACAGCATCATCATCACTTTCATCTCCTCTCTTACGTTTTCCAGTCATTTTTTCAAGTTTATCTTCTAATCCTTTTTTAATATCCTCATCTAAATCTTCTGTTTCTATCATTTCAACCAATCTGCCTTCACTTAACTCACCTATCTTTGGAGTATCAGTGATCATTTTTTCTTGTTCGTTATCTGGTATTTCTGGAAAACTTTTTTGAGATTGAAATTTTACATTATTTATTTTGTTATTACGTTCCTCTACTGACTGTTGCAACCCTTTTTGAACAGCTTTCATAAATTCTTTCCTATTTTGTTTTGTTATTTCATTTGTAATCACCGTAGGTATATACTCTTTAAACATTTTTTGTACTTCTTCAATATCTACACTGGCAGCAGTTGCAATTTGTAATAATTTTTTTGTTGTATTATCAATAAAAACTTTAAAATCTTCCACTCCCGATTCTAATCCAGATTTTGCTAATGCACCAATAATATATGTTATATACAATTTAATAAAATATTTAACTGAAAGTGTGGAATATTTAAATACAGTCAAAATAATATCACCAACTTCATTTGGATAACTTGGTATACTCGCAATAGCTGCTCCTAATGCCATTGTTCCAGTAACAGATGCAACCTTATCTGCGGCATTTTGTAATTCTAAACCAAACAAAGACATTGCTAACGATTGAAGACATTCCATTGATTTACCTTTAATATTATCGGTTAATTCTTTCAATCCCTGCATATTTGTAGACAATTCATTTTTGAAATCGCCTATTGCGGATTGTGTACTCAATAATTTAGTAATTTCTACTGATTTACTACCGATTTCTTTAAATGTTTTTTCAACATCATCACTTGAACTGGCTTCAGGTGCAGGTTCTTCTTCATGTTGAGATTCAGCTTCAGGTTTTTCAGCTCCAGGTTCTTCAGGTTTTTCAGCTTCAGGTTTTTCAGCTTCAGGTTTTTCAGCTTCAGGTTTTTCAGCTTCAGGTTTTTCATCATCTCCAGATTCATCATCTCCAGATTCATCATCTCCAGATGAGTTACCACCACTTATTCTCTTTTTTCCAAGATTAAATGCTTCCATTGCTTTACTCAAGTCATCCATATCACATTCTGTGTGCAAAGATTTTGCTTTAGATAAGTGTCCTAATCTATATAATTGTTGTATCTTCTTTCTGTCGTTTCTGGCAAGTTCGTTATATTCTTCTAATAATAAAAAATTTTTATCAATAAGAATAGCATCAGATATTTTTTGAAGAGTTTCTGTGTCAGTAATATCTTTAAGAATATCTTCTGCAGTTTTACCTTCTTTTATTTGATTTTTTTCATTATAAAAAACATCAGTTCTTCCTGTTATATATTCTACAATACCAGACATGTAAATGTTATATATTAACTATATATTTTATGCAGAACACATTTCACATATTTCATCTTCTACGTTTTCTTCCATTTTCCCTCCTAAATTCTTTTTTTCGGGTTCAATAGTAAATTGTTGAGCTTGATGTCTTGCTCTTCTTCTTAAATAATAAATTCCAGTCTTCAACCCTTTTGACCAAGAGTAAAAATGCATAGACGTTAAATTAGAATAATTCGGGTCTTCCAACCACAAATTCAAACTCTGGCTTTGACATACAAACGCTCCACGGTCAGCTGCCATATCAATCAGTTGTCGCATAGGAATTTCCCAGACTGTTCGGTATTTTTCACGAATTTCAACAGGTATTTGTTCTAAATGCTGGATAGAACCATTATTCGCAATAATATTGTTCTTCATTTTATCATTCCACAAATCCAATTTCAACAAATCCTTCATCAAATATTTATTCGCTAAAATAAACTCCCCTGCAATGGTACGGCGATTATAAATATTACTGGTAATAGGTTCAATACATTCATTGTATCCCAAAATCTGTGAAGTGGATGCGGTAGGCATAGGTGCCAATAACAATGAATTACGTATTCCGCGTTCACGAATTCGTGTTTTCAAAAGTGTCCAATCATATCGGTCACTGGGTTCAACACCCCATAAATCAAACTGTAATTCACCCCGTGAAGCAGGTGACCCCTTAAAACTGGAATAAGCACCACGATATGATGTATGAAGAATTGGTTCTTCGTATGAATTCATATGTTTACGTAATTCTACATCTTCTTCAATAGATAAATTATCACTGAAATTATCCCCATTAGCCAATGGTTCTAACAATAAATATCTTTCTTCGGCAATTTCACAACTTTGTTCTAATGCAGCATGGTAAATAGTTTCAAAAATATAACGATTGATTTGTTTAGATTCATCTGCAGAAAAAGGTAGACCCATTTGCATAAAAACATCAGCCAAACCTTGTACACCAATACCAATTGGGCGATGACGCATGTTGCTTCGTTTAGTTTTATCAGTTGGATAAAAATTCACATCAATAACACAGTTCAAATTATATGTAACAACCTTTGCAACTTCATGTAACTTATTATAATCAAAGGACACTACCCCATTATCGGTAGATGTAACAAATGCGGGTAATGCGATACTCGCCAAATTGCATACAGCGGATTCCTCCTCATTGGAGTATTCAATAATTTCGCTACATTGAGATGTAAGGATTCCATTAAATACGCCCGCATTACGTTTATGTTCAGTAAAACAATAAGTATCATCTTTTCTCAGGAAATTAACAACCGTTTTAATTTTAACATAGGTTGGTTGTGGGTCGACGGGTAGTTCTTTGGGTGTACTCGTTTCAATACAATTTTTTTGTGGGGAAAATCCGTTTTTCTTTAAAATATGCATATTTTCAATAGAAATTTCAATGTAAGATTTTTTAATAGAACCCTTTGCCCGAATAATCGGTACATTAATTCCACAACCCTGTAAAACGCATTTTTGTCGTTGAAGTTCTTCAATTGTATGTGAAAACATTTGAATCGTATCATTAACTACCGAAATATGGGAATTTTCATAAAACCGCGTAAATTCAGTCATACAAGTAGGTATGAACGGATAGTTGCAATTCATTAACTTGTCGCCTTCTTTTAACTCTCTGGCTTCGCGTAAATCAATATAAAGACCATCTTCACTATGTACGAAGAAACGATGGTATGGAGTACATCGCAAAATAGCCCCATCGTCGGTCTCAACTGAAATCAAATCCTGATTTTTACCAGTTTGATATACAGTTACTTGGCTGAATTCTTGACCATTCCACACATTTACATTATTGTCTTTTACTGTTTGTATTTCAACAGGTCCAGTATCTGTCAATATAACTGTTTCGGGTGCAACACATAAATTGGAGGATTTAATAGTTCCCAAGTTTTGTTGATTGGATTTGCGATTGGCAGCATCTTTATAGCACAAATAAGGTGTTCCAGTCTCCATTTGTGCATCTAATACTTGAAACCATAAATCTCGTGCTTTCATTGTTTTTCTACCCCGTCCAGCAGCTTCATATGATTCATATAAGGTTACAAAATCGGCATTGTGAACATCTGCAAGTCCAGGACATTCATCTGGACACATCAATGTCCAATTACCGTCAGCTTTGACACGTTCCATAAATAAATCGGGAATCCACAATGCATAGAATAAATCACGTGCC
>Ga0209658_1000488_pt1 | contig 28658 bp, 36 predicted proteins | sample SaaInlV_150m_DNA_6_FD_184656 | JGI IMG/M metagenome (GOLD analysis project Ga0209658, IMG submission 184656) | Marine microbial communities from expanding oxygen minimum zones in the Saanich Inlet - SI037_S4LV_150m_DNA (SPAdes) (version 2) | ecosystem: Environmental > Aquatic > Marine >...
GTAATTAAAAATCCCTGGCCTGGAATGCTTTTGACATTATGGGGTGATGATGAAAAATACAAGACTGTGTATTGGTCAAAGTATGAAAATTGCTATTATTCAGGAGATTTTGCAAGAAAAGATGAAGATGGATATTTGTGGTTGCTTGGACGTGCTGATGATGTATTAAAAATTGCAGGCCATCGAATTGGAACTGCAGAGCTTGAAAGTTGTATTGTCTCTCATGATGATGTTGCAGAATCTGCTGTATGCGGAATTCCAGATGAATTAAAAGGCGAAGTCATTATTGCATTTGTTGTTTTAAAAAATAATGTAACTACAAATACAAATGATTTAGAAAAACAACTTGTAATTAAAATTAGAAATGACATTGGTGCAATTGCAACTCCGAAACAAATCTATTTTGTTTCCAAATTACCTAAAACCCGTAGTGGCAAAATTATGAGACGACTACTTAAGGCCATTGGAAATAATGAGAAAATTGGGGATGTTAGTACCTTGGAGGACGGAGCTGCTGTAACTGAAGTTCAAAGAGTTTTTGATGATATTCAAAAATCAATCAAAGAAAAATCTTAAAAATTAAACTAGTTTTTGTAAATTGACTGAAGAAAGCATCTCAAACATATTTTTTAATCCATTATATTCAGATTTTGAACTTTCATCTAATTGATCATACTCTTCATTTTTGATTTTTTCTAGTCTGATGTTTGATTCTTTAAAGAATTTTTCATATTCTTTGATTTTTTCATCATTTGTTTGTGCTAGATCAAAAATTACTGTGTTACTTCCAATCAAATTTTTATTTTCATCATAAAGACTGGTTGCTTGCAACAGCCCTTCAAATGTGCTATTGTCTTGTCTTTTGAATACGATTTTTCTGTCTGTTACTTTTCCTGTTTCAAACCATGTTTTTAGAGAATCATTCATTGCCTCCCATGACTCTTTAGGCACGTGTTCAAAGATTGGTTTTCCTAATATCTCTGATTTTGCATATCCTAAATTTGCAGCATATGTGGAATTGCAGTCAAGTATTATTCCGATGGAGTTGATTCTTCTCCACATTATTGGGGCATCTTTTAGGGTTTTTCGTGCTTCTGTTTGAGGCATTTTTTCAATTATCTGTACCTTATTATTAAATTAAAAATATTCTGACAAATGATTTTCTTCATCAAAACACCATACTTTATGAAGTATATGTTTTGTAAAACATCTGATGACTAAGTTCATAATCTTTCTAATTTTCGTTGTATTCTTTTTTTCATTTGGTGCTTATTCTGATGCGCCAATAATTGATCATGTGTATGCTCAAACAAATTCTAATCTTTACGTATCATCTGAGAATACACTTACTGAAAATCATTTTGTTGGATCTATGGTAATTGAGGTAAAGGTTAGTGATCCTGACATTGATGATTTGTTCCTAAACTCTACTGAACCAGTTGTAAAAATTAATGAAAATCTTTTACGAATGGTTCAGGCAACTGATGGTAATTGGTATGGTTATTTTGGCGATAAATCTCAAATTACACTTGCCGATTCTTTAGTGGGTTTACCTGGATATGGATTGGACTTTGGAGAATTTTGTCAAAACACTTCTGCAATAACTGGTGTCCATTCGATTCAATCTTCTGGCATTGCTATCCCTAGAGATATTTCTTCTGCATCAAACGGCATTGATACTCTTGGATCATGTAATGGCGAGATATCTTCATCTGATCCTGTTGTAAGTAATGTCCTGAGAGACCCTCCTGTTCCAAATACTCAATCTATTTTTCTTGGCCAAATTGGAATCGATTCTAATTCTTGGCCATTTATACAACTATATGATTTTGATCTTGGCTCTACTGTTAATGTAAAATATGTTAAAGAAGACGAAGAAGACGAAGAAGATCAAATAGTTGAATTACGTTTTGATGAAAATGAAGATGTTGTTAAATTAGAAATTGAAAATGATGAATATCGTTCAGGCAATGACATCAAACTCACTATCACTGATCCTTTCTTGAATATTGATCCTACAGAGATAGATACTTGGACTTGGGCAGCTGTTTCTGATAAAACATTTTATCGTACATTTGGTCAAGATGGGGGTAAACATGCTGATGGGACTGCTGGTAATGTGGACATTTCAAATCCTTCGTTGATGTGGTTTGATCAACATGGCCAATTCCTTATCAACCCGAACATCCAAAACCATGATTCAGATATTTTAGTTCTCCAGGATAATGATAATACAATTTTAGTTGATGCTGATGATTCTGACTATACTTTATTTGATTTAGGTACTGCCTCTATACTGCCTCCAGAATATCCTGTAACTTTTACCGAAACTTCCTCTAATTCTGGCATTTTTGTCAATTTTGATTCTAATGGAAAATCCAACCTTCGAATAAATGACGATATCCCAAATTTACAAAGTGCATCCTTTGGATATTCTGGAATATCATATACTGTTCTGATACAATCTGGCACCCCTCCGACTGCAGTTGATGATGTCATTTCAATCCTTAAGGACTCAACTGTGAACATTGATGTTTTGGCAAATGACATTGATGCTCAAAATAATCTTTTACATGTCTCACTTTTGCCTTCAACTATTGAAGGAATTGTAATCGCCAATGACAACGGTACAATTACGTATGTCCCTGACTCTGGTTTTATTGGAACTGAAATATTTGATTATTTGATTGATGATATTGTTGATGGAACTGATGTGGGGACTGTTAAAGTCAATGTGAATCCTGTTACAAACACAGCTTCAATTGATCAAATTCTAATCTCAACTGACAAATCTAATTACCTTCCTGATGAATCGGTTGATTTTTCTTGGACTATTCCTTCGGATTCCACCGGCTCTGAATCTTTTCTAAAAATATCTTTTCCTACAGTATATGCCCCAATCTCTCAAAATACAACTGTAAATAATATCATCACTATTGACACTGAAAATTTTGAGCATGAAGGGGAATACACTGCACGTGTAGAACATGGACAATATTACGGATTAGTTAGATTTGTTGTTGAATCTGAGTCATCTGCTGTAATTACTAGCGAACAAAGTACTACTGTAATTACAACTACACCTGAATCTATCTCTGCTGATACATCTGAATCTGTTGTAGATTCTACTACAATTCCTACAACTGCGGATGAATCAATCCCATTAAAAAAATCCACGACGCTTTCGAATTTCCCTGATCCTAAAAAATCACCATCATATTACTTGGAACGATATGAAAATGAATCCTCATACAAAATATGGTTTGATTCTAATTTTACAATTCCAATTGGAGATATTGTGGGATATCCTGAAACCGGTCTCTCAAATTTCCCAAATCCTGATATTCCTAGACTGTATTATGTAGAACGATACAATAATGAGCCTAGCTATAGAGTTTGGTTTGATAATTCATTTCCTAATAATACCTTTGAAAGTATAGTCGGGGTTGATTCTTCTCTTGGTTTTTCAAATTCTAAATTATCTTGTAGTGATGGAAAACTACTAGTTTTCAAATCTAAGGACATGTCTACTGTTTGTGCTAGTCCTATATCTATAGAAAAATTATTGTCAAAGGGATGGGCAACTAGCTTTGTGTTTAAAAATTAATCTAGAACCACTGATCTAAATTTTGACTTTTTTTCTCTAGTGCTTTTTTTAATCTGTTTAATGTGGATTGAATTCTATCTTCTGAAAAACTTCTTTCTTTTACAAGATAGTTTACAATTCCTTCATAATCTACTTCATTAAACACGATTTCATCTACATCTGCTACTTCAGGATTTAAAAATATTTTTCTTATCTGTTGAAAATCTATTTCTTCTAATTGCTCTTGAATTTGCGGTATGTCTTCTAATCTTGAATGCTGTTTGATCATTTTCATTGCAGTTTTTGGACCGATTCGTTCAAACCCATTTGGATTAAAATCTGTTCCAATAAGAATTCCAACATCAATTAACTCTTCTCTGGTCATTTCAAGTGCATCTAGTGTCTTTTGAGTTTCAATGATTTCTGGAAGAACATCGATGTATGTATTTCTGTTTGGTATCTTTCGTCTTCCACTACTTGTAAAATTTCTAACCAATCTTTTTGCACCACATAAAATAGAATCATAATCTTGACTGGCTGATGCATATGCTTGCCCTGTGTTTGTCAGATGGGCAGCAGTAGCTTCTCCTTCGGATGGTGCTTCAATGTATGGTATTCCAAAATGTGTGAGGAATTCTTTTGATTCTTTTACCATTCCGTCTCGCATGCTAGTTGTTTGCTGGGCAAATTTTCTTGCATCTTCCATGTTTCCCTCTGCAATTGCTTTTTCATATTTGACTGTGGCATCTTTTTTAATCTGCTTTCTACGCTCAATTTCTGCTGTTTTTAATGATGGGGGTTTTCCATCAAAAACATACACTGGTTTTATTCCTAAAGACAAAAAATTGACATTTCTGTACAATAATCCGCTCAGGTGACTGGTAATCCTTCCTTCGGAGTCTGTTAACTGTAATCCATCAGGCCCTCTGATGCTTGCCAAAAATTGATAAATTGCATTGTATGCATCAATTGCAATTATTTTATTTGAAAATGCTTCTAGAGTCGTTTTTTCTCTAACTACTAGATCTTTTAGATTTAACCCCATTGAATATTATTGATTTTTTATAGTATTTTGATGTTAATATTGACTAAACTTAGTCTTTCATTTGTTGTTGTTGCATAGAAAAGATCTTAATCCCAATCAAAAATTATTTTTCTAAAATTTCAGTAATATGATCTGCACCTATGCTTGCAGATTTACCAATATTGAAAACAGTCTTTGAACGTATGTCTCTTATTTGTTCTGCTCTTGATTCATCATTAATCTCTGAAATAATATTTGGAATTTCAGTTAAATTATCTGGTTCAACTAAATATCCAATTTTTTCCCTAATTGAAACTTCTATTGGTTGTAAATCAATTTTATCTACTTCTGCATTCAATTCTTTTTTTGGAACATCTATGTAAATAATTGGTCTTTCAAAAACAAATGCATATTCTAATGAAATTCCTGACCAGTCAGAAATCATGCATCTAGAGGAATGAAAAATTTGTGGCTTGATTATTCCTTCTTCGAGTAAAAAATTATTATTATTTTGGAATTTATCGAGAATAATTTTAATTAGATCTTTTGATTCTTTAAAAATTCTAAAATGCGGTCTGAGCAGTACTTTAAAATTGGAATCCAATAATGTTTCAATCAATTTAACGCCGCAAATTTTTAAAAGATTGCTATTTCCGTATGTTGGGGCAATTATGATTAAATTCTTTGTATTTAATTCCTCTTTTTTAAAATTACTTTGCTCTTTCAGTAATGTGTCTAATCTTCCAAATCCATAATTAACTAATTTTTTTGGTTTTAATCCGTATATTTTTTCTGTTTCTAAAATTTCCCTTTTGTGATGCTCTCCTACACAAAAAATAGTATCATAATTGTCTACTGCACCTTTCCTCAGATAAGAGTGAACACTAAACATTGAATGAAAAATATAGATATAATGAACAGGGAAAATTTTTGATCTTTTAATATGAAATGAATCTAAATCGGGCATATCCATTATCAAAATTTTAGCTTTTAATTCAAGAAAAAATTTTGTTCTTACTATTCCATCTCCTATGTAAAAAGCAAGAATATTTTTATCATTAATTGATAATGTGGGGTCATTTTTTATTGATGTAATATAGCAAATTTGAAAATTTCTTTCTTTTGTTAATTCTGAAATTAATAATCTGAAATGATTCATTGAAGCCTTATTTTCTGCATAAAAAACTATTGAACGTTGTTTATCATTTAGATTATTGAATTTCTTTAATTCTTTCCATTCTTCATTAAAACCAAAATTTAGTTTCATGTTTTAACTATTAAGAAATTATTATTATTGATTTCTAATCAATTCTTTGATATTTTTTCTTTAATTTTATACCAATATAATTTCAAAGTCATTCCTGCCCCTGCTAATGCCCCCATTATCATTGCCATAACTGCCATGCCACTACCTGGATCTATGTAGCCTGAAATCGTTGGTAATGAAAAATTAATCAATGCTAAAGCATTAAAATATTCCATGTCGATTTTTTTTATACTTTCTTTATAATCTTTAGTATTAATTTGAATCTAGTATGACCTGTGTAACTTCGTCAAAAGAATACGGTTTTTCATTCCATCCCCAATACATTCTATTATCGAGTATCTCATAATCACTTCCAAAATATGAATTAAATACTGTTCTGAAAGTATTGACTAGTGTTCGGTTATCACTTAATTGAATACGTTTTTCTTCATCAGGAAAATAGATTGCATCAAAATTTCTTAATCGCTGCTCTACAGCTTCATTTGTTGGGTCTGGTTTTATTCCCCCCCAGGCTGTTCCATGATCACCTTGAATTATGATAATTGAATTCTTATCATGTTCAAGAATATTTTCTACAACCTCTATGGTTTTCTTATTTGCAAATTGAACTTGTTGAATATATTGTAATTTTGGTTCCCAACCACTATCTCTAAAATCTGGATTATCTGTTATTAGAAGTGGTTTACCTGGAGTAATTTCTTCACCATTAGGTCCAAAAATCCAAGGAGGGTGTGGTAACATAATGTGTGCCCAGACAAAAACTGGTTTGTCAAACACTTTTCCAGAACTCGCAAAATTCTCAAATGCACATAAAGTCACTTGTCTTGATTCTGCTTCTGCCCATCTTTCAATATAATATCCAAAAATTGATGTCCTAGCTAAAGCATCAACCAGTCTATTATCTAACAAAAATCTATCCCTGTGACAAAATATTTCATCGGATAATGGAATTTCACTAGAATGTAATGCAAATGTATTAAATGTTATAATGTTATAATCCATTTCTTTGAAATTCTTTATTACCATATTGTTAGGGTATAATCCATAATTTTTTTCATTCAACGGTTTGTAATTTCTAACTTCAGTACCAATTTCATCTGCCAAAAAATTGATATAATTCATATTCATTGTAGCTGGAATTGATTGTATACTCATTGGATAATTAGCAAATGAATTTTTTGCAACATGAAATCCTTTATTTTCTAAAAATCCTGTGAATTTATCATTACTAAAGTTATGATATTCTAATAATGCATCATTTCTAGCGTATTCATCCAAAATTAAGTAATAAACATTTGGTCGTACTTGGTTTTCTAATATTGAAAACTTGTGAGGTTCAAAGTAGTTTGAAAAATCTTTTGTTTCATAAAATAATTCTTGATTTGAACATTGATCACAACTAGTAATTTCTGCTGCAACCATAATTACATTTGAGAGTGCAATTATAACGAAAACAATTGACACTACATTTAGAATTGATGTTGCATTATCAAAAATTTTTTTTGCTTTAACGGCAAAAAATATGGAAATTCCTAACATTAAACCAAAAGCTGGAATTAAATAAATATTTCTTCCAACATCAAATCCATCTATTGAAACATCGTTTAACAGATAATATATGTGACCATAAGAGAATAGAAATATTAGAATAATCGTTACAATTAATGCAGCTTTGAATGGATTTTTTAAAATAATTTTTAAAATATAATACAACCCTGCTGAAAATATTAGCATTATAGTTATTGGAAGAACCAAATCCTCAAAATCAACTCTTCCTATATTTTGTGAATAAATTATTAGAATTGGAAATACTGCGACCAAAAATGGATGAAAAATATTTTGATTTTTCTTTTTACCCATTGATTTATTCAATATTTTTAATTCTAATCTGTTTAATTATATCTTTAGACTTTTTTGCAATTTTTTTGTGATGTTAAGATTAATCGTCTGCTTTCATTTCACACGATAGTTTTAGACTGTCACCTGTTTGTGATTTTTGATTAATTAGATCACATTCTATGTGTCTAAATTCAGTTAGTTTTTTGATCTCATTTTTTGATATGTCTCCATTATAGTATTCTTTGAGAATTTTACTTAGATATTTTTTGATTATTGTATTTTCAAGATCTTTTTCGATTACATCAAAATCATACCCTGTACTTGATGGCTTATCTGATAACACTCCTCCAATCCCTAATGTTTCAGTATTTGATTGAACTGCAAGAATTTGTTTTGACTGTGCTGTAGTTGATTTTGGTTGTTCTATACTTGATTTTGATATGTTAAACGGTACTTGTTTTGCCAAAGTACCGTAATCTGTACTGACTCTCATGATGTGTTGTCCTAATGAATTTTCATTAAACTCACTTTTATCAAAATGTTGTATAAAATCTGCTTCATACACATCATTTCCTCTTTGTTTTAATTGTAATTCTGATTCTTTGATTTTTTCCCCTGCTGGCGAATATACTTCTAACATAACACGCCCCATCTGCGGTTGAAATCCTTCATAGATTAAATTGGCTCTGAATAATCCGTCTGATGAATCAAGATCAATTGTTTGACTGTCAAATGAAATTTTAATTGATTCTTTAATGTCTGTCATTCCTCCAATCCCAATTATCTCTGTATTTTCTATTTGTTTTTGGATCATGTCCTCTGACATTGTACTTCCTGAAAATACTAACAATACGGCTATTGATGTGATTCCAACAGCACTAAAAATCCCTAAAATATCTTGATTTTTTAACATGATGTTGATGGTTATTCCCATCCATGGGAATTTACCATTATAACTAAGTTTTATTGATTATTTCGATCAATTTTTTTAAATAAAATAATATTACCATAATCTATTATTTTCATATCTTATCAGGCTTAAATTATTTTATTTCTGTCACCTTTTGTGTCTATTCAAAAAATTACATACTAGTATTCTTAATTAAAAGTAGTTATTCCCATTTATGGGATTAAGTGCACCAAATCATGATTGTGGTGAAAATAACTATCTTGATACTTTGCTTAGTATTGAAAATCAACAAATCCATCTATTGAAAATCAAAGCAGAATTCCTTGAGCAAGAACTTGTAAAAACCAATTCTTTGATCAAACATTCAAATCAAAAAAATGAGATATTTTCAAAAACTTTGAAAAATGATAAATTACAACATATTTCAAAGAAACGTCTTTTAATTTTATCTTCTATGATTCTTGTATTTTTTTCTGGTAACCTCATTGACGTTGATTCTTTTATGTTCCTTGATTCATATGCAATTGACAATACTTTTATGAAATCTAAATTTGTAATTGAAAATTTAAGGGGTGATACAATTGACACTATGAAGTCCTGGAGAATTTTATCTGATGATTCATTAAATGTAAATTTATTAAATGGTGATGTGTTAACTAAAGAACAACACAGTGCAGTTACCAAAGTTATAATGTCTACAGATTCAATTCAACTAGATGATTTTATTTTGAACAAGGGGCCACTGGGTTCAGAATCCACATATTATTTAGGCTGGGCTGGAGCAATGTCTGAGGCAAAAAAAGCAAACACTGCTTATTCTGTTCCTGCAAATTTCACCATGATACAATCTTCAAATGGCGAAGGTGATATCATAATTGATTTCTCAAATTTGATTGATACTGATGGATTTTCTGGTTATACCAGATCTGTTATATCTGATGGTGAAATTTTAAAAGCACACATTACAATATATGATGTAGAAAATTTGGAAGCGTCTGAATTGGCAACTATTCTTAGACATGAATTTGGTCATGCTTTAGGTCTTGGACACTCTTCTGATCCTGAAGATTTAATGGCCCCTACAATTCTAACTGATTTTCCTTATATCTCAGAATGTAATGTAGATGCTATGGCTATTTTGTATGATGGACATGAATCTGACAAGGCGGTATGTGAGAAATGAGTATTCGTGCTGTAGTGGTAGATGATGAAAAAGACACATTGGATTTGTTTTGTGCCCTTCTTACTAGTCATAACATCAATGTTGTGGGCAAGGGATACAATGGTGAAGAGGCAGTATTTCTGTTTCAAAAATTAAAGCCTGATGTTGTGTTTCTTGACGTTTCTATGCCTGTATCTGATGGACTATATGCCTTGGAAAAAATCAGAGAAATTAATCCTAATGCTGTGGTATTTTTGATTGTAGAGAAAATGACCCTAAATAATGAAATGAAAATGAATCGATTAAATCCATCTTTGGTATTTAGAGAACCATTAGATGTCAATGAAATTATTCGTAAGACCCATCAGATTTGTTCTCCTCCTAAAGATGAATTGGAAAACATGCAAAAGACTCTGATTACTTTGGCATTGAAAAATACTTTACTTGAATTGGGTCATGATGAATTAGATAAAGTGACCACCATATTACAAAAAGATCATGGTATGACACTTGATGATTGTTATGATGATCCTGATAACCTTAAACAAGTTTTACAAGATTTGTTTGGTGAATCATATGGTGATATATTGCACTCCTTTAAAGAAAACATGAAGATAATTTCTACTCATACTTCTACTAACCATTTCATTTCTAATTTACATGAGTAATTTTTCAAAACCATGTCTAATCCAACTTTTCCAATACATTTGGAAGATAAAATATTTGAGATTGAATATGATTCTAATATCATTTCAAAAATAATTTCATATTTTCCTTTTTCCATTGCTGAAAAACAAGAAATTAATTCAGTATTGTCTTCAGATTTTAATAACTTTCAGTCTATTTTTACTGATACTATTTCTGATGAAGAATGGATCAAAACAAAAGAGCAGATCAAAAAAAAATTCAATGATGAATTATTTGAAATTGATAAAAATACCTAGTTCTGATTTGCTTTATTATGGAGATGTTTTGAGATAGAATGCCAGGTTAGCCAAGTGGTACGGCGGCCGTCTCGAAAACGGCTACGCGCAAGCGTGCAGGGGCTCGAATCCCTTACCTGGCGTAAATTCATCTGATATTTTTTATGGCATTATGAGACATCTATTTCCGTATAGTTGGTAACAGTTTGTTAAAAGAAAATAGAATACTGTGACTAAAAATGGAAAAAATCAGAAATAATCTATGATTACTCGTTTTGTTTAGATGCCCAAAAATTCCTATGATTTTCATGGTTTTAGAAAATATTGTTCTCTTCTTCAAAATGTTTAAAGTAACTTGATTGTAACAGGCAAACATGACTTCTGAAATTGAATCAAAAATTCAAGAGTCTTCAATTCCTGTGGTTGAATTAATTTCTCATTTTAGAGAAAAATGTAAGATTTGTGGCCATCATCGAATAATGCATAATGAGTTAGGTGTTTGTGAGGGCGTAATGAATAAACCATGTACTTCTGGCTGTGATTCTTTTGAATCTGAATAATTCCAATTCTTTAATAAGATAATTCTTCTAATCTAATTGTGGATTCAGAAAAAAATGATAAATTACTTTATCCTTTAGGTTATGAACCTGAAATCAAACCTGATTCATCTGATCCTAAAGTTAGAAACCAACTAATTGACTTCATTTTAAAATCTGGTCCCTCTGAACTTATTGATACTGATTTGTTTGCTGTAATGGCAAAAAGACGGTCTACTAGAAAATTTTCAAATAAACCTGTTGAAACTACTAAGGTTGATAGAATAATCGCTGCAGCTGATACTGCTCCTACAGCTGGAAATTATCAAGGGTTTGAAATATTTTATGTCAAGGGTACTGAAAAGAAAGAACTACTGGTAGATGCCTGTAACAAACAGCCCTATGTCAATGCTCCTGTGGTATTGATTTTTTGTAAAAATCCTTCTAGAGTTAAATTTGATTTCCCTGATTATGTTTTGAAAAAATTTGCAATACAGGATGCTACTCTTGCAGCTGGCTATTCTCAACTTGCTGCCCAGGCTTTGGGTTTAAGCTCAATTTGGATTGGAATGTTTGATGAACAAAAAATAATGGATATCCTTGAAACTGATCTGGTTCCTTCGTCTGTACTTTGTATTGGATATCCTGAACAAACCAAATTCCCAAAACCTCGAAGAAATCTTAAAGATTTAGTGCATGTTACATGGTAAATTGTCCATTTTGTGTTCTCCAGACTTAAATAATCATCAATTATTGTTACATTCATGACTGATGCATATGTGATGTTAAATTGTGAATTGGGTGCAGAAGTAGAAATTATTGAGAAACTCAAAGAACTCGATAACGTCTCTGATGTCTTTGAAACTATTGGAACCCATGATATGTTGGTGAAATTACAGGCCGAAAATTTTGAAAAAATCCGAGAAATTGTTTCTTGGAACATTCAAAAATTACCCAAAGTGCGTTCTACTGCAACCTTGATAAAAAAAGATGCATAAGTTTTTGTTTTATGATTTATACACTATCTGTTAATTTTTGGAATTCGTATGAGCTAAAACATAATTATGATTAATTTCTTTTAAATTGTTATGGTTGATGATAAAAATGAAATTGAGAAACTCATTGATAATATGATTTCCAATGGTGATGATTTAGTCGAAAATCTCAAAAGTATTTTGCCTGAGACCCTTGCAGAATCCATGGTCATGTTTCATGAATCCAACGTTTCAAATCTTAAAAAAATTAGAGAGTTCCTTAACCAATAAATGACAATTTCAACACATGTGATTACTACTATATCTTTTTTAATCATTATCTGTAATTTCTAATGTGACACGTTCTAGAACAATTAGCATTACTATGAATACAAAAACTGCTGATGCATTTGATGCCATATTGAAACTTCCTCCAAAAATGATGCCTGATGCAAAAATTAACTCTGATGGATGGTGGTCTTTTACTGGCCCTCATGGCAAGTCTAAATTAAAATTTGATGAAAATAAATCTCATGGAATACTGGATCATCAATACATTGATGAGGAATCTACTTGGAACGTTCCAATGAGAGTGGTTCCTAGTGGCAATTTTTCTGAAGTTATAATTACTTTGAATAAACCTGATGAATTATCTGATGAACAATTTGATCAGAGGGTTTCAGAAATGGGTGAACTGATAGTCCATATGAAAAATATCATTGAATCTGATGTTTGAGAATTTTCATTTTTTGAGCCTATTTTTATATTATAAACGTACAAATCATTCCTTAAGCTTAAATGCAAATTTTGTAATTGTTAATTGAGAAAAAAATGCCATATGAAGAAGTACATTTCCAGAGGATGGAAGATGAAGAACAAGAGAAAATAAAAAAAGGAAAAAAAATCTGATTATATTTTATTTTACAATTATTTGTATTTATGAATAAGATCCAAAAAATTCATACGATTTTAATTGTCCTCTGAACCCTCTTTTTGATTATTACCTGGACCTACCACATCTTCTGGTTTTATTTTACTATCCCAATCTCCTCTGGCCCCTTTGATCAATGATAATATTCCTGCAACGATAAATGCTAGAACAATTCCAAAAAACACACTTTGATCAAATACCTTAAATGAACAATTAATTTCAAGTGGAGGCTTGTCCTTGAAATACTCATAACATGTTCCAAATTCATTTGATTCTAGTGTGGATGCTTGATAATTATTTCCAAATGTCCCTAAAATAAGAAATCCTAAAAATGTCAAAATAATGCCGATGATGATAAATCTCATGTCACTCATGTTTTTTCATGTTAAATTATCGTATTTAGATGATATGTTGATTATTTTTCAAGTATTGCTTTTAGGTTTTCCAGTGATGCTTCATAAAATGCTCCCATGAACGCAAGAAATTCTAAAAATTCCTTCTCAGACATTTTCTTGCTGTTAAGATATGATTGCCATGTCAACTCTGTTAATTTTGTTGATTTTTTCTTTATTGAAATGGTTGCAACATATGCCCTTAATGGTAATCCTTCAGTTGCAATGTATGTGAAATATTCTTTACTTTTCCATGCAACTATGTGCTCTTCTATTTTATTTCCATCTGAAAACGTAATTAATCTGACTGCTCCGACATCTTTTTTCTTTTTAGATAGATATGTGGTCTTTTTTACATCTACTACCCATGTTGGTAATCCTGCAATATTGCTAATTTTTCTCCAAACCTTTTCGTTTGAAGCCTTGATCTTGATTGTTTTTTTTACCGAACCTGTATGGAATGATTTTTTCAAGATGTTTTAATTCCTTTTTGGATTAATTTTAAACTAACTATGTACAACCATTTTTAATCCCCCTGCAATAATGTCATCAAATGGTATTTGGATGGGGTAAAAAGAAAGAAGTTAAAAAATCTGTTGAAGAAATTCCTCAAAATAAGGAAATTCCCCTTTCTGATGTGACTAAAATTGTAAATGATCTTTACCATCTAAGAACATCTCAAACCATTTCTGAAATAAAAGATCTAAGAAATCAAACTGCCCCATTAATTGATGATTTGATAAACATAGGCAACGTGCTCGAAAAAGACAACTTGAATGTAGATGATATTGATAAACATCTTGCAATTATTGTGGTAAGAGGAAAAAAACAGGTAATTGAAATGATCAAAAAAGGGGTTGTTCCATTACCGGAAATTTCAACTATTGATGATGCTGAAAAATTAAATTCTTCTTTAAACCAAATTTTGAAAAAAGTAGGCGATGTATTGGGAAGACAAACTCGAGTTATCCATATTTTTGCAAAAAAATATGCAAATCAACTTAAAGAAAATTTAGAAGTTATGAATAATAATCATTCAGAAATTCAAAAAATTCTTGAAAATTTTGAATTCACAAAATCAACATCTGTTAAAATCGATGATTTGTTAAATTGCATTGAAACTTTGAAATCTTCTAGAATTGAAAAAACTCGAAAAATTATTGAAACTAAAAAAACTATAGAGTCATTACAAGAAAAAATATCTTCTATACATGATTCTGTTGAAGAGATTAAATCTTCTGATAATTACAAAAAATACCTTGATTTAAAAAATGAATTAGAATCATTTGCTTCTCAAAAATCTAACATAGAAAATACCATTAATACACAATTCACAAAAATCTCTCGCCCTCTAAGTAGATACGAATACAGTTCTTCTTTAGACAAAGATCAAAAAAATATTTTAAATTTATTGGTTAATGATACTTTTAATGCACTTATTCCTCAAAACAAAGACTCGATTATTGTAATTTTAGAAAATATTCGAAAAGGAATTTCTTCTGGGTCTATCTCTGTAAAAGATGTGGATCGAATGTTATTGCAAATAACTGAAACTGAAGAATCTATTGATGGATTTGTAAAGCGAGTTTCTGAATATTTTGATCAATACAATACATTGCAAAATAATATGAATTCCCTCAAACCTGACACTCTTGATTCTTTAGAACGTGAATTTGCTAAAAATACTTCATTCAAACAAGACTCTGAATTAAAATCTGAAACGTTTCAGGGTGAAATAGATGACGCTGATTCAAAATTACCTCAACTTGTAACTGAAATTGAAGGAAAACTAAGGGTATTTTCAAATACAAAATATACTATTTTAGAATCTTAAAACTAAATTACTTGTAATCTACAGTGTTTCTATGTTTTTCAAAAAAAAACATTTTGAACGTCAAGTGTTGCTTCAAAAAGATGTACTAGATAGTATCTTGTCTTTTTGTCAAATGAAACATCCTAATGAAGGAATTTTGATTTTAAAAGGCAAATCAAAAAATGGTACAATTACAATTAATGGATTGGTTATCCCTCCTTTTTCTGAAACAGGCCCAACATTTGCAGGATTCCCTCACTCTTTCTTACCTTTTGATATGAGCTACATTGGAATAGTTCATTCTCACCCTAGTGGTTCAGCAGAACCTTCTGTTACTGATCTTCATAATTTCTTTGGATTAATTTCATTAATAGTACAATCCCCTTATTCTGATGATTCTATTTTTGCATGGGATAGTGGCGGGAATTCTGTACCTCTTTCAATTGTTTGATATTTCTAAAAATATTATTGAGAAAACTGACAAAACTTTATAACCTTTTTAGAATAATTTTTGTTGAATTGAATCCTCAACTCAAAAGATATTATTTGTTTTTAGGAGCTTCACTGGTCTTTAGTATTGGGCTACAAATAGGTCTTGGATATTTGGGGGTTCCTTGGTTTGTAAGTATTGGAATTGTTATGGGATTGTTCATTTTACTTCCAATGATTATGAGGAAACGATACATGAATAAAATGAGTGGATATGGTGGCGATTCTGGAACTGGCGGCGGTGGATTCTTTGGAATGGGTTCACAAGGTGGTTCTAGTGGGGTTCAATACGTTTGTCTTGTTTGTAATAACAAACACAAAGGTGGTTCTTGCCCTCGATGTGGTTCAAAAATGCAACGAGCTGACTTTTAGGTAAAAAAATGACTTTAGAAGAATTAAGAAAAAAAGTTCTATATCAAAATTCTATTGAAATATGGATTGGAATTAGTGAAGAAAAAAATATGGATTGGTTTGAACCTGAAAATTATAAAAAATTTATTGCTTTTCTTTTAAAAAACACTCTAAAAATGAAACAAATGACTATTTGCTTTGATGAATCAGATACTGCATCTTATGGTGGTCATAGCAAGAAAGTATTTGCAAACAAGTTGGCAGCAATAAATGATGAAACTTCATTTTGTTATTCAATAAAATTAAATGATAGTGCTATTGAATTAATCAGAAAATTTGAACTCTGATTTTGCTATCTTTTTAATTTTGGATTGACAATTGCATCCAAGGCATTTCCAATAAATACAAAGGCTAGTCCTGTAATTGCAATCATCACCCCTGGAGGCATTATCCACCACCATAACCCTCTTGATGCTGCACCAAACATGTTTGCATCATGTAGTATTTGCCCCCATGTTGGAAATGATGGATCGCCTAAACCTAGAAAACTCAATCCAGCTTCGGTGGTAATTGCTGCTGGTACGGATATTGCAATACTTGCAAACGCATATGGTAATAATTGTGGTAAAATATGTTTGAAAACTATTTTGGAATCCTTTTGACCCATCATGTTTGCAGCTTCTACGTATCCCTTGGTTTTAATTTGAAGTGACATGCTTCTGGCTACTTTTGCAATTCCTACCCATCCAAAAACCATCAAAAACCCAACCATCACAAATATGCTATTACTGATTGTCACTGAAAGGATGATTAAAAATGGGAGTGCTGGCAATGCATAGATTACATCATTGAATCTCATCATTGTTTCATCCGTTTTTTTCCCTTTGAATCCGGCATAAACTCCATAAAGTAATCCTGCAACTACTGATGCAATGGATACTACTAGACCAATAAACAATGCAAGTGGGGTTCCCCACAATAATCCTATGGCTAAATCCCTTCGTAATTCATCTGTTCCCATAATTCCAAATGCTTTACCTCCGATGACTAATTTTGATTCATGCATTTGTAATTCTGATTCTGTTGAATATCCATTTATCAAAAAAATATAATTTCCTTTTAATGGTTCATTTATTTGAATTTTTGAAAAAATAATGTCTTCTGCTGATAATTTATCTAAACTGAATGAAAATTTTTCTGATTGTAACAATATATTTTTCTTTAATATTTTATCTGTTGAAAATATTTTTTCACTATGAGTTGTTTTTGAAATTGAATGTGGAAGTGAGGTTGATAATAATTCCAATTCTATCCCGTCTGGTCTAATCACTGACATTTGTAATAATGGAGAACCTGAATATTCTGAAGAAAATAGGTATATGAAATCATTTGGAAAATCATCATAATTGAAATTCACTCCAAACTGATGTGATGTGAGTGCTATTTCTTGGTTTGATGTTGTCTGAATGTTGGGGCTTTCTAAAATTTGATGCTCTGGTATTTTTTCTGCCATGAATAAATTTACCCAAATTGGAATTGCAACTTTTGGATACAAAATCCAACTACCTGGGTTATTCCATTCCTGAAATGTTTCTACTGGAATTATAACAATTGCAATAAGTGATGTCATGATGAGAATTGAAAGAATGGAAATACCTGTAATTCCCATTTTGCTTTTAAGAAATTCTTGTTTTATTTCTTGAGGACTAATACTGCTCATTGACCTGTCCTCACTCTCGGATCAAAATATCCATAAAGTAAATCTGCAATGAATATGCTGACCAAGAAAAATAGGGTAAGTATGTACGTGGCCCCAATTATTACTGGCAAATCCATGACTGTTATTGCTTCAAAATACAATCTTCCCATTCCTGGCCAATCAAAAACTGCTTCAGTGATTATTGCACCTCCTAATGATCCTGACAAACTAAGTGCAAGTATTGTAACTATTGGCGGTGCGGCATTTTTTAATGCATGAGTATAGATTATTTTTTTAGAATTCACTCCGATTGCCTTTTTTGCCATAATGAAATCCTCTTGCATAATTCCAACCATAAAATTTCTCACCAGATACGCCCATGATCCAAAACCAATCATTACAATCGTGATTAACGGTAACGCCATATGGTACAATAATGCCATGATGTATCCTGGGTCTGATGACGGTATGTCTGGAGTCGCTCTTGCAGGAAATATTTGGTATGTAAATGAAAATAAAAATATCATTAGCATTCCTATCCACCATACTGGAAAACTAGAGCTAATTATTGCAAAACTTGATGTTACTCTATCTATTATGGATCCTACTTTACTTGCCGACAGCGCTCCTAAAAAGATTCCAATTACTGATATGATTATTGTAGCTGTTGTAAATAGCAAAACTGTTCTTGGAATCTTTTCAAAAATTATATCTTTCACATCTGATGATCCTGAATCACTTGTAAGAAATGTCGCATGTCCAAAATCCAACAATAATATTTTATACATTGTAAATCCTATTCTTTGAGGAGAATACCATGGTTCATCTAACCCTAAAATCTTATTTTTTTGTTCTATCTGATTTTGAACAAATTCTTCAAATTCATCAACTGATGCAAAACTTTCAGCAATTGTAGGATTTTCTGTAATCTCTGACCTTACTTGAAAAACAATCCCCTGTTTTAGGATTACATCCATGTTGGATCCGACAAGTGCAATTGTAATTAAAAGTGTGATCATTAAAACTCCGAACATTGTTGCCAATCTTGTGGCAACATATCTTTTCATTCCCAATACCAAAAAGTAATAGAATTAGTTTATATCAATTAGTGCCTATTCTGATCTTTAAACTGATATTTTATCTCGTCTAAAGATCTTAAAGAATAAAAAATGAGTAAATTTTTGTTTTATTATGAGTGCAAATACAATCCGAAAAGCCAAAAAACTTGTTGAAAGTGGTGGTGTCTCAAAAATAGAGGATAATTTGTTCCAAATAAAATCCTCCTCTGATCCTGAGAAGTCTTATTTTGTAACCTCTGACACTTGTGAATGCCCTGGGTTCAAAAATTTTTATAAATTTCATCATGGTAAGGGGCTTAAGGCAAATTGCTCTCATTTAGAAGCTATTCGAATTTTCAAAAAAGAAAATGACTCTTAATTCATTTTAAATTTTTTACATCTACTTTCCCAACAAATGCCGTATTCTTTACAATAATTATTGGACGTAAAATTAATCCGGGATATTTTACCATTAATTTAATAATTTGTGTATCTGTTTTTTCATTTTTTTCCAGTTCTAATTCTTTAAACATTTTATCCCTTTTTCTTAACATCTCAAATGGTTTTTTTCCTGTCATTTTGATAATTTTTTTTAATTCTGATTCTGAAAATGGTTCTTTAAAGTAGTCTCTTTTTTCTATATCCATCTTCATTCTTTCTATTATTGCAATTGATTTTTTGCATGTAATACATGATGATTTATGAAATATCTTCAAATCTGTTTTTTCATATTATGTGCATTAAAAATTGTTTAGATTTGTATGCTAAATTTATCTATTCGTCACTTGACTCTTCATCATTAGAATTTGTAGGTTCTTCTTCTGGTGTTTCTTCATTAAACTTCTCTAATGTTTCCCTTGACATTGAAATCCTCTCTAGATATGCTTGCCTAGCTTCTTCATATGTTCCCCCATTTGCAATTATGTCTTCTCTAACTTTTTGTGCTTCTTCAAAATTACCTTTTGTGAATTCAAGTTGATTTATGACCTGCTCTCTAATTTCTGGATTAAGACTGCTGATATAATTATCATACTGATGCCCTCCATAGGTTCCATAGCCTGAATTGTGTTCTTCAACTGTTCGTTCTCTTAACTCATCTGCAATCTTTCTTTGCTGTTCTAAGAAAATTTGTTCAACATCCGGTTTGTTTGCTTCTTTTTGTTCTAGAGTCAATTCATCTAATAATCCATGATAATACTTGAATAAAGTTTGACCAATTGGATTTTTCTCAAAATCACTTTCTTTTGAACTCAGATATTTTCTAGCTTCTTCTGAATTTAATTTTTCATGTAATGCTGAAACTTGTGAAGCTTCTCCCTTTACTTGAAATTGAGTTGATGATAACCCCATCATGCCATACCATGATGCTACTGTATTCACTGTGTAAGTTCCTGGTGTTCTTTGAAATTCTTTAAACTCTGCTTTGAATACTCCCCATGGGTCTGTGAAAACCTTGGCAGAATCAACACCGGTTCTGATGAATACTTCTGCCCCTCTAATTGGCTTGTATGCGTGGTTTACTACTTTGCCTGTAACAACTACTGTTTCTCCTGTATTCACAGCTCCTTTCTCTACACTCAGCTCTACAAGTAATTCCGTTAATTCTGCTTCAGATGTCTGAATTGTTGAAAATATCATTAATAATGAAAATAACCCTACAATTACTGCTTTATTTTTGAACACTTGATTTTATTCTGATTTGGCTTGTTATGATAAAGTATGAAGAAAAATTAACTCTTTTTTAATTTTAATTGATTACTTTTTTCACTTCAATATTCTTCCTGCTCCTTTCTAATCTAACACTTAAACCCCAAATTTGTCTAATCCTGAATCATGGATGTAAAAAAATTTAGCAACGATGTGTGTGAGATGACTGAAAAACTTTCTAAAACTCTCAAAGAACAAGATATTTCAAAATTAAATGATGTTTGTCATCAACTGATTGAAATGTATCAAAAGAATTTGGTGAAAATCAATCATTCTATTTTAGAATTAATTTGTGCATCTACTCTTATTTCAAGAGGCTATTTTGTTAAGGTAGAAAAGGATGTTTCTGATATTTTAGTTTGTGATATTTTTGCAAAAAAAGGCGATGGGAACACCATCATTGAAATTGAAACTGGGTTTACTCCTCCTGATCACGCCATGGATACTATAGATTATTTTGCTGCAAGAATAATGAGTAAAATTGCTCGATATAGTAAACACTGTTCAAAATTCTCTCTAGCAACTCCTGGGGTTGGCATTTTGCCCATCTCTAAAATTTTTCTATTGCCTCCAAATGCTCGAAACAAAGACGATGTACAAAAAGTCAAAGATCTTTGTGATCGATATTACAAAAATCCTCCCATAGATTATGATGATATTCTAAATGCTCACTTGCATTCTATTTATCTGATAAATATCGATAAAGGATTTGCAAAAGAATTAGATCCTCAAGGGTATGTGGATCTAACGAAAAACTTTCTTGACAGGAGTGAAATTGCATACTAATTTTCTTAGAAGAAGAAAATATTCAAATTCACCTAATTATCTATGAATGATAAGATGATTTGTGCTTCATGTGAAACTAGGAAACATTTTGAATGTATTGATTGTATGAATAATCATAAAACACATCTTTGTTCTTGTGATTGCCATGATGAAAACACTGAACCGCACCCTGTAGGAAATTCCCATTAATCTTAATTTTTAAATTTTCTATCTATCTCTTGAGCCATTATTTCTAATTGACTAGTATTGCCAAATTTTCTATATGTCAATTTTTCCAGAGTTTTGATTATGCTGATTGCTGCCCTATATTGTGGGATTTCAGGCTCATTTAATTCTCCATACATTCCAATCCCTTGGATTGAATTCATTTTTGCAAATCCCAGGATTAGCCCATTAAACCCAGTAATTATTGATTTTTGAGGGGTAGTATCTATATTCAATTTCTGCATTTGTTTTGTTAATTCTATGGATGTAGTTGTGATGTATGTTTTTGGTTCATCTTTAAAAATTCTATTTGTGTGGAATCCTCCTAGTGTGTAGATGAATTTTGCAGAATATTTTTTTGCAATGTCTATTACGTCCTGACATAGTGCATTCAACTCATCTGTATTTTGAGGTTGTCCTTTACCTCCCCCAAATATTATTAAATCCTCGGTGTATTTGTATTCCCAACTTTCATTTGGAATGTCAACATATCCGCCCTTATCAATAACATATGTTGGATGTAATACTTTTGAAATTCTAAATTTTTTTGTCTTTAATGATTCATTGATGAAATTTATCACTATACTTCCAACATTCCCCATATCTTGCATAGCAGCAATGATGATTGGTTTTTTAACTAAAGGTTCTTCATTTTGTATAAATTCCATTTTGTTTCTAATACTTTATGAATTTTAAACATATGTTATTTGGAAATTATCTTTCGTCTGTAAATTTTTTATATCCTTTTTCTGTTGGATGCATTTCTATTTTACTTCCCATGATGCCATCTTTTTTAACCACCCTCATTAATCCCTCATCTTCAAAACCTTTCAAAATACTTTCTAATTTTTGATTATCTATGCTGGTGATTTTTTGAATTTGATTAAAGTCTTTGACCCCTCTGTTAATTTCACCTAAAACCATCATTTTTTGATTTAGTGGCTTCTCATCTGATTTTTCAAATGAGTGCTCTCTTCCAAATGATTCAGATCTTTCAAATGTTTCTGGGCTTTCAAATTGGGACTGTTTCTGTTCTGGTCTCTGAAAATCTTGTCTGTATTGATTCTCTGAAACTGGGTTATTCTTATTTTGCCATTTTCTAATTAGGCGTGGAATGACTCTAGCTAGTGGAATCATGAAAAATACTAGGTAAATCCATATGAAATCGCCCTCAGCCATGAATATCCCCCATTTTTACGCTATTTCATCATTCTTATTTTCAATATTTTGATTTATTGTGTATTTTTTCTAAATGATGTAGTTGATGACCATAATACATCATTTTAACGATGGCCGAATAAGCTGAATAACTTGACTCATATTTTAACTCTTGTAGATTTTTTTCTACTTTTTTAATGATCGTTGAAAACGTGAAGATTCATAAGTAAAAAAAACTTTCAGCTCACAAATTATGGAAACATCGATGGAAAATATTGGAACGTTGGAATATGTTCTTGATAGATACTCTAAGATTTGGAGTTGGAAAATCACTGGTGATCGTGCGGTAAATATGATTTCTAGACTTGTTCCTGAAGCTTGGTATGGTGAGAATGTAAATGAGGTAATTGTTCCTGATAGTACTGAAAGTGTAAAACAAATTAAATTAATTTTAGACAGATATCCCCTTGATATTTTATCTAAATCTGTATGGCAAAGAAAAATCATAAAAACATATGCCCCAAAACCTGCTTTACCACCTGTCAAACATAAATTGAAACGCGCAAAGTCAGGAGAGCAATTTAGAGGAAAACTGCTAAATTTTCAAAAAGAAGGATTGGATTTTTTGCTAAAATCTTCTGGCAATGCATTATTAGCTGATGAGATGGGTTTGGGAAAAACTGTGCAAACATTATCTTATGTTGCTACTGAAAAACAAACATTCCCTTTACTTGTTGTTGCACCTTTAGTTACATTAAACAATTGGGAAAGAGAAATTGAAAAATTTCTGAAGAAAAAAAGTAGGAATGGACGCATTCTTGATTCATCTTCCCCTAGTGTCACTCTTATCAGAACTGGCAAGTCTAAAGAATTACCTAAAACTGATATCTATGTAATTAATTATGAATTACTTTTCAAAAGATCCGATGATTTATCAAAAGTTGGAATTAAAACTTTGGTTTGTGATGAAGTTCATAACTTACGATCTAAAACTACTCAAAAATATAAATCTGTAAAAAAACTTGCAGCGTTACCTTCTGTAACTTATAGGATTGGTCTTTCTGGCACTCCTATCTATAACCGTGGTTCTGAGATTTGGCCAATTATTGATATTTTAAAACCTGGATTACTTGGAAGTTTTAAGGAATTCTGTGAATATTTTTGCTACGTGAATGAAAAGGGCAAGGCCATTGTTTTGGAAAATAAACGTGCTTCTCTTAGAAATGAATTACAAAAACATGTGATGCTTAGACGTAAAAAATCTGATGTATTAAAAGAACTCAAAGATAAAGTTCGTTATAAAGAAGTGATTGCATCTGATACTGATTATTATCTTGATGAACTAGATAAGATTTGGAAAAAACTAGAAGATGAGCAAAAATCAGCTGAAACAGAATTCTCAAAATCTGCCTCTTATCACAGAGCAATTCAAAGTGAACGACAAATTGCAGGAGTTGCAAAACTTCCTCATGTAATTAATTTTGTTAAAAATATCATGGAAATTGAAGAAAGTGTGGTTGTATTTTGTCATCATAAGGTAATTCACAAATTGCTCCATGAAAGCCTTCAAGAGTTTTCTCCTGTATCCATCATTGGTGGCCAGTCTGATTCATTTAGACAATCTCAAATCGATAAATTTCAAAAAGGCGAATCAAAATTAATGGTTGCAGGAATTCGCGCAGGTAATGTCGGTATTAATTTGACCCGAGCAAAATATGTAATTTTTGCAGAACTTGATTGGAGTCCTGCAATTCATAGACAAGCAGAAGATAGACTTCACAGAATTGGACAAAAAAATACGGTATTTGCATATTATCTGATTGGAAAAGGCACTCTTGATGATCATGTTGCTAATATTTTGGTAGACAAGAGTTATGAAATTGATGCCATCATGGATGAAACTGCTGATACTTATGAGAATAAGGATAAAGCTGAATTGATTTTAGCACAAATACAGGATAAAATTAGATCAAAGTAATTCCCTTTATGTCTCAAGTATTATGAAACCTTCTGATGTTTTTAGAAAACGAAATCTTTCAAACGTAAATTTTGATTATGAGGATTTAATTGGCAGAAATATGTCTGATTCCAATTTGAGGGGAGTCAATCTTAAGAATAGAGATATTCATAATGCTGATTTGAGTTGCACTGACTTGAGTGGGGCTGATTTAAGTGGAACAATTTTGTTTTATGTAAAATTGAGGGGTGCAGACATGCATGATGTAAACCTCTCGAATGCAAAACTATGGGATGCTGAATTGTATGGTGTTGATCTTCGAGGTGCAGATGTTAACGGAGCTGATTTATTTTACACTGATCTAAGAAACGCTGATCTAAGTAATGCTAATCTTTCTGGTGTAAATCTTAGACATGCTAATTTTGATGGCGCCATTTTTGATTCTACTGATTTCACTGGTGCAAATTATGATTTACATACTTTGGATACTGTATCCGAACCTGCAAAATCTATGCTAAAAAAATATGGTAATTTGTGGTAAATTCTATGATTAAATTTCCAAATTATCTTTAAGTTTTGATAATTTTTTAATGATTTCTTCTTTTTTAAATTGACTTGTTTCTAATTTTTTTATTTCATTTACAATTTCATCAATTGAAGTTAAGATTTCTAGATTTTTACCTGACTCATTAACTTCTATATTTTCAAAACCCTCTTTTTCTGTTTTATTGATTTTTTCTATTCCTTCAGATTGTATCTCGTACACTTTGATTATTTTTTCTTCTTGTCTTTGTGGTAACATTATGATGAATTGATGTTTTCTTAATGTCTCTAAATTTTCTAAAATCTCATTTTTTGATATTGTGATACTCTCTGTGATTTGTTCTATGCCACATGATTTTATTTGAAGAAGGCGCAATATTCTTGCCCATGCTGGGATCGATTCACTCCAAAGAATTTCTTTTGCAATGTCTGTGATGGAAAATGATCCGTCTTTATTTAATGATAATAGTTTTCTATCCTTTAATGATGCTAGTGAATCAAGAATTTTGCCTACTCCAAATCTCTTTAGTTTTGATTTTTCTAAATTATTTTCATCAAACGTACCTTTTTCATTCATAGCTAATTGTAGAATTTCTAAATCAATTGTTCCTAGTTTTCTCATGCCTCTTCGTTGACACCTCTCTTCTGTTCTATTTTATTTTACTCTTGCAGAATATATGTGGATTTAGATGATATGATTTATGGTTCAATACGAACTTCCTAAACTTCCTTACAAGTATGATGACTTGGAACCGTTCATTGATACTGAAACAATGAAAATTCATCATCAAAAACATCATCAGGCATATGTTGATGGATTAAACAAATCCCTAGAAGATGTTGGTAGTGCATCCCATCCTCAATACATTTCATCTATTCTTTCTGATTTAAAATCAATCCCAGAATCTGGACGTGGTGCCATTAACTTTTTTGGAGGCGGATTTGAAAATCATAGACTTTTTTGGGAAACTATGATTCCTAATGGTGATGGTGCTCCTGGCGGAGAATTAGAAGACCAAATTGATATTTATTTTGACAACTTTGAGAATTTCAAAAAATCTTTTTCTGAAAAAGCACTTTCTATTCAAGGAAGCGGTTGGTGTTGGTTAGTTTTTAATTCCACCTATCATAAAATTGAAATTATTACCACTGAAAATCAAACTAGTCCTTGGACCGTTCAAAAACATCCTTTGCTAGGTTTGGATGTTTGGGAACATGCGTATTATTTGAAACATCAAAACAAAAGACCTGATTATGTTGAAGCATGGTGGAATATTGTTAATTGGGATTATGTGGGAAATAGATTCTCAGAACTTGCTAGCTAAAATATCTAATTTGGATAAATTCTTTTAAAGTAAATTCATGTTTTTTACACATGAACAAAAGTCTAAGATATTTGGCAATTCTAGCAATTGTTCCCTTGTTTACAGCAGGGTTAGGAACTGATTACTTCACAGATGTTGATGCCATCAAAGGCAAAGGTGTTGGAACTTTAAAACATGGTTCTGGTACTGATATTTGTGGATTAGACCTGTGTTCTAACTTTCCTGGTGGCCGAGCCGCTTGGGAAGCAGACCAAGGTAGTACTATAACTCCTGTAGCACCAGTTAATGAAGAACACATGGAAGAAACCCATGAAGAAGAATCTAAAGAATTAACTGAAGCAGACTTGGGCTCTGTACTTAGATTATCAAGAGCAAATGTTCCAGCAACTATTCCAATGCATCAGGGATTCTATGATGGTGAAGATGTTTACTATATCATCACTGATTCTAGTGATCCTACACATGCAGACATAATTACTGAAAAACAAGGATGGCAAGTAGAGCTTGCTCCTTTGTTAAAGAACGCTCCTGAAGAAGCACTTTCAAAAGTATACTTGTTTACCAACGGCATTGAAGGCGATGGTATACATGGATATCAAAATCAAGTCTTCACTAGCACTCCTGCACAAGCAGATGTGTACAGTGCATTGACTTCACACATTCACGTAACGTGGAATGACGGTGCTACATCAAGAGTTTTAACTTCTGAAACAGCAGTAATGGACGCAGCTGAGAATAATGAAATTACGTTAACTGAAATTAATGTGGTTTTGAATATGCCGCAAATCATTTGGCCTGAAGGTCAGATGATGGTTAAAGATGTAACTTTAACTGATACCACTCCATATGGTGGCGGTCAAGTTCTTGATATTGATACAGAGGAGATGGATGTAACTTTCATTGCTCATCGCGGATGGGGTCCAGATGGTAGAACTATCTATTACATTGTAACAGATGCTACTCCAAGTGGTCCTGCCGGAATGATGGGTGTTGTAAGTGCACCGACATCTGCAAGCTTGATTGCAAATTCAGCAGCAGTAGACTTGTATCAATTCAAAAATGGTTTAACAGGAACTGGTCCATTAGGATTTCAACCTGGTATTGCAGCAGGAGCCCCTGGCGATGCAAATTATTCGCCAATGTGGAGAATCTTTATGATTGGATGGGATAATCCTGAAAATGCACAAGTGTTAGAAACCATTGATGATATGAATGCATACAAGAAAGCTGGTTTAATTGACATTGGCATCGCACGCCCAATGGATAGTGACCATATTGTTAACTGTCCGTTCATCGATCCTTTCCAATAAGATCCAATTTTTTCTTTTTTTATTCTTTACATCTGTTAATTTTATTTGAAATTTTTTAATGAATTTTCAGAAAATCAACTGTATCCTTTATCACTGATAGTGAGAACAAGTTAGTATGAGTATTATTGGAATGTATATGTTAAATTCTGGAGAATACAGAGAAGAAAAAATCCATCAAGCCCTCGATATGTTGTATGTTGATAGGAAAAATGAATTCCGTGAACTATCTGAAGTTCTTATACCTGAAAAGGCATTAAGTGCAATGCCTAATTGGAAAGAATTTGTTTTGAATTTCAGTTTGGATGTTGATGATGCTTTTAAAACATGGTCTGGTCAAGATCAATTGGCTGTAAGTTCGCCCCAGAAAGCACTGACTATATTGAGACAACTTGGGCATGATAAGACATCTATGAATCAACTCGCTCATTTATTGAACATCTCTTACAATCTTTCTCTTGAGTTCAAAGAGATCTATAAGAGATTGAAATAATTTTCTTTATTTTTAAAATATCTAAAATAGAAAAAGATCCACTCCAAATATTTTGGAATGGCCCTCTGATGAATGGCGAGTTATTCTCTGTTGAGAGTTTTATCCTCTACCGATTCTGAAAATGGCAGTACTACATGTTGGGCATGTGCCTTTGATTGCAGGTTTACCATTTTTCATGGTGTATGGTTTAGGGCCGCCGATTTCTCGTTTGTCACGACACTTTA